>Ga0116185_1001061_pt1 | contig 28903 bp, 24 predicted proteins | sample AD_JPNNA7_MetaG_FD_89754 | JGI IMG/M metagenome (GOLD analysis project Ga0116185, IMG submission 89754) | Active sludge microbial communities of municipal wastewater-treating anaerobic digesters from Japan - AD_JPNNA7_MetaG | ecosystem: Engineered > Bioreactor > Anaerobic > Digestate | place...
ACGGCGATGACGGCTGCGGCGATGATGGCGATGGCGACATACTTCCTCTTCATAGGAATACCTTGGGGTGTATATACTCAACAATAAGCGGTCAACGCCCCGATACCAATGGAAGAGGCCCCCTGCCCGGGGCATCTCGCCCCTTAATAGGGCCCCGAAGATTCCGGCACGATCTTGCAGCGTCCTCTCCCTGCTGAAGATCCACATGCAATCCTTCTTTCCCTTCCTTTGATCGGGCATATTGAGTATAATGCCGTCGTACACCACCTCCTGATTTCGTATCCGAGGAGATCGTTGATGTATTTTACCTTGAAAATCCAGCACGTGATAATCCTGCTTCTCTTATCCATCTCTTTGTTGTCCGGCTGTACCGATGAAGGCATTGAAAACGGTGCTGCATCCTCTGAAGAGGCCTCCTCAGTTTCTCTGGCGATCTCGCCGAGGGTCCGGAGCATTCACGAAGGAGAAACCCTGCGGCTTACGGCAACGGCCGTATATCCCCGCCGATCGGCAGCCTATCCGGCTGCGGATGTCCTGTGGTCGTCTTCGAATACGAATGTGGCGATCATCAGCAATACAGGGCTCGCAAGGGCGGTTGCCGAGGGCGAGGCGATCATCACGGCGACCTCGGGAAATGCCTCTGATTCCATCCTCCTCAAGGTGACCCTTCCCGGGCCGTCCCGTTCGGCCGGCGGCATCGTTATCGATCACGCCTGTACGGATCTCGGATCCATACCGGAGTATTGGATAGCCAGGGCAAAGACCGATCTGCATATCGCCTATGGACACACGTCCTACGGCAGCCAGCTCACAGCGGGCATGGCGGGCCTCTCTTCGTGGAAGGGTCCTCCCTATACGTACAGCGCACCGGGTACGGGAAGCGGGCTCGACCTGCGGGACAATCCCTTCACAAGCGATCAGCGCGATCTGGGATATCCGGATTTTGCGGCCTGGGCGGACGAGACGCGGTCGTATCTCAATGCGCACAGAGAGATCAATGTGGTCGTCTGGTCATGGGAGAGCCAGGTATCGACGGCAACCGAGGCCGATATCAATGGCTACCTCAATCTCATGAATACGCTCGAGACCGAATATCCCGAGGTGAAGTTCGTCTATATGACGGGCCATCTCGACGGCACAGGGCCTTCAGGGAACCTGCATGCCGGGAACGAGCAGATACGGGCGTACTGCAGGAATAACGGCAAGATCCTCTATGACTTCGCCGACATCGAAGCCTATGACCCGGATGGGACCTTCTTCGGTGACAGGATCGCGAACGGCAGCTGTGACTACGACTCGAATGGAGACAGGGTGAGGGATGCGAACTGGGCAGTCCAGTGGCAGAAGTCGCACACTAAGGGCATGGACTGGTATGAGTGCCCGGCTGCATACTCCCAGCCGCTCAATGCGAACCAGAAGGCATATGCTGCGTGGTGGCTCTGGGCCCGCCTTGCCGGCTGGGACGGCAGGTAGTCTCTCCCCGGCGGCTTCAGTGCTGCTTGAGGGAGGCGGTGAAGCCTGACTCGGAATAATCGACCTCGATCGGAGAGCCCTGTACGCCGATTCCGCTCTGGAGGGCGATGCGGATGCCGCCTTGCTCGGAAAGGATATCGCCATCGTGCGGCTCTTCCAGAGCCGCTTTCAGGGTAATCCCGTTTCAGACGGCACCGGCAGGCCGGATCCTCAGACAAACGGACCCGCTTTGTCTTCCCGCCGCCTCAAGCTCATCGAGAGCCCTCTTCGTAAATGAAATCATCGCACCTCCTATCCTTAAATGATATCCATGAAGCCGTTTCCCTGCAACGGCAAAAACGTACAGCTGTTCAGGCAGGCATGAAGGCGCACCACTCAGCAGACGAGACGATACGCCTTCCCGTCGAACGCTGCGCGGCCCTGCTGCATGAGCCTTCGAAGGTGCTTCTCCATCATGTTCCTCTCCGATATGCCCAAATCCCAGGCGCCTATGGTCTTTGCCTTTCCGTAGATGATTCCCTGTGAAGCGATCTCATCGTTCGTGCCGATCTTTATAAAATGGCAGATAACTCTTGTTTTTAATTAGTTAATTAACTAAATTATATTGGCAGACCCCGGACATACGCTTTAATTAGTCGCATGACTGATTAAAGAGGAGGATATCATGCGCATCGGTGTCCCCAAAGAAATCAAGATACAGGAAGGCAGGGTTGCCATGACACCTGCCGGCGTGGATGCTTTGAAGAGTCATGGGCATGATATCTATGTAGAAAGCGGTGCAGGCCTCGATTCAGGCATTTCGGATTCCGCCTTTGAAAAGGCCGGGGCTGTCCTGGTGCCGGACCCCGATCTCCTCTGGAGTTCCTGCGACATGATCGTCAAGGTCAAGGAGCCCGTGGATGCTGAATTCGGGCGTATGCGCAAGGGCCAGATCCTATTCGCGTATCTCCACCTCGCAGCCTCGGAGAAGCTGACCAAGGAGCTCCTCGATCGCGGGGTCATCGGCATCGCCTACGAGACGGTTCAGCTCGAAGACGGATCGCTTCCCCTTCTCGCACCCATGAGCGCCGTGGCAGGGAGGCTTTCCATCCAGATGGGGTGCGCCTGCCTGGAGGCAAAGAACGGCGGCAAGGGAATCCTGCTCTCCGGGGTTCCGGGGGTTCGGCCGGCCAGGGTGGCGATCCTGGGCGCCGGGATATCGGGGCTCAATGCCGCGCACCTTGCCGTAGGCATGGGCGCTTTAGTGACGATCCTCGATATCAACCAGAAAAAGCTCGACTACATCGAGGACATCTTCCACGCCCGGATCATCACCCTCATGTCGGACCCGCACAATATCGTCGAGAGCGTCAGGGATGCGGATCTGGTGATAGGGTCGGTCCTCATCCCGGGGGCCAGGACACCGCACCTCATCACCAGGGAGCTCATCAGCGAGATGGAGCCGGGCTCGGCGTTCGTGGACATCGCCATCGATCAGGGCGGGTGCGCCGAGACGAGCAGGCCGACCACGCACGACAACCCGACCTATAGAGAGGAAGGCATCGTGCACTACTGCGTCACGAACATGCCGGGTGCCGTGCCGCGGACCTCGACCTGTGCGCTCACCAATGCGACGTTCCCCTATGTTCTGGAGATCGCCGACAAGGGATGGGAGCGTGCCCTTCACGAAGACAGGGCCCTGGCAAAGGGGTTGAACGTGTACGAAGGCGTGCTCACGAACCGGAAGGTGGCAGATGCCTTCGGGTGGAAGTACCGGGATTTCGAAGTTGCCTGAAGCGGGGTATGCAAGAGGATCGATTGCTGTTATTATTGAAGTGAGAGGCTGAAGCGGCGCACTGCCGGAGAGTTTGCGATCTTTTCGTGCTCCGGCATTTCATGAAAGGGGAGGTTTGCCATGGCGGACTCACGGGACATTGCATTCAAGAATGCCGTTCTCTGGTGGGGCAGTCCCATCCGGAAGATGCAGGGAGGAATGAAGATCAGCGGAGGAAGATCGTCTCGGTCTTCGAGAAGGGGCAGGAGCCGTCAGACGTGCATGACGCCGTCGACCTGGGCGGCAGGCATATCATTCCCGGGCTCACCGACGCGCACCGGCATTTCTGCGTGACCGCGCTCATGGCCCGCCACGAAGACGCAAGCACCTGGAAATCGAAGCAGGATGCCCTCGATGCGATACGGGAGGCATGCAGATCGAGGCCTCGGGAGGAATGGGTCTTCTTCTCGAGGATGGACCATACGAAATGGCTGAAGCCGGTTCTTCCCACCCTTGCCGAGGTCGATTCCGCAGCATCGGGCAGGAAGGTGTTCGTATCGGACACCACCCTGCACAGGGGCCTGGCATCGAGCGAGGCAATGGAGAGGGCAGGCCTGGACAGGCAAAGCCTGCGGTGTCCCGGGGACATGGATACCTTCCTGAACGGGAGGTTGAGAGGCACCCTCTGGGAAGAAGCCCACGGCAAGGTTCTCTTTACGATGTACAGGGATGTGATCGACGCCTACGGAGACAGCTACAAGCGGGAGATCATCCTCGACGAGGCGAAGCGGTGCCTGCAGATGGGCCTGACACATGTCCACGACCCGGGGCTTCCCTGCGACATCCAGACGCTCCTGAAAGGCATACAGCCGCAGACGCCGCTCAAATTGAGCTGGTCGGTCTCGACCCACGAGAACCTCTATACGCCGCCGGGGGTGGAAGACGATGCAAAGGCCGTGCATTCCGACCATGCCCCCAAGAGCGTCAAGTTCTTTCTCGACGGGGCACACCGCACCGCCGCGAGCATGCCGGTGGCCGCAGGGCTGAAGGCCATGGTGCGGGCAGGGCTCGACAGCCTGTCCGAACGCAGGCTCGGGCCTCTCCAGCTTCTCTTCGAGCAGAAGATCGTGCTCAAGGACGGGAAGCTGACCCTGCCGTATTTAAGGTTCCAGGATATCAACGAGCTCAAGACGAAGGCCTCGTACTTCTCGGAGAAGGGCTACCGCATCGTCGTTCACGCGCTCGGGAACATCGCCGCCGTCCAGGCCGCCCGGATGCTCAAGGCAGTCAGGCCGGCCAGCGGCGCCTCGGTGGAGCACATGCTGATCCTCACCCGGGAAGACATCGACGTCTTTGCCGAGACAGGGGCGGTCGCATCCATTCAGCCGGGCTTCATTCCGGACTATGCCGATGCCATCGAGCGCATGGGGGCCATTCCCTACCTGAAGCCCTTTCCTCTGAAAAGCCTGCTCAAGAGAGGCGTCCCGATCTGCATCAGCTCGGACGGCCCCTGCGGTTCGGACGACCCCCTGTTCAATGCGAGGAGGGCGGTCGACCGGAAAAAGACCGACGGCACGATGCTCGATCCCGACGAAAGGATAAGTCCGGAAGAGGCACTGTCCGCGGTGACGGCCGGAGGCCATGCATCGATGGGAACGAGGAATGACGGTCTGGTCCCGGGTGCACCGGCGACGTTCTGCATCGTGAGCGGTGATCCGTTCCTCGACTCGAGCCGCGTCATCGAAACCTGGATCGACGGTGCAAAGGTGTTCTGATGGAAGACGTGTGCGGGATCGACATCGACATGAAAAGACCAAACCATGCGTGAGCCACATTCATGCATTGAAGGAGGATGATATGCCGGAAAGCAGTTTCATCAAGATGGATGCGAAGGAGCGCGACTACATCCAGTACCTCTTCGGGAAGCACATCTCGTGGGGACAGGTGAGGTATCTGCGTTGTGCCCATCTCGACATCTATGAGCGCAACCGCAAGGGCTGCAAGGTCGTCGATGCCGTATCGGGCAGGAAGTTCTTCGACTGCTTCAGCTCGGCGGGCTGCTTCAATGTGGGAAGGGGCAACCAGCAGATCATGGAGACCCTCCGGGACGCCCTCGACGAGTACGACATCGGGTCACACCAGATCCTGTCCGAGCACAAGATCAGGTTCGCCTCGAAGCTCGCCGGACTCTGCCCCGGTGACCTCAACCGGGTAGTGCTGTGCGCGAGTGGCGCGGATGCATGCGCGGGCGCCATCAAGCTCGCCATGGGGGTTACGGGCAGGACGGAAGTGATCACCATGGAGAAGGCATACCACGGACATGAGGGCTTCAGCCTGTCGGCCAACGGCAAGGACTATTACAAAGAGCTGTTCCTCCCCCTCATGCCCGGCTTCCGCATCGTGCATTTCAACGACCTCGAGGCCGTGAAAAAGATCGCATCGAAGAATACGGCGGCAATCGTCCTCGAGCCCGTCCAGGGCGAGGGCGGCATCCATGTGGCCACGCAGGAGTACATGACGGGCCTGCGGAAGCTCTGCGACGAGCTCGGCATCATGCTCATATTCGACGAGGTTCAGACAGGCTTCGGCCGGACCGGGAAGATGTGGGGCATGGAGCACTACGGGCTGCTCCCGGATATCATCTTCACCGCCAAGTCCATCAGCGGAGGCGTGTATCCCAACGGCGCCGTGGTGTTCCGCGAGATCGATCCGCTCGTGAAATACGTCGAGGAAAACCCCGCCTTCCATACCTCCCACTCCGGAGGGTCGGACATCGGGTGCGTGGTTTCGTCCTCGGTCCTCGATTTCCTCGTCGAGAACAAGGTCTGGGAGAATGCGGCCAAGGTCGGGAAGCGCTTCAAGGACGGGCTCATGGAGATCGGGAAGGAAAATCCGGATGTGGTCCTCGAGGTGAGGGGGATAGGGCTCATGATCGGCATCGAGTACAAGTACGAGTTCATCGGTGCGCTCATGGCCGACTGCCTGGCGCGCCTGGGTGTATGGGCCGTATACTCGGGGAACGCCCCGCAGGTGATGCGCTTCCAGATACCCATCACCGCGGGCATGGAGGACGTCGAAGAGCTTCTCGCCCGCATCCGGGCAGCGATGAAGTCCATGAGGATCTACCTCATCTTCCTTCTCCCCCTGGCAAGGATCCCCATATTCCGGATGATCCTCGACAACCTCAAGGTCCAGATCGCGACGTTCAACATCGTCCGGGATATCGAGGAATTCGTTTTCGGACGTCTCTTGAGAAGGTAAGGGGGGAGATATGAAGAAAGGTGCTTCGAAAAAAATATCGGAAAAGGAAGATCTCTTCGGGGCAGCGGAAAAGGTCTTTTCGAAAGCGCTCGTGAAGATGATCAGGGAAGAGGGGCACGGCTTCCTCGAGGCAGGCAGGGATGGATCGTTTGTCCTCGATGCGGAAGGAAAGCGCTACCTCGACTGCTACACGTCGGCAGGCTCGTTCAACCTCGGGCGGAAGAATCCCGCCATTGCCGCCGGCTTCAAGAAGGCCATCTTCGAGACCGACCAGGGCAACTTCGTCATGCCGTCCCAGGAAAAGGCCCTGCTCGCCCGCAGGATCTCCGAATTCGTGCCCGGGAACCTCGACTGCGTGCTCTTCGGGGTCACGAGGGGCGAGTCCATGGATGCGGCCGTCAAGCTCGCCCGCGGCTTTACCGGGAGAAAAGAGCTCATCACGGTGGACGGCGGGTGGTACGGAGAGTGCGGGTTCGCCATCTCGCTCTCTGCAAGGAAGGGCAAGGAGCAGTTCGGCTCCCTCATCCCCGGGATAAAGACCGTCCCGTTCGGAGACATCGAGGCCGCCCGCTCTGCCATCAGCTCGAAAACCGCGGCCTTCGTCATGGAGCCCATCCAGGCCGAGAACCACTGCAGGATGGCGGAAAAGAGCTACTATTCGGGGGTCCGCGCCCTGTGCGACCGCAACGGCGTCAAGCTCATCTTCGACGAAACCCAGAGCGGCTTCGGCAGGACGGGCAGGAAGTTCTTCTTCGAGCATGCCGGCGCCGCGCCCGACATCCTGATCGTGGGCGAGGCCATAAGCGGCGGTATGTTCCCCATGACCGCGATGGTCTTCACGCCGGAGCTGAAGAAATTCTTCGACATCCACCCGCTCATCCACCTGTGCACCTTCGGCGGGCACGACCTCGGCTGCAGGGTAGCCATGGCGGCGCTCGACGAATACGACAGCAAAGCTCCCTGGACCGCTGCGCAGGCTCTCGGAGACAAGCTCATCAAGGACCTGGCCGGGCTGGCGGACAAGCACAAGAAGGCCTTGTCCTCGGTAGCGGGGAAGGGGCTTCTCATCTCGCTCAAGTTCGCCTCCGAGAAGACCGCGCAGAGCTTCTGCGCACGTGCGGGGGAGAACGGGCTCCTCGTGAAGAGGGCTCACGTCGACGGATCGTGCGTGCTCTTGAGGCCGAGCCTCCTGATCACCCCGGAGGAAGCGGCACTCATCAGCGATTCGGCAGGCAAAGCGCTCGATACCCTCTGACGCCTCGGAGGCTCCGGTTGAATATATTCTGCATTGAGAGCGGCAGTGCCTGACGGTTTTTAGCCTGCGATGCACAGTAGGGGGGTCCATTTGGCAAGGTTCGAGATCCACACCGTTAATGAAAACTGCTCCGGATGCCTGCGGTGCGAGCTAGCCTGCTCGGATCTTTCTGCAGAGCGATTCTCCCTTTCAGAGGCACGTATCCATGTCGATCTCGACAAAGCGCGGTGCACGATAAGTTTCAGCCCGGAATGCAGGGGCTGCGGGACATGCGCGGACCACTGCCTCTACGGCGCCCTGATCAAGATGCCTAAGGGGAATGAAAAATGAGCCGGGGCGGTTTTGCCGGAAGAATTCTCACGGTCGACCTGACGGGCGGCACCTCGTCGGTCGAGCCGCTCGACATGACAAAAGCGGAGCAGTTCGGAGGAGGCCTGGGCCTCTCGATAGGCCTGGCCTTCGAAAATATCGTTCCGGGCACCACAGCGCTTTCCCCCGAGAATCCCATCGTCATCGGCGCAGGGCCCTTCGTCGGGACGAACCTGCCTGCATCATCGAGGCTCTTCGCCGTGAGCAAGCTCCCCGCGAGCGACTCCATCGGATGGTGCGGTGCAGGCGGCATGTCGTGCGGCTGCATGCTCAAACATGCAGGCTACGACCACCTCATCATCAGGGGCCGTGCCGATCGTCCCGTTCTCCTGAAGGTCATCGACGATACGGTTGAGCTGTGCGATGCCGGCCCCTTGTGGGGCAGGGGTATAGCCGAGACCGACGAGGCGCTCAAAAAAGAGTTCGGAAGACCCTCGGGCACCATCTCCATCGGCCCTGCAGGCGAGAACGGATGCTCATATGCCATGGCCTACGTGGACGGCATCTCCACCCTGGGAAGGGGAGGCTTCGGGTCTGTCATGGGGTCGAAGAACCTGAAGGCCGTCCTCGTGAAGGGATCGAGGGGGATCAGGGTCGCCGACAGGGGCCGCTACCGTACCCTCGCGACAGGCCTGCTCGATAAGATCCGTGGCTATCCCTACCTCAAGGAGTGGCAGGAGCTGGGCCTTCTGAAATCCCTGCCCGCCATTCAGGCGGACGAGTACCGCAGGATCAGGAAACGCCGCATCGCCTGCATCTCCTGCCCCATCGGCGACAAGGACCTCATCGAGATCGCGGACGGGGAGCTCAAAGGTCTTGCCGTCTGCTCGAGCTCGGCAGTGAACCTTCTCACGCCGCTCATGTACAAGTTTGCAGACTACCGCGAGGCAATCAAGCTCACGGCTGTCCTCGATGACCTCGGCATGGACATGTTCGAGTTCTTCGGGATCATGTCGTATCTCAAGGACCTCCTCGATAAAGGGATCATTAACCCGGACCGTCTCGATGCGCCTCTCGTCATGAACTCCCTCCCGTCGCTGGCGGCTTGGGCGAACCTCGTTGCCGGGAGGCAGGGCGTGGGGGATGTCCTGGCTGGAGGCGTGAGCTCGATGCTCAGGGAGTTCGGCGACGAGGCGGGCACGCATGCCCCGCCCGTCGTGCGCGGCATGCTCCCCTATGTCGGACCCGATGCGCCGCTCCCGTGGAGCCTGTTCGGCACCATGGAGCTGGGCCAGCTTCTGGACCCGAGAGGCCCCCACGTTGCAGCCGGGGGATCGCCCACGTATTTTGCCAAGAGGCCGCTCGACGTATTTCCCAAGCACATGGAGCGCATGGGCATCCCCGGCGACGCCGCGGCCCGTATCCTTCCCGGGCAGGGAGGGCACGAGCCGGAGCTGAACGTGGGAAGGCTCCTCAAACATTCCCACACGTGGTTCACGATCCTCGGCTCCCTGGGCGTCTGCGCCAGGGCGCAGGTGAACCGCTTCTACGATGCCGGGCTCTGCGCGGAGCTCTACGGGGCCGTGACCGGCATACGGACCGGCGTGGCCGACCTGAGATCGCGGGCGGATCGTGCGTGGACCCTCCTCAGGGCGTGCAATATCCGCGAGGGATTCTCGAAGCAACACGATCTGCCGCCCCTGAAGTGGTTCGGCCCTTCGGGTTTCAGGGACTATATGACCGAGCTTCCCATCGGCTCCGAAGACGTCACGGCCATGGTGGAAGAATACTACGACGAGCAGGGCTGGGACAGGCAGACCGGTGAACCTCTGCCTCAAAGGATTCGGGAGCTCGGCCTGACGTCCTTATACGGAGAGGAAATCATGGCAGAAAGGATCGGGGAAAGCGGATGCCCTGCTTCATCGACGGCTTCAAACATCGATCCGTCGCTGAGCCAGGAAGAAGAGGTGGCGATCGTAGACGAGCACAACAACGTCGTCGGCAGCGCCCTGAGAGCTGTCATGCGAAAGCGCGGCCTCATCCACCGGGCGACGTACATCCTGGTGTTCGACACACAGGGCAGGCTCTTCGTGCAGGAGCGGACCCTCACGAAGGATATCTTTCCCGGCTGTTATGATCTCTGCACCGGGGGGGTGGTGCTCTCCGGTGAAGACTACGAGGAATCGGCCCTCCGCGAGCTTCGTGAAGAGATCGGACTTGAAGGTGTGGAGCTCGCCTCTCATTTCGATTTCTACGGCGAGTATGAGGGCCAGAGGGTGTGGGGCAGGGTGTTCTCCTGCGTTTCGGACGGCCCCTTTGTCCTCCAGCCCGAAGAGGTTGCCGGCGGTGCCTTCCGCAGCATCGAAGAGGTGAAGAGCCTGATGCGGGATATGCCGTGCACGCCGGACAGCGTTTATGTGTTCCTGCGATTTCTCGATAGTGAAATCAGCAATAAGGCATTGGTCGATACGAACGACCGAGGGGAGGCAAACTGATCATGATGACGAAAGAGCAGGCCAGGGAATTCGCATCGAGGTGGCTGCCCGCATGGACGGGCAATGACCCTGAAAGGCTCGCGGCCTTTTATTCGGACGATGCCGTGTACCTCGATCCTACGATTCCTCTGGGCGTGAAGGGAAAGGACGCGCTGCTGAAATACTTCCGGAAGCTTCTCGCCCATAATCCCGACTGGGTATGGACGCAGATCGAGCCCATCCCCATGGAGGACGGCTTCCTCAATAAGTGGCTGGCAAAGATCCCGGTTGGAGACAGGGTGATCGAATGCATCGGGGTGTGCTTCGTGCAGTTCGACGCACAGGGCCTCATCCGTCGAAACGAGGTGTACTTCGACTGTACGGAGCTCAATGCAGCGATCGCTCAGCTCATCAGCCGGTCGAAATAGCCTGCCGCTGCCGGTCGAGCGGATCCCGCCGCCGGGAGAGACGTGCCTGGATCGACCATGGGGGATGACCGGTTAATGACCGGAGGCTCTTGACAAGGGCGGTGTGCGGGGGTTTAAGGCCGGTATGGATATCCTGCTGATCCATCCGCCTGTCGTGAAGCCGTCCGAACCGCCCGCCGGCGTGGCAAGGCTCGCAGGCGCACTGCGTGAGCACGGCCGGTCGTACGAGGTCGTAGACGCGAACATCGAGGGCCTTCTCCATCTCCTGCAGGGCGAGGTTCCGACCGAAGACACCTGGACCAGGCGGGCTTTCAGGCACCGGGAAGGCAATCTCGCCTCTCTGAGGAATGGAAGAGCCTTCGGCAACATCGACAGGTATATCCGGGCCGTCTCAGAGCTCAACCGGGTTCTCGAGTGCGTATCCGGTCCCTTCGGGACGCAGCTCAGCCTCTCGAACTTTGCCCAGCATTCCTGCTCGCCGGTGAAGAGCTCCGATCTCATCCGCGCCGCAGAGAACCCTCAAGAAAACGTTTTTTACCCGTATTTCCGTGACCGGCTCTTATCGCTCCTCGATGAGCATGCACCCCGGGCGGTCGGCTTTTCGCTCAACTATCTGAGCCAGGCGGTGACGACCTTTGCCATGATCGGCTTCGTACGGCGCATGAACGGTAAGGCCAGGATCGTGCTCGGGGGAGGCCTCGTCACCTCCTGGCTCAAGCGTCCGTGCTGGAGCGACCCCTTTGCCGGCCTCGTCAACCATCTGGTTGCAGGACCGGGCGAGGAGTTTCTTGTCAATCTCTCGGGCGGTCGATACTCGAGGTGCGTCCCCCTGCCGGAATACGCCCCTTTCCGGATGAACCCCTACCTCTCGCCGCTTGCGGTAATTCCCCTGAGCACATCCCGGGGCTGCTACTGGGCGAAATGCTCGTTCTGCCCGGAGCAGGCCGAGGGGAGCCGGTATTGCAGCCTGCCTCCACAACGGGCAATCAGGGACCTCGAAGCCCTTTCGGAAGGAGAAGACGGGTGTCTTGTCCACGTCTGCGACAATGCCGTGAGCCCGGCGTTCCTCAAGGCAATGGCTGCCCGGGAGCGGGCGGTACCATGGTACGGGTTCTCACGGGTCACCCGCGATCTGACCGACCCTGATTTCTGTGCGGCCCTCAGACGGTCCGGATGCGTGATGCTCAAGCTGGGGCTCGAATCCGGCGACCAGGGAGTTCTCGATGATCTCGGCAAGGGCATCAGGATCGAGGATTCCGCAAGGGCGCTCAAATCGATCCACGACTCAGGGATAGCCACGTATGCCTATCTCCTCTTCGGTACGCCCTCCGAGGATGAGGAGAGTGCGAGGAAGACCCTCGACTTCATCACGAAGCACAGCAGCCATATCGATTTCCTCAACCTCTCCATCTTCAACCTCCCCAGGGGAAGCCGGGAGGCACGAGGCCTTGATACCTACGACTTCACGGATGGAGATCTCTCTTTATACCAGGGATTCGTCCATGCAAAGGGATGGGACAGAAAGCGCGTGAGGCAGTTTCTCGACAAGGAATTCAAACGGCATCCTGCAGTCGCGCGCATCGTTCGCTCCGACCCGCCGTCCTTTACCTCGAACCATGCACCGTTCTTCATGATGAGCCATATCTCTTGAAATAATACCACTTTAGAATAAATTGCGAGATGCCGAAGGGTTTATGCAGACCCGGAGAGGCATGATCTCTCGTGTAATAGATGTGCTGCTCGAGGGCAAAGGATCATCACCCGGAAGGTTGTACTACAGGGAAGTTCGGCAGGAAGACAGGGACCGTTGGCAATGTCGTATCACGCAGTATTGAAAGACAAGGCAGACCGGATACCGAAAGACGGAACACCTCTGAGGAGGATCAAACCGTTCGACTGGATATCGCTCGCCTCGCTGCTCGCCATTCTCGCGGTCTCCATCTATGCAGGGCATTTCACGAGAGAGTTCATGGTCGATGTTTCGAGGGTTTCTCAGGAATATCCATACCAGGAGTACACGAAACTCCATGCGAGCGGCACGGTTGTCGTGGAACACAGGGTCTCCGTCTCGCCGAGGATAGCCGGGCAGGTCGCTCAGATCATGGTGGACAAAGGCAGTCTCGTGAAGAAAAACCAGGTGATCGCACGCCTCGAGAGCACCGACGAAGCACTGCTCAGAGACCAGAGAGCCGCCGATCTCAGGCTTGCGAAGGCAAGGCTCGAGCAGGCGGGGATACTATTGAGCGAGGCCGAGGCCGACTACGAGCGCATCAGGGACCAGTACAAGGATGGATCGGCATCCGAATCCGAACTCAATGCATCTGCAGCGGCTCTCCGCAAGGCGAAATCGGCATTCGAGGTGGCCCAGGCGACGGTGAATGCCCAGAGTGCGGCACTTCGCAGCGCACAAGCCGCCTTCGATCATATCGAGGTAAAGGCGCCCTTTGACGGGGTCGTCCTGTCGCGGGACGCTCATATCGGAGATATGGTAGGGCCCAGGCTTTCAGCCTCGGGCGAAGGCAGCGGCATTGTCACGCTCGCCGACCTGTCATCTCTGGAGATCGAGGCGGAGGTTCCCTCGTCCGAGATCGAATCCATAAAGACAGGCCAGCCCTGCATGATCGTTCTCGAGAGCCCGAAGGTGCATCTCCGGGCAGAGGTGGAATCCATCATGCCGCCGGGGAGCAAAGATAAGACAGCGGCCGGAGTGAGGATCAGGCTCATTGACAGGGACGTCCGCATCCTGCCTGAAACGGGTGTCGACGTGGCCTTTCTCGACCGGCAGATCCTTAAGGCAGACGACAAGCCCCTGCTCCTGATAGACCGCTCATCCCTGATCAGATCTCGCGGGGGTCATTCGGTCTTCGTCGTCAGGGGGGACAAGGCCGTTGAAAAAAGGGTGCGAGTCGGCGGACAGCTCGGCGACAAGGTCCGGATCCTTCAGGGAGTCACCGACGGGGACATGATCATCACGAATCCGCCCGAGGGCATGAGAAACGGCTCGAAGGTCCTGGCGGACAAAGATTAACTCTGTACGTTGGAATCTGATCTCAACGAAGCATCCTATAGACTGGTATATCGTATGGTATTGGGAGCTATTATTGCTCTTAGATCTATGGATTCTTGATTTCTCGATCTCCTACTGAACTCTCCAGTTGATATATTCACAATCACCAAACCTAAACTCTCCTCACGCTATCTATCGTTTCCAAGATTATGAGATGCTATAGGGAACACTGCCCCTTCATAGTTTCCTGAGTATCTCCATTGGCTTCATTCTGGCTGTACGCCTCGCCATAAAAAGACTGGCAAGAATACCCGTCATAACAGAGATCACCAGGGCTGCCGTGATGAGCTCGATAGAAACACTGACGGGGAGCCGGACTGTGGTAGCGATTGCACCCGGGGTATTTTTTGCAAGGGCGGGCATGAGGTTCACCTGCCAGGGAGTTGACGTAGGGATGGAGAGGAAGCCCATGCAGTATGACACGGCATACCCGATGAGGATGCCCAGGAGACCTCCGGCAAGGGACTGCACCAATGCCTCTCCCATGAGCTGTCTGTTGATGTCTCTACCGGTCCAGCCTATTGCCTTCAGGATACCTATCTCACGTGAACGTTCGACGAGGTTCGAAAGCATGGTCTTGATGATCAGGGCTATGGCACCAATGAGAGCGATCAGGGAGGTAAGCAGTGCGAACCGGCCTGAGATCTTGGAGACGCCCCCCATAAGCTCAAGGAAGGTATCGGAACTCGTGACGGACATACCGGGGAATTCTTTTCCCATCTGCGCTTTAACCTTCTCCTGGAGCGACAGGGCCCTGAGACGCAGATAAACGATATTCACTGCCGACTCATCAGGCCCGAGAAGTTTCCGGGCATCGCTTATGGGCAGATATATGTTTGCTGCCGCCACCTGTGCCCCTTCCTTGATTTCAAGCAACCCGACAATGGCAAAGGAGCGGGTTCCAATGCTCAGGGTATCCCCAAGGCGGGTGTGGTGGAGTTTCGCATAATGCTTTTCCAGTATCGCCTCCCCCTCATGCTGCGGGAACCGGCCCCCTGTAAGCCACTCTTTCACTTTCACAGGTCCAAGGCCTGGTTGCGATAGATCCACTCCCATGATGATCCTGAAGCCGCCTTGGGCAAATTCCCATAAGAGGAGCGAGGAGGCCGAACCTGAAACGCCTTCCAGGGAAGCAAGCTTCCGAACCTCATCCGCTGCCAGGTACTGGTTTGAAAACGGGAGCCGGATGCTCCTCATCGATGTAGGCACTTGGGCTGCATCGATATCCCTCTTTTCCGGTTTCTGTACCACGAGGTCAGCCCCGATGTTCTTGAACGGCAGGCTCACCGCCTTCTGGTACGAAGCAGACACGGCATTGATCGAGATGAACAGTGTGATCCCTATGGCGATCCCCAGGATATTCACCAGGATCCGGTGATGGTGGTTGCGCAGCTCTTTCACTACGTACCGGTAGGTCATGCCGCTCTCATTTCCCCGCAGTAGATTGGGCCAAGGCTTTCTTCAGGTCATCCATTGTCCAGTTGCCATGGAAGAAAGCAGGGCCTGCACCGGTTGGGAAGCCTGAGAACTTGACCTCTTTCTGTCCGACCTTGACCGTGGTCTTCCCGTCGATCCAGATCACGAGCGGTATGTGCTGAGTTATGCCCTTCTGTGCTTTGAACTTCTCCCCGTCATCACTCTCGAAGTCGTGCCAGGACACGGAGATCTTGTTGCCGAATCCGAAGAACACGCCTTTCATGTCGTTGAGTGTGTTCATCAGCGGCCCGTGGTTCATGTAGAGCACCTCAACCTTTGTTTGTTTGGCGGCAAAAGCGGCCTGGGAAAGAACGAAGACCATGAGAACAAGGAAACAAACGGAAACGGTTTTTTTCATCATACAATCTCCCCATCTCTCATACGGATCACCCGATCCGCTGTTTTGGCGATATCTTCATCGTGGGTAACCATGAGTATGGCCACGCCTTCTTCCTTATTGAGGCGTTTCAGGATGTCCATGATATTTTCACCGGTTGCCGAGTCGAGGTTGCCGGTGGGCTCGTCGGCGAAAAGAATCCTGGGATGGTTCACGAGAGCCCGGGCAATGGCGACCCGCTGCTTCTCTCCCCCGGAGAGTGCAGATGGCAGATGATCCATGCGTTCGGTCAGCTCCATCCTGGCGAGCAGCTCCGTTGCCTTCTTGCGCTTTTCATCACCCGGCATCTTTACCGGGAACAGCGGGAGGGCCACGTTCTCCCATGCATTGAGCGTCGGGATCAGGTTGAAGGACTGGAAGATAAAACCGACATGATCTCTCCGGAAGAGCGCGAGCTCGTCTTCTGATGCTATTGTGATGTCCTTGCCGTCCAGGAGAACACTCCCGTCTGTAGGGTATTCAAGCCCTGACAGGAGAGAGAGCAGGGTTGTCTTGCCGCTCCCGGATTTTCCGGTCAGGCAGACGAACTCTCCCGCAGCGATGGAGACTGAAACCCCTTTGACCACTTCGAGGTCCCCGTATTTCTTGCGCAGGCCTTTCCCTGTCAGTATATCAGCTTTATTCATGGCGAAGCACCTCCGAGGGCTTGATCCTTGAGATGGCTCGTGTGAGTAGAGAACCCGTGAGCACTCCAATGATCAGTGAAAGCAGCACGGCAAATGCGGCGAGAGTCCAGGGTATGTACACGGGCAGGTTTAACGTTTTATAGATCTGGTCCCCGCCTCCGGGCAGAAAGTGCGGGACTGGGCTCATCTCCCAGGGGATAGGGATATTGACCGTCATGAAGCTCAGGAAGAACGCTCCCACATATGCGACGGCAAGCCCCAGGACACCTCCCATAAGGCTCTGGACAACCGATTCCGCCATTATCTGAGACATGACGTTGCCACCGGTCCAGCCCACTGCCTTGAGCACGCCGATTTCACGGGCACGCTCTGCGATATTGCCCGCCATGGTCTTGAAGGCAACCAGGGCCGCAATGATGATGGCGATCAATGATGCCGCCACGGTGAACTTGTCCGAGAGCGCGAACAGACTGCCGAGCAGCTTGAGGAAGGAATCAGGAGTGCCTATGGTGGCCTGCTTCCCCAACATGGTGCGCAACGATGCCGCGAGAGCCGGGATCTTCGAGGACTCGGCCCTGATGAAAAGCAGGTTCACATCGTGGGGATCAAAGGGCGAGACATCCTGCACCTGATTCGAAGACGCTGCTATACCCTGTGCCTCGCTTAAGGGCAGGTAGACATTGGCTATGGCTATCTTGGCAGCTTTCGACGCGTCCAGGATACCCACGACCGGATAGGTTCTCTTTGCCAGGGACAGGGTGTCACCCACCTTGATCCCGAACTTGTGGGCATATGCTGCCTCGACAATTGCTTCCGCTTTTCCCTGTTCGAGAAAACGTCCCTGTCTGACGGCATTCCTGAGTACCGCAGGCCCCACCGTGTTCGTCTGCTCGATGCCCAGGACAATCCATGCCTGGTGAGGATCGAATATCCACAGCAGGACCGCTCTGCCCACTCCTTCCACGCCGGGGAGCGCCGCGATCTTCCGGACGTCACCATCCCGGATGGTCACCGCTGAGCAGGGGAATACCGAGCCGGAAAGGTCTTTCGGGACATTCCCGGAGCGCTGGACCGTAATGTCCGCGCCAATCTCCTTCAAAGGTATGCGTGCCGCCTGGTAATAGGCCATGGAAAGTGCGTTGGTGATGACCAGGAGAGCGACGCCAATCGAGAGTCCAACGATGCTTGCAAGCGTCCTCCGCTTCTGGTGCAGGAGCTCACCCTTGAGATAGCTTACGTTCATTGCTTCACTCCCCAGGAATACTGCATCTCTACCGGCAGGGCAGGTCCATCCTGCCCGCCATGGTTTCCTCTATGAGATCGAATAGCTTCTTCTGCTGGTCCCCGTTCAGCACGCTCTTGACCTCGAGCATGTGGGCGACGATCACCTTCTGCATACCCTCCTGCATCCGGCTTATCTCGCCAATCTTGGCATCGATTGCCTGCTTGTCTGGATTCTCCGAACGAATGAGGGCCATGAGCTCCGCCCTTTTCTGAAATATCTCGTGCCTCTTCTGAGCAACGTCCGCGTGGAAGGGGTATGCTTTTTCTTTGAATGCCTTGAGCTGCTCCGGGTTCAGTCCGAGTTTTTCGAACGGGTAACCGTTACCCTTATGGAGTTCACACGGGAATGATGGAGTGTGCTGTATCTGGTGCTGCCGGTAATAGGTATACCCCGCCGATATGAAGACCGAGATATTCAGGACCAAGGAAACAACGAGGATGAACTTGAGAGTGTTAGCCTTCATTGCCTGCCTCCATGATGCGTGCATAGGCTCCCTCTACTGATCCGGGAGGGTTGGCCTGGAACACGTCGAGAGAAAAGGCCTGCTCTATGCCGGCTCTTTCTTGATGAGCAGGGCTGTGCAATACGAGCTGGTTGCCAGCAATGATCCCGAGCACCATGATTGCAAGTGCGCAGGCCACCTCTACAAGGCCTGGGAGGAGAGGCCTGAAGGGTATGAGCTCCCAGAACGATTTCCGTTGTGCATCCTTCCGTGCCGTCTCTGCCATGACGCGCTCCGTGAATCCATAGGGAGCCTGAGACCTTTCGGTTTTGGTGAAAATCAGATGCACTGCACGTGCTTCCTCTAGTTCCCTGCTGCATTCCTGGCATTTGCCGATATGCTCCAAGAAGGCCTCCTTTTCGCGAGGGGTCAGTTCATCATCGATGTACGGGGAAATCATCTTTTTCGTTCGCCTGCAGTTCATCTTCTCTCTCCATCTGGTTAAACGACCGCCAGCTTGATTTTGTTCCCTGAAAAACGTTTTCCTCACGATTTACCGGAGACTATCACCCGCAATTCATCTCGTGCCCGTGCTATCCTCGATTTCACCGTGCCCATGGATATATCGAGGACCGCGGCGATCTCTTCGTAGGAGAGCCCTTCGATCTCACGGAGGACAATGGCGGATCTGAGCTTTTCAGGCAGTTCCCGGAGGGCGGTCCGTAGGACTTCCGCATCCCTTCTTGCATGATAGCTGCCCTCGGGTGAGGGGTCGGGAGAAGGCAGGTCTCCAGGAACAGCTTCACCGCTCAACGGATCGTTTCGGTATTTCTTTTTGTGGTCAAGGCAGGTGTTAACCGCTACCCGGTACAGCCATGTGGAGGGGGAAGCGTCGGGCTGGAAGTCCTTCAGCCCCTTGTAAGCTTTTATGAACGTATCCTGTGCCGCATCTTGGGCATCGGATGCATCACGGAGCATATATCGGCAGAGGTTGTAGATCCTGTCCTCGTTCTTACGGACGAACTCTTCGAAGGCGGCGAGGTCCCCGTCCTTGAAACGACTGATAAGATTGAGGTCTTCAGTCAGAGCATTTGGCACAGCATGAGCATATGTTTATGAAATTATCGATGTCAAGCAACCTGAACGGGAATACAAAAATGCTGCTTCTCGCCAGTTGAGATAACTGTAATAAATGTGGATTTCTAAAAATCCGGAAAGGTATGATCTCCGAAATATATTGAAATGAACCCATTCCCTTGATCTGGTTATGAGAACCTAACGAAATATTTAATTTCAGATGCCGTCTGATTTGACTATTCGAATTTATTTGAAAGGGTTGCTGATCTTCACCCCGCGAATGATCTGCCCGTCGCTCAGATCCTCGGACCATATCTCACTGCAGTTAGCGCTTTCGGCAGCAACCACAATAAGGGCGCTCAAGAACGATATCCTCTGGAGTATACTGCAGTCTATTGCCTCATTAATGAGATTCGGGCTGATGGCCACTACCTCGAAGTGCAAGAGGCTGTGCAGTATTTCCTTGACAAAGAGAGGATCGGCATTCAGTTTCCTGGTTGCTGCCACATAGAATTCCTGCATCACCTGGGTGGATATCACCCCTAGGTGTCGTTCACCCGCCTCCTTAAGCAGTGCTCTCGCGCGTTTCTGCTTTGTACGGTCACTGGAGTCCATGCCATAGACGAAGATATTGGTATCTATGAATACCTTCTGTCGCTAAGCCCGGGGCATAACGATTGGTTCGGAATCTATGCTTTCATATAAAGGAAGAGGATGCACTCTCAGACCTTATCAAAGCCCTGGTTCCCTCTCCCCGGAACAATCATTTTATCACCTGCTCAAGCCAGATCCGAGCTCAGATCGACCCCGACTGTGGTGCTCTTAAGCTCGAGGCCGAAGAGGGACGCAGCGGTGACGCCGAGGTCAGCGATCCGGATCGGCTTTTGCTGTATGCCGGTCCTGCCGCCCGGCACCGAGATCGCGGCGACGATGGGGAGGGTGTCCACCGAACCGTGGCCGCCGTTGTATACGCGCCAGGGCCACATCCATTTCGGCGCCTTGATCCCGACGTTCGGGACGTGGCCGTTGTATACGGGAATCTGCCAGCCGTTTTTCGCCAGGATGATCAGGTCGGGCCAGATCATGGACCTTTCCCTGTCCACTTCGATGTAGTAGCGGTGATAGAGCTCTCCCGGCCCGCAGATGCCCTCGAGGCCGTTTTTCATGTCGTTCCTGTCGAGGACCCACCAGGGGCACTCCATTTCTCCGGTCTGGGGATTGAGCGCCTTGTGCTTGAGGAGCAGCTTCTTGGCCTCGGATACCTTCTCCTTTCTTCCCCTCCAGTACAGAGTTCCGTAAGAGCTTACGCTGAAGGCGTATACGGTCTTGTCATCCGCGAGCCCTGCCCCTTTGAGGAGCCCCATGACATCGGTGGAGGAGAAGTTCATGCTCGAGAGGTGGTTTACGGCTGCGTGGTCGCTCAGGAGGATCACCTTCGAGCGGCCGAGCACACCCTGCTTTTCGAGGCCGGCCATGAGACGGCCGAACTGGATGTCGACGTCCCTGATGACATCGAGGATGGCCTCCTTGTAGAGGAGCCTGTTCCTCTTGCTCACAAGCTGGTATTCCGGCTTGCCCTCACAGCCTTTCGGAGGCTTGTACGGCGTGAGGGCCTCCTCGAACTCGGAAGGATCGGACGCGTTCCCGATGCAGTGGCCGGCGTCGTCGCACTGGGCCAGGAGGATGTATGCCAGGTCCGGGTCCTCCCGTCTGAAGATCTCGAGGGTCGAGTCCACGATCCATCGGTCGTGGGGGAAGTGGTTTGCGAAATGCTCCATCTGGAGGGTGAGGAGGCTTCTCTGGCCGGTGTAGAGGCGGGTCCAGATGTCGCTCAGGCCCAGCCTCCCGCCGAAGATGCCGAGCCGCTTCGATTCCGGGTCGCAGGCGGCATCCCTGTCGGTAACGGGGTCTGCAAGGCCCTCGCGCTTCGGAGGTTCGAGGTAGTCCGGATGATTCGGGCCGGTTGCGAGGATGTCGACCGCTGTTCCCGGTCTCTCCTGCCTGAACATCTCTCCCACCCATTCCTTGCCCGTGATGAGCATGGTCTTCGAATCCGGGTATTTGCGCTTCCATGCGTGAAACAGCGTGTCCACGGACCGTCCCTGATCATCCCGTGCAAAAGAGAGGCTCGTGGGCGCTATCACTGCCCTGCCTTCCTCGTCCCAGCCCGTGGGCTGAGCCCACACGCCGATGATCCCGGTCTGGGCGGTCGATGTCCCTGCAAGCGCATTGAGGTGGTTCATGTCGGTGGCTGCAGGGAGGAATGCCTTGGCGTCCCTGTACCACATCGACTTCGTGAGGAATGCGCGGATATTGGGCATGAGCCAGTTGCCGTCGCTCCCGCCGGGCATGCCCTTCGAATCGAGGTCGAGGTATCCCGGATGGAGGGCATCGATGGCGACGAAGATGAGCTTTTCCCTCTCGTTGGACGTCTTCACCGAAAGGGCGGGACGGAGCGGCACGACCTTTTCCTTCCAGGGGAAAAGCCCCCAGGCCCCGAGAATCCCGCCGCCGATAAGGCTCAGAGACCACTTCAGAAACGGTCTTCTTCCGATCTTCCTGCCCGGCCTTCCATACAGTGTCCCGTTCTTTTTCTGACCCATATCCCCTCTGCTGCGGAGGTTATCAGCCGAGTGCCCATTTTCCGAGGCTTCAGCGTGACCAATTATGTGTCAATGTAGCTCCCGAGTCAACGCATACTGCAAATCCTTCTGCGACCTGATCCCAAGCCTCCTGCACCTTGAGAGAAAATCCTTAGGCCTTATTGTAAAATTATACCCTTGCAGAGGAATTAAGCCAGGACGCTCCTGCCGCATCGGCCGGTATTTCAGCGGTAAGGAGAGGGCTCATTAATTGAAGGGGGCCAGGAGGGACAAGCCATGATCAAGGCAGGGGAGCCTGCACCGAATTTTGTTGCCCCGGCATACTATAAGGAGAGATTTACCCACATTGATCTCTCGAAGTACCGAGGCAAATGGGTTGTGGTGTTTTTCTACGGAGGAGACTACACCTTTGTCTGAACGACAGAGGTGTCGGCAGTTGCCGACAAGTACACCGAATTCCAGAAGCTCGACACCGAGGTTCTGGTCCTGAGCGTCGATACCATCTATGTCCATAAGGTATGGAATGAATCCGAGCTCTCAAAGATCATACCGGGCGGCATTCCTTTTCCCATGCTCACCGACATTGCCGGAAAGATAGGGATTGAATACGGGGTGTTCGAGGAGAGTAACGGCGTGGACCTACGGGGAACCTTCATCATCGACCCCGAAGGGGTGATCCAGGGATACGAGGTGCTCACGGCGCCCGTAGGCAGGAACATCGATGAGATAATCCGTCTGCTCCAGGCATTCCAGTACGTGAAGTCAAGCAAGGAAAGGGAGGTCATCCCGTCGGGCTGGCGCCCGGGCATGCCGACCCTCAAGCCCGGGATGGCCCTCATCGGCAAGGTCTGGGAGATCTGGAGCCCGGCGTTATTGAAAACCGACACGACGTGATGCCGGCAGGGTGCCGTCGCGAGGGACCGGGTGCGTCGAGGCAGTCTCGCGCCGCGGCCTGTTGAGGTTGCCACTCGTCGTTCGCAACAGCGCGGCGAACACAGCATGGAGCTGTCTGCCGGGAACTTCTCCCTTCACATGAGCAGGATGCAGCCGTGCTGCCCTGCCTTATGCAGAGCAGCATGCACAGGTATCGACTGCCCCCTGCTCGAGGATCTCTCCCCTCCGGCTGATCGTGATGTGCCTCAAAGGCAGATCTGCACCGGCCTGCCGGAGCGCGAGCCTGGCCGCCTGCACAAACCCGCTGCAGCAGGGCACCTCCATGTGGACCACGGTGATGCTCCTGATCCCGCCGGAGCGGACGATCTGGACGAGCTTCCCGATATGTGCGTTCAGGTCGTCGAGCTTGGGGCATCCCATCGCTACGGCCTTTCCCCTGAGCAGGTTCTGGTGAAGGCCCGGATAGCACAGGGCGCAGCAGTCGGCCATGAGCAGCAGGTCCGCACCCTTCAGATAGGGCGCCTGCGGATGGATGAGCTGGAGCTTGACCGGGAAATGGGAGAGGGCCGACCTGGCAGAGACGGTATCTGCAGGTGCATCCCCGGTATCGAATGTCATGGCGGCAGCCCCGGGGCAGCCGCAGGCGAGCGTCCCGATGTTCCCGGTTTCCTTCTCTTCCTTCCCTTCCTTCACATGTCTTGCAGCGGCCTCTTCGTCAAAGGCAGGGGCCTCGCGCTCCACGACCGTAAGCGCGCCGGTCGGGCATTCGCCGATACAGGCGCCCAGGCCGTCGCAGTAGACGTCGCTCACCAGTCTGGCCTTGCCTTCTATCAGCTGGAGCGCACCCTCTGCGCATGCCGTTATGCAGTTTCCGCAGCCGTTGCACAGCGCTTCATCGATCTCGATTATCTTTCTCTTCATCTCATTTCTCCTTGTCTGCATGTCGTCCGCTTTCTCACTCAAGTCATGCCAGATGCCTCAATACGCCCTCTCGCCGGTTTGTCGGCGAGAGGGCAGGGTGATGCGTCGCTGTGCTATCTTCCTTCCACGATGGCAGCCACGTCGCTCTCGACATCGTCGATTTGCTTTATGTCGAAGGTATCGACGAGGATCCTGGCGACATTCGGCGAGAGGAAGCCGGGAAGGGTGGGGCCCAGGCGGATATGCTTCACGCCGAGCGCCAGCAGGGCGAGAAGCACGGCTACGGCCTTCTGCTCGTACCAGCCGATGTCGTAGGAGACCGGCAGGTCGTTGATGTCTTCCAGGCCGAAGACCTCCTTGAGCTTGAGCGCTATGACGGCGAGGGAGTAGGAGTCGTTGCACTGCCCTGCGTCGAGCACCCGGGGGATGCCTCCGATATCGCCGAGGTTCAGCTTGTTGTAGCGATACTTGGCGCAGCCTGCGGTCAGGATCACCGTGTCCTTGGGCAGGGCCTCGGCCACTTCACTGAAGTAGCTCCTCGCCTTGAACCTGCCGTCGCAGCCTGCCATGACCACGAAGCGCTTGATCGCGCCGCTCTTCACCGCCTCGACCACCTTGTCCGCGAGCTTCATGACCTGGTCGTGGGCGAATCCGCCGACGATCTCGCCCTTTTCGATCTCGACGGGCGGCTTGCATTTTTTCGCAAGGGCGATGATTTCAGAAAAATCTTTTGCCTTCCCGTCCGCCGGCTCGGGTATGTGCTTGACCCCGGGGTAGCCTGCCATGCCGGTGGTGAAGATCCGGTCCTTGTAGGAGTCCTTGACCGGGATGATGCAGTTCGTGGTCATGAGGATGGGGCCGGAGAAGAGCTCGAACTCCTCGTTCTGCTTCCACCAGGCATTGCCGTAGTTGCCGGCCAGATGGGTATATTTCTTGAAGGCCGGATAGTAATTGGCCGGCAGCATCTCGCTGTGGGTGTAGACATCCACGCCCGTGCCCTCGGTCTGCCTGAGGAGCTCCTCCATGTCCTTGAGGTCGTGCCCGGAGATGAGGATGCCCGGGTTCGTGCGCACCCCGATGCTCACCTTCGTGATCTCGGGATTCCCGTAGGTCTCCGTGTTCGCCTTGTCGAGCAGGGCAATGGTCTTCACGGCCGTCTGCCCGCACTCCATGACGAGGCCGACGAGTTCGTCAGCGCTTAAGTCCTTTGTCGTCGCCTCGAGACCCTTGAACAGGAATTCGTAGATCGCCGGGTCTTCATAGCCGAGGATGGCCGCATGGTCCGAATAGGCGGATATGCCCTTCATCCCGAAGGCGAGGAGCGAGCGCAGGGACCGGATGTCCTCGTTTTCGGTGGAGAGGATTCCTACCGAGGCCGCCTTGTTTCTGAATTCGTTTTCGTCATCCGAAAACCAGACCGCTGCATCCGGCGAGGTTATCGAGAGGCCTGCCGATTTCTTCAGCCCGTCGCGGAGTGCGAGCGTCTCGCGGATCAGGGCCGTGATCCGGTCGTTGTCGAAGTTCACGTTCGTAATGGTCGAGAACATGGCTTTCACTGCAAACCTGCCCAGCCGGTTCAGGTCGGCCTTTGAGCCCGACTGCCGTACGCATACGGCAAGCCCCTTGAGACAGAAAAGTAGAAGGTCCTGCAGATTGGCGGTATCCTCCTGCTTGCCGCAGACACCTCTCACCGTACAGCCGGTGTTTTTCGCCGTCTCCTGGCACTGGTAACAGAACATCATGACTTCCTCCTTTTGATTTGATACACATCTGGATATCACCTTTGTAATAAGTGGATACTTGACTTAGGTCAAATTTCGAAAAATAATTTCATTTTGTTTGACAGGATCGTATAAGCCCTGTGAACGGGTTTCATGAAACCAGAACGGGAGAAAGTGGTGGAGCTTAAACGTATTCTCAAAGACGCGTTTCCTTCCTTGAGCGACGGGTCCCTTCAGATGATCGCGCGGTACTGCCGCCTCGTGGAATACCCGAAAAACGGGATCCTGTTCCTCGAAGGCGACAAGGGGAACAACTTCTTCTACCTGGCTTCAGGGACGGTCAAGGTCTACAAGACATCACCTGCCGGGCAGGAGACGGTCCTGAGGCTCCAGGGGCCGGGCTCCATCTTCGCCGAGGTGATCCTGTTCGAGAGGAACGAGTATCCGGTGAGCGCAGTCACGATGGCGCAGTCTCTCGTGGTCCATATCCCGAGGGAGCCGTTTTTGAAGCTCCTCGACGAGGAGCGCTTCCGGAACGAGTTCATCGCTACCCTCATGCACAAGCAGCGCTACCTGACGGACAGGATCATCTACCTCACGAGCTTCGATGTCGAAGAGCGCTTCTTCCGGTTCCTCATCGAGCACTACGGCATCAGGAGCGAGTACGATATCGACATGACGAAGAAGGACATCGCATCGGCCATCGGCACCATCCCCGAGACCCTGTCCCGCCTGATCGACCGGCTCAAGGGAAGGGGCATCATCTCCTGGGACAGCCGGACCCTCAAGGTCAAAAAGGACTACCTCGGACAGTTCACCGAAGAATCCGACCTCCTCGAAGACTGACCGTTCATGAGCAGCTCGGGCCGGTACTCGAAGTGCATGGCATCGTAGCTGTGCCACCTGCCTCCCCAGATGAAGCCGTTTTTCTCGAATATCTCCACGAGGAACCGCGGGACGTTGTTCCGGTAGAGGTACGGCTCGCCCTTATGGCCGCCTGCGAAATATGCAAGATCGCCGTTGATGTCGACCGCGATCCCGTAGGCATGTCCCGATGTCCGGCCGGGGAAGTCCCGTACGGGCCTCTCGTAGTATCCGTACGGGCCTTCGACGCGGTACACGATTCCCTCGAGGGCCTTCTTCTTGTCGTCCGGGAGATTCATGATCTCATGGGAGACCCTTGTGAGGGCCTTGTCCACACCGTTGACGGTCGTTACCCTGATCTTCTTCGGTTTGCCGCCGATGGTGTCTACCCACTGCACATCGCGCATTGCGCCCTTGCGTTCCGCTGCCGTAGACCCGTACATGTACTCGAACACTGCAGCCGGACGGATGCGGCCAGGATCTCCCACGGGCGGCTTCTCCGGAGTCGGGATGTCTTCCCCTGCCGGGTAGTCCCAATGAAGGGCGTCCTCCGGGTCGAAGGCATCGTCTCCGACCGCGGTATCCACGATCATTCCGTCGAAATCTTTTGCCTTTCCATCGTCGAACAGTATCCTCCCGCCGTCTTTCGTGACGAGGTATCCGCCCTTATAGGCGACGAAAAAATCGGGATATGCCCTGATATAGCGCTGCGCCAGGGCAGCTTTGTCTTCTCCTGCCGGTCCGGGTGCCGGGACGGGTGCCGTTCCCCGCTTCGGTTCCGTCCGTGCGGAAACGGCAGACGATGCCGCCGTGCAGGAGCAGCTCATGAGGAGTATGAGAGCAGCCAGGATGATGTGTCTTGCCATGATGCCTTTTCGTTACATGATCCTGTCCGGATAATGAAGTCTTTTCTCGGGTGCAGGTCATTGACAGCAATCGATCGAAAAAGATAGAGGATCGTAATGAACGAAGCATACTTTCCGATAATTGCCGGCGAGCTGAAGATTAAGCCCTCCCAGGTAAGGGCCGTCGCCGGCCTCCTCGAGGAAGGATCGACGATCCCCTTCATCGCCCGCTACCGCAAAGAGGCCACCGGGTCGCTCGACGAGGTGGCGATCACCGCCGTACGGGACCGGCTCAAGGAGCTCGAGCTCCTCGATGTCAGGAGGGAAGCGATCCTGAAGTCCATGACCGAGCAGGGCGTGCTCACCGAAGAGCTCGAGCAGGCCGTGAAGTCTGCGCAGACCATGGCCGAGCTGGAGGACATCTATCTGCCCTACCGGCCCAAGCGGAGGACGCGCGCCGTCATCGCCCGGGAAAAGGGACTGCAGCCCCTTGCCGACCTCATCTTCTCCCAGGAGCAGGGCATCGATCCCGTGAAGGAGGCCTGCTCCTTCGTCGATCCCGGCAAGGGGGTCGAGACTCCCGAGGATGCCCTGGCAGGGGCGCGGGACATCATTGCCGAGCGCGTCTCGGAAGATGCGGATGTACGGGCTTTCATGAGGGCCCTGTTCGAGAAGGAGGCCGTCCTCACATCAGAGGTTTACACCGGTGCAGAGGAGGAGGCCTCCACGTACCGCGACTACTTCCACTGGCAGGAACCGGCTTCGAAGGCCCCGAGCCACCGGATCCTGGCCATTTTCCGGGGCAACAGGGAGGCGTTTTTGAAGCTCTCCATCAGGCCCGGGGAGGACAGGGCCTTATCACTCATCGAAAGGCACGTGTGCAAGAAGAACAGCCCATGCACCGAGCAGGTGCGGCTCGCGTGCACGGACGGCTACAAGAGGCTGCTCGGTCCCTCGATGGAAAACGAGATCAAGGGCGTGCTCAAGGACAGGGCCGACGACGAGGCTATCAGGGTCTTCGCGAAGAACCTCAGAGAGCTCCTCATGGCGCCTCCTCTCGGCCGCAGGAGGGTGCTCGCGATAGACCCGGGGTTCCGCACGGGGTGCAAGGTCGTGTGCCTCGATGCGCAGGGGATGCTCCTGCACCATGACGTGATTTTTCCCGCGTTCTCGGGCGGCCGTGCAGAGGAAGCCGCCAAGGCGGTGAAGAGCATGGTCGGGCAGTACGGGATCGAGGCGGTTGCCGTCGGGAACGGGACGGCGGGCAGAGAGACTGAAGCCTTCGTCGCAGGGCTCGGCCTGCAGATTCCCGTCATCATGGTCAATGAAAGCGGCGCCTCGGTCTATTCGGCCTCCGAGGCGGCACGCCGGGAGTTTCCTGATAAGGACGTGACGGTGCGCGGTGCGGTCTCCATCGGAAGGAGGCTCATGGACCCGCTGGCCGAGCTCGTCAAGATCGACCCCAAGGCAATCGGCGTGGGGCAGTACCAGCACGATGTCGACCAGGGCAAGCTCAAGCGCAAGCTCGATGACGTGGTCGAGAGCTGCGTCAATGCCGTCGGCGTCGAGGTCAATACCGCAAGCGTCGAGCTGCTCACCTATGTATCCGGACTGGGGCCTGCCCTGGCCGGCAACATCGTCTCCTGCCGGAACGAGAACGGCCCCTTCAAAAGCAGGGACGAGCTCCGGAAGGTTCCCCGCCTGGGTTCGAGGGCATTCGAGCAGGCAGCGG
>Ga0116185_1001063_pt1 | contig 28884 bp, 22 predicted proteins | sample AD_JPNNA7_MetaG_FD_89754 | JGI IMG/M metagenome (GOLD analysis project Ga0116185, IMG submission 89754) | Active sludge microbial communities of municipal wastewater-treating anaerobic digesters from Japan - AD_JPNNA7_MetaG | ecosystem: Engineered > Bioreactor > Anaerobic > Digestate | place...
CCTCTGGGCTGGGCAGGTTGCGCAAGTCCTGTTCCCTGGCCCTTCAGGCCAGGCTGATATGTCTCGCGCCGTTGGCGCTGAAGAGGAGGAACCCACCCTTCGGCTGTGGCGGGGTTTCCTGACCCAGCCACCCCTGCGACCGAAGGTCTCCGACACCGAAAGGACCAATGCCGCGAGGATGTGTGTATGCCCGTGTCCCCATCTGACCGGAGCGCAGCCCTGGCGGGCTGCGGCGATTCAGTGGCCGGTTGGAAAACCGGCCCTCCGTTGCGCGGACCCCGGGACGGACCCCGGAAGAGCTACAAGGTACGTGACCTCTCCGCTGTGGCGCGGCCTCTTGACCAAGCCCCCCCCTGTGGCGCGTCTTCCAATCCCTTCACACGTTCACACTCTTCCACGCTCCCGCGCATTCGCCGGGGCCAATCTGTCCCTTCCGTCTGCTCGAAGAGTGCGGGAGAGCCGCCTGCGCTTCGGAGCGCGGCGAAGGCCGCCTGTGGAAAACTTCTCTTAAGTACAACTGTGTCGCGCGTTTGACACTACCCGGCGTCCTTGTTATTCTCATTCGCGCATATTCGATTCGCGTTCCATATTTGGGCTTTTTCTGCAACCGGGCAGCTTCTCTATGGCAGTGGCGCATGACAGAACCAAGAGCCATGTCCCGATTCCTGATCGGGCCCGTATTCTCATGAAGCACCTCCCGAAGTGTCCAAACGCCTGGATATCACTAGTCTATCCGGACACAGCGATTCTCCCGACGAAGACGTCCGGTGCGTCGTCGCTGGTTCGCCTGAGCAGGGCTGCGCGAATCGCGACCCCGCCGCCCAACATTCATTCGTGTCACGGCGGCAGGGATATGGATTGATATAGAGGCCTACGGGTCTCGCGGAAAACCACGTTACATCAAAGGAGGACACAAACGATGGCAGGCGCTGTATTTCACCATTTTGGCGTACCCACGGCGAAGCGGGCCGAAAAAGAAGAGTATCTTGAAGGCGCGAAGGTCTACATCACCAATGCTGCCGAACACCCGTTTCACATCGAGTTTTTGCGTTTCGAAAAGGACAGTCCCATGCATCCGGCCGTTCAGAACAACTGCCATATCGCGTTCATGGTCGATAATCTTGACGAGGCCATCAAAGGCCGGAACGTGATCGTCGCGCCGTTCGACGCGACCGAGTCCTTGCGCGTGGCTTTCATCACGGACGGCGACGCGGTGCTCGAGCTGATGGAAGCCAGGTAACGGGTCCGGCAGACGGAATAAGCGGAACAAACCGAAAGGGGTAGGACCAGTCATGCCAATGAAGAAATTTGTTAACGATCCCGATAACCTCGTCAACGAACTGCTGGCGGGTTTTGTGCTGGCCAATTCGGGCAAGGTGGCGCTGGCGGGCAACAACCTCGTGGTGCGGGCCCATCCGAAACCCGCGAACAAGGTTGCGGTGGTTACCCTCGGCGGGAGCGGTCACGAGCCGGCCCTGAGCGGCTACGTGGGCGAGGGCATGCTCGATATCAGCGTTCCGGGAGAGATTTTCGCGGCGCCCGGGCCGCCGCGTGTGTTCGAGGCGCTCAAACTGGCCAACCGCAAAGCAGGCGTGCTGCTGGTCGTCCTGAACCACGAAGGCGACGTCATGACCGCGAACATCGCCATGGAAATGGCCGAAAAAGAGGGGCTCAACGTCAAGCAGGTCCTCACGCACGAGGATATCTCAGTGCCGTCGCGGCAGGACCCGAAAAACCGCCGCGGTCTCGTGGGCTGTCTGCCGGTGATCAAAGTCGCTGGCGCCGCCGCTGAACAGGGCAAGCCGCTGGACGAGTGCATCGCCATCGCGGAACGCTTGGAGCGCAACATGGCGACGCTGGCCGTGGCCGTGACCGGCGCCACGCATCCCTCGACCGGCGGCATCATCGCGGAAGTGCCCGAGACCGACATGATCGTCGGAATGGGCCAGCACGGTGAAGCCGGCGGCGGACAACAATCGCTCAAGAGCGCCGACGAAACGGCCAAGATCATGATCGATGCCCTCTGCAACGACCTCGGCGCGAAGTCCGGCGACGACCTGTTGGTCATGATCAACGGCGTCGGTTCGACAACGCTCATGGAGCAGTACGTGGTGCTGGGCGGCGTGAAAAAGGCGCTCGACGCCAAAGGCATCAAACTCGCGCGCGCAATCGCTGGCGAGTTTCTGACCGTGCAGGAAATGGGCGGCTTCCAGATGTTTGCCGCGAAGATGGACGACGAGCTGCTGGCCTTGTGGGATGCCCCCTGCAATACGCCGGCCCTGGTCGTGAAATAGTGTCCGGGACGCCTGTTGCGATGGTGGATTACAATCGATTGGTAGCCATGGTACGTGCGGCCGCCGCGCAAGTCCGCGCGAATCAGATGCTTCTTTCGAAGCTCGATTCGCACGGAGGCGACGGCGATCACGGCACCACTATGGCTCGTGCGATGAACTGTATGGAGAAGGTGGTCGAGGACGATCAGTCCTCGTCGCTCCAGGAGCTGTTGCGGAGCATCGGCTGGGCCGTCATGGGCGTCGACGGCGGCGCGACGGGACCGCTCTTCGGCACGTTCTTCATGAGCATGGCCGACGCGGCGGCCGGGAAAGACGCATTGGACGCAAGAGGTCTTGCCGCCGCATTTGCGGCGGGGCTGGCGGGCGTCCAGAAGCGCACCCGCGCCCAGGTGGGCGACAAAACCATGCTTGACGCGCTCGTGCCCGCTGTCGATGCCGCACAGGCGGCCGCCGACGCCGGCGGCTCGGTCAAAGACATGCTGCGAAGCGCGTCCGAAGCCGCGCGTGACGGCGCCGAACGCACGAAATCGTTACAGGCGCGCTTTGGACGTGCCAAGAACATCGGAGAGAAGAGCATAGGACAACCCGACGCCGGGGCTTCCTCGGTTTCGCTGATATTCCAGGGGTTCCTAGAAGGAGTGACCACACATGCCTGATGCTGACAAGAAGACCGACGACAAGAACAAGAATTTCGGAATCGGGATTCCCCAGGAAACGCCCGGTTTCTTTCTCAAAGGCAGCGCCCACCTCGAATGGGGAATGAAACACCGGCTCGCGCGCATCTTCAATCCGAAGAGCGGCCGCACCGTGATGCTGGCTTTCGACCACGGATATATCATGGGACCGACCTCCGGCATCGAACGCATCGACCTCTGCATTCCTCCGCTGACCGAGCACGTCGACTGCCTGATGTGCACGCGCGGGGCGTTGCGTACCTGCATCCCGCCCGAGACCGACAAGCCGGTCGTCATGCGCTGCAGCACCGGCGCCACCATTCTCAAGGATCTCAGCGACGAGGTGATTGGCGTGACGGTTGAAGATGCGCTGCGTATGAACGCTGCCGCGGTGACCACCCAGGTGTGCATCGGCGCGACACATGAGCGGGAGACCCTCGAGAACCTGGCATATCTTATCAACGAGGGCAACGACTACGGCCTTCCCACGCTCGGCGTGACCGCCGTGGGCAAAGAACTCGTGCGCGATGCCCGCTACCTTGGCCTTGCCTGCCGCGTCATCGCGGAGCTGGGCGCGCATTTCGTCAAGACCTACTATTGCGAGCCCGATTTCGACGAAGTGGTCGCGGGATGCCCCGTTCCCATAGTGATCGCGGGCGGCAAGAAGCTCCCCGAATTAGAGGCTCTCGAGATGGCTTACAAAGCGATTGACCAAGGCGCGCTCGGCGTCGACATGGGCCGCAATATCTTCTGTGCCGACGATCCGGTCGCCATGGTGCAGGCCGTCCGCAAGGTGGTGCACGAAAACGAAAAGCCCGACAAGGCCTTCGACTTCTACGAGACCTTGAGACACGAACGCGCGAAATAGCGTTGATTGCGGATACGTTGAGATTACGAGGCGCAGTGCCTGAACCCAAGCAGGAGGAACCGGGCGATGACCGATATGACCAGGAGACAACTGATAGGCGGCGTTGTGGCGGGAGCGGTAATGTCCGCGGCCGGCGGCAGCGCGCGCGCAAGCGAGGTGAAAATGCCCAATAACAAGGATTTCTACAAAGCCGATGGCACGTTCAACGTCGAGGCCGCCAAGGAGGCCTATTACGACATGATGCGCCGTTTCAACTACCCCATTGTCGACCGTCTCAAGAGCGATGAGTTCTGGGCGATCGATTTCGGTCTGGGCAAGTTCACCGAAGTGGGCATGGCCGGCATCTTCTGGATCAACAACAAGCAAGACGACTATTTCGGCCATGAAATCTACCTGTTGCCGGGACAGATGATTCCCGAGCACCGTCACATGAAGACCGAAGAGGCGCGGCCTAAGATGGAAGGCTGGCAGACCCGTTATGGCTTCGTCTGGACGTATGGCGAGGGCGAACCCCACCCGGGCGACGTCGAGCGCATCCCGCCCAGCCACCGCGAACTCGCCAAGGCCCGCTGCGCCACAAAAGTCATGCCTGGCGAAGTGACCTGGCTGCCCAAGGCCGAGCAGTGGCATTTCATGCTGGCCGGCCCCGAGGGCGCCATCGTGACCGAGTACGCGTCGTATCACGATGGTGCAGGGCTTCGCTTCACCCTTCCGAACGCCAAGTTGTAGGAAAGAGTCCCGTGCAAGCGGCGGGGCGCCGCCATATCCCGAAACACGGCGGGCCCCGTCTTGCGCGATGCATCGAGGACAGGTTTGACGAGCGAGTGAAAGCGGCCCGGCAACGAGCACTGTTGCGCCGCCGCAAAACAGAAGGACATCGAGAGCCGTGAACTACCCTCAATCCAATATCCTGCGTGTGGGCGCGTTTCTGGCGTGCATAGCGTGCGCGGCCGTAGCACTTGCCGGTGAAGGCGCGCCGCTTTATGCCAAGCGCGATACATGGCCCGAGACCATGACCGCTGCCCGCGCGGCGTTTCAGGCAGCCGGCGACAATGCGGCATACGATGCTGGCCCGTGGTATACCACAGGCGCGCTCAAGGCCGATGGATTTGCCCAGGCGCTGTTCCCCGAGCAGGGCGTTGATCTGCAGGCCAGGACGGCCGACGACAAGCGGGTATGGGTGGCGCAACCCGGCTGGAAGGACGGCGCGGTCATCAATCTTCCCGGCGGCGACTCGCACTCGACGTATCTTTTCCGCACCATTACCGCGGCCGCGCCGATGCAGCTCATGGCCTTCTTTGGCAGCGATGACGGACTCGAGGTCTGGTTCAACGGCGAGAAGGTCATTTCGAACGATGTGCCTCGGGTGGCCGCTCCCAACCAGGACAAAGCCGCGCTGTCGTTCAAACAGGGCGAGAACAAGGTCCTCATGAAAATCTTCAACCGCAGCGGCGGGCATGCGTTCTATTTCGCGGTCACCGACGAACGGCTTGACACCATCTGGCGCCAGATAACCGCCGATTTCCCGCTGCAGACTCAGTGGTTCGAGCAGAGTGCCGGCGGCGATGGGCCGCTCTACTGGTTCCGCACCGCCGGAGACATGGCCACCGAGGAACGCATCGTAAATGACGCATTCGATCGTCTGGGCGACCTGGCATCTGGTCTCAAGAACGAGGCGGCCAGGCTGAAAGAGGAGCAAGCCGCCGCCAACGACCCGCGCTGGCTGGCCCTTTTCGAGCGCGCGCGTCTTGCCGCCGGGAACGCCGAACTCCTGAACCGGGTCAATTTTGAAGCGTTGCAGCGCGCGGTCGCCGATCTCACGGCAGCCTATCCCGGCGAGTACGCCGATGGCGAGGCCCTTGTCAAACGCGTTGCCGAGATGGACGCGGTTGCCGGGAAGGCGCGTCAAGCCATCCTCGATGCTCAACCGGGCGCGGAAGCCGCACTTGGCGAGACGGCCGCCCAAGCGACCGCGTTGCAGCGCGAGGCCCTGCTCGCCAATCCCTTGCTCCATTTCGAGCGCCTGCTGCTGGTCAAACGGGGGGAAGGCAACATGGGCCTTCCGCAGAACTGGCAGGGCAACTGTGCGGTTGCACGCGCCGGGTACGACAATGAAATCTGCGTCATGAACCCCGTGTCTCCGGATAGCGCACTCACGACCTTCTTCAAACCCGAGGGGCCCGTATTCGTGGGCGACGTCGACCTGCATTTCGACGCCAGCAAGATGCTCATCTCGATGCCCGGTTCGCAAGACCGCTGGCAGATCTGGGAAATACGCGCCGACGGTTCCGGTCTGCGCCAGGTTACCCCCGGAGACCAGCCCGACGTCGACAACTACGACGCGTGCTACCTCCCGGACGGCCGGATCATCTTCGCGTCTACCCGCTGTTTCCAGGGCATTCCATGCGTGGGCGGGGCCGACGCCGTAGCCAATTTCTGCATCATGAATCCCGACGGCACGGGCATCCGCATGCTCTGCTTCGACCAGGACCACAATTGGTGCCCCACGGTGCTCAACAATGGCCGGGTGCTGTTCTCACGCTGGGAGTATTCGGATACGCCGCACTACTTTTCGAGGCTCCTTTTCAATATGAACCCGGACGGCACCAACCAGATGGAGTACTACGGCAGCAACTCGTTCTGGCCCAACTCGATCTTTTATGCGCGGCCGATCCCGGGTCATCCCACCAAGATCATTGCTATCGTATCCGGCCATCATGGCGTTGCGCGCATGGGCGAACTCGTAGTCTTCGATCCTGCCGCGGGCCGTCACGAGGCCGACGGGGCGCTACAGCGGATCCCCGGCTACGGCAAGCGTGTGGAACCAATAATCGTCGACCAACTGGTCAATGATTCGTGGCCGAAATTCCTGCACCCCTATCCCCTGAGCGACAAGTACTTCCTGGTGTCGTGCAAACCCGCGCCCGATGCTCTCTGGGGGATCTATCTCGTCGACATCTTCGACAACATGGTCCTTCTGAAAGAAGAGCCGGGGTACGCGCTGTTGGAGCCCGTCCCGTTCCGCGCGACCCCAACGCCTCCCGCGATCCCCGACAAGGTGCGTCTCGATTCGAAAGACGCCACCGTATACCTCGCCGACATCTACCAGGGGGACGGCTTGAAAGATATTCCTCGCGGGACGGTCAAGACGCTCCGCCTTTTCGCCATGCACTACACCTATCCCAAGATGGGCGGCCACATGCACATCGGCGTCGAAGGCCCGTGGGACGTACACCGTATTCTCGGCACCGTGCCTGTCTTCGACGACGGCTCGGCGGTTTTCACTGTCCCCGCGAATACTCCCATTGCCGTGCAACCGCTTGACGACCGCGGGCGCGCGCTTCAGGTCATGCGAAGTTGGTTCACGGCCATGCCGGGAGAGATTCTCTCGTGCGTTGGCTGCCACGAGAAGCAGAACATGGGGCCGCCCGTCACGCGCACGCTGGCGTCGCGCACGCGTCCCGCGGCTATCGAACCGTGGTACGGCCCTGCGCGGGGGTTCAGCTTCAAACGCGATGTCCAGCCGGCGCTTGACCAGTTCTGCGTGGGTTGCCACAACGGGCAGGAAGGACGCCCCGACTTCGCCCGCAAAGATCAGAACGGGTGGAACAACTTCACCCCCTCATACCTTGCACTACACCCCTACGTGCGGCGCCCGGGACCCGAGAGCGACTACCATCTGGCCACGCCCATGGAATGGCACGCGGACACGAGCGAGCTGATTCAGATGCTCGAAAAGGGCCATCATGGCGTGAAACTCGATGACGAGGCATGGGACCGGCTCTACACCTGGATCGATCTCAACGTTCCGGATCACGGCACGTGGCATGAGCACCGTCCCATTCCGGGCGAGTTCGACAAGCGCCGCGCCGCCATGCTCGCTGCCTATGCCAACCGCACTGAAGATCTCGAGGCTATCCCCGAAGGACTCGGCGCGCCGCGCGAATTCATGGCGCCCGAACCGCCCGTCATGCAACAGAGCGCCGCAGTCCCTGTCGACGGCTGGCCGTTCTCGAACGAAGATGCGCAAGCCCTTCAACGCGCCGCGGCTGGCGCCGTTGCCGCCGCTGATGGGCCGTCCGAACCGCAGCGAAGAACCGTCGACCTCGGAAACGGTCTCACCATGGATTTCGTTCTCATCCCCGCCGGCGAATACGTTATGGGCAGCGCGGCCGGGGCCATCGACGAACAACCCCCGTCCGCCGTGACTATCGGGCAGCCCTTCTGGATGAGCGTCACGGAAGTCTCAAACTCACAGTACGCGTGCTTCAATCCCGCCCATGATACCGGAACCATCGATCAGCACAATAAGGACCATACCCGGCCCGGCTACCCGGCGAACCTGCCCGAGCAGCCCGTCGCCCGCGTTTCATGGGACGAGGCCATGGCCTTCTGCGAATGGTTGACCGGCCGCGCCGGCGCTCCCTGCACCCTGCCGACCGAGGCGCAATGGGAATGGGCATGCCGTGCGGGCGCCGATACCCCGTTCTTCTACGGCGGCATGGATGCGGATTTCTCGGGCTTCGCCAATCTCGCTGACCTGTCGGTCAAGCTGCTGGCCGTCGCCGGTATTGATCCTCAACCCATCGCCAACCCGAGCCCGTACGAGGACTTTCTCCCCAAAGACGCCCGGTTCGATGACGGTGAGCGCATCGTGACCGGTGTCGGCAAATATCAGCCGAATCCCTGGGGATTGCTCGACATGCATGGCAACGTCGCCGAGTGGACCCGCACCTCGTTTGCCGCGTACCCCTACGCAGAAGACGCGCGTAACGACCCCATTTCGCGCGACGACAAGGTCGTTCGCGGAGGGTCCTGGCTTGACCGGCCCTACCGTGCCACTGCGTCTTTCCGGTTGCGATACAAGCCGTATCAGAAGGTTTTCAATGTAGGTTTCCGCGTGCTCATGTCCGTTGACGGCACGAACCCCGTCAACATCGCGCGAAACTGACCAGCAACGCCAAGAGAGCTGGAACGCGGCGGCTCGTGGTACGACCGGCATTGCCGGGCAAAGGCCGCATACCGGCTCGCACACAAACCCTGGCAGCGGACCTTCAATGTGGGGTTCCGCATGGTCCTGTTCGGCGAACCCGAGGCGCAACATGCCAAAGACCGGTCGCATCGGACGCCCAAGGTCCAGGGCGAATCTCAGGGATGAGCAGGCGGCCCCTTGCATAGTACTGGTATGAAACGCGCGGGCTTCGAGGCCTGCCACGACGACAAAAGGCGCGTTCTTCCCTTGTTTGGCTCACTCACCGGCAGACCAGGGATATTTCGGCGCAAATTGGTGTTTAACCTCTCGAGAAACTCCCCTGGGAGGGCTGTATGCAGGGTATACGGGAATTGTCCTGTTCTCGGGGGTATGCAGTTAGAATCTCGCCGAAGAAATCGGTACAATGAGGGTTCAACCGATGCCGCGGCCGGCAAAACCGCCCCGTATCGTGCCGGCGTGGTGTTGCGGCCGCGTTTTTTGGACAAAGGTCAGTGCGCCGGGTAAAGCTGGGCGCCGAACAGGGGGACCGTGACATGACGAAGGCGACGATCTGGCAGCGCGGGTGTGCGGCCGTGATAGTGATTGCGGGATTGACGGCCGGCATCGCATTCGCGCAGGAATACGTGTCGCCGTTGTGTGTGGCGGTGAGTCCCGAGCAGACCACGCTATATGTCGCTGCACACACAGGCAAGCAGGTCATAGTACTGGGGCTGGAGAACAATGCAGTTGCCGCCAGCTTTCCCCTGCCGGATTCGCCCACGGGGCTCTGCATTTCCGCTGACGGAACCGCCCTTTACGTGACCATCGGCGCGCCCAAAGGCGCTCTGCTTGTGATGAACCGTGCCGACGGGGCGGTCAGAGCAAGCATTCCCCTCGGGCATACCCCGGTTTCCCCCGTCGCAAGTCCTGATGGGAGGTTTGTTTACGTCTGCAACCGTTTTGACAACAACGTTTCCGTGATCGATGCCGCCGCCAATGCGGAACTTGCGCGAATAGCGGTGCCTCGCGAACCCTTCGGCGCGGCTGTTACTCCCGATGGGAAATGGCTTTGTGTGGCCAACCACCTTCCTGTGGGCCCCTCCGATGGCGACTACGTGTCCGCGAACGTCTCGATTATCGACACAAGCGCGAAGAGCGTCGTCACGAACATCGTGCTCCCCAATGGCAGCACCGGTCTCCGCGGCATTGCCGTCTCGCCCGATGGCGCATATGCGTACGCTACCCATCTTCTTGGACGCTACCAGCTTCCTACCACGCAACTGGAGCGTGGCTGGATGAATACCAACGCGCTGAGCATCATCGATATCGCCGGCCAGAAGCTGTTCAACACGGTTCTGCTCGACGACGTCGACCTGGGGGCCGCCAATCCGTGGGGGGTGCTGGTAAGCGCCGACGGCTCTTACGTCTGCGTCTCTCACGCGGGCACCCAGGAAATCAGCATGATTGACCGCGCTGCGATGCATGACAAGCTCGCCAAAGTCGCCGCGGGCGAGCAGGTGTCCGAAGTGTCCCGCGCCCCCGGCGATGTCCCCAACGACCTCGCATTCCTGGTCGGCATGCGCCGCCGTCTCAAACTCAAGGGCAACGGCGCCCGCGGGATCGCCATGGCCGGCACGAAAGTCTACGCGGCCGAGTATTTCACCGACAGCGTCGGCGTGGTAGACGCGAATCCCGAGGCTCGTCCCGCCGCCGCGTCCATACCCCTGGGAGCCAGGCAGGAAATGACGGCCGTGCGCAAAGGCGAGATGCTGTTCAACGACGCCGCCCTGTGTTTCCAGAACTGGCAAAGCTGCGCCAGTTGCCATCCCGACATGCGCGCCGATGGTCTGAATTGGGACCTTCTCAACGACGGCATGGGCAATCCCAAGAACAGCAAGAGCCTCCTCTTGTCGCACAAGACGCCGCCGGTCATGGTCACCGGCGTGCGTGATAAAGCGGAGACGGCCGTCCGATCGGGCATTCGCTTCATCCAATTCGCCGTGCGTCCGGAGGAGGACGCCCAGGCGATCGACGAGTATGCAAAGGCCGTTACCGCGGTGCCGAGCCCATACCTGCAGGACGGTGCGCTCAGCGAAGCCGCCAAACGCGGCGAAGCTCTCTTTCAACAAGCGGGCTGCGCGGCGTGCCACCCCGCGCCCTTGTACACCGATTTGCAGCTTTACAACGTGGGCACCGGGAAGGACCGCGAAGTCGACACAAAATTCGACACGCCAACGCTCATCGAGGTCTGGCGGACCGCCCCGTATCTGCACGACGGCCGGGCCGCGACCATGCTCGATATGCTGAAGCGTGAGGATTCGGGAGCGCAGCATTATCCCGCCGGTTTGACGGACGAGCAACTCGCTGATCTCGCCGTATATGTTTTGTCGCTCTAGCACTCGTATGAAGTCTTGACGGATAGAAAATGGCGCCCGGTTCTGCCGTGCGCTCTGTATAACAACCCGGTCTCGTCAGGCGGGCTTCGGCGCGCCGCATGTGAGACTGTCGCAAAGGACGGAACGTGAATTTGAGAGAAGAGAACAGCATACAAACACGGATTGCCCAGCGAAGCGGCTACCAGGAACTGTTCATTACGGCCGCGCCGTTGCCGGGACAGGACCTGGGGTCACTGCTGCTCGATGTTTTTCAGGAAATCGACGCTCGCCGCGCCTCCGTGGTGTCACACGAGATCTTTGGCGTTTCCCGCCGTGCCGGTGATGCGGCCTTCGAGCGTCTGGTTGCCGCGCGCGGCGAAATCACTTGGCCCGTGCTCTGGATCTCCGAGGGCGCCGATGCCGAGCCGCCTGCTGCCGCCGTGCAACTGTGGGCCGTGACTGATCTCGAGGTCAGCCCCGTACTCCATGACGGCCGGAGCATCGGCGTGTGCTATGAAGACGCATCCGCCGCGTATTGCCGCCTCGGCGGAATTTTGCCCGCCGATATTTCCCTCGCGGAAGGGATGCAAGCGATCTCCGTTTTCGAACAGATGGAGGCTGGACTCGAGACCGCCGGCATGCACTTCCACGACGTTCTCCGTACGTGGTTTTACAACGACAAGATCACGGCGTGGTATCCACAGTTCAACCAGGCCCGAGACACCATGTTCAAACGGTGGCGCGTTTTTGAGGGTTTCGTTCCCGCAAGCACCGCCGTCGGCGGCTCGAACGCTTTCGGGGCCGCGTTGACCGGCGGCCTCATCGCGGTCAAGGCAAAAGACGGCTCGGTAAAGCGGCGTCCCTTGCCTTCTCCGCTGCAATGCCCCGCCCTCGATTATGGCAGTTCGTTCAGCCGCGCCGTCGAGTTCGAAACGGATGACCACCGCCGGGTCTACGTCTCCGGCACCGCAAGCATCGCCCCCGAAGGCCATACCGTCTTTATCGATGATATCGAGGGTCAGATCGCCAGGACGATGGAGGTCATCTACGCCATCCTCGAGTCCCGCGGCATGGATTGGAAGGACGTTTGCCGCAGCATCGCGTATTTCAAGGAGCCCAAGGAATTCGGGCTCTTCCCGCAATATTGCGAAGCGCAAGGCATCTCTGACTTGCCCGTAGCCTATGTAAAGGACGACATCTGCCGCGACAACCTTCTTTTTGAGGTGGAACTCGACGCCATTGTGGCAAAATAGACGATGTACTTCGAAAGACGGCCGGTAATGCCAGTGTGCCAGGCGGGAGGCGTGACGATGCTGAAACGGGCTGCAATGCACCTGACTGTCGCGATGATTGCGGCATGCCCCGCCTTCGCCGGAGAAGAGGCGGGCCCCATTCCGTGGCGTCTCGAGCCCGTGAAGACCGTCGAGGAGTGCAAAGTGCCCGAGTGTGTCGTTGCCGACGCCGGGAATGCCTTGGCCTATGTCTCGAACATCGAAGCGTTGCCTGACCAGTACTGGACCGACGACGGTCAGGGCTTTATCTCACTTATGACGTCCGATGGCAAGGTGCTGAAGAGGCGCTGGCTCGACAGTTCGCCGGACGCCGTTCTCAACGCCCCCAAGGGCATGTGCATCCTCAACGACACGCTGTACCTTGCCGACAATAGCCGCCTGCTTTGCCGCTCGCTCCAGCCCGGCGGCCAGTTGACGAACATTCCCGTGCCCGATGCCCAAAGAATCAACGACCTGGCCACCGATGGGACATGCGTCTACGCCAGCGACACCGCCCGGGGCGTCATCTACAAGGTTGAACCCTCCTCGAAAACAGTCACCGTCCTGAAAGCCCCGCCGAGCGTCAACGGCATCGTGTTCCACAAAGGCGCTTTCTTTGCGGTCAGTTGGGACCAGCACGATATTTACGAACTCGACCCCAAGGGCGAGGCTGACCCTGTTCCCTTCGGTCTGGCCGCCTACTTTGCGGCCCTTGACGGCATCGAGGTCCTCGACGACGGCACCTTTATCGTCTCCGATTTCAACGGCAACAAGATCTGGGCCGTCGGGCCGGACCGGAAAGCCATCGCCCCCCTTGCCGATGTCAAGACCCCCGCGGACATCGGCCTCGACCGAAAACGTATGCTCCTCTACGTCCCCCTCTTCCTGCAGGACGAGGTCGCCATCTTTAACATCAAGAACGATTGACTGTAATTTCCCGGACACCATAGAATTGGCCCATCCCCTGAACAGTTTACCAGTTGGCCAGTGTTGCTTGTTTCCTCCCCATATGTCGCGGTCTGCAGACTGCGACGCTCTTTCGACCGAAAGTCTTTGAAGCGCGGCCGACGGGGGCATGGGCTCCGGAGCGCGGTCGGTGGGGGCATGGGACCTCCGGAGCGCGGCACTCTCGCGGCCGAAGGCCTCCAGATCATCGCGGCAATCCTGTTCATCTCGCCCAAGGCCGCCTCTTTCCTCTACTGCCAAATCCGCCCGCATGGCCGAGACTGTCCCTGTGGAATACCGGAACACAGTGCTGACGTCGGAGACGCAGGAGACGAAACCTGCGCAAGGGAAAGCGTTTCTTTTCGGAAGTCCTGAAGCCGGCTTTTACAGCTTGTGACGGCGGGCATAAGACAGTGCAAGGAGAATTGGCAGCACATGAGTCATTTGTTGGTCAGTCCTGACCACATAATCTTCATTTGACCAGGGATCGTCAAACCGGTCTTGAGCGGTCAGCAAAAGTGATGTTATTGGCAAGCATGACTTTATCGATATTCGTGTTTCTTGGTACAAAAAATGCGAAAGATTGTGTATTAGGTGGCATTTGGAGCGGGAGACGGCTCCATTCTGGCGGGGTTCGTAGGTGCCACCAGGCAGAAGGAGGGTAGGACATGAAGTTACACTTTAACTGCGTGCTTCTGGGAATGTGCTTGGCACTCGCATCTACGGCATTCGCCTCGGGGATCGACTATTTCGATGCCGAGATCGAAGCAGGTGGGGGCATCACGGGCGGCGGTACCGGTTACCAGACTCCCGACGGCCAGGTTTGGCTCTGGTATCCGAACGCGCCGACGGGGCCATGGTATAACCAGTGGTTCTATGACGACCCCACAAATCCGAATCACTTCAAGGAAATATGGCTACAATTTGTAGTCACGCCGCTCGTATCCGAATTGGAGATGGACCTCCACTTCACAATCAATTGGACCACTGCGGACTGGGAGGATACCGGTCCGGATGGGGCCCCGCCGATGTTTGACCAGGAGCAGTACATAGGCCGGGCAGCCACGAATGATTTGGTCCTAGAGTTGTTCGACCCTGCGATCCCGGTCCCGGCGTACCACGATTTTCCAGATGATCCCTTCGGCAACCCAAGCGAGATAACGCTGACCGAGTTGGATCGGCAGCATTGGCAAGTTGATTGGTACTACATCATTCCGGACTTCAACCCGGAATGGGTGTCCATCGACATTTGGGGAGAGAACTTCGCGATAGACGGTTGGATCGAGCACGAGTGCGTGATTGTGCCCGAGCCCGCGACCTTGGTGATGGTGGGCCTTGGCCTGGCTGGTTTCGTCGTCCGTCGCATGCGTTATCAGGCGGGCTGAATTCCAGTAACGACGCGTCGAGACCCGGTCGCGGAGATGTTCCGCGCGGGTACAAATGTGAAACGCCCAACCGGCTGCTGGTTGGGCGTTTCACTGTCTTCGAATGGCCTTTTTCAATACATCAACTTGTCCGCCTGGACCTTTCCGCGGAATACCCAGTAGATCACGCTCGTGTACGCCAGCACGAACGGCATCCCGATGCCCGCGATGATCAGCATGACCTGCAGGGTCTTTGCCGACGAGGCGGCATTGTACATATCGAGGTTGAAGGCCGGGTCGATGCTCGACACCACCAGATTGGGCCACAGCGTGATGCCCAGGAGAAGATTGAAGGCGGCGATGGCCGCCGACGACGACAGGAATGCCGCCAGGAACTGGTTTTTCGCAAGCGACCGCGGGATGTTCACTATGGCCAGCACGCTCACAGCCGCCACGGCCCATGCAATCGGGTATGCTTTGAGATTGTCGAGAGCATGGCCAACGCCGAATAGCGTATACACTGTCGCCAGCACGTACAATATGACAAACACGGCGAAGGTCCTGGCCGTCCATGTTCGTACCTTGGCCTGTAACGCGCCATCTGTTTTCAGACACAGATACAGGTTTCCGTGCAGGGCAAACGTGGCTACCACGAAAAGCCCCACCAGAAGCTGGTAGGGACCGAGCAAACCCCAGAATGTCCCCACAAACTCGACGGCGCCATTCACTTCTTTGACGGGAATGCCCAGCATCGCGTTGCCCACGGCCACGCCGAACAGCAGCGTGGCCACCGTGCTTCCTGCCGCGAACGCGTAATCCCAGAAAACCTGCCACATGGGATTATCCACTTTGCTGCGCAGTTCGAGCGAGATGGCCCGGAAGATCAGCGCATACAACAACAGCATGAACGCCGTGTAGAAGCCCGAGAATACCGTGGCGTATACCTCGGGAAACGCCGCGAACATCGCCCCGCCGAACGTCACCAGCCAGACCTCGTTTCCGTCCCAGAACGGCCCGATCGAGTTCAGCAACACCCGGCGGTCGCTGTCCTCGCGCAGGAACGGATGCAAGATGCCGACGCCCAGATCGAACCCGTCGAGGATCGCGTATCCCGTGAGGAGGATTCCAAGCAGGAAGAACCAGATCGTATTGAGGTCCATGGCGTTACCTTTCCTGCGATTCGTCCGGTTGAGGTCCGTTCCCGGCGTCCATCATCGGGACTGCCGGTTTCGCCGCCGCGTCATGCACGACCGGCTTCGGACTCCCCTCGGTCCCGGAAAGCTCCGGACCCTTGCGTATCTTCTTGTCCATAACAAACAACCACACCATAAACATCATGCAATAAAGAAGGGCGAACATCAGAATCGAAAACAGTACTTGACCCGCGCTTACGGCAGGAGAGAAAGCCTCTTCCGTTCGCAACATGCCCCAAACGATCCACGGCTGCCGTCCCAGTTCCGCCGCGCACCATCCGAACTCGTTCGCGATGAAGGGTCCCGCCACCGCGAACACAAACAGCCACAGCAGCCAGCGCGTCTCGAATAGCGTGCCCCGCCACCAGAAAAAACATGCCAGCAGGGTGATGCCAATAAAGAACATGCCCAATGAAATCATGATGTGGTAGGTTTGAAACGTGATGTTTACCGGCGGCCAATCCTCCTCGGGAAACTGGTCGAGTCCGGTTACCGGCTTCGTAAAACTCTCGTACATCAGAAAACTCAGCGCGCCCGGCACGGCGAGGCCGAAGTCCACGGTCTTGGTTTCGTTATTGGGGATGCCAAACAAGTAGAGCGGCGCGCCCTTCCCCTCGTCCGGGGTCTTGTATAGCCCTTCGAAGGCGGCCAACTTCGTCGGCTGTGTGGCGCCGACGTTCTTCGCTTGCAGGTGGCCTGAGCCCAGCGCGGCCAGCGACATGAATGTCCCGAGTGCCAGCGCAACCTTGAACATCTTCTTCGCCATTCCGTTATGCCGCCCCTTGAGGATGTAGTACGATGCGATGCTCAACACGAAAAAGGCCCCCAGAATCCCCGCCCCGATCCAGACGTGCACCAGCCGGTGCACAGTCGATGGATTAAACACCATTCCCCAGAAACTGGTGATTTCGGCCCGATTGAGCTCCTCGTTGAAAACGAATCCCGCGGGGGTTTGCTGCCACGAATTGGCCACGACGATCCACACCGAGGAAAGCACTGCTCCCAGGGACACCATGCACGTCGAGAAGAAGTGCATCTTCGGGGAGACCCGGTCCCAGCCAAACACCAGCACCGCCAGGAAAGCCGATTCGAGGAAAAACGCGAAAATGCCCTCCGCGGCAAGCGCCGGGCCGAAGACATCGCCCACAAACCTCGAGTAGGCCGACCAGTTGGTCCCAAACTGAAACTCCATCACAATGCCGGTAGCGGCGCCCATCGTGAATACGAGCGCGAAGATGCCTGTCCAGAACCGTGCAATGGCGTCATATTCGCGGTCGCCCGTCTTCAGGTACATTCCTTCCATGATGACCATCAGCCACCCCAAACCGATGGTAAGGGGAGGGAATATGTAGTGGAACATCACGGTAAGGGCGAACTGGAGACGGGATAACGTATAAACATCAAGTTGCATGGCCACCTGTCCCTGTTTCAGTGCCCCATTGTCTTGCCGCGCACTGCCCGCGGGTGCCCGCCACAGTCGCACCCACTATCACCCAATCTCAACGAAGAAAGGCTGTGTCCACGCCATGGCGCCTTCAGGGCCGTGGCACTCGAACCGCACATACGAGTATATATCTTCTTCCGAGAACCGGAAGCAAGCTTCCGGGCCGCGGTGTTTGGCCGCCAACCGCTGAAAATCCCCGAGAACATCTATTCGGTCCGCGCGTGGCGCAACGACCCGGACCGTATCGTCCTTTACCTCGATGGTTTCGATGGTCACGCCGGTGCTGGCGTAACAGCGGCCGTGCACGAGGGCGTCAACTACCCCTTCGACAGACCGCTCGACGGCCTGCACCACTGTCCACGCATTCCCTTCCGTATGGACCTTGTGAGTGTCGTCCGTGGCGTAACCCCATACCACGCGGCCGGCCGAGAGCAGCATGTCCCAACGGTCTAATGCCAGGCCGCTTCCTTCGGCCCAGACGCACACGCCGTTGCAGATCTCCAGCCCCACATAGCCGGTCCACGACGCGAGCTTTTCCTGGGGGCAATGATTGAAGTGCTCCTCCCAGTTGGGATGGCACATGATGGCGAAACCGCCCGCCTGGCCGACGGCATCCAGAACCGCCTGGCGATCCTCGACCGGCTTCAGGCAGCTTCGCCCGTTCACATGGAGAATATGGGGGCCGTTCGCCGTAATCTCATAGCCGGGGATTAAAACCATGCCGTTTCCGTCCAGCCCTTCCGGATTAGTGAAACGGTCGTGGTCGCTTATCATGAGGAAGTCATACCCCCTCCCGGCATAGGCCTTCACGCAATCTTCAGGGGTTCGCGCGCCGTCGCTGTTCGTGGTGTGCGTGTGCAGATTGCCTTTCAACCACTGGAAGTGCCCCGTGCGGTAGGGATGACGTATCGCAATATCCACAGTGAATCACCCTCTTCGACACAAGAGACACCGCGAATGCGGCCTCTGGCGCCGTCCATCCCGGTGTCCTGATATCTGTTCTTTCCGCCCCCGCCCGGTTTATCCCTGCGACTCGGGCTCTTCCTGGACAAGACTCTCCAAAACGTCGAGCAAGGCATCCGGATCCACGCCGTAACCGGCGCACACCTGCCCGATGGTCTCAAACTGCCCCAGCGCGCAGTGGGCGCAGCCTCCAAGATGAAACGCCGCGAATACTTCCCGCACGCGAGGATGTATCTGAATCGCTTCGGCGATGGGCATATCCAGATGGAAGTTGCTTGCGGCATTCGGTTCCCTGGCTGCTGCCGCGGGCTGGGTCTTGTCTGTCTCGGCCATAGTTCGTCTCCTTTCGTTGGGACTCAGCCGCCCTGATTCCAGTACTGCTCGAATTCCTCCTGCGAGGAATCGCGGAGCACGTCAGGCCGGTATAGTTTCTTTACGATGGGCTCGGCTACGCGCTCGATTTCTCCGGTTCCGTCAATGTGCGTCACGTAACGCAGCACCTTCTGGCTGTCGTCACACTCGTAATAAATCGTCGCATACCCCTTGCCCGGGACGGGTTGCGAAGTCTTGTAATAGAGCATCGGTCCCCCTTGCGTTACTGCTGCACACCTTTTCAACTAAACAAAGCCGCGAAGCGCATAATTCCGCCGGCTCAGGAAATGGCCAGCATGTTGTCAATAGGAGCTTTTGCGTTTCTGATGATTTCCTCGGGCAGTTCCACCTGGTACTGAAGGTTCTGGAGCGAGGCCAGCGTTTGCTCAAGCGTAATCAGCGCCATGTGCGGGCACTGGTGGCTGCAGAGCCGGATCATCTCCTTGTCGGGATTCTCCGCGGCCAGATTGTCGGCCATGCTGCATTCCGTAAACAACATGAACTGATTGGCATGTGATGCCTGGACATAGTCGACCATCTTCTTCGTGCTGCCCGTCACGTCCACCTTTTCGATGACGCCCGGTTTGCACTCGGGATGGGCGATCGTGATGGCTTCGGGGAACTGCCGTTTCACGGCGTCCACGTCTTCAGCCTCGAAAAGTTCATGCACTTCGCAATGCGCGCCCCAGCCGATGACCGCGGGGGTGTCGGCGCGCAAATCCTTCTCCGTTCCTGGAATCCAGCCCTCTATGAACGCGACGCCCAGTTCGCGCGCCGTATTGCGCGCCAGGAACTCGTCCGGCACGAAGATGATGTGCTTGTGCCCCTTGTCGAGCAGGTATCTGAGGACCGCCTCCGAATTCCCTGACGTGCAGCAGTAGTCCGACGCGGCTTTGGTCTCCGCGTGGGTATTTACGTAGCTGACCACCGGCGCTCCCGGAAACCGTCTCTTGAGGGCCTTGACATCGTCCCCGCTGATGCCCTCGGCCAGCGAGCAGCCCGCTTCGAGGCTGGGGATCAGCACCATGCGGTCGGGATTGAGAATTTTGGCGGTTTCAGCCATGAACTTCACGCCGCAAAACACGATGATATCCGCGTTCGACTGAGCCGAGAATCGCGCCAGTTGCAGTGAATCTCCCACGTTATCCGGTACCGAACAATACAGGGCCGGTTCCATGTAATTATGCCCGAGGATGATAGCGTTCAACCGGCGCTTGAGGGTGTTGATCTCGAACGCCAGCCGGGCTTTTGCCCGAATTTCTACGTCGGGTATGAGCCGGCGCAGTTTGACACGCATGGCCTCGAGCAGTTCCTCGAATGTCTGCGTATCCTGGGCTGCGAATATTCTTGTCATCGCCGGTATTCCTCTCGGGGTTACAACCAGAGCCGGTACTCCAACCGTGCCCTTGCGGGTGGTTCCCTGCCGCTGGCCACCATCGCTAAGATCGGGCTGTTCGGGGGCTTATCGGTAGATAGCACCAATGCCATATGCTACCACCGCGTGCCGGCGGCAATCAAAATCCTGTCCATTTCCCGCACCGGCAACGCGCAAGCCGTTCCTACTCCGTTGTTACAGCCTCGCCGGCGCCCCGCAATGCACTGAGCACCGCGTGCCAGGAGAGCGTCGCGCACTTGATACGAACAGGAAACTCGCGAACGCCCGAAAAAACCGCCAGTTTGCCTATGGCCTTTTCATCAATGGGCGCGTCCGGATTCGACGTGACCATCCGGTGGAACTGGACAAACAGGTTCTCGGCATCTCGAACGGTTTTGCCTTTCAACAGCGTCGTCATGAGGGAAGCAGACGATTTCGAGATGGCGCAGCCCTTGCCCTCAAATGAAATGTCCGAGATGACATCTCCCTCGAGTTTCAGATACACGGTGAAATGGTCTCCACAAAGGGGATTGTGCCCCTCGATTTTCCGAGCCGCGTCTTCCATGGAATGGAAATTCCGTGGTTTCCGGTTGTGCTCGAGGATGACCTCTTCGTACAGGGCGCGGTTGGTCTGCTGCATTACCCAAACACCTCGTTCACACGTTCGAGGGCCTTGCCGAACACGTCCAGCTCTTCCTTTGTGTTGTAGAAAGCCAGGGAAGCGCGTGCGGTGGCCGGCACGTCGAACCGTTCCATCAAAGGCTGGGCGCAATGGTGGCCCGCCCGCACGGCCACGCCCTCCTCGTCAAGAATCTGGCCGATATCGTGCGGATGCGCCGCGTCCATGACAAACGAAAGCACCGACGCCTTGTGCGCGGCGTTACCTATGATTCGCACGCCCTTCACCGAACGCAACACCTCGGTTCCGTACTGGAGCAGTCCGGCCTCATGCGCCGCGATGCGTTCCATGCCCAACTGATTCACGTAGTCGATTGCGGCGCCGAGCCCGATCGCCCCGGCGATATTGGGCGTGCCCGCCTCAAACTTGTGCGGCAGCGAATTGAACGTGGTCTCGTCAAACCGGACCGACAATATCATGTCGCCGCCCGACTGGTAGGGCGGCATGTCCTCGAGCAGTTCGGCCCGTCCGTACAGAATGCCTATTCCCGTAGGGCCGAACATCTTGTGGCCCGAACACACGAAAAAGTCGCAGCCGATGTCGAGCAGGTCGATCGGAAGATGCGGGACCGCCTGCGCTCCGTCGACAAGCACGCGCACCCCGTTGCCGTGCGCGATGCGCACCAGCTCACCCACGGGATTCACCGTTCCCAGCGCATTCGACACGTACGTGAGCGCTACAAGTCTTGTCCGGTCCGTGATCATGCGCCGGAAAGCATCCATATCCAGTTCGCCGGTGTCGGTCACTGGCGCCACACGCAAGCGGGCCCCTTTCTCCCGGCACAACATTTGCCACGGCACGATGTTCGAATGGTGCTCCATATGCGTGATCAGGATTTCGTCGCCTGCCTTCACATGTTCGCGTCCGTAGGTCTGCGCGACCAGATTGATGCTTTCCGTCGCGCCGCGCGTGAAGACAATTTCACATTTCAGCCGGGCGTTGAGGAACGCCATCACTTTGTGGCGCGCGTCATCATACGCTTTCGTCGCCTCCTCGCTGAGATGGTACAAGCCCCGGTGAATGTTGGCATTCGTTTCCGAATAGTACCGCGAGATCGCGTCGAGCACCGCCTGCGGCTTCTGGCTGGTGGCAGCATTATCCAGGTACACCAGCGGTTTGCCGTGCACCGTCGTATGCAATATCGGAAAATCCCGCCGTATCGCCGCCACGTCGAAAGCCGGCGTGTTATGAGGCAAGGCGCCCGCAGCTCTCTTCAGGACCGTTTCCATGTGCTTACTGCCTTTCTGTCCGGCCCCGGCCATACGGGCTGTACCGGTTGTAAATGTACTCGTGCAGGCGCGTTCGCAACGGTTCAACGGGAATTTCGTCAACGGCCTCGCCCGCGAATCCGCACGTGAGCAGCGCCCGCGCCATCGCTTCGGATATGCCCCGGCTCTGGAAATAGAAGATCTGGTCTCGGGGAGGCTGGCCGACCGTCGCGCCGTGCGTGCACTTTACGTCGTCCGCGAAGATCTGCAGAATCGGGCGTGTGTCAATGGTGGCTGTGTCCGACAACAGCAAGTTGCTGTTGAGCTGGTTCGAGTCGGTCTTTTGCGCCTCCCTGTGCACATGGACTTTGCCGCTGAATACCGCGTGGGACGTATCGCTCAACACGCCCTTGTACCGGATCCGGCTCGTGCACCGGGGGCTGGCGTGCTCGATGCTCACCGCGTTATCGATCAACTGGCTGCCCTCGGCGAGATACAACCCGCCGAGCGATACGGCGGCGCCTTCGCCTGCCAGCCGCGTATTCAGCTCATTTCGAGCGATCTTGCCGCCCAGGATAGCCGAAAACGAATTGAAAACGCTGTTCGTGCCCTGATGCACCCGCATCGATGCCAAATGATAGCCCTGCGGGCCTTCGTGGAGCACTTTGTAACGTTTCAACACCGCCCCATCACCCAGCACCGTCTCGGTTACCACGTTATTGAAGTAGGGCGCGTCCGTGAGCCCCACATAGCTTTCGATCAAAGTCAGCTCGGCTGTCTCGTCCAGAACAATCAGATTGCGAGGGTGCGCCGCCTTGTCTTTCTCCCTGCCGGTGGTGACATACAGGATGTGTACGGGCGTTTGCGCCGCATACCCGCGTGGCGCGTGAACGATCGCCCCGTCCAACAGAAACGCCGAGTTCAGGGCGTTGAAAACATTGCCCGACTCGCCCGCGAGGCTGTCCAAGTGTTTGCTGGCCAGCGCGCCGTCGATCTTAGCCATCTCCGCGAGGCTGCGTACGTCCAAGTTGCCGCCCGTTATGCCGCGAGACGCCTCGGGGGCGAAGAAACCGTCAACGAATACCAGTTCGGTCCAGCCGGGTTCTTTGAACAGATGCGGCTCGATGCCAGCAGTGTCAATAGCCGCCGGACAGGACTCGACGGGGGTCTCGAATGCCGTACGCAGGATGGGTCTAACGTCCGTGAACCGCCACTCTTCGTCTTTACGGGTCGGGAATGCCAGGGTTTCGAAGCGTTTTGCGCCCAATTCGCGCAGACGGCAAAGCCACTCGGGCGCCCCATCCTGGACGCGCCTGGCTGGCGCATGGAGGCAACACTCCTTATCCGAGATTCTTTCAGCCACTTCAGTCATTGGAAAACTCCACAGTCGCAAAGCCTCGTCTAACCCGCGGTACGGGCGGCAGCCAACTCCTCACGCACCCACTCATAGCCCTTTTCTTCGAGTTCAAGCGCCAGTTCTTTACCGTCCGAGCGAACAATTCTCCCTTGATACATCACGTGAACGAAATCGGGAACGATGTAGTCCAGAAGCCGCTGGTAGTGCGTCACGACGATCATCGACCGTTCGGGGCCTCGCATTTTGTTGACCCCGTCCGCGACGATCCGCAGCGCATCGATGTCCAGGCCGGAATCCGTCTCGTCCAGGATAGCGAGTTTGGGTTCGAGGACCGCCATCTGGAGGATCTCGTTTCGTTTCTTCTCGCCGCCTGAGAACCCGTCATTTACGGGCCGCTCCGCGAACGCCGGCTCGATCGCCACCAGCTCCATTTTCTCGTGGAGCAGATGGCGGAAGTCCATGGCGTCGAGTTCTTCCTGGCCGTGGCTCTTGCGGATCTCGTTGAGCGCGGCATGAAGGAAATACGCGTTCGTGACGCCGGGGATATCGACCGGGTACTGAAACGCGAGGAACAATCCCAAACGCGCACGCTCTTCCGTGGGCAGCTCGAGCAGGTTCTCTTTGAGGAACGTGACTTCCCCCTCGGTTACCTCGTACTGCTCGTGGCCGGCCAACACCTGCGCCAGCGTGCTTTTGCCCGAGCCGTTCGGGCCCATGATTGCGTGCACTTCGCCCGCGTTCACTTTCAGGTCGACACCCTTGAGGATTTGGATGTCTTCGACCTTCGCATGCAGATTACTGATTTCGAGCATTTACCCTACACTCCCTTCGAGGCTCACGCTCAGCAGCTTTGTGGCCTCAACCGCGAACTCCATCGGAAGATGGTCGAACACTTCTTTGCAGAACCCGTTAATAACCATCGATATGGCGTCTTCCGGACCAATGCCCCGCTGCTTACAGTAGAACAACTGGTCCTCGCTGATTTTGGACGTCGAAGCTTCGTGCTCGACGCTTGCCGACTTGTTGCGCACTTCAATATGCGGAAACGTGTGCGCGCCGCACTGGTCGCCAATCAGGAGCGAGTCGCATTGCGTGTAATTGCGCGCGTTCTGGGCCTTCGGCATGACCTTGACCATGCCGCGATAGCTGTTGTTGCCGTGCGCGGCCGAGATGGTCTTCGAAATGACCGTGCTGCTCGTGTTCCTGCCCAGATGGATCATTTTCGTGCCCGTATCCGCCTGCTGGTAGTTCGTGCTCAGCGCGACCGAATAGAACTCGCCCACCGAGTTGTCGCCCATCAAGATGCAGCTCGGATACTTCCAGGTAATGGCCGAGCCCGTCTCGACCTGGGTCCATGAGATGCGGGAGTTTCTGCCGAGGCATTTCCCCCGCTTGGTCACGAAGTTGAAGATGCCGCCGCGGCCCTGTTCGTCGCCGCTGAACCAGTTCTGCACGGTCGAGTAGTTGATGGTGGCGTTGTCGAGAGCCACCAGTTCGACGACTGCCGCATGGAGCTGGTTCTCGTCGCGCATCGGGGCGGTGCAGCCTTCGAGGTAGTTCACGAACGCCCCCTCCTCGGCCACGATAAGGGTGCGCTCGAACTGGCCGGTATCCGCCGCGTTGATGCGGAAGTAGGTGGACAGGTCCATCGGGCAACGCACGCCTTTTGGAATGTAGCAGAACGACCCGTCGCTGAAGACGGCCGAATTCAGCGTCGCGAAGAAGTTGTCGGTGTAAGGCACCACGCTGCCCAGATACGTGCGCACCAGCTCGGGATGGCGCTTCACGGCCTCCGAAAACGAGCAGAAGATGATGCCCTTCTTCGCTAGAATCTCCTGGTGCGTCGTGGCCACGGATACGCTGTCGAACACAGCGTCAACGGCCACGCCGACCAGGCGCTTCTGCTCTTCCAGCGGGATACCCAGCTTCTCAAAGGTATTGAGCAACTCGCGGTCGACCTCGTCGAGGCTGCTCAACTGTTTCGATTTGCGCTTGGGCGCGGCGTAATACCGCTGGCCCTGATAATCGATCTCGGGATAGCTGACATTGGCCCACCGGGGCTCCGTCATCGTTTTCCAGTGGCGGAACGCCTTCAGGCGCCATTCCAGCAGCCACTCCGGCTCCTCCTTCTTCGCCGAGATCAGACGAATGACGTCCTCGTTGAGGCCTAAAGGCGCGGTCTCCATCTCGATGTTGGTCACCCAGCCGTGCTCGTAGGTCCGGTTGGCCAATTCCGCGACCTCCCGATTGCTCCGCTCGATACGGCTGCCGGCATATTCCGGAGATTTCGCGGTCTTCTCAGTCGTTTCAGATATCATATTTCCATCCATCTCTGGCGGCTCTTCTGCATGTCTCATAAGGCTTATCCCGAGGGTCCGGCAGTTGTTTCGTCCCCGCTCGTATACCTTGAAGCAAACATGCCTGCTCTGGGCGATATTCCTGGTGCGGGGAGGGTTACGAAGGGGGTAACCGACCGGCTTCGCCTTTGTTAGAGACAACACGCGGAACGGCTCAGTTCATCCGGGACAGCGAGGCAACTTCACGTCCGGAGTCGTTTTTTCGCCGGGGTCTCGAGCTCACGCCTCCACGAAGGGTATCGTGATGGGGCCATGGGGCAGTACGGCTACATCCACGCCGTTCCCAAGCGCCGCAAGCTCGGCATCGACGCGCGCTTGAAGGTTCGACAAAGGCAACAGCATGCATCGTTCAGCGTCCCGGGCCGGCAATGACGAATAGATGGACACACAACACCGCTGCAGAATGTCCGCCAGCACCTGAGCCTGCCACTGGTCGAGAATGGGCGCCGGTTGTGCCTTGAGCCATGCTAAAAGCGCTTGCGGCGTCTTTGTCTGGGCCATGAGCCGCGCGAAATTGCCATGGTCTGGAACCCCGTCGGCGCACTCGCTCGCGACGACGATACGGCCTCCCTCCGAACACACGCGGGCCGCCGCCGAGATGCCCTTCACCGTCTGGTACAGGTTCTGGTCGAGCGGAAACCCGCTGTTCGAGGTGATCACGAGGGGGCACAGGGCTGGCGCGGCGGCCATGGCGTCTGCCGCGGCCCGTCCACATCCCGCCCGGTGCGCTTCAAGGTAATCTCCGCAGAATATGCCGGTGATCTCTTTTTCAGCATTCAGCGTTACGTTGACCAGGAAATCTGGCGGGCAACACGCCGCCGCTTCGCGAATTGCCGCGTGCATCGGGTTTTCCTCGAGGACGCCCCAGGTGCTTCGAGGGTCCGCCACCAGGCCGTAGCGGTGCAATCCCAGGATCGTCTCGATGGAGGCCAGGCCCGGCGCGACCGCTTTCGGCCCACCCGAAAATCCCGCGAAGAAGTGAGGCTCGATGAATCCGGCTGCGACGCGTTTGTCGGCCTCGGCATACAGGCGGTTCAGTGAGACCGGATGCCCTGCCGCGGACTCGCCCACGCGGATATTGCCCGCCGGGTCATAGGCATCGTGATTGACGACGCGAACCCGGCGCAGGACCTCCGCTCCCAGCATGTTCTCCAGTTCTTCCGGGGTGTTGGGGCGGTGGCTGCCCGTGCCTATGACCAGCGTGACATTCTCCGGCGCAACGGGCAGGCGGTCGAGCAGCCAGGGCAACAGCAGGCGATTGGGTACCGGACGCGTTCCGTCAGAGGTAGTGATCACGACGCGGTCGTTTGGCCGGATAATTTCGGAGAGTGGGGGGGACCCGATAGGTTTCGCGCACCCCGCCTGGAAGTGCTCCTTCGGATTGCGAAGCGCGGGCACATGACGGGGCACGACGATATGCCAACGGGCGCGCGCGGGGTCAATGCGCAGCGGGATGGACCCTTTGCCATAAGCGATGCGGACGACGTCGTCGGAATGCATGGGTCACTCCGGAATTGTCCGGCTCGTTTTGAGCACGGCCAGCGTCAATCCTATCAGGTCGCCGCCGGGGATGTGAACGGAGCCGCCCACCTCCGGCAGGTGGAACTCGGCGAATGCCGCGCGGTCCCATATTCGCCACTGCATTCCCTGTTCCAGAGGCTTCTCGAAGCGGAACTCCGTTTCGAGCGGATTTCCATTGGGGGAGACTGACAACACCGTAATCGCCGCAATTGGCAGCCGCACGGCTTCGCCTGGTGCAAACGGGTGCGTGTCCACATCGCGAAACAGCATCGACCACGGCCGTTCGAGTAGCCCCCCGGGGGTGGTGACGATCATGGTGTGGCTGTCGGCGCGGAAGATGTCCGCATCACCCATGCCACCCCGCAAGAGCAGCACGCTTCGCGGCACTCGCGACGCCTGGGAAGACCTCTGAGTCGGAATGCTCGTCGCGAACGCGTCCATTGGCGCCGAGACGATCACCATATCGGTCCCGTCCAACTCGGGCGTCTCGGGAAGGCTTTCGTCCAGCCGCGTCATATACGCCGAGGAAAAGCCTATTGCGGCCGCGGTACTCGAGAGCATTAGTGAAGCGGCCAGCGTGTTCAGCACGAAAAGCCCGCCAGCGGCATACCGGCGGAGCCGGTCTTTGCCGGAATGAAACTCGACAGGTTCGCTGCCGCGGCGCCTCAGCCCCAGCACGATGGCATGTGCCAGCAGGGCCATCGCCCCAACGCCGGGCAGGAGCATCAGCCGGTTCTGGGGCCACGTGGCGCACGCGGGGGCCATTGCCATCAGCGTGCCCGCCAGCCAGAAGCGGAGCTGCGGTTCACGCTCTAACCCCGGCCACATGAGCCAGAGCACTACCCCTATCACGCAGCACGCCCAAGCCAACAGCACGGCCCGCCCCGGCGCGCTCAGCACCAGCCACACCGCCGGATCCGGAAACGCGAACTGGCCTGACAGCATCAGCGGAACGTGGGTTACGACGTTGCGAAAATAGGCCAGGGGCTGTTCGAAGGGCTCGAGGTACAGTGAGGACGCCGCCACCCCGTAGCCAAGCCGCACATACAGCACGCGCCATGCTGCGCCGACGCACGCGTACGGCAACAGGCTGGCCGCACTCCGCCACCGCGGCCCGCGCTCTATGAAGACGGCGTAGGCCACCAGAAAACCTCCGGCGCCGGCCGCCGCTTCCCCACACAACAGCGCCGCCGCAAACAGCACCGGAGCAATCATCCCGGCCAGCCGTCTTTTCTCCCGCCGCCAGGCATCATGGGCTATCAGACTCAGCACCCCGAACAATCCAGAAAGCAACGCGTTGCGCCCCGCAATCCATGCGACTGGAAGCGCGTGGGCGTCGTCCACCGCATACAACATCGCAGCCAGGGCCGCCACCCACGCCGGCATATCGAAGCGCCGGTACAGCAGCACAACCGCAGCCACAAGGGCCCCATACCAGGCGATATTGTGCAGATGCATAAGCCACGCGTGCTCCCCCAGAAGTGCGTTGTCGAACCAATGGGTGAGCGCGGTCAGGGGACGCCAAAACGCGATCTGCATGTCCTCCGGCGTCCACCACGCGATCAATCCCCGCTCTTTTCGGGCAGTTTTGTCGCAGCTGTCCGTGCCGGTGAAATTGAAAGCGTCCAAGGGACTCCGCGCAAGCTCGGGCG
>Ga0116185_1001064_pt1 | contig 28880 bp, 20 predicted proteins | sample AD_JPNNA7_MetaG_FD_89754 | JGI IMG/M metagenome (GOLD analysis project Ga0116185, IMG submission 89754) | Active sludge microbial communities of municipal wastewater-treating anaerobic digesters from Japan - AD_JPNNA7_MetaG | ecosystem: Engineered > Bioreactor > Anaerobic > Digestate | place...
AATGTTATATGAACAATCCCATTTAGCTCAATAAAGACAGTCATAAGGAAGAATTTTTAAGAAATAATTATTTGTCCGTTAAATTATCTTTGTTTTTATGTCCTATATCGGATTTGAGATTTATTAATTGCTTGTTTTAATTTGCCGGTTAATTTTTTATATTGTTTTACAAATCGGTTATATCTAATCTGAAATACATAATTATGAAAATATATCTGGCTTTAGCAATAATCTTTATTTCGTTTGTAGTATTTGCGTACTCTGGTTTATTTGATCACGAGTTGTTGGGCGGAACACAATTAAATGGCAATGGCTGTGTTTGTCATACAACTGAGATTGATACTTCAGTTGCAGTTTGGATTGAAGGACCTGATACATTGATGACTGGTGAGGTTGGTTTGTATAAAATGTTTCTTGCTAAAGGTCCCGCTGAAGCAGGCGGATATAATGTTGCTGGAAGATTTGGTATAATGTCTTTGGTGGATTCGTTTTCTGTTTGGGATGATAGAGCACCAAACGAATTAACTCAGGCTTTTCCACTTGTTTTTCCAACACCTCAGGATACAATTTACTGGGCTTTCGCCTATACTGCACCTGATTCAGTTTTAACTGATACGCTTTATTCTTGTGGCTTAAGTATTGTTTATGATTCGATTCCGGATGCCCGCGACCGATGGAATTTTGGTCCTAAGTTTCCGGTAACTGTTATTCAAAGTCCGGTTCCTGTTGAACTTGTTTCTTTTAATTTATTAGTTACAGATAATGATGTTACTTTAACCTGGGCAACTGCGACCGAAACAAATAATGCTGGTTTTGAAATCGAAAGAAATAAAAAGTTAGACGTAAGAAGTGAGGCTTGGCAAAGTATTGGATTTATTGCCGGCACTGGAACTATTACAAAACCTCATACTTATTCTTATATAGATAAAAACCTTTCTGCAGGTAATTATCAATACAGATTAAAACAAATCGATCTTGACGGAACGTTTCAATATTCAAAAACTATTGAAGCTGAAATTTTATCACCAAATGAATTTGTATTGGAACAGAATTATCCTAATCCTTTTAATCCTGTAACAAAAATTCGTTATTCAATTCCAACCCCTCCTTCATCCTCCCCTTTAACAAAGGGGAGGAACGAGGTGGGGTTCGTAACATTGAAAGTATATGACATACTCGGAAATGAAGTCGCAACATTAGTCAATGAATACAAACCTGCCGGAACTTATGAAGTTGAGTTTCAGTCATCAGTCAACAGTCATCAGTTGGCAAGCGGAGTTTATTACTATCAATTAAAAGCAGGCGAGTATGTCCAAACAAAAAAGATGATTTATTTAAAATAATGCCATTTGTCATTTAAGACATTGAACTTAAATTACAATTTATATTAAAACGAAGTGGAAAAATTTAAGTTGTAAACAGGAGAATTATCCGGCATCTTTTGTAAATCCAGATAAACATTCCAGCTTAATTCCTGTTCAAGATTCTTGTTGTATTTTGAAACCAATCTAACTGCATTTATAGCGCTCACAACACGGTTAAGCAGCATAGCTCCAACAACAAATCTCAAATCATTGAATGTTTGTTCAGATGATACCCACATACTTCTGTATGCTTTTCTGTCTGCAGATGAGTTCCATTTCCAGAAGTATTTTTCAGTGTTGTACATCTGACCGTAATTTCTTTCGAAAGCTTTATCATTATTGTATTGTTCAATATTTAAATATTCGCCAATAGTCGCATAATAGTCATCATCTTTACCATCTGTGGAAATTCCTGCATTAGCCTGTGCAAAAGAAATATAACGGTCTTTTTGCCAGTTGCCATAAACATTCATTCCGATATAAGTACCCCAGAATACACCTTCGGCAATAGTAAAATAAACCCCTGTATCATAATCGCCAGCATAAAGTTCACCCATTCCAGGAAGCAATAAAGAATAAATAATTGCTAAACCCGGACTTTTCTTTTTCTTAGCTTCATCGCTAAATACTGAATTAAATTCGTTATCAGAATCTTGGAGTTGAGTAATTACATCATTTTTAAGTTCGTAAAATGATTTTTGTTCTGATTGTGCAGAAATCTGAATAGAGAAAATGATAAGCAGGAATAAGATATTTTTCATATTTTTTATTTCAATATTAAAATTATGCGCTCTTTGAAGCAATTGATTTTTTTATCTCTTTTATTTCTCCAAGTAAAATTCCATTGCGTATTTGGTTTCCGATAAAAGAACAAACTGTATTCTCTAACTCAGGTGAGTATTTTGTTTGAACTCTAACATAGTTGCTGGAAAACCCTTTTACAGTGTCATCTTCATTTTTTGATTCAAAAAGCACATCAAGTTCTTTATCAAGCATAAATGTATAGAATGCATTTTTCTTTTTATCGCTTAATATTCGAAGCATTTTATTTCTTCTCTTTCTTTCAGAGATATCAACTTTTGCATTTATATTGATAGCCTTTGTATCAGGTCTTTCAGAATAAGTAAATACGTGCAGATAAGAAACCGGCAGTTCGACTAAAAAATTATAAGTTTCTAAAAACTCTTTTTCAGTTTCTCCGGGATATCCAACAATAACATCCACACCAATTCCGCAATCTGGTATTCTCTCTTTCACTTTTTCAATTACATTTTTATAATCTTCAACGGTATATCTTCTTTGCATAGATCGGAGAATTGAATTACTTCCGCTTTGTAAAGGTATATGAAAATGTTTACAAATCTTTTCCGATTCAACAGCTAACTTGATTATTTCATCAGTAAGAAGGTTTGGTTCAATGGAACTGATTCTTAATCTGAAATCGCCTTCAACATTTATTAAAGACTTAAGAATTTCATAAAAAGAAGTGTCAAATGATTTTCCGTAATCGCCAACATTTACACCGGTAAGAATTATTTCCTTATATCCTTGCTCCAAAAGTCTCTTGAACTCAGTAATTACTAACTCCGGCTGCATACTTCTGCTTTTGCCCCTTGCAAGAGGTATAGTACAAAAAGAACATTTATAATCGCATCCATCCTGAATCTTAAAATATGCCCGTGTTCTGCTGTCGGCATCTGTTGAAGAAGCCAGACCGAATGAGTTTAACTCATCTTTTGGTGAAACATAAACGCACGAAAGCTCTTTTTTATCAAAGTCCTGAAGCAATGAAAAGATCTCAAATTTTTCATTACTGCCAAGTACAACATCAACTCCTTCGATTGCGGATATTTCTTCAGGTCGTAACTGGGCGTAACATCCGGTTACTATTATAAAAGCTTCAGGATTTATACGAAGGGCTTTTCTGACAAGCTGCCTGCATTCACGTTCGGCGATTTCTGTTACTGCGCAGGTATTAAAAAGATAAACATCTGCTTTATCATTGAAATCAACAATTGAAAATCCTTTCTTTAAAAATTGTTTTCCTATTGTTGATGTTTCTGAAAAGTTAAGTTTACAGCCTAATGTATGTAATGCAACTTTTTGCTTCACTTTTTATTTTCTTTTTTATATAAAAAGAGCGGGAAAATTTCCCGCTCTTAATATAAGAATCTTTAGTTAATGCTATTCAGTTTCTTCTTTTTTGGGCATCTCTGGTTCAGCTACTTCAAAGATAGGGAATTCAGAAGAATCAATAGTGCCCATCTCAGCATTTTTTATACTCTGAACTGATACTTTATCCAATTTGAAAGTATTAAGATACTTTTCGATCTCAGCATCCTCTTTTTCTTTAAGAGCTGCAATAGCACTTAGAACAATTTTCTTACTTTCCTTATCAAACTCAATTACTTTGAGTGGTAGAATTGAATCAATAGGGAAGTGATTTGCAATATTTTTAATCTTTGATGTTGAAAGCTGAGTTGTCGGAACAAAACCATCAACATTAGACGGAAGTTCTGCAATAATTCCTTTTTCAATTATACGCACAACTTTTCCATCAGTAATTTTTCCAACTGAGTATTCTTTCTCAAAAAGATCCCAAGGATTATCCATAATTTGCTTATGACCGAGAGAGATCTTTCTCTGTTCAACATCAACTCCAAGAACGATAACATCAATTCTCTCATTCTTTTTTACAACTTCACCGGGATGACGAATTTTCTTTGTCCAGGAAAGATCAGAAATATGAACCAATCCATCCACACCGGGTTCAAGTTCAACAAATACACCAAAGTTAGTAAGATTTCTTGCAATACCTGAATGCTTTGAACCTACAGGATATTTAGCCATTAAAGTATCCCAAGGATCCGGTTCAAGTTGTTTTATACCAAGAGAAATTTTCTTTTCTTCTTTATCAAGACTAAGAATAACTGCCTCAACCATTTGTCCCATCGCAACAATCTGTGATGGATGTTTTATGTGCTGAGTCCAGCTCATTTCGGAATTGTGTATTAAACCTTCTATGCCCTTTTCAATTTCGATGAAAGCACCGTAATCTGTAAGAGAAACAACACGGCCTGAGACTTTATCTCCGATATTATATTTCTCTTCAATTTTTTCCCATGGATGAGGTAATAATTTTTTAAGTGAGAGTGATATTCTCTTTTTCTCTTCATCAAATTCAGTAACAACAACCTTAATTACTTCATCAAGTTTTACTACTTCATTCGGATGATTGATTCTGCCCCAGCTGAGATCAGTGATGTGGATAAGACCATCAACACCGCCAAGATCAACAAATACACCGAAATCAGTTATTGCTTTTACAACACCTTCAAGTATCTGACCTTTTTCAAGACTGTTAAGCACTGCATTTCTTTGATCAGAAATTTCTTCTTCAACAAGTACTTTATGAGATACAACTACATTTTCAGTCGGAACATTTACTTTAACAACTTTAAAATCCATTGTCTGACCAACAAACGCATCAAAATCGCGTATAGGTCTGATATCGATCTGAGAACCGGGCAAGAATGCTTCCATTCCTAAAAGGTCAACAACCATTCCGCCTTTAATTCTTTTAACAATTTTACCTTCGATAATTTCACCGGTATCATGGGCTCTTAGAACTTTTTCCCAGATTCGTAAGAAATCTGCTCTCTGTTTGCTAAGAACAAGATTTCCTTCCTGATCTTCAACACTTTCAAGAACAACTTCAATTTCCTGTCCAATTTTAATTTCATTTACATTAGCAAATTCAATTTTAGGAATAGTACCTTCGGACTTAAATCCCACATCAACAATAACATTATCGCCCTGAATTCGAACGATTTTTCCCTTTATTAGTTCACCTTCTTTAACATCTCTGAATGAATCTGAATAAAGTTTGGCAAGAGCTAAAAATTCTTCCTGTGAATATTCATCATCGTTAAATTTAACTTTTGCTTTTTCATACTCATCGGGTGTCACAGTTTTCAGAGTCGTTTCTTTTGTTTCGGACATTAATCCTCCATTAAATAATTTTCTGTTTTTCTAAGTCTAAGCCGTAATACTCAGAGAAACAGAATGTTTAGTTTAACATTAGTTATAACGGCTTAATATTTAATCTCTTTCTTTTTTTTCTTTTACACAATCCAATATTTTCTGAACCTGTTGTTCAATTGTAATATCAGATGTATCAACTTCGATTGAATCCGGAGTTTTTGTTAAAGGACTTGCTTCTCTGTGTGAGTCAATGTAGTCCCTTGATTTAAGATTTTCTTTAACTTTTTCCAAAGGAACATTGGTGCCTTTTTCAGAAAACTCTTTTGCTCTTCTTATTGCTCTTTGATCAATACTTGCAGTTAAAAAAATCTTAATATCTGCATTAGGAAAAACAACCGTTGTTATATCACGCCCTTCCATTACAACACCGCCATTTTCTCCCATTTTCTGCTGCTTTTTAACAAGTATCTCTCTAACACTTTGGATAGCACTTATTTCGCTAACATTACTGTTAACCTCAAAAGATCTGATTTCTTTTGAAACATCTTCACCGTTTACAGTAATTTTAGTTTCACCATCAATAAAATCCAAAACAATATCTAATTGTTTAGCCAGCTCAATTATTTTATCGTTTTGCCCAATCAAACCTTTCCTTAGAGCAAACAAAGTAACTGCTCTATACATTGCACCTGTATCTATATAAAGATAGTTCAGCTTTTGAGCAACAAGCTTTGCAGTTGTGCTTTTTCCCGAACCAGCCGGTCCGTCTATGGCAATGATTAACTTTTTTGACATAGGCGACAAAAATAGTTATAACTATTTAATAATCAAACGTTTAGGGGTATCAAAATATTCAAGAATTAAATTTATTGTATTTGTTTGCCATTTAATTCTTCAAGTATAATTTTTTCGTAAGGATCGGTGGATTTTTGAGATTTTACTTGTTTTTTTTGCTTTTCAGATAATTTTTCGTCTGATTTATTGTCTTTTGCTGCTTCTGAGCCAAATTTGAAGTTTATCTTCTTCCCAAAGATTTCTTTTGATTTCTTTGTCAAATAATCAATATGCAGCAATAAAGATGATTCAGCACTTTCATCTGAAGACTCAAGATGGAGATTTACTCCGTCAAAATTTATTGGTTTTATTTTACTGAAAAAGGGACTTAACAAAAGAGATTTTTCATTGCAAACAATATTTACAAATTCCTGCCACTTATCAGTTAAAGAACCAAGATTCAACTCTGATTGTCCGATTGTTTGTGATTCTAAAGTTGGAGGAATAAATGGTTCACTTTTAATCTCTGGTTCTGATGGCGTATCGTTGCTTTTTGTTTGAGATTGTATAGGACTTTTACTTCTTAATTCCTGCCTTTGAGGTTTTGATTCTATGAAATCACTTTTTTTTTGTGAAATGTTTTGGTTTTCAATTTGTGATAATATTTCTGATAAGGTAGCTGATTTTTCTAAACCGACTAAATTTGTAAGTGCAATTTCAATTTTAAGTTTTTGATTATTAGAATATCTGAGTTCCTGCTGAAGTTTATTCAAATAATTTAATATTCTTAGCAGATCACCTTTAGAGAAAGTCTGTATATAATTTATATATCTTTTTCTGAAAATATCAGCAGTCTCTATCAACTCAGTTTTTTCAGTGATAATAACTGTAAGGATATTCCTGAAATGTTCAATCAAGCCATCAGTAAAATCAATAAAATCCCAGCCGTTCTGATATATTCTGTCAGTTGTTTCAAAAACGATGTTGAAGTTTTTATTTAATACAGCATCAGAGATATTAAAGAACAAATCTTCATCAATAAGATTTAACATCTTGGAAACAGTTTCTGCATCTATCTTTTCTCCACAGAAAGAAACCACTTGATCAAATAAACTCTGTGCATCTCTTAAAGCTCCATCAGCTTTCTTAGAAATTAAAGTAAGTGTTTTATCATCAATTGATATTTTTTCCTGTTTAGCAATATTGCTGAGAGTTTTTTTAATCGTATCAAGTTGTATTCTTCGAAAATCAAATCTCTGGCATCTTGAGATAATTGTTAAAGGAACTTTATGAATATCAGTTGTTGCAAAAATAAAAATAGTATGTGCCGGTGGTTCTTCCAGAGTTTTTAGAAATGCATTAAACGATTCCTTGGTTAACATATGCACTTCATCAATTATATATACTTTAAATTTTCCACGTGTTGGTGCATATTTTACTGACTCCCTTAAAGTTCTTATTTCATCTATTCCTCTGTTTGATGCGCCATCAATCTCAATTATATCTAATGTTTGCGATTCATTAATAGCTTTGCACATTTCACATTCATTGCAAGGTTCAGAGTCTTTTGAGTTCTCACAATTTAAAGCCTTGGCAAGAATTCTGGCTGTTGTTGTTTTACCAACACCTCTTGGTCCGGTAAAAATATAAGCGTGTGCGATACGGTTACTTTTAATTGCATTTTTTAATGTTGCAGTAATATGCTCCTGACCAACAACATCTTCAAATCTTTGTGGCCGCCATTTTCTTGCTGTTACCTGATATTCCATATATGTTAAATAATTTCTTTACTTAAATAATCTGTAAGTTCTTCTAAAAATTTTTTATCAGTTTCGTTAAATGTACCATATTCAGTGCTGTCTAAGTCTAACACTCCGAATAATTTATCATTTTTAAAAATGGGAACAACTATTTCTGATTTTGATTCAACATCGCAGGCAATATGCCCTGGAAATTTATCAACATCATAAACAATTATTGTTTCTCTTTTTTGTGCAGCCGTTCCGCAAACACCTGAACCGATTTTTATTTCTGTGCAAGCTATCTTACCCTGGAATGGGCCAAGATATAGTTTCTCACCATCAAACAGATAAAAACCAACCCAACTAATTTTGCTGAATGTTTGTTTTAGTGCAGCCGCAAGATTAGCAAGGTTAGTAATAAGATGATCGTTTTTGTTTAGTAAACTCTTTATCTGTTTTATTAATAAAATATACTGCTCATCCAAAGCAGCCGAGGAGTTTATCTGTAAAGTTTCAGCCATTACTTTTTCTTTTTAGCAGTACTTTTTCCAGTTGGTTTTTTCTTTGTTTTCATCTCAGGAAAAACATAAGGTATTGCTTCTTCAAGCTTTGATATTGGTATAATCTTCAAACCTTCTTTAACCTTATCCGGAATTTCTTTGAGATCTATCTCATTATCTTTTGGAATTAAAACAGTTTTAATATCATTTCGTTTTGCAGCGAGCAGTTTTTCATTAAGTCCGCCAATTGCTAAAATGGAACCGGTTAAAGTTATCTCACCGGTCATTGCAACATTATTTGAAGCAGGCTTTCCGCTTATAACAGAAAGCATAGCCATTGCCATTGTAATTCCTGCTGAAGGACCATCTTTTGGTATTGCACCTTCAGGCAAATGAATATGAATTTCTTTCCCTTTGAAGAAATCGGGATTTAATCCAAGCTGTTTAGCTTTTGATCTGAGATAACTTAATCCTGCGTGGGCAGATTCTTTCATTATATTTCCAAGCTGTCCGGTTAGTGTAAGCTTACCGCCGCCATTCATTATTGTTACATCAACGGTTAATATTTCTCCGCCAACACTCGTCCAGGCTAAACCGGTAACACTTCCTATTCTATTTAATTTGCTGTGTCTGTGTATTCTGAATCTGGGAGTTTTCAGATACTCCTCAATTTTAGCTTCATCAATATAAAATTTATGTGATTTTTTCTTTGTGCCATTACCTGATTCTTTCAAAACAATATCTCTGGCAATTTTTCTGCATACAGTTGCAAGTTCTCTTTCCAGATTTCTTACGCCGGCTTCACGGGTATATTCAGAAATTACTTTCCTTATAGAATCATCAGGTATAGTAATATTTTTGTTTTCTATTCCATGCATTATAAGCTGTTTTGGAAGGATATGTCTTTTAGCAATTTCAAGTTTATCATATTCTAAGTAGCCGGGTAACTCTATTATTTCCATTCTGTCCTGTAAAGGTAATGGAATATTATACCTGACATTTGCAGTGGTTATAAACATAACCTGACTAAGATCGTAATCAACTTCTATGTAGTGATCATTAAAAGTATTGTTTTGTTCAGGATCAAGTACTTCAAGCATTGCTGAAGATGGATCACCTCTGAAATCCATACTCATCTTATCTATTTCATCAAGTAAGATAACCGGATTTATAGAGCCTGCTCTTTTCATTGATTGGATTATTTTCCCGGGCATTGATCCTATATAAGTTTTTCTATGACCTCTGATTTCTGCTTCATCTCTTACTCCGCCTAAACTTATTCTCACGAACTTTCTTCCTAAAGCTCTTGCAATAGATTTACCCAAAGAAGTTTTTCCAACTCCGGGAGGACCAACAAAGCATAATATCTGTCCTTTCATACTTTTAACAAGATTAAGCACAGCTATGTGTTCGATAATTCTTTCTTTTGGTTTTTCCAATCCAAAATGATCTTCATCCAGAATTTTCTGAACGTGTTTTATATTCAGATTATCTTTAGTTCTGTATGACCAGGGAATATCAACAAGCCAATCCAAATAATTTCTTATAACAGTAGATTCAGGCGACATCAAAGGAGTTTTTTTAAGCTTATTGAATTCTTCAAGAGCTTTTGTTTCAACTTCTTTTGGCATATTAGCCTTGGCGATCTTTTCCTTTATCTTGGCAAAATCCGATGAGGTTTCTTCTTCATCGCCAAGTTCATCTTGTAAGATTTTTATCTGTTCCTGTATAATAAATTTGCGCTGGGTTTTTGCAATATTTTCCTGAACCTTTGTATCAATCTCTTTTTCTATTTTCAGTATATCAATTTCAGAGTTAAGCACTTTTATAACTTCATAATATTGTTCTTTAAGAACAAATTTGGAAAGTATATTCTGTTTAACATCAATTGACTGATTGATATTGGCAGCAGCATAAAATATTTTCCTGTCCGGCTCTTCGATGTTATCAAAAGCAGCGATGGTTTCATTTGGCAGGTTGCGGCTTATTTTAACATAATCTTTAAATAGCTGAGTCATTTGCCTGATTAGTGCATTCATCTCAGGGTCTGAAATAATCTGCGGAATTATCACTTCAATTTCTGCTTCAAAAAAATTCTTATTATCAGTAAATTTTTTTATTCTTCCTTGAAGTAATCCATCAACAAGTATTTTTAATAATCCATTTGGAAGTTTTAATATCTGAACAATTTTAGCTATTGTACCTTCCTGATAAAGGTCGGTTGTTAAAGGATCTTCTATACTTGATTTTTTTTGTGTTGATAAGAAAATATATTTTGTATTATCTAAAGCGTAATTTGCAGCGTTAATTGATTGTTCACGGCCTACTAAAACCGGGAAAATCATATATGGAAAAATTACTATATCTCTAAGCGGTAAAATCGGTAATACTGAAGGTATATCATCAATAAGCGAATTACCGCTGATTAACTTTTTAGTTTGTTCCTTCTCTTTGATCAATTTATCTCCTAAGTTTCAAACATTATTCTTTCAAATATACTTATTATGAAATGGGCTTTCAAGGAAATGAAATATGTACTTATTGATTTTTCGGGAATCTTTTATTCTGTAATTAGTTAAATAAAATCTAACGATATAATCTTATTAGTTACTTTTTAATACTTCTGATCCAAATGTTTTTAGTTTTATTATTCACAATATTAAGTCCATTTTCCCTGTCTTTTAAATCACTTTTTAAGTGAAATTTATCAAAAATCTTTTGCCGGTTATATCTTCAAAAAATTTCATTTTTGTTTTATTCAGTTATAGTAAATCCAATTATTATCAAAAAACTCAATTTTTGTTTATTATGATTACAATAATTTTTAGATAATTCTGTTAGAAAGTTAATTTTTAAAATATTTTCAGTGCTTCATTTCTTTCTATTGGAGGTCATTTTTTGTATATTTGCACCTGTTTTTGCAAAAATTAGAAAGAGTTATGCATCAATTTAAGGATTTAAATTCTGCTCAATTAGCAGCAGTAGAATATATTGAGGGACCTCAGATTATTGTTGCAGGCGCAGGTTCCGGTAAAACTAAAGTTCTTACCTATAAAACAGCTTATTTATTAAAAAAGAATTTTTCACCAGAATCCATTTTAGCACTTACTTTTACAAATAAAGCTGCAAACGAAATGAAAGGAAGGATCAGGGAACTTATTGGCAAAAAGGCTGATGAAGTATGGATGGGAACCTTTCATTCAATATTCGCAAAAATATTGCGGACAGAGGCTAAACATATTAATTATAAAAGTAACTTTTCTATTTACGATACAATTGATTCACTTTCGCTTGTATCAAATATTATGACGGATCTGAATATTGATCTGGATAAATTTACTCCGAACTCAATTCGCCATCGCATTAGTTTTCTTAAAAACCATATGATAACTCCGGAAGAATACCGGAAGAATCAGGTTAAATCATTTTTGGAAGAAAAAATATCTGAAGTTTTTTTCGAATATCAAAAACGATTAATTGAATTCAATGCAATGGATTTTGATGATCTGTTATTAAAACCGATAGAGCTTTTTAATGAGAAGAAAAATATACATCAAAAATATAAATCACGTTTTGAATATCTGTTGGTTGATGAATTTCAGGATACGAATAAAGCGCAATACGAATTATTAAAAATGCTTGTTTCCAGAAAAGGCTTAATTTCTGTCGTTGGTGATGATGCACAAAGCATTTACAGCTGGAGAGGTGCTAATCTGGGTAATATACAGGATTTCAGAAAAGACTTTCCTAAGTATAAGTTGTTTAAACTCGAACAGAATTACAGATCAACAAAGATGATACTTAAAGCTGCAGATTCTGTTATCAAAAATAATACTGATCAGGTTCCCAAAACATTATGGACTGAGAACGAAGAAGGTGAACCGGTTATGCTTCTTAAGTGTGCAGATGAAAAAGATGAAGCATTACAAATGGCAAAGTATATTAAACAAGAAACTACCAAAAGAAAAATTTCGTTTAAAGATTTTGCAATTCTTTACCGTACTAATGCACAATCACGGGCTATGGAAGATATTTTTCGCAGAGAGAAAATACCTTATACTATTATCGGCGGTTTAGAATTTTACAAGCGCAAAGAGGTAAAAGATGTTGTTGCTTATCTAAGGGTTATTTCGAATCAGAATGATGAAGAAAGTTTACTTCGGATAATGAACTTTCCGCAAAGAGGCATTGGTAGTACAACTGTTGTCCGTATGATTGCATTTGCACGAAAACATAATATTACCTTATTCCAGACTATGGGAAGAGTTTTTGAGGTAATTGATATAAAAGAAAGAATCCAGAAGAATGTAAAACAATTTAAAACTCTTTTAGATAAATACATTTCATTAAAGGATCAATTATCCGTTGGTGAACTGACAAGAGCAATGGTTGATGATTTGGCATTGATACGGATGTTTAAAGAAGAAGGAACTCAGGAATCACTGCAGCGTATGGAAAATATCAATCAGTTGCTTGCTTCTTTAAATGAATTTTCTGAAGCTAATGCTGATGCAAAGCTGGAACAATTTCTGGAAGAAGTTTCTTTAATTGCTGATATAGATAATTATAAAGATGATAAAAATTGCGTTACACTTTTAACGATTCATTCAGCAAAAGGATTAGAATGGCCTATCGTCTTTGTAAGCGGATGTGAAGAAGAAATTTTTCCGATTGCAAACAAGTTTTTAACCGATGCTTCAGTGAATGAAGAAAGAAGATTATTTTATGTGGCACTAACACGTGCACAAAAGAAGGCATACATTACACACGCAAGATCACGTTACAGATTTGGTGAAGTTGCTTATCAAAGCAGATCAAGATTTATTGATGAACTTGATCCTTCTACATATAAAGAATTGAATGGCGGTTTTAACCGGAAAGCTAATCGTAAAACAAAAAAAGAAATGTATTATGAGTATTTTGAAAAAGTTGGTTACGAGAGCTTTGATAATGACGGTGCTACTTTGAAAATCGGAAGTAGAGTAATGCATGACAAGTTCGGATTAGGAAAAGTAATTGATGTTACCGGAGCAGGAGATATGACAAAAGCTACAGTTCATTTTGAAGGAAATAATGTTAAGCAATTGATGCTTAAATTTGCTAAACTTAAAGTGTTATAATAATAAGACTAAATTTAACAGGAGTAGATATAAATGACTTATGCACCCAAGAAACTTGCAATTTTAGTAGGAGGAGGACCGGCGCCTGGCATTAACAGCGTTATCGGTGCTACTACTATCAGGGCAGCAGTAGAAGGAGTGGATGTTATCGGTATTAAAGATGGCTTTCAATGGATAATGCAGGGAGATATCAGTCACGTAAGAGAACTAACTATACATAATGTCAGCAGGATTCATTTCAGAGGTGGTTCTTATATTGGAATATCAAGAGCTAATCCAACTAAGGATCCTAAACATCTCGAAAATACAGTTATATCTTTACTAAGATTAAACGTTGATAAACTTATTACAATTGGAGGAGATGATACAGCTTACAGTGCACTTAAAGTAAATGAAATGGCTTCCGGCAGAATAAAAGTTGTCCATGTTCCCAAAACAATTGATAATGATCTTGATCTGCCTCACGGAATTCCGACTTTTGGTTTTCATACTGCACGGCATATTGGAGTAGAACTGGTTAAAAATTTAATGGTTGATGCACAAACAACCTCAAGATGGTATTTTGTTGTTTCAATGGGAAGAAAAGCAGGACATCTTGCACTTGGAATTGGAAAAGCAACCGGAGCTACTTTAACTTTAATTCCGGAGGAATTTTCGAATAAGAAAATTAAATTATCTCATATGGTTGATATCCTTGTTGGTGCAATTATAAAAAGATTAAGTTATGGTAAACCGGATGGTGTTGCAATTATTGCAGAAGGATTGGTTGAACATCTCGATACATCAGATTTAGATAGTCTGGTTGAAGTGGAAAGAGATGCTCATGATAATATCCGTATTGCTGAAATAAATTTCGGTGAGATATTAAAAGCAAAAGTTCAGGAGAAATTAAAAGAGTTTGGAATAAAATCTACGATAGTTGCAAAAAATATTGGTTATGAGCTAAGATGTGCTGATCCGATTCCTTTTGATATGGAATATACAAGGGATCTAGGTTTTTCAGCGGCTCAGTTTATCTTATCAGATGGCAGTGGTGCGATGGTATCAATACAAAACGGTATGTTTGTTCCAATGTATTTTAAGGATATTATTGATCCCGCAACTATGAAAACCAGAGTTCGGATGGTTGACCCGACTTCAGAAAGCTTTTATATAGCAAGACATTATATGCTTAGATTAAATCAGGCTGATTTTGATGATCCGCATGAACTGGCTAAACTTGCAGCAACAGCCGGAATATCAATTGAGGCATTCAAACAAAGATTTGGTTATCTGATTGAGAATGATCTGTTATATCGATATATAAAACAAGGTATATTCGCTATTGATGCTACTGAATCAAATTTGGCTCACAGATACAGTGCTGACAGGGAAGAAGATCACTATCACGAGTAAGTATTATTACCAGTATTAAGCCCGAGTTAACCTCTCGGGCTTTTTTATTTTATAGCTTAGCGATATATATTTGCATACAAACAAATAGTAATCAGTATGAAAAATCATCCCAAAAAATTTAGAGTCGGTTTAATTCAAATCAGCTTATCTAAAAATCCTAAAGATAATTTAGCAAAAGCAATTAACTGGATTGAAAAAGCTGCTAAAAAAGGTGCGCAGGTAATTTGTTTGCCTGAACTTTTTCGTTCACAATATTTCTGTCAATCAGAAGACATTGATTATTTTGATTTGGCTGAAACTATTCCCGGACCATCGACCGATGCAATATCTAAGATTGCAAAAAAAAATAAAGTAGTTGTGCTTGTGCCGCTTTTTGAAAAGCGTGCAGTTGGTCTCTATCATAATTCAATTGCTGTAATAAATATAAAAGGAGAAATAACAGGTGTTTATCGTAAGATGCACATACCTGATGATCCTGCGTTTTATGAAAAGTTTTATTTTACTCCCGGTGATTTGGGTTTTAAATCTTTTGAAACTGAATTTGGTAATATCGGAACATTAATTTGCTGGGACCAATGGTATCCGGAAGGTGCAAGATTAACTGCACTGCAAGGTGCAAGTGTTTTATTCTATCCAACAGCTATTGGCTGGCATCCGCACGAAAAAGAAGAACATGGCAAACCTCAGTTTGAAAGCTGGCAAACAATACAACGCTCGCATGCAATTGCAAATGGAGTGTATGTTGCTTCTGTTAACAGGATTGGTCTTGAAAAGGAAACTAAAGATTCGGCAGGAATAGAATTCTGGGGTAAAAGTTTTATTTGTGATCCTCAAGGTATTATTATTGCAGAAGCTTCACACGATAAAGAGGAAGTTTTAATAGCTGAAATAGATATCGATAGAATGGAATATATAAGACGCAATTGGCCCTTCTTAAGAGACAGAAGAATTGATGCTTATGGTGATATAACAAAGAGATTTTTAAAATAATCTTTCCAATTGTATCAGTAAAAAATCAAATCGTATAATAATATTTTAAAAATTTTATGAAGATGGAAAAGAAATACAGACTTCCGGCTGAATGGGAATATCACGAATCAACCTGGATTGGCTGGCCAGCAAATAAACAAGATTGGCCGGGAAAATTTCAACCGATACCTTGGGTTTATGGAGAAATTGTAAGATATATCTCACGCGAAGAGAAAGTCAGAATTATTGTTCAGTCAAAAGAGCATCAGAAGAAAGCAGAAGCAGTATTAAAAGCTGTTGGTGTTGATTTTTCTAATATTGATTTTTTTAAACTGGCAACAAATCGAAATTGGTTGAGAGATGCCGGACCACAGTTTGTTAAAAACAAAAAGAATGAAACTGTTTTGATAAAATTTGATTTTAATGCGTGGGCAAAGTATAATAATTATAGACTCGATGAAAAAATTCCTAATATGATTTCAAATAAACTGAACCTTAAATTAATTGAAGCTGAACATAAGAGCCGAAAAGTAATTTTAGAAGGCGGCAGTATTGATTACAATGGTTTTGGAACTTTAATTACAACCGAAGAATGTTTGATGGACCCCAAAATTCAGGTGCGGAATCCCGGATTTATAAAAAAGGATTATGAAAAAGTTTTTGAGAAGTATTTGGGAATAACCAATGTTATTTGGCTTAATAAAGGTATTGCCGGTGATGATACTCATGGACATGTTGATGATATAACAAGGTTTGTAAATAAAAATACTGTTGTAACAGTAGTTGAAACTCATCCAAATGATCCAAATTATATTCCGCTGATGGAAAATATTGAAATATTAGAATCTGCAAAACTTGAAGATAGTTCAGGTTTGGAGATTGTTGAATTACCGATGCCATCGCCGGTTTTTTTCAAAGGAGAAAGATTGCCTGCAAGCTATGCTAATTTTTATATTTCAAACTATGCTGTGTTAGTTCCCACATTTAACGATCCGAATGATAAAAATGCATTGGGTATTTTATCTGAGCTGTTTACTGATCGTCCGGTAATTGGTATTCACGCTGTTGATTTAGTTTGGGGACTTGGAACGCTTCATTGTTTAACTCACGAGCAGATTTTTTAGAATATATTTCTTGAATGAGTTAAAAGACACACAGAGATTAAATCATTTTGCTCAATTATGGATCTGAAATGTCAGATTTAAATGATTAAAAGTGATCCAATAGTAATGAATAAGAATTATTGGTTTGTAGTTAAAACTATTCAAATGTTATTTTTGTAACGATAAAAAAGATAATCAAGGATTAAAATGAACATACAACGATTTGTTATAAGTGCAGTAATATTTTTATCATTTACTTTAGTGCAATTTAATTTTGCACAAGGTAATGATGTTGTTAAATTATCTGTTAAAGAACCATCAATAAAAGTTGAACAGGGAAAAGAGTTTAATGTTGATTTAGGACTGGCTATCGATAACGGATGGCATATCAATTCACAAAAACCCCACGATGATTTTTTAATTCCGAGTGAAATCACGGCTAAAGGAAACGGTATTAAGTTAACAAAAGTTAAATATCCTAAAGCTCACGATATAAAACTTGCTTTTTCTGAAGCTCCGCTTTCAGTTTATGAAGGATCTGTAGTTGCTGGATTAATTTTGCGGGCAGATAAAAATGCTCCCGTTGGAAATCAAAAGGTGAATATTACTCTTGATTATCAAGCTTGTAACGATATGAGTTGTATGCCGCCAACAGATGTTTCAATAGAATTTACAGTTGAAGTAATTGAAAATAAATCTGAAGATACTGCAGAAATAACTACGCCTGTGGAAACAGATAGCAATGATAGCGAAGCAGAATTTGAACAGTTAAAGAAAAATTCTCAGCAAAGCCAAAGTTCAGATGAAAATTCAATCGCCTCAACACTTGAAGGAAGCGGAATATTCCTTAGTTTGATTTTTGTATTTCTTGCCGGTCTTGCATTAAACTTAACTCCATGCGTATATCCTTTAATTCCAATAACAATCGGATACTTTGGCGGGCAAGCAGAAGGAAAAACCAGCCGACTTGTTTTGCTTGGATTATTGTATATGCTTGGTATGGCAATTACTTATTCTGTAGTTGGAGTTATTACTTCACTTAGCGGTGCGGTGTTTGGTTCATTATTACAAAATCCGATTGTTATAATTGCAATAGTTTTATTATTTGTTGCTCTTGCTTTAAGTCAGTTTGGTGTGTATGAATTTAAACTACCTGATTCACTTGTTGCAAAAGCCGGCGGTGCTAAAGGCGGAGCATACGGTGCCTTTTTTATGGGCTTAACAATGGGAATTGTTGCCGCACCGTGTATAGGTCCTTTTGTTCTTGGGTTGGTTACTTATGTTGCTGCAAAAGGCGATCCGTTTTATGGCTTCCTGATGTTTTTTGTTTTAGCACTTGGTTTAGGGTTTCCATATTTATTGCTTGCAATATTTTCCGGCAAGATTAAAAGTTTACCAAGAGCAGGTATTTGGATGGAAGGTGTAAAACATATCTTTGGATTACTTTTAATTGGAATGGCTTTTTATTTTCTTGATCCAATTTTACCGAAATCAATTCAGGGATATACTTTGCCGATATTTGGAATTATTGCTGCATTGATTCTTTTATTCTTCGATAAAACTGCAAATGATGCAAAAGGATTCAGGACTTTTAAAACAGTTTTCTCTGTATTGGTTTTAGCAATATCTGTTTATGCACTTATTCCTTCAGAAAAGCTGGAACCTGAATGGAAGCAATTTACAATTCATAATTATCAGGCTTCATTAAATAACAATGAAAAGATGGTTATAGATTTTTATGCTGATTGGTGTATTCCTTGTAAAGAACTTGATGCACTTACATTTTCAGATAAACGGATAATAGATCAATTTGAAAACTTTACTGTTTATAAAGTAGATATGACAAAAAATAACGAAACGAATGAACAGTTGAGGAAGAAGTTCAATGTAGTCGGAATGCCAACCGTATTAGTAATCGATTCAAAAGGTAATGAGTTAAAACGGATTACAGGTTTTGTAAATGCCGATGAATTTCTAAGATATGTTTCTGATATTGATTAGATTAAAAAAAATAGCTTTTTAATTTGATTGTCAGTCTTAGTGAAGTCGAAGGCTGACAATCTTATTTATTTCATACTTCGACTTCACTTAATTTAATTTTTTAGTCTTTTATTTTTTTAACAAATCCCTGATCTCAGTAAGCAATTTAACATCTGCTGGTGGTTCCGGTGGAGCTGCAGGTGCTTCTTCCTGTTTTTTCTTTAATGAATTCATTGCTTTGATTGCCATAAAAATTGCAAATGCAATTATCAAGAAATCAATAACTGTATTTATAAACACACCATAGTTAAGAAGAACCGGTTCAACACCCTCTGATCCTTCTTTAATTGTAATAGATAGTTTGGAAAAATCCATACCTCCGAGTAAAATCCCGATCGGAGGCATAATAACATCTGTAACGAAAGATGAAACAATTTTGCCAAAAGCGCCGCCGATAATAATACCAACTGCCATATCGACAACATTACCACGCATTGCAAATTCTTTGAATTCTTTTATCATACTCATTTTGTTTCTCTCCTATGAAGTGAATGAAATAGTTTGTTGTAATAATTGATGGGCAAATATAAAAACTAAGGAGCTATATAAAAAGAAACCGCAGCATAATTGCTGCGGTTCCATTAAATTATAAGATTGATGATTACTTAATGAGGAGCATTTTTTTAGTTTGTGTGAAATTACCAGTGTTAATCATATAATAATAAATTCCGCTTGGCAACCCTGCTGCATCAAAATTAACCTCATAATATCCTTGTTCCTGCTGACCATTAACCAGAATTGCAATCTCTTCACCCAAAGAATTAAATACTGATAATTTAACATTTGATTTATCTTTCAGTATATAACCAATTGTAGTAGATGGGTTGAATGGATTTGGATAATTCTGAACAAGTGCATATTTATCAAGGCTTCCAACTAAAACATTAACTACTTCAGAATATTCATAATGTCCGTTATAGTCTATTTGTTTTAGTCTGTAAGAGTAACTTCCCTGAGTTAAATTTTTATCAACATAGCTATATTCTGCATTTGTTGTTGTTGTGCCATTTCCTTTTACAAAGCCCACTGTAACAAATTCACTGTTATTCAGGCTTCTTTGAATTTCAAATCCATTATTATTTAACTCAGTTGCAGTTGACCATTTTAAAGTAACCTGCTGATCCTGTGCAGTTGCAGTAAATGAAGTTAATTCAACAGGAACAACCTGATTATATTTTGCTAAACATAGTGCCATATTTGATACACAAGCATTATAATTTGCACCGATAGCTACACCATAATAGAAAACAGCAGTTCCGCCCGGACTAATATTTACCGGATCTTGTCCCATAATTGCCACTGCACCATCACCAGCGGCATTGGCAACTAAAAACGGATCAAATGAATTTTGTTTTAACCAGCTATAATAAAGTGAATCATTAGCATAAGGATCAGTCCAGGGGACTAATTTAAGTGATTTCTGAGCGTGTGATAAAAATTTTATATTAACATAATATCCTTTATGTATTATTAATGAAAGTGTTGAAGAATCCCATTGTAAAGTATCATTTTCATAAGTACCGTTAATCCTTGGTATTGCTTCCAAGCCTATTATTGCATTTATAGCCGAGCTCTCGTTGTTTTTAACAGTTGTTTTTACTATAAGATAAGCATCGTTATTCCATCCGTAAATATTGTAGCTTACGCTGACATTTGGGGGTAGATTGGAATATGTGTTGTTGATTGTTGATGTTACTTCAAAATCACTTAATAGTGGTGAAGCAACTGTTGCTGCAGGAATTTCGGAATTCTGATCTTCATTATAATCAAACACTGCTGAAGAACTTACACCGACTAAAATTGATATTCTTTCCATTTGTCTGGTTGACAAATTATCTGAGAAAACTCTTTGCCGTCCTCCGTTACTTTGATTAACACCAATTGCGCCGGTAAAGAAACTTTGCGCAAAGAAATCAGTTGCGAAAACAAAAAATGTTAAACTAACTGTAAAAAGTATAAATAGTCTTTTCATAGCACGCTCCTTTGTTTAATGATTTTGAAAATGTTTAATATTAAATGAACCAGATTTTTACTCTTATTGTAACGTAATTAAAAAGTTTTTATTAATCAATATTCATACAGATTATTTTTATTGTTTGTTTTAACTCATAATAAAGAGCCGTCCCAATCTTAACTAATTTGAGACGGCTGTGAATAAAATTATATAACTAATCGATTTTTAACATTTGATACTATTTCATCAGCAGCATTTTTTTAGTTTGAGTGAAATTACCCGTGTTAATCATATAATAATAAATTCCACTAGGCAATCCTGTTGCATCAAAGTCAATCTGATGATATCCTTGTTCCTGTAATTCATTTACAAGAACTGCTACCTTTTCTCCCAAAGAATTATAAACAGCTAAATTAACATTTGATTTTTCTTTAAGTATATAGCCTATTGTAGTCGATGGATTGAATGGATTTGGATAGTTTTGGTCAAGTTCATATTTATCAAGACTTCCAACAGATACATTGATTACTTCAGAATATTCAAACTCTCCGTTAAAATCAATCTGTTTTAATCTGTATGAATAATTTCCCTGAGTTAAATTATTATCAACATATTTATAATCTGTTTTATTGGTTGTTGTGCCATTTCCATTCACAAAAGCAATGGTCCTAAAATCTTCATTATCCTGTTTTCTTTGGATCTCAAATCCTGAGTTATTTGTTTCAGTAGCGGTTGACCAGTTTAGCTGAACCATATTTCCTGAAACAACAGCATTGAATGAAATCAGTTCCACTGGAATGAAACCACCTGAACCAACCCAGCTTGTTGCCTGATAATTCATAGAATTACCGCCTTCATTTCCACCACCAAAGAAAAGTTTATTTTCTCCAGGTAAAAAGAATCCAAGTGAAAGCCCGCGGATTGCAGGTGTATCACTGTCGTATGTCCACGTATCAGTGCTTATGTTATAATAAAATATTTTTGGGTTTGTTGGATAAGTTGAATATCCGCCTCCTGATCCTACAAGGACTATTTTATCTCCGACAAGTGTTGTAGACCATTTACAGAAATTTACATCTTCTGGCAGTGATGCAATCGGGCTCCAGGTATTAGTAGCAATTTCATATTTTTCACACTGCTTTTGATCAGCGCCGGTTGGTACCAATCCGCCGATTAAATATAAAAATCCGTTATAGTAAACTAATCCCGGATATCTTTTAATTAATGTTGTTGGAGTTAGCATTGTCCAGTTATTTCCGGAGATACTATATTTCCACAAAAAGGAAGTGCCCGGTGTACTATAATCAGAACTATGAGCATAAATATCATCTCCACCAGTCCAAACAATTGCATTTTGTGCATTCATAATACTGGTTGGTCCGGCTAATAAAACTGTCCAGGTTCCGGTCCCATTTCCATCTGGTGTAAATTTTTCAAAAACATTTACAGCTCCGGTGCCTGAGATTTTATAAAGTTCATTGTTTGCCACACAAAATCCTGCGTTGTATGCCGGAGTAGTACTGCCGGTTGATGTGCTCCATGTATTGGTAGTAATATTGTAAGCAGCAGCCATTTGAGAATTTGACTGACCTCCGAAAACGTAAATATAATTATTAATTACACCTCCAATTGAACGTCCGAAAGGATTAGGTGCTATTGCAATGCTTTCCCATCCTAGAAAGCTTTCTAAATTTGGGCTGATTGATTCAACTATACTATTGGCATCTCCGTATTCTTCCAGATAACGTTGAGAGTTACTTTCCTGAGAATATAAGAATAACGAAAGAGAAAAAAATAGAACTGTGTAAGAAAAGAATTTAAGCATAAATCCTCCTTATGAAAGGTAAGTTATTTTTAAACCAACTTTTGATTGGTACTGATTATAATATTTAGTTCTGATAAAAAGCTAAATTACTAATCATACAGGTGTTAATATAAAAAAAATAACTAAAGAAGCAACTTAAACATCAGTTCTTAAATGAATTTCCATTGAATCTTGAATCACAAGGTGGGTAAAATATTATAAAACTAATCTCAATGTTTTTCGGATATTACTTTGAAGAGGAAGTAATATATCTGATAATTTATATTTTTTTAAAATAATGCAAAAGAGATTGTTTTATCGAATATTGAAAGATAATCTTCCGGAACCTGCCTTGCTATCAAGCAGGCAAGTCCGGAATTAAATTAATAATAAGTAATATATTATTATCTGGATAATCTGGTTGGTCCTGCTGCTTTTACTTCATCAGAACAACCATCAGCAAAAAGTTTAAAGTTTTCAATAAATCTTGCAGCAAGTGCATCATATTTTTTCCAATACTCATCTTTATTGCCCCAGGAGTTTGATGGTTCTAAAACATCTTCAGGAACATCAGGACAAGTTAACGGAACTTCGAATCCAAATAGTTTATCTTTTCTGAATTTCACTTTTTCAAGTTTACCTTCAAGTGCTGCATTTAAAAGATTTCTTGTATGCCTTATACTAATTCTTTTACCGACACCAAATCTTCCGCCGACCCATCCGGTGTTTACAAGCCATACATTTGCGTTATGCTTTAACATTCTTTCTTTAAGCATTGCAGCATACTCAAATGGATGACGAACCATAAATGGTGCACCAAAGCATGCAGAAAAAGTTATCTGAGGTTCAACACCCAGCCCGATTTCTGTTCCTGCAATTTTAGATGTGTAACCACTTATAAAATGATACTGAGCCTGTGCAGGATTCAACTTTGCAATTGGCGGTAAAACACCCGATGCATCACAGGTTAAGAAAATAATATTTTTCGGATGAGTTCTTACATAACCATCAGGAACAACATTAGGAATAAACTCTAATGGATAAGAGCATCTTGTATTTTCAGTAATCTGATCATCATCAAGATCAATGTATCTGCTTACAGGATCGTAAACAACATTTTCCAGGATTGTTCCGAATCTTCTTGTTGTTGCATAAATCTCAGGTTCGTGCTCTGCTGATAAGCGAATTACTTTTGCATAACATCCGCCTTCAAAATTAAATACACCTTGTGAACTCCAGCCGTGTTCATCATCGCCAATTAATTTTCTTTTCGGATCTGCTGATAGAGTTGTTTTACCGGTTCCACTTAATCCAAAGAACAATGCAACATCGCCATCTTTACCAACATTGGCTGAGCAATGCATTGGCAGAACATCTTCAAATGTCAGTAAGAAGTTAAGAAGTGTAAATACAGATTTTTTTATCTCGCCGCCGTAAAGGCTGTTTGCAATAATTGCCATACGTTGTTCAAAGTTCAGGATTATTCCTGTTTCAGTTCTTGTTCCGTCAATAGCAGGATCAACTTTGAAACCGGAAAGTGTAAGAACGGTAAAATCAGGAACGAATTTTTTCAACTCATCTCTGTTGTTTGTTGTAATAAACATATTTCTTGCAAATAAACTGTGCCATGCTTTTTCAGTGATAATTCTTATTGGCATTCTGTAATCAGGATCAGCACCAACGTAACAATCCTGTACAAATAATTCTTCGCCCTGAAGATAAGACTGAACTCTGCCCATCAGCTGATTGAATTTTTCTGAACTGAATGGGCGGTTGTAAACTCCCCACCAGATTTTATTGTTAGTACTTGCTTCCTGAACAATAAATTTATCCGATGCAGCGCGGGCAGTATGTTTTCCGGTATTTACTACCAAAGGTCCATGTTTAGAAATTTTTCCTTCGTTTCTGAAGATAGCTTCTTCATATAAAGCTTCATCGGGTAAATTCCAGAATACGCGATCAAGATCAGTAAATCCCTGATTCTTTAATCTGTAATCTGATGCAAGCTCTAAGGCTTGTTTTGTTGCAGGTGTATTGAATTCTAAATATTTGCTCATGCCCAATCCCTCACTAATTTTCTATCACCAATGTAAAGTTCATTTGGTGAATTAGGATCTAAAGCCCATTTCATTCTTTCAATTCCTTCCTGTATATCTTTTATTGTACCGCAATAGCTTAATCTTAAATATCCATCAAGACCGAACTCTTTTCCGGGCACAGTTAAAACCTGAACTTTATCAATCAGGAATTCAGATAGTTTGTTTGAATCTTTCATGTAAGCGCTGAAATCAGCAAAGCAATAAAATGTTCCGTCAGGTTTGTGGACTTTAACTCCTTCAAATGATTTTAAGAGATCTATCATAACATTTCTGTTATTCTCTAAAGTTGTCCGTAAACTTTCCACACCTGATTGTATTCCATTTATTGCTCCGACTGCTGCTTTTTGCAATAGAACAGATGGTCCTGAAGTCTGATGCCCCTGAATGTTCGCCATTGCTTCAATAACTTTTTTATTTCCAACAGCCCAGCCGATTCTGTAACCTGTCATTGCATACTGTTTAGAAACTCCGTTGATTACAATAATCTTGGAATTTTCATCAAGATTTTTTGCAAACTTGTAAACGTTGATCCGCTTCCTTCCATCAAATATCAAACGATGATAAATATCATCCATAATCAGCCAGATATCTTTTTTCTTACAGAACTCAACTACTTCCGCAATAAAATCTGCGCTGTACATAGCACCGGTTGGATTGTTCGGACTGTTTATAATAATTGCTTTAGTATAAGATCCAACTCTGCTGGTAATATCGTTGATATCAGGATAAAATGTTCCATCTTCAGGTAAAGCTGCTACAGGTATTGCACCAATCAATCTTGCCATATCAGGATAGCTAACCCAATACGGTGCAGGGAATAATACTTCTTCCTGCGGATTTAATATTGCCTGAAGTGCTACCATAATTGCCTGCTTTGCACCGCTTGAAGCGATAACATTTTCTGGTTTTACTTTTCTCTCATAAAACTCTTCGGTATAACGGATCACCGCTTGTTTTAATGCCGGAATACCATCAGCAGGAGCGTATCTTACTTCTCCGGTATTTACGTGTGCAATAGTTGCCAGCATTGCATCCATTGGTGCTTTACTTTTTGGTTCACCTCCACCAAGGTGAATTACAGGATCTCCTTTTTCTTTCAGGATTGCAAATTTTTCATTTAGCTTTAAAGTTGGTGAAGCTTTAATAGACTTTGCGATAAGACTGAGACTCATACAAGAACCTCTGATTGTTTAAATAATATTGATTAAAAATTAACTCTGCTAAATTATTTGTGATGCGTAAGAGAAACAAGAATTTATATTGAATTTTGAAAAAATAGTTTTCTGGTAAGTAATGTTTATAAGCTTCAGTTTCGATAATTTTGATATATAAATTGGTAAAAATATTGAATTCACTAATTCTTAAATTCCTGTCGATAACTTTTCTGTTTAACTGTTTTTCTTACACTCAAAATCCGGATAAACAAATTTATCTGTCTATTAATCCGTTAATTACTTTTAGTTCCAATGATTTTGAAGATTTTTGGAATTCTGATGTAGGCTTATTAAGTGAATTCCGCTTTGATCATGCAATTGGTCAATTAGGTGCCGGATTAAGTATAATGAAATTCAATAGCAAAAATGATTTAATTCCTGGTTTCTATGGCGTGGATTATTATTTTCTTTATCGGAAACATTTTGAATTGTTTTCAGATTTTAATCTAATGTTAGGGCTCGATATTGGTATTTACGAATTTCGATTTGAAGATAAAGACTATTTTGAAAGCACTGGTGAAAAAAATGAAAGAGAATTTTCTGTAAAGCTTGTTTCAGGGTTTAGTTTTAATATAAGTGAATCCTGGAGTTCAGAGTTAGGAATAGGTTACAGTTTCATTTATACTAAAAAGAGAATTGAGTTAACAACTTTTCGGATTGGTTTGGTTAAATCATTTACTGCACCGTCCTGGCTTCAGGAGTTTCTTGAATGAAAAACAGCTTTCAAATTTGCATAGTTATATTTCTATTTTCTTTTTGTTCAAGTTATTCTCAATCATCCGGGGAAATTATTTTAAGTAGAAATGATGTGAAATTTTTGTCAATACGTACTCTTTCAGATATTTATGCAATTCTGCCCCAAATAGATCTGTATACTCTTGATGGATATCGGCATACTTTGCTGATGAATAATATTTTAAAGAATAAACCGTCAGATGTTTTAATACTTATAAATGGAGTTAAAACGAATTTCGGATTTTTAGATAAAGTTAATCTAAGCCAGTTTCCGGTAAATCATGAGTTAATTGATTCCATTATAGTAAAATATTATCCTTCAAATTATTCAGGAGAATATTCATCAGGAGTTTTAATAGATATTATTACAAAGACACCACCGGAGGATATTTCTTTACTTTTTAATTATTCAACTGGAAACGAAGTCGGCGATCCAGGACCTTACCGATATACAAAATACTTCAGTGATAATGTTGACCAATTTGGTCCGACCTTTTCATTTACATCGAGTTATGGGACTAAAGATTTTAATCTTATTTTCAATTTTATTGATCAGGTTTCTCCGGCAACTGATCCGGCAATTTTGAAACGGACAACTAATTTTAATTTTCAAAATTATCAGGTACGATATTCAGGATTGTCTGTTAATTCATCAGTCAAAACAGATTTCAGCAGACACAATTTATTTTTAGCATTTACAAAAACCGGGCAGCCGTTATTAGGTAATATTTATGGGGCTGATTTATATTTTGATGATAATTTAAGTACTGAAATCCCGTATGAAAAGGAAAGTTTTTATATTGTTTCTGGTAATGGTATTTATTTAAACAATAAGGATAAATTAGTTTTTGATATCAGCTTTAAGCACTCTGACTCAAAGCAGTCAAAACTTTCTAATGATTTCAGCTTCAGATTCATAGATATGTTTGTAAATACTAAGATTGGTTTTGCATCATCGTTAGGATTGATTAAATACTTTTCAGGATTCTCTTACGATTATCAGGGGTTAAATAACAATAATGAAAGTTCAGTTTATCGAAGAGATATATATTCTTTTTTTACAACATTGGATTTTATCACTTCAAAAAATCTGACAAACAAAATTGATTTTAATTTTAGAGGTGAAAAAAGAACATCCGGATTTTCTGCCGGTGTTTCTAACATATTTCAAACAGATAAGCAAAATCTTTTTAAGCTTTCTTTCTCTATCAGTAATCTCAGCCACTTTGATAACTCATTTAATTTCAGAACAAATAATTTTCTTACATCAGTTCAAAATGATACTATCGTAAATTATTCTAAAACTAAAGACAATTTATATTATTTAATAAACTTTGATTATACATACAGACCTGATATAAATACACCAATTAACTCCGGTGTCACTTATTTTTATGAAAAAGGTCTGAACTATGTGCTTAATGATTTTGTCTATGATGATCAGAAGGGAATAATAGAAAATAAAAATCAGGAGCTTTTTACCGAAATTGACGGAAGTCGTGGGGAATTTTACTTGAATGTGAAGCACAAATTTTTTCAGGATTTCGAAAACAGGTTTTACTATCGTTACAGTTCTTATTTAGATGGTACCGAAATTTATAATAATATAATTAAAAAGATACCGAAACATAAAATATCTTATACAATATTTTATAAGCCATTTATTGATTTATATAGTTCTGTGATAATTACATATTTATCATCTACTGAATGGGTTGAATACAGAAATGTTGAATCTGCTGATAATGATTTGTACAAAAATAAATTATCAAATGTTTTCTTAGTTGATTGTTCAATAACAAAATATCTCTGGAAAGAAAGAATTAAAGTTACTGCTGCTATTATGAATATATTAAACCCAGATTTGTCATTAAGTCAAAAGATTCTAATGACCGGCATTAGAAGAAACAAGGTATAAGATATTTATATACAATAAGATAAGTTATATTTGGGGTAAGAGAAAGTAAGAAGAATTGTTGTAAGAAAAACATACAAAAAGATGGAACTAAAAATAGAATTTACAGACAAAGAAATCACACCTTGGGGAGGAATGATATTAATGAAAAAGCTAATAGAAAAGTCA
>Ga0116185_1001073_pt1 | contig 28632 bp, 25 predicted proteins | sample AD_JPNNA7_MetaG_FD_89754 | JGI IMG/M metagenome (GOLD analysis project Ga0116185, IMG submission 89754) | Active sludge microbial communities of municipal wastewater-treating anaerobic digesters from Japan - AD_JPNNA7_MetaG | ecosystem: Engineered > Bioreactor > Anaerobic > Digestate | place...
CCCGCCGCGGAAAGCTGCCTGGCATAGGGCCGGGTGAGATGGTGCCGCGTTACATCGTTGATGATGACCTTCTGGCGCGTCTCCATGGCCTGAAGCAGCTCGGGATACTTGTCAAGGTCTATGACGAGGTCGGAAACGGACTCGTCTTCGTGCGAGGCTTGCACACGGCCTTTCCGTTCGCCGCCCCACACCTGCACGATGGAACACCGGTCAGTCTCGATAACACGCGAAATCTGTTCCACGAAGACATAAAGAACATCATGGGCGCGCCGCTTTGAGGAGATGGCTTTCAAGATCTCTAACACCGAAAACAGATCGTGCCGATCCATCGCGATGTCTTGTTGCTGGGCCGCGAATTGAGCCACCATAGTGGCCATGAGGTGGGTGGCGAGCTTCAGCGAAAGGTCCGACGACCGGGAAGGCGGACAGAGCTTCCCCAGATCGTGCTCAGCACGCTCGAACATCCCAGCCATTTCCCCCAGCACGATGTCAACGCTCTTCCGATCGCAGGTCCACCCCCCGCGAAACGCCAACGCCCCCGCGTTTCTAATGATCACCCCAACCGAGGCAAAGCTCACCGTCCCCGAAACAATCACCAGAAACCGGTTGTCTGATGACGCTGTCCGAGACGTCATGGACACAACACGCTCGGCGTGTTCCCACATATCGGGCGGCGTGCCCGCGCATGCGGCAAATGCCGCACTCTCGGTCAGAGCGGCAAGTTGAGGAAGAGCCCCTGCTGTCTCCGCATCTACCAGGATGACCGCGTCCGCACCGATACAAGAGGCGGCGAATTCGGCAGCCTCTGCGCCAAGAGCCAGAAAAAGACTGGGGTCCTCAACGGGCACAAACCCGCCTGGCTCGGCTCTCGAGGCGCTTGTCTCCTCTATTTCATCCCACAGCGCCGTCATGTATTCTCCGCTCAATGTTTCCCCCAAAGTCCAAGCCCCCGATTCTAAGTGCTTACTTGGAGAGGATTTCCGTCTTCATTCGCCTAGTATTGGGACTCCCGGCATCCAAAGTCAACACGCCCGCGCCTCCACGCGAGACCATTGCACGCGGGAACGGCGCTCTCGGCCTACAAACCCGATTCGCGCGGGTCCACCGTTTCCACAATCTCGACCGGCGTAGAACGCACCACAAGATCGTACAGCTCCTCGGCATCGGCATTCAGCATCCGGGCACATCCGCTTGAGCTGTATTTCCCGATGGTCTCCGGAGCGATCGTGCCGTGGATGCCCAGATCGGTCGGAAGCTGTTCGCGTTCCGGAACCAGAGGCATCCAGCGCGAGCCCAGTTCGTTCCTGGGATCCTCCGGCGGAATCGGGCCCACGTTCGGTCTGAACCACGTCGGGTCAACCTGCTTGTTGCCAATGCGAAACTCCCCCAGGGTGGTCTCATGCCCGGGGGTTCCGAGTCCCACCATGTACCGCTTGAAAAGACCGTCGCTGTCGAGCAGGAAGAGCCTGCACGTGGACCGCTCGATGATAACACGAAAATCCTTCGGCGTATATTTGAGCCGATCGCCGACATTCAGCGTTGTTTCCTTCGAGAGACCGTTTGCCCGCGTCAACAGCCCCTGCGTCGTGTTCAATTTCATCCCGATGTTAATCAGGTTATCGCCGCGTTCAACTACGTAAACCTTGCTTTCCGGGGTGGGCTTGTTCGAAAAGATCAGTTCCGAGTTCAATCTGCCCAAGCCGTCGGCGGCTTCATCCCAATCCGGACTGTTCCATGTAGCGTCCCGCGTGGCCTGCCGATAGAGCGTGCGCGCTTTCTCGACATCTCCTGCTCGTTCAGCCGCGCGCGCCAGTCCGCAAAGCGACGGGGCACGCATCTCGGGCGCCGCAGTCTGCTCGTGAGACGTATAGAGAGCCAGAGCGGCTTCGACATCCCCTTTCCGTTCCAAAGCCCGCGCGTACGCCAGCTCGGCCTGCAAATGGAAGGGGCTGTCCGCGAATCCTGTTGCGGCCTGCTTCAAATAAGCCAGGCTCTGGTCGACGTTGCCGGCCTGCTCCTCCACGCGGGCAAGCAGCAGCAAGGCCTGCGGAGTAACCACCATGTTCTGTACGCCCTCAACGATGGGAAGCAGCTTTGCCCGCGCCTCCTCGAGATTACCCGAACGCAGCGCTTCTTCCGCTCGCAGAAGTTCCGAAGGCGCCGCGGCCTCCAGCGCCCCTCCGACGTAATCCTCTTTGAACCAGCGTGCAACACGATACACTCCGAAAACGATGACACACACCAAACAGATGCCAAGAATGATTTTCGTAAGGCTAATATCGTCTCTTCGTTTTCTTGAGGCCATGTCGATTTGCTGTCCCTTTCACGCTACAAGCCCCTTAGAACGGAGCGGAGTCTCTGCCGGAGATATGCACGATCAGATGCGCGAAGCGGAAACCCGCGAAAGATCCATCAGAATCTCTGTAACCGATTGATAACGCCGTTCCGGGCGTCGTCGCAACGCCTTCAAGATGATCTGGTCCAACTGCCGCGGAATCGCGCGGTTGTACTTGGAAGGCGGCTCAAACTTGTATCTGCTGCTGCGAATCTGGCGCATGATCTCGCGTGAATCCTGGCCGTCGCAAGGGTGTCTCCCCGCAAAGAGCTCGTATAGCGTAATGCCAAGAGAGAATATGTCGGAACGCGCATCAAGCTTCTTCTTCGACAGCTGCTCCGGCGACATGTACCGGCGCGTGCCCCCGCCTTCCCGCATCCAGCGCGTCTTCCAGCTCGCATTCGATTTCGACAAGCCAAAATCCACTATCTTGACGTTTTTCATGTCACGCGAGAACAGGAAGTTCTCCGGCTTGATGTCACGATGGACAATGCCCTTTTGATGCAGGAAATCGAGACCGTGGCACAAGCGTATCGTAAGGTCTATCATCTGAGAAACGCTCAGGTCGCGTTCGCGAATATGCTTCCGGAGATTGTGCCCGTCGATGTACTCCATGACCAGGCACCGCCGGATGTTCCCGCTCGCGTCCTCCTGTTCAACGATTTCCTTGTGCATGCGGACGATGCACGGATGCTCGAGCGAGGCCGCTATAAGCACCTCCCGGCCAAGAAAGTCCTGCCTGCGGCGCCTCTTATCCAGATCGTACCGGCGGTCCAGCACCTTTATCGCTACGGTTTGGTCCCGTTTCCGATCAATGGCCTTGTATACGGTGCCCATACCGCCACTGCCGATTGGTGCGATGATCTCATACGGTCCCACATGGCTCAGCGGAAGAGTCGAGGATTGTTGCGCCTCCTCGGAAAACTCGCCCCCTTCTTCGAGTTCCTGAGGGGCCTCTTTATTTCGCGCAAAAAGTCTCATTGCTCACTGGCGAAGTCCACTTTGTTGTCCCTGCCATTGTTCCTTGATACCGTTAGTATACAACATATAGTATCCAATGTCGCATTCTCACTTCGTAACCATTATGGACCTTTTCGCTCATTGTTTCCAACTCGCCCGCCCAGCCGGCACGGACACCTGCTCCAGAATGTCATGAAGCACGCTGTACGGGGTGACGCGCCGCAGCCGGCTTTCGGGGTTGAGTATCAGGCGGTGCTCGATGACCGGATGCGCAAGGGCCTTAATGTCGTCCGGAATCACATATCCGCGGCCTTCAATCGCCGCAAACGCCTGTGCGCAGCGAAAAAGCGCCATGGACGCGCGAGGGCTCGCCCCAAGGTTGAGGTGCGACGATTGCCGCGTCGCGGCAACAAGACGCAACAGATAATCGCGGACCTGGTCGTGTATGAATACCTCACGCACTCCCATTTGCATCCGCGTGAGCGTGGTGGGATCAGCCACCGGCCCGAGGTCTTCCAGAGGATGTTTCACGCGCGTCTTCTCGAGCATCTGCGCCTCCACGACGATGCTCGGATATCCCATCGAGAGCTTGAGCATGAAACGGTCGAGCTGAGCCTCCGGCAACGGGAAAGTCCCCTCGTGTTCCACCGGATTCTGTGTCGCGAACACGATGAAAGGCTGCTCCATCCTGTGCGTCTGCCCGTCTATCGAAACTTGGCCCTCGGCCATTGCCTCGAGCAAAGCCGATTGCGTGCGGGGCGTGGCTCGGTTGATTTCGTCAGCAACGATCATCTGTGCGAAAATGGGCCCGGGCCGAAACTCGAATTCACGGGTCTTCTGATTGAATATCGAAACCCCCGTAACATCCGATGGCAGCAGGTCTGGCGTGCATTGAATGCGCCGGAATGAGCAGCCGCTCGACACCGCCAGACTGCGTACCAAAACCGTCTTCGCCACGCCGGGAACATCCTCGAGCAAAATATGCCCGCCCGCAAGCACGGCGGCCAGCGCCGTTTTCACTACGTGGGTTTTGCCCAGAACAACCGTTTCCGTGTTCCCTATGATGTTTTTGACGACGTCTCTGAATTCCCCCATGCCTGCTCCTTACCTATCCACCGGCGTTTGACGAGATGCATCTCGAACTTCATGGCAAGGCGCCATACAGATGATCACTTCATGCCCTTTCCGGCTTGGCGCTCCTCGCTCCTGTCCGTTGCCAGCGGCGGTTCGGAAGATAAACCCGAGATCTCAGACCATGCCGCAGGGGAGAGGGTGATGTCGAGGCACCCCAGCGTGTCCTGCAGTTGAGCCGCGTTCCGGGCCCCGATGATCACCGAGGTGACCGCGGGATGGGCCATCACCCACGCAACAGCCAAGGCGGCCGGGGAGTGGCCCATCTCGCGCGCATACGCCACAAACCGGTCGGCAATCTCCGCGTAGACCGGGTTGCCATAACGGACCTTGTACATCGGGTTTTCATCGAGACGGCCCTTTTCGCCCCGGCGGTACTTGCCGGTCAGCAGCCCGGCCGCCAAAGGGTTGTAAGGACATACCGCCAGGCCTTCCGAGAGCGCCATGGGCAATATCTCGACCTCGGCCTGGCGCTTCACCAGATTGTACATGGGCTGAACACAGGCGATCGGGGCAAAGCCCTTCCGCTGTGATACCCCGACCGCTTTCATGACCTGCCAGGCGGAAAAGTTCGAGACGCCGCAGTAACGAACTTTCCCCGCGTCAACAAGCGCCGTCAGCGCCGAAAGGGTTTCTTCAATGGGCGTCCGGGGATCCCAATGGTGCAAATACAGGATGTCGAGCCAGTCCGTCTGAAGCCGTGAGAGAATCTTGTCAATCTCCATAAGCAGGTGCCGCCGCGAGCTGCCGCGGTCATTGGGACCCTCGCCGGTCGCAAAATGGGCCTTCGAAGCCAGAACAACCGCACTTCGGTGCGATTTGAGCCATCTCCCCACAATCTGTTCCGTCACCCCCTTGTTGTAGATGTTGGCCGTATCGAAAAAGTTGACCCCAAGCTCGAAAGCCCGGTCCATGAGCTCGAGCGATGCCGTTTCATCGGCTTCCTTGCCAAAGGTCATCGTACCCAGACAAACCGGCGATACTCGGATGCCTGTCGACCCGAATCCAATGTATTCCATGGCGGCCAAATCTCCTTGACGGTGTTTGGAAGAAATATCCTACCAATTCCGGACATGGGATGGGTAATTCAGCAAAAGCCGAATCGGCAAGGCACGGTCTACGGGGTCACATGAGGCAAAAGCGCCTGCCACGTTTCGCCGTCCGGCACGGCAAAACTGAATGGCTTCCGGCGATTTTCAGAGCATTCGATCCTGAAGCCCGTCAACGACTGAAAGACAGCCCCGTTGAACCAGTGCGAGGGTCTTACACGTGAGATTTCCCTCAAGGGCACCTCAATCTGCCGGCCAAACAGGGGCACCAGAATCAGCCGGTCTCTTGCTATCTCTGCAACACCCGGTTGTTCGAGAAACCGTGTGAGAATAAGGCACGGGGAACGCAACACGGCCGTCTCATCGCAACCGTTCAGGAGACGCCGAACACGGTGACGGATAGGCCCGTACACCAGACCAGCAATAAAAACCAGACCGGCCGGAATCGCATAAACCGCCCACAATACAGGACGGTGCAGCGGCAAGGCAGCTACTGCCAAAGGAAGCAGCACAAGCGGGACCGTGCATACAACCACCAACGTCAACAGGTACGCCGCGTGCGCCGTCGGCCCCGGCGTCTCGAACAAGGAGCTCAGCTTGCGAGCCATGACCTGACCCTCCGCCCGTACTCCTTTCCATATTGTACACCTGCCCCCACAGTTTGGGAGGACAAATTTGCACGCCCCGGTTTTCTTATGCTAAACTACCGCGTTACTTTACCTTGGACCGCTACGACAGGGGCGCAAGATGTGCACCCCATCAGGAGAGTGGAAGTGAAAGAGGGCATCCATCCCGAATACAAGCAATCACGGGTTACATGCGCGTGTGGGAATACTTTCGAGACCCGGTCGACCAAAGGCAATATCAACGTTGAAATCTGCTCGCAATGCCACCCGTTTTACACGGGCAAACAGAAGTTCGTGGATAGCGAAGGTCGCGTCGACCGCTTCAATAGGAAATACGGGCGCAAGAGCTAAGTCCCCTGCATGGAAAAGGTTATGGCCGAGAAACTCCGCGACGTCGTCGCGGAATATAACCTCCTGTCCCAACAAATGGCCTCCCCGGAGATTGCTTCCGACCACGACAGGTATATGAAATGCGCCAAAGCGCAAAAACGCATCGCGCCACTTGTTGAGTGTTTCAAAAAATACGAACTCGAAGAAAACCGCCTGCGGCAAGCCGAAATCCTCCTCTACGAGGAATCCGATCCCGAACTGCGGGAAATGGCGGAAGAAGAAAAGCGCGAACTCGCCGACGTCCTCCAGAAGCGAGAACAGGAATTGAAGTTCCTGCTGATTCCCGGCGACCCCAACGATGAGAAAAACACCATCATGGAAATCCGCGCCGGAACTGGGGGAGAGGAGGCCGCCCTTTTCGCCGCGGACCTGTTCCGCATGTATACCCGCTATGCGGAGATTAAAGGCTGGAAAACTGAAATCTTGAACTCGCACGCCACGGGAATGGGAGGGTTCAAGGAAATCTCCTTCAAGATATCCGGCGAAAGCGTTTACAGCCAGCTCAAGTTCGAGGGGGGCGTCCACCGCGTACAACGTGTGCCCGAAACGGAAGCCCAGGGCCGCGTCCACACCTCGGCCGTCACCGTTGCCGTCCTTCCCGAAGCCCAAGCCGTTGACATCGCTATTGACGAGAACGATCTTCAGATAGACGTGTACAGGTCCTCGGGGCCGGGGGGGCAATCCGTCAACACGACCGACTCGGCCGTCCGCGTCACCTATAAGCCTACCGGCCTCGTAGTTACCTGCCAGGATGAAAAGTCGCAGCACAAGAACAAGGCCAAGGCCCTCATGGTCCTGCGCTCGCGGCTCCTCGCGCAAAAGGAAGAGGAAGAGGCTGCCGAACGCTCCGCGAACCGCAAGAGCCAAGTGGGTTCCGGAGACCGCAGTGAACGAATTCGCACCTACAACTTTCCCCAGAACCGCCTCACCGACCATCGCATCAAACTGACCCTGCACCGCCTCGAAACCATCATGGAAGGCGACCTCCAGGGAATCATTGACGCATTGATCGCCGCGGACCGCGCTGCCCGAATCCGCGAGGAATAATGGCCACCGTCGCCGAAAGGCTTTCGCAAGCCGCCACGCAACTGGCGGCCGTCACCGATACCCCCAGGCTCGACGCTGAAATCCTCATGGCCCATGCCGCCGGAATCTCTCGGGCCGTGCTGCTCTCGCGCCTGCAGGAAACCTTCTCGGGCGCGCCCGGTTTCGAGGCGTCTCTGGAACGAAGGCTGCAGTACGAGCCCCTCGCGTACATCATCGGCGAATGGGAATTCTTCTCCCTGGATTTTCTTGTCCAGGCGCCCCTCCTGGTGCCACGCCCCGAAACCGAACACGTGGTTGAAGCCGTGCTCGAGCGTGTCGCCGCCAAGAGTGCCGCCGTGCTCGAACTGGGTACCGGCACCGGTTGTATCGCCGTCTCGATTGCCCATGCCGCCCCCGGCGTATCCGTAATCGCCACCGACATCCAGCCCGCTGCGCTGACGGTCGCCCAACACAACGCGGAGCGGCACGGCGTCACTCAGCGCCTTGCCCTGCGGCAAGGCGACCTGTTTGCGGCTCTACGGCCCGGAGACGGCCCCTTCGACGCGATCTGTTCCAATCCCCCCTACATCGAGGAATCCGCATGGCCCGGCCTCGATCCGGTCATTCGTCTGCACGAAGATCCTGGGGCGCTCCTCGGCGGTCAAGACGGCCTTGCCGTCATACGAAGGCTCGTGGCCGAAGCCTCTGACTGGCTCATGCCGGGCGGCCTGCTTGCGTTCGAGATCGGAATGGGGCAATATGAGCACGTAAGGGACCTGCTTCAACGCAACGACTACGCCGGCATTCGCTTTGTTCGCGATTTGGCTGGCATCGAACGGGTCGCCGTAGCTGAGAACCCTGGATGATGCCCGAGAAATACTACTCAACAGCCGTGCGCGAAATGCCCGAAGAGGAGCGGCCGCGCGAAAGGCTGGCGCGACTGGGAGCCTTCGCCCTCCGCGATGCCGAACTGCTGGCCGTGCTCTTCCGCACCGGCACCCGCGAAGAAGGGGCCGTTGCGCTCGCCGAACGGGTCATCAGGCATTTCGGAAATCTCCGCACGCTATCGCGCGCTTCCATCGAAGAACTCATGAACGTCAAAGGCATCGGCAGGGTCAAGGCCATCGAAATCAAGGCTGCCGTGGAACTCGGCATCCGTCTCGTGCAGGAAAAAGACGAACAGAAGCCCAAGATCCGCTCCGCCGAAGATGTCGCCAACCTGCTCATGGCCCGTTTCCGGCAATGCGAAACCGAAGAGTTCAAAGCGTTGCTTCTTAACACCAAGAACGAGGTGCTCAAAGAAGTCAGCGTAACCACCGGCGGCCTCGACGCTGCACTGGCCATGCCCCGCGACGTATTCCGGCAGGCCGTGCGCGATGCCGCGAGCGCCGTCATCGTCTGCCATAACCACCCCAGCGGAGACCCGGAACCAAGCCGCGAGGACGTCCGGATCACCGAACGCCTCCGAGACGCCGCCGAGATCATCGGATTGCGCTTCCTCGACCACATCATCTTCGGCGACAACCGCTGGGTCAGTTTTCAGGAAAGAGGTCTATTGTGACGAAAACGTTCAGCGCGTGGAAAGTGGGAATCCCATATTACCTGCCCGGCCTCCTCACCGGCGCAATACTGGCGCTCCTTTTTCGCAATTCCGCATGGGTCTGGACCTCCGTTCCTTTCTTCCTCTTCGGAGGTTTCGCCCTGTTCTTCTTTCGCGACCCCCCCCGCGTCACCAGCCCGGACTCGCACGACATAGTCGCCCCGGCCGACGGACGCATCCTGGCCATTGATGAGCTGGAGAGTTCTCCCTACTACCGGGGCCCATGCAAGCGCATCGCCATATTCATGTCAGTCTTTAACGTCCACGTCAACCGGGCCCCTGTCAGCGGCGCCGTGTATCGCATCGAACACAAACCGGGGAAATTCCTACCCGCCATGAAAAGAGAGGCCACCGACGTAAACGAAGCCAATACCCTGTACATGGACTCCGACCACGGGCGTGTGACGGTCCGCCAGATCTCCGGTATCCTTGCCCGCCGGATCGTCTGCATTGCCGAAGAGGGCAACGAACTCGAGCAAGGTCAGAAGTTCGGCATGATACGGTTCGGATCACGCGCGGAACTCTACCTCCCCCCAGACGCCGTGCCGTGTGTTAAACTGAAGCAAAAGGTCAAAGCAGGCTTATCAACGGTGGCCAGGTTTCAATGAAGAGAATCTCGCTCCAACGAAAACGCCGCAAGCAGCGGACAACTCGGCGCAAGCCCATCAACGTCGTCGCAAGCGCATTGACGACCGCTGGGCTCTACTGCGGCATTGTCAGTATATTCAAAGCTATCGACCAGGACTTCAAGTGGGCCGCATATTTCATTATCCTCGCCCAGGTCTTCGATGTCATGGACGGCACTTTCGCCAAACTCACCAAGACCACATCCGAGTTCGGGAAGCAGCTCGACAGTCTTGCCGACCTGGCCTCGTTCGGCGTAGCGCCAGCCGTGCTGATCTACACCGCATACCTCCACGAAGCCAAGTTGCTGGGTCTTGTGGGCGGGAAGACAGGGGCCGCCATGGCCATCATCTTCGTCATCTGCGCCGCGCTCCGCCTCGCACGATTCAACGTGTATCAAAGCGAAATCCGCGATTACTTTGTCGGATTGCCTGCGCCGGCTGCCGCGGCAACCATCGCCACCTTCGTACTCTTTACGTCCTACTTCGACTTCCAGGTCGCCCACTGGATCTTGACTCCGCTCACACTGGCGCTTGCCTACCTCATGGTCAGCAATTTCCGCTACCCGAAAGATGTCCTGAAAGACCTGGTGCTTGCACCCAAGAACGCGTTCCGTCTCCTGGTCCTGTGTGGCGTTGCCATCGCCGTATTCCACAAGGCCATGGACGAACATTCCCCGGCCATCGCACTGTTCCCGCTTGCCGCCTCATATGTGCTCTACGGAGTAGGTGACCGCGTATACGCCCAGTTCTTCAAACGGGCACGACAGGTTGACAAGCCCAAAGCTCAGCTGTCCGGGCCAGAACCGTCTTTATCCGGAAGCGTTGAACCGCCCTCGAAAACGGGCGACTTCTTGTAGTACTGCACAGCCTCCACAACCAGTACTTTTAAGGCGGCCGCCAAGGGGACGGCTATCAATACCCCCAAGAACCCTAATGCGCTTCCAAAAACCATGATGGCAAGTATGACCCACACCGGGTGCAGCCCAACCTGATTCCCAACGATTCTCGGCGTCAGAATGTTGCCCTCGAGACCTTGCGCCAAAGCAAACGTGATGACTACCCCCACGAGATGCACGTCAAAACCGTGCCGCAAGAACGCCATCAAGAGCGCGGGAATTACGGTCATGGCCACTCCAAGATAGGGAATCAGACTCACCACCGTCCCGAACAACGCTATTGCCAGCGCAAAAGGAACATCGCATATCGTAAGCCCAATCCCATACATGGTTCCCAAGAAGACGCAGACCGTCACCTGCCCCCGAACAAAGCTGCGCAATTGATGGTCGATTTTCGTGATGATCTCGACCGTCTTGGGCCGGTACCGCGGCGGAATCAGTCCCCGCGCCGAAACCACGAGACGATCAAAATCGTTCAACAAATAACCCGCAACAAAGGCAAACAGGGCGAACTTCGCCACAAAGAACACCGCATCCAGGAGCGCCCTGCCCGACGCCCTCGCAAACTGCGCAAACGTCGTCGTCGCACCCACAAAACGCGACCACGTGCTCTCGAGCAGCTTTGTGGCATTGTCCCGCACAAACGTGCCAACCTTCTGGGCTACAATGCTCCGCGCGCTGCGGCCCGGTTCCTCCCATCCCATCTGCCTGACCACGTCCTCCAGCGGAATCCGTTCGAGGAAGCGCTCGTACCATGGCGGTCCATCGGAATCAGCGCCGTCGGCTTCCGCCGCGTCCTCTTCTCCGCCCGCAGCCGCATCGCCAACCGCAGGCTGAGACCCCGGTTCCTGCCCCTGAGCCCCGTTCGTCACCTCTGCTGACGTCGCGGCCGTCACAAGCTCCTTGGCCTCGAGGATCATCCGCGGGACCAAAACCAGCGGGATGCTCAGGACCAGTAACACGCCTATCAGCGCCAACACCGATATCGTGATCCCCCGCGGAAGCCGCCATTTGAAATACCGGTTCTTCCCCTCTGTATTCTCGAAATAGTCAACTACCGGATCTAGAAAATACGCCACCATGAACGCGGCAAACAGCGGCACAAGCACCGGACTCAGCAAATACGCCAGGAATGCCACCCCCAAAAGCGCCACCAAGACCGCGGCCGCCTGGAACCACGGATTCTCCAACACTGGCTTGAGCATGCTTCTGAAACCCTCCCCGGCAGGACCCCGCCGCCGCTTCAAAACACCCGTTCACAGAAGTCACTTGCGTAAAAAGCCGATGCATTCTAACATTTAGGTGGAGGCACGATGAAAATCGGGTTACAAATACTCATAGGCGCCGCCGTTCTGGCGGTGTCCTGGACCGCTCAGGGAGACACCCTCTCGCTGCAAAGAGGAGAGGTTCTCAGCGGCGGCCTGGTAGACCTGTCGGACGGGGTCGTTGTTTTCGACACCCGCTTGGCAGGGCAGGTGATTGTCCCCATCTCACAGGTTCGTTCGCTGACTACCGATAAGGCGTTCGACATCCAGCTTCAGGATGGAGCACGCCTCCGAGGGCGTTTTGCAGGCCAAGGTGCGGAAACCTTTGTCGTTGCTCAGAATGGGGGAGAGGCCACGCTCCTCACATTGGCCGCTGTTAAAAGTATCGCTCCTGTCCGGCTGGCAGCCTTCGAAGAAACCGGCGGCACCCAAGACGCCCCATCCTCTCTCGACTTGTCCTGGGAAGGGGGATACCTCTATCGTTGGGGCAATGAAGACTATGACGCCGGTTTCACGAGGCTCACCCTGCGTAATCGCGCCGCAGCCTTCGATTTCCAGTCCGAAGCGCTGCTCGAACTGTCCGATGACGGCCGTTTCCCGCGGCTATTTCGCTCCTACGCCGATTGGCGTTTCCCTTCACAGGCCCCATTTCAACCTGAATTAGGGCTCGAGCTCGAACGCGACCTCGACGAAGCGCTCGTGTTTCGCGGCGCCCTCAATGCCGGTATTGGCAGAACATTCATCAACAATCCTTCACGCCTCCTGGAACTCACCGGCGGTCTCAATGCCTCATTCGAATACTACGACGCCGAAGAGCTCTGGCCGGATACAGACAACGCCCTCAAACGCCGCGTTCAGGCCCTCTACTATGCCGGTGAAGGCCCCCGCGAAGACGAGCAGGACCTGAACCTCCGTTTCAGGCTGCGCTTCCGCCAATTCTCCAGGATCGGAGCCTTGTCCCAAACCTTCTCCCTGTATCCAAGCATGACGGACCTCGGCGAGTTGCGGGCACGGTCCGAATCATCCCTGCTGATGCCCGTTACCGCACACTTGGATTTCCGCCTCCACCTGTTCGTGGATTACGAAGACGAACCGGAGTTCGAATCCATGGAAAAATGGCGCACATCCATCGGCGCGGGTTTCCAGTGGGATTTCTGAACATGGCCGGGCGGGGACCCAAACCTCGCGCCAAACCTCGCGATTGACATGGCACGAGTCCTCTGCTAACATTCGACCCTGATTCTTCTTATTTATTTCGCTGCGTACGGCGAAAACGCCCTGTAACTGAAATTGTTCCGGCAGATTGTTGTGCCGGGCGCATCATGGAGTGAGGTTTCGTGTCTGCAGTCATCGAAACGCAAGATCTGAGAAAAGTCTACAAAGGAATCTCAAAGGCTCAGGACGTCGTTGCCCTGGATAGTCTCACCTTGCAGGTGAACGAGGGCGAGATCTTTGGCTACCTGGGCCCCAACGGTTCCGGAAAAACCACAACCATCAAACTCCTCCTGAGCCTCATTTTCCCCAACTCGGGAACCATGAAAATCATGGGAAACCCCAATATCACGGCACCCGAGGTACGGAAAAACATCGGCTACCTGCCGGAGGGGGCGTACTACCCGGATTTCCTTCGGGGCGAAGAAATCCTCCGGTATTACGGCAGCCTTTACGGCATGAAAGGCCCCAGTCTCGCGAAGCGAATCGACGAAGTGCTCGAAATCGTCGGCATGTCCCGCGCACGGAAAAGGCTTATTCGGGGTTACTCGAAGGGCATGCGCCAGCGTATCGGCCTTGCCCAAGCACTCCTGAGCGACCCCGGCATTCTCATCCTCGATGAGCCCACCACGGGCCTCGACCCGGTCGCGCGAAAGGAAATCCGCGACCTCCTTATTACCCTTCGAGACCAGGGCAAGAGCCTGCTCATATCGAGTCACGAACTGCTCGAAGTCGAATTGATAAGCGATCGCGTGGGCATCTTGTTCGAAGGCGTCCTGCAAACCTCCGGCACCATCGACGAATTGCTCACCCGCCGCGAGTTCACCATCAAAGCCGAAGAAGCCGTCCCAGAGGCCATTCAGAAAACACGGGAAGCGGGCCTCGCTCCCGAAGACGCCGCAGCCGGCAGAGTCGTCTTCCGGGTGCCCGAGAATATGTCTCTCTACCAAGCCTTGGATATCTGCAAAGCACAGAACATGAAAATCGTCAGCGTGGCCCCACGGCGCGAAACACTCGAAGAAGTCTTCGTCCGGGTGGTGGGTTCCGCGGTGAAAAACAAAGAAGCACAGCGAGGAGAGAATTAGATGAGCATCTGGTTAGCTAGCAACCCGTGGCTGACCGTCGTGTACGGGATCATCGTATTAGCCATCGTTGCATGTGTAGTGGTCTTTACTCCATGGAGTATCGCCCTGTTTACCTTTCGCGAGGGGCTCCGAAAGAAAACCCTTATCGGATTCTTGATCCTGAGTATTCTCGTCATCTTCGGTTCCATGTTCATGACCGCCATGATGTATGACACTGGCGGAACCGTCGCCACCGATGTGGACGTCAAACTCATCAAAGATATCTGCATTACTGCCGTATCCATTTTCGGCGTCCTGATAGCGATTTTCATTTCCGCCTCCGTCGTGCCCACCGAAATCGAAAACAAGGTTATTTACACCGTCCTCTCAAAACCGGTCCGCCGGTTCCAGTATCTCCTGGGCAAGTTTGTCGGTGTGCAAATAACTGTGCTCGTGAACCTTTTGCTGATGGGCGTGCTCTTTTCCATTGCCCTCTATATCAAAGAACCCATCTTCCCGCGCATGTTGCTCTACTCCATCTTCTTGACGTATTTCGAGTTTCTCATCGTATCGGCTTTCACGTTTGCCGTGGCGGCCGCGTCTACCTCCGCCGTCTTGCCGACCATCGCCGGACTCTTCATCTACATCACAGGCAACCTGACCCAGTATCTCGAAAGCGTCGTGAACCGCTCCGAAGTGTCTGAAAACGCCGCCGACAAGGCCCTGGGCTGGATCGCGTGGGTGCTACGATACACCCTGCCTGACTTACAGAATTTCAGCCTCAAAACCCAGATCCTGGGCCTCCAAATCAATGACACGCCCAAAGATATCCAGATCCCCAACCTCGTCGTATACGGCATGTTATACGCCCTCGCAGGCTACATCATTGCATATTGGGTATTCCGCCGTAAGGAGCTGTAAGCCATCATGAAACGGTTCCCGAATCTTATACTGGCCCTGTTGACCATCGCCGCCTTGGCTTTGGGCGCTCTCCAGGGATACCGCGTCCGCAACCTGCGCGAAGCCGATGCCTTCTACCGGTGGCTCGTAACCGCCTCTACCCAGTTGCGCGTGTTCGGCACCATCACTCCCGAGTTGGAGACCGAAGAAGCGGAACGTTTCATGGACCGCGAACTCTTCGACAGGGTGGCGGACAAGGCCGACAACACGTTGCCTGATACCCCCGTTTTGGAGGACGACGTGGACGATGCAACCGGCGAACCATATCCAAAACTCGTCCGCTACACCCGAACACTCAGCACCGGGAGCCTTTCAGAGGAGAATGAAAGCAGCGGCGCCGCTATTAAGGCCAATCCGGAACAGGTAAAAAGAGACGCCGAAGTATGGCGGTTCGCCCGAAGCGATGCGCTTGCACAGGAACGGGCGGATTTCATCAAGTTCCGCCGCGAAAAGCGCCTCGCTACGGTGGGAAACCAGATCGGCGTGGCCGATATCTATCGGAACCAGGAAACTCCCGTCAGTATCGGGCAGATGTTCCTCGGCTTCCGCAAACTCGCCGCCGGCCTCGTCTGGATCCAGGTGGACGAGGCCTTCCACACGGGCGATGTGCAGCGTATGGTCCCACTCATGCGCACCACCGTCCTCCTCGACCCCAATTTCGTTGACGCCTATCTCATCGGTGCATGGCATCTCGCATATAACCTCACCGCCCAGATGCCTGAAACGCCCGAGTACAAGAAGGACTACATACCACAGGACTGCGATTGGGTCGGGAACAAAGAACGGGCCTACTATGCCGCCGTTAACTTCCTCAAAGACGGCATTCGAAACAATCCCCGCGATTACCGGCTCTATTTCGACCTCGGCTACGCGATATACGCCGAGAAGCTCCATGACCACATGAACGCCGTCACCTACCTCACCGAGGCAACCAAACAACGCCACGAGAGCTGGGTCCGCCGCATGCTCTACCATAACCTGCAGGCCAACGGCCAATTCGAAGAGGCCCGCGCCGGCTGGGAAGATTACCTTCGCGCCAATCCTGGTCACGCCGTGGCGCAACGGATGATCCCGATAAACACCGCCCTCATAAAGGAGCGCGATGCGGAAGAGTTCGGCGCCAAGGCAGACAAGATGGCCCTTCAGGCTAAGCAGGCCCGCGCCGACGGACAAGAGGCTCAGGCGGCACAACTCGATACCGAAGCGGAAGAACTCGGGAAGCAAAAAGACGCGCTCCTCGCCGAAGCCCGCAACATCTACACTGAACTCAATGCCACCGAAGCCAAAGGCGACCAGTTCGCCCAGGCCCGCCTCTGGCGCATGCATGCTCTCGAACTGCACAAAGAAGGACGCACCCTCGAAGCCTTGGCCCTTCTCCGCCAGGCCCGAATGGAAGTCTCGACTTTCTTCGACGAGGCCTCCGATATGATCATCGACATGTGCATCAAGGCCGATTTGCCGCTCAACGTCTCCGAACGTAAGCGCCTCATCGAGATCCAACAAACCCGGGAAGCGCGGGCCGCCAAGCCGATTGACATCGCAACACGCCTCTTTCAATACAACGCTGCCGAGGACGTCTGGCGTCAAGACGGCTACGAAAACCAGCAGACAACCGTGCTTACCCCGGCATCCAAGACGCTTGCCGCGCTCCGTAAAGATCAGCCGGTCATAGACCAATTCATCGGTCTCGGCGACAACGTGTTTTTCGAGTTGAGCGGGCAGTGGTACGAATTCCACAAGACCACCCGCCTTGGAAATACCTGAGCATCATCGGGGCCCCGGGGTGTTGCGCCTCACGTGCGCTGAAAGAGGCCGGCTCTGGTTTGCTTGAAGCGATCAAATACGCAATTTGATCCCGAATCCGGGCGGCACTATCATAACACCTTGTTTATTTTGACCGGAACGGGGGAAGTGTTGCGTGACCATACCGCAAGCTGCCATAGAACGCAATCTTGCCGAGGTCCGCGGCCGCGTTGCAGCAGCTTCATGCAGGGCGGGGCGCGACCCCGGCGGCGTCCAGCTCGTGGCTGTCACCAAAACGGTCGGTCTCGATGAGATTCAAACCCTCTACGACCTGGGAGTCACCCATTTCGGCGAGAACCGCCTGCAACCCGCCCGCGAAAAGATCGAGCAGTTTACTCATGAAGCCACCTGGCACATGATTGGCAACATCCAACGTCGCAAATGTGGCGAGATTATCCGGTCCTTCAGCCGTGTGGATGCCGTGGACCGGCTGGCCGTGGCCGAAACGCTCGACCGCCGCTGCGAAGAAACTGGGAGGGAGGCGCCCCTGCCGATCCTGGTCGAGGTCAATGTCTCGGCCGAGGAGACTAAACACGGATTCGCACCCGAGGAATTGCCCGAGGCTGTTGACACGATTAAGGGCATGAAATACTTGCGCTTGGACGGTGTGCTCACCATGGCGCCCTTTGTTGAAGACCCCGAAAAAGCGCGCCGGTTCTTCGCCCGTTTGCGTGAGCTGGCGATGGCAAGCGGCCTCGCCACGATATCGATGGGTATGTCAAACGATTTCGAAGTCGCCGTCGAGGAAGGGGCAACCCAAGTACGCATAGGTTCGGCCTTATTCAAAACATAACTGGAAGAGGATTGTTCGTGAATGAAACAAAAACTTGACGAAATCCGCGCCACGGCCGTCCAGTCCATCAATGCCGTGACCGATTTGGCCTCCCTTGAGCAGATTCGAGTTAAATTCTTGGGGCGTAAAGGATTGCTGACCGAGGTCTTGCGCGGCCTCGCCGAAGTTGCGCCCGAGGACAGGCCCATCCTCGGAAAGGTCGCAAACGACGTCAAGCAGGCTCTCAATGATGCCCTGGAATCCAGGAAAGCCGCCCTGGCCGAGTCCGAAGAAGCAGCTTCAGCCTCCGCCGAACGCATCGACCTGACCCTGCCCGGCAGACGGCCCCTGCGTGGGCACAAGCACCCCATCATGCGCGTGGCCGAGGAAATCACCGACATCTTCGTCCAATTGGGGTTCCAAGTGGCCACGGGACCCGATGTCGAGACCGAGTACTACAATTTCGACAGCCTGAACACTCCGTCGGACCACCCTGCCCGCGACCTTCACGACACCTTCTTCATCAAACCGGGCGTCGTCCTCAGGACCCATACCTCGCCTGTCCAGATGCGAGTGATGGAACGCACTCAGCCGCCCGTGGCCGTCATAGTCCCCGGGCGCGTCTACCGCGTCGACCAGGATGCCAGCCACAGCCCCATGTTCTACCAAATCGAGGGGCTTCTGGTTGACAAAGGCATCAGTTTCGCCCATCTCAAAGGGGTGCTCATGCTGTTCATACAGCGCTATTTCGGGCCAAAGACCAAAATGCGTTTTCGCCCCCATTACTTCCCGTTTACCGAGCCTTCGGCTGAGGTCGACATCTCCTGTACCGTGTGTTCCGGCAGGGGCTGCAGGGTCTGCAAACACTCCGGATGGCTCGAAATCCTGGGCTGCGGCATGGTCCACCCCCAAGTATTCAAATACGCAAAGTACGACTCTGAAACCTACACTGGCTTCGCGTTCGGCATGGGCATAGACCGCATTGCCATGCTGACCCACGCAATCACCAGCATCCATTACCTGTACGAAAACGACTTGCGGTTCCTGGAGCAGTTCTAACATGCGCATTTCACTCAATTGGCTACGCGAACTCGTCAACATAGATACCGACGTCAACAAGCTCGCCAACGAACTCACCATGCTCGGTCTCGAAATCGAGGCGCTCGAACGCCCAGGCGCTAGCCTGAGCAACGTCGTCGTCGGACAAATCAAGACCATCGACCCGCATCCCGATGCCGACAAACTCGTCGTCTGCACAACGGATATCGGCAGGGGAGACCCGCTCCTGATCGTCTGTGGCGCGAAGAATATGCGCGTCGGCGATAAAGTGCCCACGGCAGTCGAAGGCTCTACGCTGGCCGGCGGATTCAAGATCGCCCGCCGAAAAATGCGCGGCGTCGAATCTCAGGGTATGATGTGCGCCGCCGATGAACTGGGTATGGGGGCCGACCACTCCGGCCTGCTCATACTGCCCCCCGAAACTCCCGTCGGCGCCGATGCCCTCGAAATCCTCGGTCTCAACGACACCATCCTCGAGGTCGAAATCACCCCCAATCGCGGCGATTGGGCAGGCATGATCGGCGTCGCGCGCGAGTTGGCTGCCCTCCATCAAACCGAACTTCGGTTGCCCAAGTTCAACCTCGACGAAGGCCAGCAGAACGCCTCCGCGCTCTCCTCGGTCACCATCCTGGCCCCTGACCTCTGCCCAAGATATGCCGGAAGAGTCATTACCGGAGTCAAGGTCGGACCCTCTCCGTTGTGGTTGTGCCAGCGCCTCCTTGCCGCCGGGCAGCGTCCAATAAACAACATCGTCGATGTCACAAACCTGGTTCTCCTTGAAACCGGACATCCGCTACATGCCTTTGATTACAACCGGTTACACGAAAACCGCATCGTTGTGCGCACCGCGAAACAGGATGAAACATTCGAAACGCTCGATGGACAGACCCGGAAACTGACTCCGGATATGCTCGTCATCGCGGACGCAACCCGTCCCGTCGCCTTGGCCGGCATCATGGGTGGCGCAAATTCGGAAGTGGGGGATACCACCACCGATATCTTCCTCGAAAGCGCCTATTTCCATCCTCCTTCAATTCGGAGCAGCGCTCGCGCCCTGAGCATGAACACCGAGGCATCCCAACGTTTCCAGCGGGGCGCAGACCCCGAAATGGCTGTCTGGGCGTTGGACCGCGCTGCATTCCTCATGAAACAGGTCGCGGGAGGCAGCATTGCCAAAGGCCGCCTGGACGAATACCCCAAGCCCTTGCAAAGACCCCCCTTACGCCTGAGATACGCCCGAACGGACCTCCTCCTCGGGACCGTCGTGCCCCCTGACCGGCAGAAGGCTATTCTGGGAGGCCTGTCCTTTGCCATAACCCAATCCGATGAAGCCTCTTGTACGGTCCGCATACCCTCATGGCGTCATGACGTGTCTTCTGAAGCAGACCTGATTGAAGAGATCGCCCGACTCTACGGCTATGACCGCATCCTTGCTGCCCTGCCGCCCATCCGCCAGACCGAGCTTGTCTTTGCGCCCGCCGAGCAGACCGTGCGAAAACTTCGTAACTATCTTGTCAATATCGGCCTCACCGAGATAATGTCCATGACCTTCTCGTCTCAACGCGACGTTGAGAACGCCAGTCTTGGGCATGAATGCTCCAAACTTCTGCCTCTCCAGAACCCGCTTTCTGAGAACATGTCAGGCATGCGGACCTCCTTGTTGCCCGGGGTACTGTCGACTATTGCCGCAAACATTCGTACGGGCTCCCATGATATTGCACTGTTTGAAATCGGCCCTGTCTACATTCCCGTGGACGGACGTGACCTGCCCGAGGAATCCTATCGCTGCATCATCGCTCTGTCTGGCACGCTTGGCGGCAAACACTGGTCCGCCCCCCCGCACAAAGCCGACTTCTACAACATCAAAGGACTTGCCGAGGCAGCTTTGGACCACCTCGGGGCCTCGTGGACGCTCGAACCACACGACATGCCCACGTACCACGTGCGTGCGTGCTCGCGAATCCTTGTCGACGGCAAGACCGCCGGAGTGATGGGGGAGATCAACTCCAAGATATTGCAGAAATGGGACATAGACCAACCTGTATTTGCGCTCGAACTCGACCTCCAGTACCTCCTGAGCCTTCCATCCCGGTCTGTGACTTTCGAACAACCGCCAACCCTCCCGCCATCACTTCGCGACATGGCCGTCATTGTTGATAACTCTTTGCCTGCCGAGGAGTTACTAAACACCGCCCGGGCGGCGGGCGGCAAGCTCCTTTCGCGCATTCACATCTTCGACGTCTACACAGGCCCCCAAGTCCCCAAAGGGAAAAAGAGCATCGCGCTGAACCTGATCTTTCAGGCCCTGGACAGAACCCTCACCGACGACGATACTGACAAACTCTGTGATAAAATACTGGCCGCGATACGAAAAAGACATGGTGCTGAACTACGGTGAACCCCTTCGTCCAAAAGAAGTTGGATGACATCGCCGAGCGTCTCGACACACTCGAGGGAATCCTGGCGTCCGCCTGCGAGAAGGTCGACACGGCGGACAAGCGGAGGCAAGACGCGCTCCAGTCTCAACTCAGCCAACGGAAGGAACTCGTCACTCTCCAGCACAAAGCCAGCGCCTACGACGCACTCCGTTCCAGACACGACCACATGACCACGACGCACGACAGACTCCACGAGGGGCTCCGCCAGCTCCGGCCCTGACAAAAGCCCTCGCGGCCGAGCTGCGCCAATGACCCGCCGCGCCACACACCGCACCAAGGTTGCTGGCGTAACCCTCGACCTGCCGATCCATCTCGACCCGGACACAACAGAGGACCTCGCCAACCAAGTCACCCAGCGTGTCCGCGAAATCGAAGCCAGCAGCACCAGAATCGACACACAAGCCTTTGCCCTGACCGCCGCAGTCACATTCGCCGCCGAACTCGCCCAGACAAAGACGGACAACGACCGCTCCATCGCCGAAGTCATCAAGGCTCTGTCAGCCATTCTCGGCAAGCTCGACGACCTCATCGAAACCTGCCAAAAGCCACGCCCGCCAAGCGCTCCCTAAGAAGTAGAACGCCCATGCCAACACCATGCTAAGAGGCAGGGCACTGACACCTCAATTCACCAGAATCGGCCCGGGATGCATGAGCTTTGCGGTGGATCTGAGCGCGGGCGCAGCGTCTGATAATATATATTATGTACTTTAAGCGCGCCGGGCGCATCCAGTTCGGCATCCTCGGGCCGTTCGGGAAATGGTCCTCCCTTCCGGCGCATGGGTTTCAGAAATGTCATATATCTACCTTACCTGCCATATGAACATCTTTCTGTAATTCATTTCTGTACGGTGTCTTATGGTTCTCCTCCGATGGATGAACGCGATCGCGTTCCGAAGATTTTCAGTAGTTTTGTTATGGCGCGAAATCTGCCCCGCGGAGTCATGAGGCTCTCTGGGGACGTGGAAAGTACACGGGGGGAATCCCGGCCGGGAAAGAACAAAAAAATGGAGCGGGATACCGGGTTCGAACCGGCGACATCCAGCTTGGGAAGCTGGCGCTCTACCAACTGAGCTAATCCCGCTCGGACGAGGCGTAGTTTATCATCATCAGTATCCCGTGTCAACGAGTTTCCATCTTTTCCCCTATCCAGGGCCGGGAAAAGGAAATACTCGAAGGATGCGCAGGAACGAGCAGTTCAAAGAGATTCCCCCCGGGTCCTCTACCCTTCCTTGACGGGCAGGACAAAGCTGGAAAGGTGCCGGAGACCACTTCGCGGACAGGCTGCCCGTCACTCGCGGACGAACGCCCCGGCGTTGCGAGCATCAAGCCGCCCATTGCATCAACAAGACCATTGGACTTCATCGCCAAAAGCGATAGAATAGACACGTTTTGATTTGGTCCTTGACAAGGGCCAGGCATTCTGGCACCATACCCGCGGTAGGTGAATTTTTTTTCAGATAAAACCGGGGGGAGGAGTCCGCTATGGCCGCAAAATCGGATGATGACGCACGCAACAAGGCACTCGATATCGCAGTGGCACAACTCGAAAAGCAGTTCGGGCGGGGGACATTACTGCGCCTTGGCGATGATCACTTCGTCCAGAAGGTGCCGGCCATTTCCACAGGGAGTCTCTCGCTGGACATCGCCACGGGCGTCGGCGGATTTCCACGGGGACGCGTCGTCGAGATATTCGGACCTGAAGCCTCCGGGAAAACGACATTGGCATTACACGCAGTAGCAAATGCGCAGAAGCAGAACGGTATTGCCTGCTACATCGATGCTGAACACGCCCTGGACCCCGCGTTCGCACAGAAGATCGGCGTCGATGTTGACAATCTCCTCGTATCCCAGCCCGACACCGCCGAACAGGCCCTCGAGATCTGCGAAGCCTTGGTACGCAGCAATGCGGTCGATATTATCGTAATTGATTCTGTCGCCGCGATGGTCCCCAAGGCCGAGGTCGAGGGCGACATGGGAGACGCCCATGTAGGCCTGCAAGCGCGCCTTATGTCGCAGGCGCTCCGCAAACTCACGGCCGCCATCAGCCGCTCTAAAACCCTGGTCATCTTCATCAACCAGATCCGCATGAAGATCGGCGTCATGTTTGGAAGCCCCGAAACCACTACCGGCGGCCAGGCACTCAAGTTCTACGCCTCCATGCGCGTCGAAATCAGACGTATTTCCTCTGTAAAGGACAAGGAAGAGAGCGTCGGGAACCGTGTACGCGCAAAAGTCGTCAAGAACAAGCTAAGTCCCCCCTTCCGCACCGCCGAGTTCGAGATTCTGTTCGATGAGGGTATTTCGGAAGAAGGCGACGTGCTCGACATGGCCATTGCCGAGAAGCTTATTCAGAAAAGCGGCTCATGGTTCTCGCTCGACGGAGAGAACCTGGGCCAGGGCAGGGAGAACACCCGGATCTTCTTGAAAGACCACCCCGAAATCGTCGAAAAACTCACGAACGAAATCCTGCGGACCAAACAACTCAAGTGGTTCGAAAGCTCCGAAGCCGCTACTACCGAAGAGAAGGCAGAAGTCCCCGATTAAAAGCCGTTCGCAAGAAAAGCCCCCACGGGGCGCCCGTTCCGGGCAATATGCCCGGATATGGCTTCTGGCGTTGCTCGTCCTCAGCGGAGTGCTGGCCGCGGCTACGCTGTTTGTGGAGTACCGCCTTGAAACCGTGCGCCAAATGCTGCTGAAGGCGGCCGAGACGCACCTGGGTATCGCTCTCGAGGCGGATTCCGTTGCCGTAGCGGGTATACGCGGGATTCGCGTGGATGATTTGCGCATCGACTTCGCACCGGAGCGAGGCCCTCTCGCCAGCATTCGGGCGCCCGTGACGTATATCTATATCGACGTCATCGGCCTCCTGTACGGCGAATTGAACATCGATCGCCTTGAGCTCGACCATGCCCAGTTCCTGTTGCGCCGAGTACCAGGAGAAGCCTGGTACAATCCCCAAGACCCTACCTTCATCGCCCCAAAGGGCGGGAAACTTCTATCCGAGGGCACTTTCCGGGTATTGGGGAAGCAGTGCACTCTCCAGGTGGAAAACGTCGTGCGCGACACAACGCTTTCCATCGAGAACCTCGATTTTGATGTCTATCGTCTGCCCCAATCCGAACAGGTCCTCGCCAACGCGTCGGGGACCTTGAACGGCCGAACGGAAAGCCAGCTCGATGCAAATCTGATCTATACGTCGCCTCGGGATTTCGAGCTGAAAGTCGAGTCCAGCCGTCTCACTACGGCCGACGTCAACGTGTTTCTGCCGGCTTCCAAGCAGTTCGTCCAGTCTGGGGCCGCTAAACCCAAAGTGCGCGTCGTGGCATACCCGGACATGACCCTCATGGTCTGGCTGGAATCCGCTTTCGAGAACCTCACTATTCGAGACCACCCCCCATTCCTCGGCCCGGCAACCGGCTCACTCGAAGTACTCGCCTCGTACAACACGGTTTCGAACAAGCTGACCCTCAATTCCGCCTCCGCGGAATCCGCGGAGATTGGCGTGGGGAAACTCTCCGGTTCCATTTCTTTTCAAAAGGAAACCCCGGAATTCGACCTGCGCATCGAGAGTTCGCGCCTGCCCTTGGCGGAAATCCTCGACCTTGCCGTTACCGGACGTTTGCAGGAGCAGGGCAAGCTTGACGTGAAGCTTGCAGAACCCTACCAGATATCACTGGCTCTCACAGGCAACATTGAAGAGCCCCACATCGCCGCCCAAGCCGCCGCCGCAGGTGGAACCTTGGCCTTTGCGCCGCTCGACGAACGCCTTCCTGCGGTCGAAATCGCACTGGACGACATCAAGGGCGCATGGGACTCACAGGACCAAATCGCGCGAGCATCCCTCACCATCGCCGACGGAAAAGTCTCGCAGAAGACGTACGGCGTAGATGTCCAGAACATCTCCGGCCGGGTCAGCCTCGAAGACCGCGCGATTCAGATTCAACCCCTCAATTTCGTGTTCCAAGGCAACCCTATGGTCGGCGGACTGTCCTACAACTTCGCCGATAAGACGGGTTCCGCCTCGCTCAGCGGGACTATCGCCAATCTTGAAGATACGCACCTGGTCAATGCCATACGAGACATCGTCCTCTCCGGCAGCGCCACCCTCAAGGCTTCCGCAGACATCAAACCCGGACGCATGAACGCGGAATTCGCCGTCGAACTTACCCAGGCGCAAGTTGACTACAAATGGTTCTTCCGCAAACCGTTCGGGCTCGGGGTGACCCTGCAGGGAAACGCAGACATCACACCAGGCAAAGAGGTCACCCTCAAAGGGCAAGTCAAGGCGGCCGAAACCCTGTTGGACGCTGATATGCATCTGGCCAAGTCAGGGCGCAAGTGGAGCCTCCAACATTCTTTGACGACAGCGGACAAGGCCGATATCGCCATGGTCGCAAAATGCCTCCGGCTGCCGTACGAGCCTCGCGGGAAAACCCTCGAAAAGGTCTCCTACGATTGGACGCGGGACAAGGTCCAGCCTAACGAGTGGCATGCCCTGCTCGAATGCCGGCTCGACGAGCTGGAGCTGTTGCCCACGGACATCGAGACTCCCCACTTGCTGAAAGATGCGACCCTGCGCCTGGCAGTTACCCGGGGCAGCCCGTCCACGGGCGAGCTCTGGCTCCATGCAGCAGACGCTTCGACCCCGCCCTTCGGCGTAAAGTGGTTTACCCCGCTGAGATGCCCCCCCGAGTTGATAGACCGTTTCCCCTCCGTCCCCCGCGACTGGGTGTTTCATTTGGAGGCGGACCACCTGGTTGCTTCCCCCTGGGAAGGCACGGCGTTTTCCGGAGAAGCCTACTTCACCGAAGCAGAAGTGGGTATCCGCGATTTTCAAGCCAAGGTCGGTCAGGAAGGCCGCGTCAAAGGAAACTATACGCTGTCCCGCGCCCAGAATGCCTATGAGACAAGTTTTGTGTGGGACTCAATCCCGGCCGCGCCCCTTCTGAAACATCTCAAGTTCCCCGAGGTGCTGGATGGCACCGTCAACGGCAACGTCACGTATTCCATGGACCGGGACGACCCCCATACCCTTTCAGGAGAGGGCCGGTTCGATATCAGACAAGGGCGCTTCAACGCCGATTTCATTTTTGCCCAGTTCAAAGACCAGTTGCAGGAAGGCGCCGACATGCTCCCCCCTTCCCTTCAGTTCGACCGCATGACCTCTCAAGTGACCTTCAAGAACGACGTCGTGACAACAAAGAATATCGAACTTTTTGCCCAAGGCATCAAGATAACCGGCGATGGAAGCTACGTTACCCGCGGGGACATGGACTACGACATCAAGCTCGCGATCGCCCCCGATACCGCGGAGCGTATCCCCGCGCTTCGAGACAACTTCACCCTTCAAGGTTACCGGCTGGCCAACCGGGACCTCGAGCTTGAGTTTCACATCCAGGGACCTACGCTGCGGCCAAAGAGCGAACTGGCCAGTCTGCCTTCGCCAAGTATCACCCTGGTCAGCGGCGCACTCGAAACTACGAGCCAAGTGGTTCAAGTTCTCGATTTACCTAGAAAAATCCTCGTGGATGTGTTTAAAATCGGAGCTGGGATCATGGGGGCCCGTAAACCCCCTGAGAACAGTGACCAGTAGTACAGGAAGTCATGGAAATCAAGATTACTAAGAGTTCTCGCGCGTGTTCCGGCTGCGAACGTCCCTTCGAACACGGCGAAGAGATCTTTTCGCGCGTGCGAATCGAGGAACAGTCCTTTGTGCGAGAGGATTTCGATAAGACTCATTGGCAACCCGATAAGGCTCAAGATGCCGTCGCCGCATGGTCTACCACGTACGTCGATCCCAAGATCGAGGCGCAAAAGCCCCCTGAGGTATTCTCGCCGCTGCGCCAGGTCTTCTACGAATCCGCGGAGTCCACGGCACGCGACGATATTGCCATAGCCTATCTGGCGGCGCAGCTGCTCCGCAGACAAAAAGTGTTTCGGCTGATTAAGGAATTTGACAGCGAGGAGGGCGAGGCCCGTGTCGCTCTGTTTGCGGACCGCATCGGGAACCGCTTCATCGAGGTCGGTGATCCCAATCTGAGCTACGAGGAACTCGAAAACGGGCGCCAAGCCCTTTTGAGAAGACTCCAAGAACTGGAATCCGGCACCGGAAAAGACGAAACCGGACCAGGTGAACAGGGCGAGGCAGAAGAAGCCGTATCTGGGGAGAGGGCGGATGAGGCAGCGGGCTAAGGCAGACACGAGAACCGCGGATGACGAACCTGTGATTCAACTGACACGGGGGCAGATGGTGGCGGCCGTCTGTGGGCTGATGATTGGCGCGCTCTTCTTTTACCTGCTTGGCGTGGTGACTTCGCGTCTTGAACCCATGATCAGCGAGAACCAGGCTCAACAGCAAGCGTCACACGTTCTTCCCGCCCCGGATGCGCCCGGCACGCCGTCTCCCGCAACAGGCGGTGAGCGGTCAAGCAGCGTCCGGCCCGAAGGCATCCAGGCCACTCCGCGCACGGATGTCGTTCCTTTGGCCAAGAACGAACCGCAACCCGCACAAAGTCCAACCGCCACGCCCCCGCAAGGCCCCAACACCGACGATAGCCCTCCTCTGAGCCGGGTTCCCGCGCCGGCTGAGACCTCCACGACAACGGCCGCCCAACTCGAAACGGCGAAAGAGCAGAAACCAAAGACGGCATCGAGCGGGCCAAAACCCGTCGAACTAACCCCCAAGCCCCCCACCGAAGCATCCGCGGTCTCCATCCCCGACAAAACGCAGGACAGACCTGAAACCACCGAGACGGCCAAGGAAACAAGCGCTGAACAGACCCAACCCGTTCCTGCCGGCTCCGAAAAGAAACCCCAAGCTGGGGCGGATTCCGCAGCCAAATCTGAGAAAGAGCCCTCGTTTACGTTGGAAAAGATGGAGGTTCCCCCGGAAACGACCCAGCCCGCCGCCGCCGCTTCCGGAACCGCCGCAGGGCCTTTCTACAGCATCCAGCTGATCGCTTTCTCCAAGGCAAACCGTGCCAAAGCAGAAGCATATGCGAAGGAAGTCCGGGAGAACGCGGGACTTGATGTGGAATTAGAGTCCTCAACTGATGGAGAATATATACGGGTCTTTGTCGGGAGGTATGCGGATCGGGAATCCGCCCTGAAGGCCTGCCGCGAGTTGCAGAAGCAGGAACGGTTCTCCAAGATATTTGTTCCACAAGAAGCACGGCGGGGTGCACAATGAACCACAGTGGCAGGAAGGCCAGCGGAAGGGAGCCGAGGGAAGCCATGAAAGTGTCGGTCATTGGTCCGGGAGCTATGGGCTGTCTGTTCGCGGCGCGGCTTGCAAATGGCAACGTGCAGACGACGCTCGTCGACTATAAACCCGATCGCGCCAACCGTCTGAATGAGTCGGGTATCCGTGTCGAATCGGACTCACGCTCCATCAGCGCGAAACCGGTCGTGTCCACATCCG
>Ga0116185_1001079_pt1 | contig 28527 bp, 25 predicted proteins | sample AD_JPNNA7_MetaG_FD_89754 | JGI IMG/M metagenome (GOLD analysis project Ga0116185, IMG submission 89754) | Active sludge microbial communities of municipal wastewater-treating anaerobic digesters from Japan - AD_JPNNA7_MetaG | ecosystem: Engineered > Bioreactor > Anaerobic > Digestate | place...
AAAGGAAATAACAACACTTGTAAATGAAGAAAAGTCAGTAGGGAGTTATGAAATTACGTTTGATGCATCAGGTTTGTCAAGCGGAATATATTTTTACAAGTTGTCAGCCGATAACTTCCAGCAGACAAAGAAGATGATTCTGCTTAAGTAAGCATATTAATATTTAACCTATAAAGGACGGTTTTAAGCCGTCCTTTTGTATTTTAAAGCAAACCTGATTTCTTGTAAAAACAATGCAACATTTATAAGTTTGCCAGCGTCTAATCAAAATTAAATTCAAGTGTTTAAAATAAACTAATTTAAGAGGTAATCAGTTGGATATAGTTGCATTGAATGAAAAGATAAAACAAGAAAGCGCATTTATTGATTTGCTGTTAAGTGAAATCAGTAAAGTAATTGTCGGACAAAAAGCTATGGTTGAAAGGCTTATTATCGGACTTCTTGGAAATGGACATGTTTTGTTGGAAGGTGTTCCGGGTTTAGCAAAAACTTTAGCCATTAAAACCCTGGCTCAGGCGATGCAGGCAAAATTTCAGAGAATTCAATTTACACCCGATTTACTTCCTGCAGATTTAATCGGCACACAAATCTATAATCAGAAAGAAGGAAATTTCTTTATAAGAAAAGGTCCTATCTTTTCAAATTTTATTCTTGCCGATGAAATTAACCGTGCGCCTGCAAAAGTTCAAAGTGCTCTTCTTGAAGCAATGCAGGAAAGACAGATTACAATCGGAGAAACTACTTTTAAACTTGATGAACCATTTTTAGTTCTTGCAACACAAAATCCGATTGAACAGGAAGGAACATATCCGTTACCCGAAGCTCAGGTTGACCGGTTTATGCTAAAGATAAAAATTACATATCCTGAAAGAGCAGAAGAGCTTTCTATAATGCGTCAGAATATGGATTTGATTGAGCCGATGGTAAGTCCGGTTATCTCCCCGAAAGAAATTATGAAGGCAAGATATTTATTAAATGAAGTATATCTTGATGAGAAGATTGAGAAATATATTCTCGATATAGTTTTTGCTACTAGAGAACCAAAAAAATATAATCTTAAGTTTAAAAAAGATGATAAGGAGTATGAGCTAGGTGATTTAATCAGTTATGGTGCTTCACCTCGTGCTACAATAAATCTTGCAATAGGTGCGAAAGCAATGGCGTTTATTAAACGAAGGGGCTACGTGATTCCGGAAGATGTAAGAGCAATATGTTTTGATGTTTTAAGACATCGTATTGCTGTTACTTATGAAGCAGAAGCAGAAGAAATAACTTCTGAATCAATAATTAGTGAAATATTAAATAAAGTGGAAGTTCCTTGATAGACTGAATGTTCATAAAAATTTTAACATATGTATAATTTTTTACAAAAAATTATTTCTAAGATCAAACTCGTTTGGGAATGGATTAAAAGATTATTTCAATTTACCAAACCGACCAAGACTGTTGTTAAATCAAAACCAGATCTGACGAAAGGACTGCTAAAACAAGTTAGACAAATAGAAATAATAACAAAAGGACTTGTCAATCATATTTTTTCCGGCGAATACCATTCTGTGTTCAAAGGACGCGGTATGGAATTTTCTGAAGTACGTGAATATCAGTTTGGCGATGATATCAGAAATATTGATTGGAATGTTACAGCACGTTTTGGTCATCCTTATATAAAGATATTTGAAGAAGAACGTGAACTGACTGTTATCTTGATGGTTGATCTTAGCGGCTCTTTAATGTTTGGCTCTGTAAGTAAAACCAAGCAAAGAATTGCAGCAGAACTCAGTGCTATTCTTGCTTTTTCAGCATTAAAAAACAACGATAAAGTCGGATTGATTTTATTTACAGATAAGATTGAAAAATTTGTCCCGCCTAGAAAAGGAAAAAAGCACGTTTTAAGAATTATCCGTGAAGTATTATCATTTGAACCTGAAGGTAAATCTACCAATCTCAAAGGTGCGTTAGAATTTATGAACAATGCAATAAAGAAAAAGTCAATTGCATTTCTGATTTCTGATTTTATTGATGAAGGATATGAAAAAATTCTAAGGATTGTAGGGCGTAAACACGATCTTATAGGTATTGTACTGGAAGACAAACGCGAAAAAGAAATTCCGAATATCGGGATGATTAAGATAAGTGATTCTGAAAATGGTAATGAAAGATGGATTGATACTGGTTCAAGAAGAGTAAGAACAATGATATTAAATGAGCGTTTGGAAAATGAGAAACAAAGAGATTCGGTTTTTATTAAAAGCGGATTGGATAAAATTGAAGTAACTACTGATGCAAATTATATTCAGCCTTTAGTACAGTTTTTCAGAAGGCGTGCAAAGAAATGGTAAACAGACTTTTTTTCTTATACATATTTTTTGCTTTCTTATATCCCTCTTATGCTCAGGAGATTACTGCAACTGCTTCAACAGATACTAGTGATTATCTTATTGGTGATTATATAAAGTATTCGCTGATTATTACAATGGATAATGATGTTTATATTATCAATCCGTTTTTCAGAGATACATTAAAAAATGTTGATGTTATTTCGATTGATGGACCAAATGTAGAAGAATCCGAAACACAGAAGACGGTTAAGTATTTAACAATACTTTCATTGTTCGATTCCGCAGCAGTAACAATTCCTCCTATCAGAGTGGAATATCGAGTACAAAATGATACTACTTTAAAATTTGTAGAATCAAATCCTGTGTCGTTTAATGTTCACAGAATAAATGTATCAGTTGAAGAAGAAATAAAAGATATTAAACCGCCCGTCCGTTTATTCGATTATTATTTTCTTATTTATGTTTTTATCGGGCTGATTGTTTTATCATTACTGGTTTATTACTTTATCTGGCGTAAGTACTTCAAAGGGAAAAAAGAAATAAAAGTTTTGACTAAGGAAGAAAAAATTCCGGCTTATCAATTAGCGTTGAAACAACTGGAACAACTTGAAAAAGAACAGCTTTGGCAAAACGGTCATATTAAAGAATATCACTCAAGAATAACAGAAATCATACGTGAATATTTCGAAAAGCAATTTGGTTTACCTGCGCTTGAAAGAACTACTACAGAATCTCTTTTGCTTCTTAGAAAGCATCGTCAGGGTATTAAAATATCTGATATTACAGAACAGTTTTTAAACTATGCCGATCTTGTAAAGTTTGCGAAATATATTCCGATGGAAACCGTAAATCTTGAAATGATGAGTCAGGCAAAAAGTATTGTTAAGAAAACCACAGATCCTGATCAGAGCGAAAAAATGGAGGCAGAAAATGTTCACTAATATATCATTCGCTTATTCCTGGGTTTTATATTTTCTACTGATTATACCTTTGCTTATTGTCTGGTATTTCTGGTATGGTAAAAAAAAGCAATCAGCTATATCATATTCATCCATAAAAATATTAGAGAACGCTCCATCCACAATTAGAATAAGATTAAGACATTTACCTTTTTTACTTAGGATGATTGCTCTTGCAGCATTAATTATTGCACTTGCAAGACCTCAGAACTTTACAGCAGGTCATAATATTAGTGCAGAAGGAATAGATATTTCAATAGTACTTGATATCTCAGGCAGTATGCTTGCAGAAGATTTTAAACCAAACAGGTTAGAGGCTGCAAAGAAAGTAATTGATAATTTTATCCAAGGGCGTACTAACGACAGGATTGGTTTGGTAATTTTTTCAAGAGAAGCTTTTACACAATGTCCGCTAACTATTGATTATTCGGTGCTGAGAAATTTGTTAAGTGATATAAAAACAGGTATGATAGAAAATGGAACTGCAATCGGTAATGGGATTGCTAACGGAATAAACAGATTAAAAGACAGTGATGCTAAAAGTAAAGTATTAATTCTACTTACGGACGGTGTAAATAATGCAGGCGAGGTTGATCCTGTTTCTGCTGCTGAAATTGCTGCGTCATTTGGTATCAGGATTTATACAATTGGAGTCGGAACTCGTGGCGAAGCACCTTATCCGGAACAAACACTACTTGGAATACGTTATCAAATGGTTCCGGTTGAAATTGATGAAGCTATATTAAAAAAGATTGCGGAATTAACAGGCGGTGAATATTTCAGAGCTACAAACAACAAAACCCTACAGGATATTTATGAAAGAATTGACAAGATGGAAAAAACAAAAATTGAAATAACATCTTTCAGAAATGCGCAGGAATTATTTGCTCCCTGGCTTTTAATAGGTTTTTCATTAATCTTATTGGAACTTCTTGCTTCTAAAACAATATTAAGGAAACTTCCATAATGTTCAGATTTGCTAATCCCGAATACTTAATTGCATTATGGCTGATACCGGCTTTGATCTTTCTGTTTATAATATTTAACCGTAACAGAAAACGGCTGCTGGAAAAATTTGCTGATAAAGAAATCCATAAAGTTATTTTCTATTCTTTCAGCAGTGCAAAAACAAAATTAAAATTTGCAATAATTCTGGTTGTTCTTTCTTTGCTTATAATTGTCTTTGCCAATCCGCAGGTTGGAACTAAAATGACAGAAGTTAAACAAACCGGCATTGATGTGTATATTTTGCTGGATGTTTCTAGGAGTATGGCAGCAGAAGATATTAAGCCAAACAGACTTGAAAAAGCTAAATATCAGATTTCAAATCTTATTCAAAAACTCAGAGGTGATAGAATAGGCTTAATTGTTTTTTCGGGTGAAGCTTATATCCAATTTCCGCTGACAACCGATTATTCGGCAGCAAATCTTTTTTTATCGGCAGTTGACTTTAACTCAGTTCCGCAACCGGGCACTGCAATTGCTTCTGCAATAAATATGGGTGTACAATCATTTGATTCTGCATCAACAGATAAAGCGATAATTTTGATTACTGATGGAGAAGATCACGAAGGTGATATAGATGCAGCAATTAAAAAAGCAGTTGAGAAAGGAATAAAAATATATACCATAGGTTTAGGTTCGCCGGATGGTCTTCCGATTCCGATATATGATAATCGTGGCAATCAGATTGGATATAAAAAGGATAATGCAGGGCAAACTGTTTTAACGAAACTGAATGAAGATATATTAGAAAAAATTGCCGATAAGGGTAATGGAAAATATTATCGCGGAAATAATTATGAAGATTATCTTGATAAAATTTATAATGATTTATCCGCTCTTGAAAAAGCTGAGTTTGGTGTAAAAAAGGTTACTGATTACGAAGACAGATTTTATTACTTTTTAATTCCGGCAATAATTCTTTTAGTAATTGAGTTATTTATAACAGATAAACGATCGCCGTTTTTTACAAGATTGAACAAAAAACTCGGCATCGAGGTTTAAGAAAATATGAAATATTTTAATTCTAAAATTATATTGATATTAATAGCTGTAATTAGTTGTAACGGATTTGCACAATCTGACCGCAGCACTCTTAATAAAGGTGTAGATAAATACGAAGAAAAAAAGTTTGTTGACGCCGAAGTTGATTTTAAAAAAGTTGTTGAAAAGTCACCGAAAAGTTTTGAAGCAAATTTTAATCTTGGTGATTCATATTACAAACAAGGTAAATATGAAGATGCAATAAAGTCTTTTCAAAGTGCTTTGGAAAGTGCCAAAGATAATGATAGAAAAGCAAAAGTTTATCATAACATCGGTAATTCATTATTAAAATCTGATAAAGTTGAACAAAGTGTTGAGGCATATAAAACTGCTCTTAAATATAATCCAAATGATAATGATACAAAGTATAATTTATCTTATGCTTTAGAACTGCTGAAGAATAAAGATAAGAATCAGCAAAACAAGAATGATCAGAACAAAAAAGACCAGGATAAACAAAATCAGAATCAGGATAAGAATCAGGACCAGCAATCTCAGGAACAGAATAAACAGGATCAGCAGCAATCTCAGCCTAAAGATCAGGAAGCAAAGCAGGATAATACAAAGCAGCAGCCACAGCCGAAAGAAGAAAAAATATCTAAAGAAGAAGCTCAGAGAATTCTTGATGCATTAAAGAACAATGAAAAAGATCTGCAAAAGCAGATTAGAAAAAGAAGTGGTCAAATCAAAAAAACAGATAAAGACTGGTAATGTTTGTTAGATTATTTTTTACAATTCTGATATTTCTTGTTCAATTTGGTGTTGCACAAAATTTTACAGCAACAGTAGATAATACTACGGTTGGTGTAAATGAACGCTTTCAATTAAATTTTACTTTTGAGGGAAAAGATATTAATTCACTCAAAAATTTTAACCCTCCTTCTTTCAATAATTTTAAAGTGCTATCCGGTCCGAATCAATCTACAAGCATGCAGATAATAAACGGAGTTTCTTCATCTTCACTTACGCTTTCTTATATACTGTTATCAAATTCTCTCGGTACATTTAGTGTCGGAAGTGCATCAATTCAATATGATGGTAAAACATATTCTACAAGTCCGATTAAAATTACAATTGTTCAAGGAACAGCAAAACCTAAAGAAGAAAAACAGTCAGGAGTTTCTGATCAGGAAATAGCAGAAAATTTATTTATCAGAGCTACAATTGATAAAAATAAAGTATATCAAGGCGAACAGGTAACTGTTACATATAAGTTATATACAAGACTTACAATTGCTGCTCAGATGTCTGTTGATAAGCTTCCGCAATATCAGGGATTTTGGGCTGAAGAACTTGAGGCTGCACGTAATATTTCTTTTTCTACAGAAGTTGTAAATGGTAAACAATACAAAGTCGGATTACTTAAAAAAGTTGCATTGTTTCCAAGTCAATCCGGCAAATTGGAAGTAACACCATTAGAACTTACAATCCCTATTCAGATTCAGAAGAAAAAAAATCCGAATAATATTTGGGATGATTTTTTTGGTGATCCATTTGGAAGAGCAGAGATAGTAGAATATCCTGCTAAATCCAATACTTTAAAAGTTGATGTAATTCCGTTGCCTCAAAACAATAAACCAGATTCTTTCAAGGGTGCAGTTGGAAAATATAATTTTACAGCTTCTATTGATAAACGAAAAACAAAAACCAATGAGCCGGTAACTTTAAAGATTGAAATTTCCGGAACAGGTAATATTAAACTTCTTGAACTGCCTCCGTTTGAATTACCAAATGGTGTTGAAAAATATGACCCTAAAATTAATGAACAGATCAGAAGAAGCGGGTTTATAAGCGGAAGTAAGACAGCAGAATATTTACTGATTCCAAGAATAGCCGGTATCAGGGAAATACCAGAAATTGAATTCTCTTATTTTGATCCGGGAATTAATTCTTACAAAACAATCAGATCGGATAAATTTGTTCTGGAAATAGAGCAGGGAAGCAGCACTGCGGATATTTATTCAAATCAGCAATCAGTAAAACAACTTGATAGTGATATACGTTTTATTAAGACAAATTCTGATGATGTCCATTTAAAAGGTGAAGTGTTATTGTTTAAGCCAGGTTTCTGGCTTGCATCTATAATTCCGACATTTATTGCGGCAGGTTTGATTATCTGGAAACGCAAACAGGATAAACTTCACGGAAATATCAGATTGCTTCAATACTCCAAAGCAGAAAAAGTTGCAAAGAAGAGATTTAAGAATGCAAGAAAATTATTGGCACTGAACAATGTAGAATCTTTTTATTCGGAAATATCGCAGGCACTTTTCGGATATCTTGAAGATAAATTTCATATACCAAAAGCAGAGTTTACACTTGACAGAGCTGTTGATGAGTTATTAAAAAGAAATATCAATCCGGAACTTGTTCAGAAGATGAAAGCTAATGCGGAAAAATGTGAATACTTAAGATTCGCACCAGGCACAAATCCCTCGCAGGCAATGAATGAGATGTTTAAATCTTTTTCTTATATTGTAATTAATATTGAAAGGTATATATCAAAGTAAAGATGAAAAATATTCTGATAAATATTTTTATTCTTACTGTGATTTTGTGTAATGTATTATTTGCAAATCCAGAATCTATAATGCGGACTGCAAATGAATATTATAAAAACAATCGTTATCAGCTTGCCATTGATGAATATAATAAGCTGATTGAAGATGGTTATACAGGTGTTTCACTATTTTATAATTTAGGGAATTCATATTACAGATTGGGTCAGATTGGATATGCAATCTTGTATTATGAAAAAGCATTGGAAATTTCACCCGGCGATGAAGATGTTCTTCATAATTTAGAGCTTGCAAAGTTAAATCTTAAAGACAGAGTTGATACGTTACCCCCATTTTTTATTTTTAATATTTGGGAAGGATTACTAGCTTTTTTTTCGGTATCAGGATGGACAGTATTAGTTTATATACTATTTGTTCTGCTTTTAGCTGCAATTGTATTATACTTCTTTTCCAGAAGTGTTGGTCAGCAGCGAACTGTTGTTTTTTCAGCAATTGGAATTTTTGTTGTTTTATTAATTTCTGTTCTTCTGCTTGCCGTTAAGATCAATAAAGAATTTAATGTAAAATATGGAATAGTTTTAACAAAAGAATTAATAGTTAAATCTGCTCCTGATCAGTCGTCAAAAGATGAGTTCCTGATTCACGAAGGATTAAAGATTAAAGTTGATGATAAAGTTGATGACTGGATTAAGATAAGACTTGATGATGGAAAAATAGGATGGGTAAATAAATTTAGTGTCGGGATAATATAAAGTTGAGCAATCAGATATTAAAAAGAGGCTGCCAATAACGGCAGCCTCTTTTATTTTAAAGAAATTAAATTCCGAATAAAATAGTTAATTTAAACTCCAATGCATTAATTGCTCTTGAGTCTGAAATAAAATGGGCAGTATTACCGAGCAGATAAGCCGGATCTGCTTCATCATTTATAAATGTATATGATTCAAGCCTCTGATTTTTCGTTGCATCCCCGTCAAATTTTTTACCGACCAGATTCATCAGATGATATTGGATATTTAAATCCAAATTTAATCCGCCAAGACTGAATAACACACCGCCACCTCCGCCGACACCAATACGGCTTGCAGATTCAATATTTCTCTCGTCACTTGGTAATCCGTTAGGCGCGCTCTTAAACTGAACAGTACCATTGAATGTATTTAAAGATATGAATGCATCAAAATAGGGTGTTATGGGCGAAAGAGGAATATCAAATTTAAATTCGGGACCAAGCCTGAGAGACAGAACTTTATTGGAAACATCAACAGTACTATTATTATTTCCTTCAATAATTTCACCTTCTCCTGAGAAATTTGAATAACCAATTTCGCCAAAAGCATTGATAAATAATAATCCCAAACGAACTTTACCATGAAAATTATATCCGGAATTCATTCCGTATTTTGTACCTTTGTAAAAATCTACAGTAGTTCCCCCATAATCAGCTGTGGGGAGAGAATAGCCGGCACCCGCACCAATCTGAAAAGTAATCTGAGCATTTGCTTGAGTTGAAAAAAGAGAAAAGAATAAGACGGTCAGTAATAATGGAATGTATAAGTTTTTCATTTTACTACTCTTTCTAAATTGTTACACTTAAACTTAAGGAAAATATTTTTAATATTTAACAACAAACATAAAATTGATTGCCAAAAAATCAGTTAGTATTTTTAGATGTATGGATTCAAAAAAATACAATAATACAAAGCTATTTATCGGAATTGCGAAAGGGATTATTAGCTTTATCCTGTTATTCCTTTTTGTGCAGCTTGGTTATAGCTTAATGTTAGAAGATTATATACGATCTTTTACACAAAATGATTATTATGTTTTTATCATTTATGTTTTTGCAATTGGAATTATTTCTTCTATTCTTTTTGCACCCGTTAATTTTTATACCGGCTTTTATCTTGAACATAAATATAATTTATCAAACCAGACATTTAAGAAATATATTTTAGAAAATATAAAATCAATTCTAGTCGGTTTGGTTATTGGTGTTCCGATCTTATTGCTATTCTTCTTTGTTCTTAATCAATTTAAGGATTTATGGTGGCTGATTTTTGCATCTGCAATGTTTTTGATTTCAGTTGTGTTATCACAGATATTTCCTATTCTGATAATGCCTATCTTTTATAAAATTATTCCATTAAATGATGAAGAATTAAAAACAAGAATTACAAAGCTTGCTGAAGGTGCGGGAATTACAGTTCAAAATGTCTTTTCGTTTAATATGAGTAAGAATACCAAAAAAGCAAATGCCGCATTTACAGGATTGGGAAAAACAAAACGGATTATTCTTGGTGATACTTTACTTAATGATTATTCAAAAGATGAAATTGAAACTGTTATTGCTCACGAACTTGGTCATTACAAACATAAACACATTCAAAAGAATATTTTATTCGGAACTGTTACAAGTTTTCTAACATTTTTCATTATTTCGCTTTTATATAAAAACTCACTTAGCTGGTTTGATTTTAACAGCATATTACAAATTGCTGCTTTACCAATTTTAAGTTTATGGGCAATGGTTATCGGACTGATTCAAACACCAATATCAAATATCCTATCTAGAAAATATGAATATGAAGCTGACAGATATGCAATCCAATCAACTCGCAAGCCTGATAGTTTTATCAATACTTTAAATAAACTTACTGATCAAAATCTTGGTGATCGTCAGCCGCATCCTTTTGTTGAATGGTTTTATTATTCACATCCGTCTATTAAAAACAGAATCGATGCAATAGTAAAATTTGCTAAAGAAAAAAAAATAGTTGAATTAAAGAATGAACAGCCGGCAGAGGTTATAGTTTGATAACTTCAATAAAAATATTTTTTATTGTGATTCACACATTTATTTGTTCAATTCTTGCTTTAATATTTATTGCAATTGACAGAACATTTACTCTTTATCACTATCTGGCAAAATATTTTCCTTTGGGTGTTCTTGTTATTTCCGGTGTAAGAGTAAAAATATCCGGACTTGAAAATATTGATCGCAAGGCTGTATATGTTTTTGCATCGAATCATTCCAGCCAGATTGATATAACAGCGCTGCAATGGGGCGTTCCAAACCGAATGAGTATGATATTTAAAAAGGAACTTGCAAGAATTCCTTTCTTTGGTTGGCAGTTGTATCTTGGACCTTATGTGGTCGTTGATAGAAAAGATCCACAAGCTGCTATGAAGAGTCTTCAGCGTGCAAAATGGATTATGGACAAAAAGAAGATTTCAATTTTAGTTTTTCCCGAAGGCACAAGAAGTAAAACCGGTGAAGTGCAAAGTTTTAAACGAGGTGCATTTTATTTAGCCGCTCATAGTGGTTATCCGATTGTTCCTATTACAATAAATGGAACTGATAAAATTTTACCAAAAGGAACTTTTAAATTGAAAAGAGGAACTATCTATCTGCATTTTGATAAACCGATTCCAACTGATAATATAAAATCCAAACCTGATGAAATTGCGTTAATGGAAAAAGTAAGAGAAATAATCATCAGTAATCAGAAAGAGATAAATTAATGTCTGTTACAAAAAAAGATGTTGAAAAAATTGCTGAGCTAGCAAAGTTAAAATTCACAGATGATGAATTAGAAAATTTTACTCATCAGATGAATGAGATATTATCATATATGGATAAACTTAATGAGCTTGACACAGAGAATGTAAAACCACTTTCACATCCTGTTGAACAAATAAATGTATTTCGTGAAGATGAATTGAGACCATCTGTCTCAACCGAAGAATCATTAAAAAATGCGCCTGATAAAACAGATCAACATTTTAAAGTTCCAAAAGTTATTGGTGATAAATAATGGCAAAGAAGGGGAAACCAAAAAAAACTAATCCGTTTGTTCTTGGAGTAATTCCGGCAAGATTTGCTTCAACCAGGCTAATGGGAAAACCGCTTGCGGATATCGGCGGTAAATCTCTTTTACAACACACTTACGAAGGAGCAAGTAAATCAAAACTGTTAGATAAAATTGTTATTGCAGTTGATGATGAGCAAGTTGCAAAGACTGCTAAAAAATTCGGTGCTTCGGTTATAATGACTCCGAAAGATTGTCAAACCGGTTCAGACAGAATTGCTATTGTTGCAAAGGAATTTCCAAGAGCGGATATTATTGTTAACATTCAGGGAGATGAGCCATTCATCAGCGGTATGATGATTGACCAGGCAATAGAACCATTGATATTTGATCCAGATGTAAATGTTTCAACATTAGCAAAACTGATTGATAAAGTTGAAGAACTTGAATCGCCTTCAGTTGTGAAAGTTGTTTTCGATTATAAAAACTTTGCGCTTTATTTCTCAAGATCACCGATTCCATTTGTTCGTGATGCAAAAAACTCTAAAGAGATGCTTGAGAATGCTGATATTTATAAACACATTGGTTTATATGTTTTCAGAAAAGATTATTTAATAAAATTTACTCAGTTAGAACCAACAGACCTTGAGCAATGGGAAAAGCTTGAACAGTTAAGGATGCTTGAAAATGGTTTCAAAATAAAAATTGTTGAAACAGAGTTTGACAGTTTTTCTGTTGATACTCCAGAAGACTTAGAGAAAGCAAGAAAAATTTATTCTAAACTAAAAAAGATTGAGTTAGCAAAATGATTACACCAAAAAAAATACAGTTTGCAAATATTCCAACTCCATTGGAAGAAATTAAATTTGAAGGAAAATCCTTTCTGATAAAACGGGATGATCTAACCGGCTGTGAATTATCAGGAAATAAAATAAGAAAACTTGAGTATTTGCTTGCCGATGCAAAAAGGCAGAAAGCGGATATCATATTTACTTCGGGCGGAGATCAATCGAATCATGCTAGAGCAACTGTTATTGCGGCAAGAAAAATTGGATTGAAAACAAAATTATTTCTTTGGGGAAAAGATACAACTTCACCAAATGGAAATTACTTTCTTGATAAAATATTCGGCGCTGATGTTCAGTTCTTTTCTGAAAAAGAATATGAAAATGTTAATGATATAATGTTTGAACAAAGAATGGAACTGCTTAAAAAAGGAAAGAACGCTTATGCATTTCCAGGTGGCGGATCTACTACACTTGGAATCTGGGGTTACATTAATTTTATCAATGAACTTAAAGAACAGATTGATCTGAAAAAAGTAGATTCAATTGTTGCTGCTGCTGGTTCCGGCGGAACTGCTGCAGGAATGTTAGTCGGAGCTGCATTGAATAAATTGAATGTAAAAATTGTTGCTGTTCATGTATTGATGTCAAAAGAAGAAATGAGAAAACAAATTTTGCAGCTTGCAGAAGGCTGTGTTTTGGATTATAAGCTTGATTGTAAAATAAATCCTGATAATCTTGAAATCATTAGTGGTTATTCAAAGGAGGGATATAAAAAGATTTCTGAAACAAAATTAAAACTACTGAGAAAATTTGCTTTTCAATCAGGAATATTATTAGATCCTGCATATACTGGAAAAGCTTTTACAGCTTATTATGATAAGTTTATTAAAACCGGTAAAGGAAAGAAAAATATTTTTGTTCATACCGGCGGTTTGTTTGCAGTTTTTGCTAGAACAAAAGAATATCTTGGTTAAAAATATTTTAATTTTAATCAAGCACTTTATATGAATTATTTCTAACTTATTATAAGTTAATTTTGAAAAAGTAACATTATTTATCCTTTTAAGAAATTCTGGAAAGAGTAATTATGGATTGTATCTTTTGTGATATTGCATCAAAAGAATCTGATGCTGAAGTAATTTTTGAAAATGAAAAATTTATCGCTTTTCTTGATATTAATCCGATAAACTTTGGTCATACATTAGTAATACCGAAAAATCACTACGATAACTTTTTGACTATTGGTGGAGAAGAATTACTGGAACTTACTAAACTTACACAGTATCTTGCTGGAGTAGTAAAGCGTGCAGTAAAAGCTGATGGATTCAATATAATGTCAAATAATGGAGTCAGCGCTGGTCAATCAGTTTTTCATTTTCATTATCATATAATTCCGCGTTTTGAAAATGATTCACTTATGCGCCTAAGAACAATGCAATATAATGCTGATGAAATTGGTCGTTACGGAAATATGATCAGAGAATCCGTAAAAAAATATAAGGATTTATTAGATGGATAATAAAATCAGAGTAATAGTTGCAAAATCCGGATTAGATGGCCACGATCGCGGTGCAAAAGTCATTGCTGCTGCTTTGCGTGATGCCGGAATGGAAGTGATTTACACAGGACTAAGACAAACACCCGAAATGATTGTTGAAGCAGCTTTACAGGAAGATGCGGATGTTATTGGTATCAGTATATTATCCGGTGCACATATGACAATTTTTCCGAAAATTTTAAATCTGCTCGAAGAAAAAGGAATGGATGATATATTATTGACTGGTGGCGGAATTATTCCTGAAGAAGATATTGTAAAACTTAAAGAAATGGGCGTTGGAGAATTATTTACTCCCGGTGCTTCAACAACAGATATAGCAGAATATATAAAAGAGTGGCGGAAACTTAATCCGCGTAAAAATTAGTTTATAAAACTATTTAACAAATATTATTTGTGAGGTTTGCTATGAAAAAGTTATTACTTTTCATTCTGATTCTCGTCTCTTCCTTAAGTTATTCCCAGACATTATTAGAAACCGTTAATCTGCCGGCAGGTACTTTTTATGAATATAGCTATGGATTAGTTTATAATAGCGGAAAATATTGGCTAAGTTCTAATTCTTCAACAGTGGGTAAACATTTAATCAATGCCGTAAACAGCAGCGGAGTGCAGGTTGATTTTTTAAATTTTACTCCAGACTGGATTAAAGAATCACAAGGGCTTGCGTTTGATGGAACCGATTTCTGGTATGTTGAAAGAAAAACTGCTTATTGTGATTTACAAAAATTAGCAACAAGCGGAATAGTAATTGATTCGATATCAACAAAGGAATTGTTTGGTCCCAGCGGTGCTTATGTTGGCGGAGCAGCCTGGGATGGAACCGGTCTCTGGATTTCAATTTATTATCCGGATGCAATTGCCGCATTGTATAAAATTAATGTAGCAGCAAGAGCAATTGTAGATACCATACCTGTAGTTGGATTACAACCACAGGGTGTTGCAGTTAAAGGCGATACAATATTTTATGTAATGGATGGATTTCAGGGAGATGATGAAAGAATCTTTGCTGTAGATCTAAATACAAAAACTGAATTATTTTCTTTTCATGTTCCTGAAACTCCGGGATTAAGACAAAATCCCCGCGGGCTTGCATGGGATGGTACTTATTTTTGGCTGCTTGCTGAACCGGTTGGCGCTGGTTCTGGAAGACAATTATTTAAGTATGATCTTGGCGGAGGAGGAACACCAGGTATTAATGTCTCGTTAACAAATCTTGAGTTCCCTAATACAACGGTTGGTAATACTTCAAATTTCAATTTCAATATTTTTAGTAGTGGCAATGCAATGTTGACTATTGATTCAATAAAAATTGCTGGCAATGGATTTTCGTACGATGCACTTGTTTTTCCGATAAATATTACTCCCGGTAATTCCCATAGTTTCGGCATTCATTTTACACCATCGAATTATGCCCTCTATCAGGGTACTCTGAAAATTTACAGCAACGATCCTGTTAATCCGATTGTAAATGTGAATCTTAAAGGACAGGGGGTTTTAGATGGAGCTAGGATCGGGCTATCTTCTACTTCGTTTAATTTCGGAAATATTTGGGTCGGCGCTGAGGGTATCGCTTACTGGAATTTTTATGTATTTAATATGGGAAATCAGACGTTACAGATTTCTGATCTACATTTTAATTTGCCTGAATTCACTTATAATTCGCCAAACATTCCGTTTCAAATATCTTCAACAGATACAATTCAATTAACAGCATTTTTCTATCCGAAACAAACCGGATCATATTTTGATACATTAAAAATAACCAATAACGATCTGACTACTCCGGTTGCCAAAATTTTTATACAAGGTAATGGATATTTTAATCAATACAGTTATGGTTTTCCTTTCTGGCAATATCAGGCACCTTTGCATCCTGGTTCAACAAGTACTGAACCAAGAATTGAAGGACTGAAACCAATTAATGATATAACCGGTGATGGTATTCCCGAAGTTATAATTTCAACAGAAAATTATTGGACTATGTGCCTCGATGGAGCAGCTTCAGGCAATTCTTATCCGCTTTGGGTTTTTACAACATTTATTTCAAACAGTAATGCAGGATCAATTGGTCAGTATGGAGAGTATGGCGTTCAGGATGCGATACAAATAGCTAGTGATTTAAATGGCGATGGTTATAATGATGTTGTAATTGCAACCGGCGGCGGCAACGAGCATGTTTATGTTCTGGATGGAACCAACGGTCAGATAATCTGGCAATTCGGTGATGAAAATAATTGGAGTCTCGGAGATTTTGGAGCCATCGATGTTCAAAGAGATTTTAATAATGATGGTATTCCTGATGTGCTGGCAATTGCTGATGGAAATACAAATGGAACAGGATATAAAAGAGCGTTTCTGTTTAATGGTGCAAATGGAAATATAATTTGGGAACATTATTATCCCGGACCTAATCCTGCATTTGGAAAAGCAATAATATCAGTAAACGATTTTACGGGAGACAATATTCCTGAAGTTATAATTGCTTATGGTAATAACGGTAGTACAGATTTAGCGGTAAGGGCTTTAAATGGTGCTAATGGTCAGCCAATATGGACCCGCAGTATGATTACCTATGAACCAAAAGAACTGCTTGCTCTTCCGTTACCGGGAGGCGGAACTGATATTATTGCCGCAGAATATTTTAACAGAATCCATAGACTGAATGGTACAAACGGAAATATTGTTTGGACTTCAATGTTAGGTTCTGCTGCAGGGATGATTCAGATTGCACTTCTTCAGGATATAAATAACGATCAGATACCGGAAGTCCTCGTCGCATCTTTTGCAAACAACGGACTTAATTGTCTGAGCGGTGCAAATGGTTCATTGTTATGGTCCTGGCAGATGGATTATCAATTTGGTGTTGCTGCAGTACCGGATTTAAATAACGATGGATTTCAGGATGTTATTGCCGGTTCACGTGATGGTAATCTTTATTGCATAAGCGGCAAAGGAGATGCTTTGTTGTTTTCTCATTCTTTCCCGGGTGATTGGGTTTATACTGTAAATTATATGTCATCTATTGATGGCAATGCCAGTAAAGAAGTAATTGCCGGAACAAAAAGTGGTAAAGTTGTATGCTTCTCAGGCGGAACTGTTGCTGTTCCGGTTGAACTTACAGCATTTACAGGAAATCCTGTTAACGGAAATGTTTTACTTAACTGGACTACTGCAACAGAAATTAATAATCAGGGATTTGAAGTTCAGAGATTAAAAGATCATAAAATTGAAGGATTAAATGAGTGGGAAAGGATCGGCTTTGTTTCCGGATTTGGAACAACAACTGAAGCTAAATCTTATTCCTTTACTGATGAAAATGTAAAGGCAGGAAAATATCAATACAGATTAAAACAAATTGATTTTGATGGAAGTTTTGAATATTCAAATATTATTGAAGTTGATGTTAATACTCCTGCTGAGTATTCTTTAGAACAGAATTATCCAAATCCGTTTAATCCTGTTACAACAATAAAATTTTCTCTGCCGGTTTCAGGTAATGTAAATTTATCTGTTTATAACTCTCTGGGAGAAAAAGTTGAAACACTAGCTAATCAATATTTTGAAGCAGGTCATCATCAAATTATATGGAAAGCTGATAAATATTCTTCAGGAGTTTATTATTATAGAATTGAAGCAGGTAATTACAACTCAGTTAAAAAAATGATGCTGATAAAATAAATTATGATAAAAGACATTTTGGAAATCGCCGGTATTGCCGGCGATATTATTCGTGAAGGGTTTGGCAATAATTTTCAAATCGAATATAAAACAAGTGAAAAAAATCTTGTAACAGAAATTGATAAAAAATCTGAAAATACAATTGTAGATTTTATTAATAAAAAGTTTCCAACACATAACATTTTAACGGAAGAATCAGGAGAACACAAAAAAGACTCTGATTACATCTGGGTAATAGATCCACTTGATGGCACAACAAATTTTGCGCACGGTTTACCAATCTTTGCTGTCTCAATCGGAGTGATGAAGAAAAATGAAATTGTTGCCGGAGTAGTTTATGATGTTATGAGAAACATTTTTTATTCTTCTGAAAAGGGTAGTGGATCCTTTGCAAATGATACTAAAATCAGAGTAAGTAATAATGATAAAATTGGTCTTGGGGTGTTAGCTACAGGATTTCCGTATAATGTAGAGGACAATCCTTACAATGCTTTTGAAAGATTTGAATCTTTAACAAAAAGAGCCCGTGCAGTAAGAAGATTGGGATCTGCATCAATTGATTTCTGTTACGTTGCAAACGGAGTTTTTGATGGTTTCTGGGAAGTGTCTCTTTTTCCCTGGGATATTTGCGCAGGAAAGTTAATTGTAGAAGAAGCCGGCGGTATAGTTACTGACTTTTCCGGAAATGAAACAAATGTTTTTACCAAACAAATAATTGCAAGCAATAAAAAAATCCATCAACAAATGGTTGATGGATTAAAAATCTAAACTGCTATTTCATTCCGATCGTTGTCTTGAAAGTAAAACGATTTCAACAAAAGATATATTGTAAAGTACTATTTTATCGGTACTGATTTATCCAGACTTTGATACATTTGTTCAATTAAATCCTGGTATCTTTCCTCAACATACTGACGTTTTATTTTTAAGCTGGGTGTTATTTCACCTGATTCAATTGTAAATGGTTTGTCGAGCAATACAAACTTCCTGACACGTTCATAATTTGCAAGTTTTTTCTGAAACTGATCCATTTCTTTATCAAGCATTTTATAAATTTCTTCATCTTTCACAAGGTCTTCAACTTTATCATACGGAATTTTATGTGAATCAGCATATTCTTTTACTGCCTCAAAATCGGGAACAATAAGTGCAGTTAAAAACATTCTTCTATCTCCGATCAATACAAACTGATCAATATATTTGCTTGCAAGGAATAAGCTTTCAATCGGAGTTGGAGCAATATATTTTCCCGCGGAAGTTTTAAATAAATGTTTTTTTCTATCAGTGATGATTAAAAATCCATCAGCATCAAATACACCGATATCACCTGTGTAAAGCCAGCCGTCTTTGATTGTTGCTTCAGTTTCTTTTTTGTTTTTGTAGTAACCCTGCATAATGTTAGGACCTTTTGCAAGTATCTCTCCATCCGATGCGATCTTAATTTCAACACCGGGGAAAGGTTTTCCAACTGAACCAAATTTGTAGTCATCATATCTGTTTGCAGCAATAACAGGTGAGGATTCAGTTAATCCATATCCCTCAAGAATTTTTATTCCTATTGCTTCAAAAAATTCTCCAAGTGCTCGTGGCAATGCAGCACCACCGGAAATAAAAAATCTTAAATTGCCTCCTGTTTTTTCCTGAAGCGTTTTATAAACAAGTTTATCAGCTAATTTATATTGAAGTGACAAGCTTAGCGGTATCTTACCAACTTTCTCTGCCTCTCTGTATCTTTTACCTGCATCCATTGCCCAGTAAAATATTTTTTGTTTTTTCTCTGACTGAGATTCAACATTCTTAATAATTTTTGAATGAATTCTTTCAAACAATCTCGGAACTGTGGTCATAATTGTTGGTTTAACTTCAATCAGGTTTTGTGCAACAGTTTCGATACTTTCTGCATAACATACCGTACATTTTGCAGAGAAAGCAGTGTAATAACCAGCCATCCTTTCAAAGATATGACATAGTGGTAAGAATGATAAGAACACATCTTTGTTTGAAATCGGAAAAGACTGTAACGCTGCTTCCACATTTGAAAGAATATTATGATGAGTTAAAACAACACCTTTAGGTTCACCTGTGGTACCGGAGGTGTAAATAATTGTACAAATATCAGAAGGTTTTATTGAAGTAAAATTATCTTTAAGTAATGAAGGATGTTGTTTCTCGTATGTTTTTCCTGACTTCTGAACATTGCTGAAAGTTAAGAGATCTTTATTATTTGAATCATAATCTTTTTCATTAAGAAGAATTATATACTTAAGTGTTTTACATTTATCTCTTACTTTCATCACTTTATTAAGCTGAAATTTAGTTGAGACAATTATTATCTTCGATTCAGAATTATTCAGGATAAACTCAACTGATTCAGCAGTAAGTGAAGGATACAATGGAACATTGATTGCTCCGAGACTTAAAATAGCCATATCACTATAAACCCACTCAGGACGGTTTTCTGAAATTATTGCAACCTTATCATCTTTTTTGATACCTAACGAAGCTAACCCAAAAGCAAAAGCATCTGTTTCCTCTTTAAACTGATCGTAAGTAATACCTACATACTTTCCATTGACTTTATGTTTAATTACAAAATTATTGGTTTCCTTGCTGTACTCTTCAGTAAGATGCTGATAAAGACGGGGTATTGTGGTTAAATAATTGAATGATGCCATTTATTACCTCTCTTTTTTTGTCGGTTTTCACCCTCTGAAAACCTATTAATAGTTTAAGATAGTTTGCCTTAATAAATAAAACGTCATTACTGACACAAAATTTTTGGATTAATTATCATCAAATAATACTAGGCTCAAAATAACATCAAAAACTATAATTGCAAAAAGAAAATATAAAGTTGTTATTGGATTTTGTCTTATTATCTAAGCGAAGTTATATTAAACCGTTCATTGTTTTTAATGAGTTTAAAGAAAATTTTTATCTGATTCTCACTAAACTTCAAATTGATAATCCCGCCCAAAAGCCGTAATTTTACAACTACTTTTAATAAAATTGAGGAGAATCATGTCAAACGCATATTTTAAAGTTCCGCATCCTATAAATGAACCAATTAAATCATACAAACCAGGAAGCCCGGAAAGGGAAGAATTAAAGGAAAAACTTGCCGAGCTTAAATCTAAACAAATAGAGGTTCCACTTATTATTGGCGGTGAAGAAGTTAAAACCGGCAATACCGAAAAAATGGTAATGCCACACAATCATAGCCATGTGTTGGGAATTTATCATAAAGCCGGTAAAAAAGAAGTTGAAATGGCTGTTGAAGCCGCACTTAAAGCAAGAAAAGAATGGGCTGAGATGCCTTGGGAACACAGAGTAGCAGTGTTTTTAAAGATCGCAGATCTTCTGGCTGGTCCCTGGAGAGCAACAATAAATGCTGCTACGATGCTTGGTCAGTCCAAAACAGTTTTTCAAGCTGAAATAGATTCTGCTGCAGAATTAATTGACTTCTTTAGATTCAATAGTTTTTATATGGCTCAACTTATGCAAGAGCAGCCATATTCCGGCAGCGGAATGTGGAATCGTTCTGAATACCGTGCTTTGGAAGGATTTATTTTTGCTGTAACTCCATTTAACTTTACATCAATAGCCGGTAATCTTCCTACTGCACCTGCACTTGTTGGTAATGTTAGTTTATGGAAGCCTGCATCAAGTGCTGTTTATTCTGCTTACTGGTTAATGAAATTATTTGAAGAAGCTGGTTTGCCAAAAGGCGTAATCAATTTTGTTCCCGGTTCAGGCGGACAAGTTGGAACTCCTGCATTTACGAATCCGAATCTTGCAGGCGTTCACTTTACTGGTTCAACTGAAGTCTTTCAGAATATGTGGAAAACTATTTCTGATAATCTTAAGAATATGAAATATTATCCGAGAATTGTAGGTGAAACCGGCGGTAAGGATTTTATTTTTGTTCACAACTCTGCAGATATTGATGCTTTAGTTGTAGCTGCATTAAGAGGTGCATTTGAGTTTCAGGGACAAAAATGTTCCGCTGCTTCTAGAATGTATATACCGAAATCCTTATGGAAGGAGTTTAAAGAAAAATTTGTCGCTGAAGTCGGGAAAATTAAGATGGGCGATGTAGAAGATTTTACCAACTTTATGTCTGCTGTGATAGATAAAGGAGCATTCAAATCAATTACTGATTACATAAAATTTGCAAAAGAATCAAAAGATGCTGAGATTATTACAGGCGGTAATTTTGATGATTCAAAAGGATACTTTATTGAACCGACAACAATCGTTACGACAAATCCAAAATTCAAAACAATGGAAGAAGAAATTTTCGGTCCTGTTCTAACAATTATGTTTATGATGATAACAAATTGGATGAAACATTAACACTTTGTGATGAAACTTCTCCGTATGCATTGACCGGTGCAATCTTTGCTCAGGATAGAAATGCAATAGTTAAGATGTCGGATAAATTAAGAAATTCTGCCGGTAACTTTTATATAAATGATAAACCAACAGGAGCAGTTGTTGGTCAGCAGCCATTTGGCGGCGGAAGAGCTTCAGGAACAAATGATAAAGCTGGAAGCGCAATGAACATTTTAAGATGGATGACAGCCAGAACAATAAAAGAAACATTCGATCCTCCAAAGGATTGGCGTTATCCGTTTATGAGTGATAAATAAATACAAATTATGTCATTCTGAGCTGATCGAAGGATGACTTTAATAATTATTTTTTCGCTGCATTTCGATAGGCTCAGTGCAGCAATCATTAAAAATAATTTAAGGTTATAAAGGATGAAGATTCACGAATATCAGGCAAAAGAAACGCTTAAAAAATTCGGCGTTCCTGTTCAGGATGGAATAGCTATTAAAAGTATGCTGGAGTTTGATGATGCTATTGCAGCATTGCAGCAGCGCGGGATTAATCAGTTTGTTGTTAAATCTCAGATACACGCAGGTGGAAGAGGAAAAGGCAAAGTATATGATATTAATGACAGAGATAATTTAGTTCTTGAAGGCGGTGTAAAGTTTACAACTTCACCTGAAAAAGCTGCTGAATATGCTGAAAAAATTCTTGGCAATATTCTTGTTACACATCAGTCAGGTCCCGAAGGTAAAGTTGTTAAAACTTTGTACATAACAGAAGGATTGGATTATAAAAAAGAATTATATCTGGGAATTCTTTTAGATCGTTCTGTTTCAAAGAATGTGATTATGGTTTCGACAGAAGGTGGAGTTGAAATAGAAAAAGTTGCTGAAGAAACTCCGGAAAAAATTATTAAAGAATGGATTGAACCGGGTGTTGGTCTGCAGGCATATCAGGCACGCAAACTGGCTTTTGCTTTGGGATTGGAAGGAAACGCATTTAAGAGTTTCATTCCGTTTATTAAATCTCTTTACAAAGCTTATGAAGCGACTGATGCATCATTGCTGGAAATTAATCCATTAGTAATTACAAATGATGATCGTGTTGTAGCACTTGATGCAAAAATGAATTTTGATGATAATGCACTTTATCGTCATCCGGAAATTTTAGAATTCAGAGATCTTGATGAAGAGGATCCGTTGGAAATTGAAGCTTCAAAATATAATCTTAATTATATTAAGCTTGATGGTAATGTTGGATGTATGGTTAACGGCGCAGGTCTGGCAATGGCAACAATGGATATTATTAAACTTGCAGGCGGTGAACCGGCTAATTTTCTTGATGTTGGCGGCGGTGCAAATAAAGAAACTGTTGCTAACGGATTTAAGATTATTCTTTCTGATCCGAATGTTAAAGCAATATTGATTAATATCTTTGGCGGAATAGTTAGATGTGACCGTGTAGCGCAAGGTGTAATTGATGCAGCAACTGAAATGGATGTCAAAGTGCCGATAGTAGTGAGACTCGAAGGAACAAATGCGGAAGAAGCTGCCGATTTGCTTGATCAATCTTCTTTGCATTTTGAAGTTGCTAAAAGTTTACAGGAAGCTGCTGAAAAAGTTACTTCAGTTCTTAAAACTAATTAATTGTTTTTATTTAAGCTCAGATATTTTTGAGAAAATGATTATTAATACTTCAAAAGTATCTGAGCTGTTTTTTTCTTTAATAAAATTCTGAATAATATACAAGAAATCTGTTTCTTGACTTTCTTTTTTATAAGTAATAAATTTTTTCAGGATTAATTTTCAAGTAGGAGAGCTTAATGTCCATTTTTGATTCTGATCATTCTGATAATGAATTTGAATTACCTGACGAAGATTTGGATGAAGAATTAAAGTTTTGCATATCTATCCTGGAGAGCGGATATGTTTATGATTCAGTTGATCGGATTGAAGAACTTCTTCAGAGTTGTATTGATTATGATCGTTTGGAAGATGCACTCTATCTTCTTGAAAAATTAATTGAAATATTTCCTTATAATTCCGAGTATTGGTTAAAAAAAGGAATAGTGTTTAATGGTTTGTTCAGGTTTAGTGAAGCATTACTTGCTTATGAACAATCTCTTTCATTAAATCCAAATGACATTGAAACTCTGATAGATAAAGCTGCTGCTGAAGAAAATTTAGGATTATTAAATCAGGCTCAGGAGACTTTAGAAAAAGTTTTAGAACTCGATCCTGGTAATGATGATGCTTTGTTTACTATTGGATTGCTTTTACAAAGAAAATCCAGACTTAGAGAATCTATAATATACTTTAATAAAGTTGTCGAGCGTGATCCTGATTATGCTGAAGTATATTATGAATTAGGATTTTGTTATGAGAATATTGCTCAATTAGATAAAGCGCTTGAATCTTACGATAAGTTTCTTGAGTTGGATCCTTACAATGCAAATGGCTGGTATAATCGTGGTGTTGTTTTAATTAAGATGAATAAAATTGAGCAGGGGATCAATAGTTATGATCTTGCAATTTCAATCAGGGAAAGTTTTGCCAGTGCCTGGTATAATAAAGGAAATGCTTTAGCTGATCTTGGACGATTATATGAAGCTATTGAATGCTTTAAAAAAGCTTATGAAATAGATAAAAATGATGAAACAGCAGTTTACAATATTGCAAATATCTATGAAGAGCTTAATGACCTTCCATCTGCAGTAAAGTATTATACTGAATCTATAAAAATTAATGATGAATACTACGATGCATATCTTTCACGCGGATTCTGTTATGATTCAATGGGAAAATATCAGTTGGCATTACGTGATTTTAATAAAGCTATTTCACTTTCAAAAGACAGTGCTGAAGCCTGGTTTGCTAAAGCAGATCTTGAATACTCTCTCGGGCAGGTAAGAGAAAGCGTTTATAGCTACAGAGAAGCAGCACGTCTTGAACCGGATAATTATGAACTTTGGTTTAACCTTGCTGAAACATATTTTGAGCTTGGTGAATGGATAGAAGCTTTAAAGGCTTTTGATGAGTGCATCCGGATTAAACCAAAAGATGCGGCTTCATTTTATAGTAAAGCAAAAGCTAATTTTGTTTTAAGCAGAACAAAAGAAGCGATCGAGTGTTTAAAGACTGCATTTTTATATGATCCGTCTATCAGATCAGAGTTTGAGCAGGAGTATCCTGAAATTAAATCTTCAAAACTTTTCAGAAGACTTCTTGGCGAAATATAATTATAGATATTATTTTTGAGTATGCAGAATTCATTTTATTCTAATGTCGAATTAATAGGCTTACTTGGTTTCCCGATCAAGCAAAGTTTCTCGCCATTTATACATAACATAGCTGCTGAGCTGACAGGCACAAAATTAATTTATCTTCCATTTGAAGTTCATTCAAGTAATTTGAAAAATGCTGTTAAAGGTATTACTGCATTAGGGATAAAAGGTTTTAATGTTACTGTTCCGCATAAAGTGGCTGTTGCTGATTTTATGAGCAAGCTTTCTGAAGAAGCATCAATAACGGGATCAGTAAATACAGTTGTTAATGAACTTGGGAAACTGATAGGTTATAATACTGATGTATATGGAATAAATGAATCTTTATTACCTTACAAATCTCAAATAAGCTCCAATGATGTATGTGTAATTGGTGCCGGCGGTGCTGCAAGATCAGTTATTTATACGTTGATACGAAATTTTAAACCTAAAACAATTTATCTGATTAATCGTACAGCAGAGCATTCGGAATCATTAAGGCAGCACTTCAAATCCAAAATGCGTTATGATTCAATAATTACAAATGAACTGCAGCAGCCTGATTTATTAAATGTAATGAATAATTGTTCACTGGTGGTTAATTGCACATCGGTAGGTATGTTTCCGGATGTAGATGATTCAGTTGTTACTAATCATCAGCTTTTTGTAAAAGATCAAATCGTGTTTGATATTGTTTATAATCCTGTTAAAACAAAATTCCTTCAGCTTGCAGAGTCTTCAGGAGCTACTACTATTAATGGATTAAAAATGTTTGTTCTTCAAGCTGCCAAATCTTTCAACCACTGGACGGGCGTTGAGTTTCCGATTGATAAGGTCTACAAGTCGTTGTTGTTATATGTTGGTAAATAGTTTATAGTATTTTTGTTGAAGTTTAAAACAGCCAGTTACCAATATTACTCTGATTTTCTTGGTCTGTTCTTTTTTGCTAATTCCCGCAGTAAAATACTATGCTCAATAATTTCTTTAACATCTTCCTGTGTATATTCTATTGATCCGTTGCTTTTGGTTCTTTCTGCTTCAAGAATTTCACTTCCATCAAAATATACTGAGCCTTTTATATGATACTTATCCATTTTTTTTGTTGAGTCTATTATCCTGAAAATACTGTTTTCAGTATAATAAATAAGCTCATTGTTTTTGTAATAATAACCATTTGCAGCAGTGCCCCAATTACCGATATTCATATCTTCATTAATAAATACCAATTCATCATTAAGAAAATAAGATCTGAAAATGGATCTTTTTTCTTTGATTACCTTAATAGTATTAAAGCCATCTTCATATTTAATTGCGGTTGATATCTCCTGCACATAATTTTTATAGTTTTGGAGTTTTTCATCTTTACTTGCACAGGAAATAAAAATTAGAAATGGCAACAGATAAGTAAATATATTTTTATTCATTCTTAATATTTTATTTATTAAAGCTGGATAAAACTAACTTAATGAGGCTTAATTATCAATATAAAGTAAGAGTAACTAAATTGTGTTTTTCGGAATAAATTATATAAACGGAATAGTTCATAAAAAGAAAATCCCGATTAGTTATCGGGAATTTTATATTGTGGGCGCTCACGGATTTGACCGTGAGACCCCTCCGATTGTATCGGAGTGCTCTGAGCCAAGTTAATAAATAAAAAATCCTGACTGTAATTTTATCAGGAATTTAATTTTGTGGGCGCTCACGGATTTGAACCGCGGACCCTCTGCTTGTAAGGCAGATGCTCTGAACCAACTGAGCTAAGCGCCCAAAAATCAATCAAAATTTGGTGGACAAATATCAGATTTTTCTCTTATAAAACAAAACGGTTTTAAAGAATTTTCTTGAGCGAGCGACGGGGATCGAACCCGCGACATTCAGCTTGGGAAGCTGACACTCTACCAACTGAGTTACGCTCGCAAACTTATAAGAAATCTATAAATTGTTGTGTAAATCTAATTATAATGATGTGTTTTTCAAATTATTGAGCCAATGCAATTCGATCAAGTCCTGTTGCAGTAAATTGACTGGATTTATTTGATATTTGAAAGCTTTGAATTGCAGCTTCTAATGATTCATATAGCTCAAAAATTTCAATGGACCCGGTAAGATTTAGTAAGGATTTTGAAAATAAACCCGGCTTAACAATCTTTATGGTGCCGCCCAAACGCATAAGTTGTTTTAGTGTCACAACAAGAACCCCTATAAAAGCAGAGTCGAGGGAATTACAAATACTTAAATCTACAATAATGTTTTTGTTACCTAGTTCAATATCAAGTTCAAGCTGTTTCTTAAACCGTAATGCTTCAGTTATAGTAACTTCATAAAGATTTACGGTTTCTATTACAAAACCATTAGCAATTTGTCTTTGAAATTCATTCATTTTTAAGGAAATTTTTAGATGCTTTTTGCCAATAAATATGCCAGTGTTTTTGGTTAATATTAAGTAAAATAAAGGAATCAGGTGTTTCAGTTTATTACAATTAGTTAAAAACATACTCAATTTGAGGATGTTTTAGAAAATGAAAATCAGATAATAAGCTGATAAGATTTTTAAAAATTCTATAGTGAATTATATGTAAATGGGAGTCTTTTGATCCTTTTAAGACTCCCACTTTTTAAAAGACAATAATTATAAAAATTAATTTGTTAGCGGTTTCAGGATCATAACAGAAATGCATCTTTAATTAATTCTACCTGTAGCTGATTTGAAATTCTGGCTGATCCAACTGCAGAACTTGCTGCTTCTGGTCTGCTTGTGCAGTGGAATGACTGCTTATCAGAAAGAAGTTCAGAAATCTTTTGGTTTAAGAAATTCCATGCACCCATATTTTTTGGTTCTTCCTGAACCCAAACTACACTATCTGCATTTTTGTAGCTATCAATAATCTGTTTTAAGTTTTCTTTTTTAAATGGATAAAACTGTTCGATTCTTATAATTGCTGTATCAGTGATTTTGTTTTTTCTACGATATTTTAACAGATCATAATACACTTTACCACTGGTAATAAGCAGTCTTTTTATTTTTGTTTTATCTGAAATTGTATCATCATCGAAAAATTCCTGAAAGCTGCCGTTAATAAATTCGTCTTTTGAAGATCTTGCTTCAGGCAGTCTCAAAATACTTTTAGGTGACATAATAATTAATGGCGTTTGTATTGCTAATCTTTTCTGTCTTCTTAAAACATGGAAGTAATTTGCAGGAGTTGAAATGTTACAAACCTGCAT
>Ga0116185_1001080_pt1 | contig 28525 bp, 10 predicted proteins | sample AD_JPNNA7_MetaG_FD_89754 | JGI IMG/M metagenome (GOLD analysis project Ga0116185, IMG submission 89754) | Active sludge microbial communities of municipal wastewater-treating anaerobic digesters from Japan - AD_JPNNA7_MetaG | ecosystem: Engineered > Bioreactor > Anaerobic > Digestate | place...
CGGTACCTTTACCGGTTCGGACAGTTGCTCCGCACCAGGGAAGAGGTCGAAGAAGAAATCACCCTTGAGGAAGCAGACCGTATTCTGACCTGTGAATACTTCGACACCCTGCAAAAGGCCCCGAACCAATTTGTCAGGCAAGTGGCCTCCTACCGCATGGATACCGGGAATATCCTCCTGGCGCTGAACGGCCGGAAGCACAGCTTTCAATTCGAGGAAGCGGTGACCGGCGATAACCTGGTCGCCAGGGCTGTCAGAAAAAACCAAACCCGCGACTTCGGACTGACAGTCGACTACCCCGATGTTGACCAGCTTATCCAGATCTTCGAAACCGAAAACCTCCTCGAAAGGGAGTTTAAATTAGATAGCCGCCAATGGAATTTCCTCGATGACATCACCTTCTTCCACTATTTCTCGGTGGAAAGGGTCCTCGCCTATCTGCTCAAGGTCTTCCTGGCGGAAAGATGGTTTCACCTCGACTATGAGCGGGGACAGGCAATGTTCAACCAATTACTGAGTGATATAGAAACAAGTTTTGAATTTCCTGAAGAATTTTCGAACGCATATGGAAAGAAAAGATAAAACCACGGGATCTGTGACCGGGATCATTGCCAACCTGGTCATCGTGGAAGTAAACGGGCCGGTCGCCCAGAATGAGATCTGCTTCATCACCCTGGGGGATGAACAGTTGATGGCCGAAGTGATTAAGGTGGTCGGGAAAAATGCCTATGTCCAGGTCTTCGAGAGCACCCGTGGACTCAAACCGGGTTCGAAAGTGGAATTCCAGGGGCACCTGCTGGAAGTCACCCTAGGTCCGGGGATCCTCTCGCGCAACTACGACGGACTGCAGAACGACCTCGACAAAATGGAGGGGATATTTCTGAAAAGAGGGGAATATACCGATCCCCTCAACCGGGAGAAGCTATGGGATTTCAAGCCCCTGGCCAAACCCGGCGACCGGGTGATTGCCGGCGACTGGCTCGGGGAAGTCAACGAAAACGACATGCCCCACAAGATCATGGTACCCTTCAAGATGGAGGGCTCCTACTGGGTCAAAAAGGTGGTCCCCGAAGGTCAGTATACCGTCAATGACAAGATTGCGGTCATCGAAGATGAGGAAGGGAAGGAGTTTGAACTGGACATGGTTCAGAAGTGGCCGGTAAAAATCGCCATCAAGGCTTACCGTGAGAAGCCGAGGCCTTTCCGTCTCCTGGAAACGGGCGTACGCTGCATGGATACCCTGAATCCTATCACCGAAGGGGGCACCGGTTTTATTCCCGGACCTTTCGGAACCGGCAAGACGGTATTGCAGCATGCCATTTCCAAACAGGCGGAAGCCGACATCGTGATTATTTCCGCCTGCGGCGAACGTGCCAACGAGGTAGTGGAGATCTTTTACGAATTCCCGGAACTCGATGACCCACGGACAGGCAAAAAGCTGACCGAGCGCACCATCATCATCGCCAACACCTCCAACATGCCGGTCGCCGCCCGCGAGGCGTCGGTGTATACCGCCATGACCATCGGGGAGTATTACCGCTCCATGGGCCTCCGGGTGCTGATGATGGCTGATTCCACGAGCCGCTGGGCCCAGGCGCTCCGCGAAATGTCAAACCGCCTCGAAGAACTGCCGGGTCCCGACGCGTTCCCGATGGACCTCTCGGCCATCATCTCCAACTTTTACAGCCGCGCGGGATATGTATACCTCAACAACGGCAAACCCGGATCCATCACCTTCATAGGAACCGTTTCCCCGGCAGGGGGCAATCTGAAAGAGCCGGTCACCGAAAGCACCCGTAAAGCCGCCCGCTGCTTCTACGGCCTCTCCCAGGCCCGCGCCAACAGCAAACGCTATCCCGCCATAGACCCCATCGACAGCTATTCCAAATACCTCGAATACCCCGAAGTTCAGGAATACCTCGAAAAGAACGTCTCTGACCACTGGCTCTCTGACGTCCTCCATGCCAAAGACATCCTCTACCGCGGTAAGGAAGCCCAGGAACAGATCAACATCCTCGGAGACGACGGCGTTCCCATCAGTTTCCATGAACGCTACTGGAAATCGGAACTCATCGACTTCGTCATCCTCCAGCAGGATGCCTTCGACAAAATCGACGCCGTCACACCCATCAAACGGCAGCAATACATGCTCTCCAAAGTGCTGGATGTTACTGAGATGAGTTTCCGGTTCGACAACTTCGAAGCGGTGGGCTCCTATTTCAAACAGATCATCAACCTCTTCAAGCAGATGAACTATTCGGAATTCGGATCCGGGCAGTTCGAACGATATGAGGGCGAATTGCAGGCATTGCTAAAGGAAAGGATGAATTAATACGCGGAAGTGCATCTCCGGAAAGGCTAATAATAAACGACAATTATGGAAACTCAGTCATTTCAGAAAATATACACGCGTCTGACCAACATCACCAAGGCCACGGTTACCCTGAAGGCCGACAATGTAGGTTATGACGAGATTGCCATCGTGGACGGACGGATGGCCCAGGTGGTAAAAATCATAGGCAGGGATGTGACCCTGCAGGTTTTTTCAGGTACGGAGGGAATCCCCACCAATGCCGAAGTGAGCTTTGCGGGAAGGCCTCCCCAGTTGAAAGTCAGTGATGAGCTGGCGGGGCGCTTCTTTAACGCGTATGGCGAACCCATCGACGGGGGTCCCGAAGTGAACGGAGAAACCCGCAATATCGGATCCCCCTCGGTGAACCCGGTACGGCGTCGCCAGCCTTCCAACCTCATCGCCACGGGGATCGCCGGCATCGACCTGAACAACAGCCTGGTCACCGGCCAGAAGATTCCCTTCTTCGCCGACCCCGACCAGCCCTACAACCAGGTGATGGCCCTGGTGGCTTTGCGCGCCAAAGCCGACAAGATCATCCTCGGCGGAATGGGACTCTCCAACGACGATTACCTCTATTTCAAGAATGTCTTCGACAACGCCGGGGCCCTCGACCGCATCATCAGTTTTGTGAATACCACCGACAACCCGCCCGTGGAGAGGCTCCTGGTGCCCGACATGGCCCTTACCGCCGCCGAATATTTCGCCGTCGACAAAAACGAGGCTGTACTGGTACTCCTTACCGACATGACCCTCTATGCCGACGCCCTGAGCATCGTTTCCAACCGTATGGACCAGATCCCGTCAAAAGACAGCATGCCGGGATCCCTCTATTCCGACCTGGCCCGAATTTATGAAAAGGCGGTCCAGTTCCCCATGGGAGGATCCATCACCATCATTGCCGTGACCACCCTCTCGGGAGGCGACATCACCCACGCCATCCCCGACAACACAGGGTACATCACCGAGGGACAGCTCTTCCTGCGCCGCGATTCCGAAATCGGAAAGGTCATCGTAGACCCCTTCCGCTCCCTGTCGCGTCTCAAACAGCTCGTGATCGGCAAACAGACCCGCGAGGACCATCCCCAGGTGATGAATGCCGCCATCCGCCTCTTCGCCGACTCGGTGAACGCCCGAACCAAACTGGAAAACGGCTTCGACCTCACCGACTACGACGAACGAACCCTCGAATTTGCCAGGGAATACTCCCTGAAACTGCTCGCCATCGATGTCAACGTTGATACCGACACCATGCTCGACATCTCGTGGGAACTCTTCGGAAAGTTCTTTTCAAAAGCCGAAGTCGCCATCAGGGAAAACCTGGTGCAGAAGTTCTGGAAAAACTGATTTCGGTGAAGGTTGAGGTTGAGGTTAAGGTTATTGGCAAATTCTGATATATTGATATTCTAATTTTTTCTTCGTGGCAATAAAAGTACAATATAACAAAACAGCACTTCAGGGGTTGGAGAAGCAGCTCAAGGTGAGGGAGCGGGCGCTGCCGACACTCAAAAACAAGGAGTCGGCCCTCCGCATGGAGGTCAAAAGAGCCCGTGACAAAGCCTCATCCCTTGACCAGGAACTCCTGAACCAAAGCCAGCAGTACACCCGGATGTCGCGGTTGTGGGGAGAGTTCGACAATGACCTGATCAGGATTAAAGATGTCAGGCTCGCCTCAAAAAAAATTGCCGGAGTATTCACACCGGTACTCGATGAGGTGGTTTTTGAAACCGGCAGCCTGAACAGTTTCAACCAACCTCTCTGGTATGCCGACGGCGTGGAGATTGTCCGCAAACTCACCGATATCGCCGTGGAAAGGGAGGTATTCCTGAAAAAAATGGAACTCCTCGACTTCGCCCGGAAAAAAACCACCCAGAAAGTGAACCTCTATGAAAAGGTGCAGATTCCCGGGTTCCAGGATGCCATCCGGAAAATCAAACGGTTTCTGGAAGATGAGGACAACCTTTCCAAATCGGCACAAAAAATCGTCAAGAACAAACAACAGAAACAACAGATGCAGGAGGAGGATGAGCTATGATCGTTCCGATGTATAAATATTCCTTCCTGGTCTATTATGCCGGCTATTCCGATTTCCTGAAGGATCTGAAAAAACTGGGGGTGGTACATATAGACAGGAAAGTGTCGGATCCCACCCCAGAAATGCAGGAGTTGATGCGCCACATCAACGATGTGGGGCAGGCGGTCAAAAAGCTGGAATGGTTCAAAGGAGCGGCTGAAAGCCAGGAGTCCCCGTTCCGGGACGGCGAAGCCGTATACAAACAGATCAGGGAAATAGAAAAAGAACAGGAGCATATCCAACATCACCAGGCCCGCCTTGAAAAAGAGGAAAGCCAGCTGGAACCCTGGGGGAACTTCGACTGGGACAATCTCCGCAGGCTTGAATCAGCAGGTCTTGAATTCCGCTTCTTCAGTTGTCCGGCCAAAAAATTCCAGACCCAATGGATGGTCGACCACTATGTCAGCGTCATTGACGACGTCAGGGGCAATTCTTACTTTGTCAAAATCGACCGGAAAGGAGATGATATTTCCAGTTTTCTGGAACTTCCCGGGGTAGAACAACTCTTTCCACCCCAAAATTCGCTCAACGAAGTTCGAACTAAGCTGAAGGAATTACAAGAAAAAAGCCGGGAGCTCCACGACGAACTCGTCCTGATCGCCTCCGTTTCAAAGGGTTTGCTGAAAGATTACCACAATTCCCTCAGGGACGAATGGTCTGAGATGAATGCCCGCCAGCAGACTTCGGAAGAGGTAGAGGGCAAGGTAAAAATAATCGAAGGCTTTGTCCCGGAAACTCGGAAATCGGAACTGGATACGTACCTGGAAGAAAAAGGGATCGCCCACCTTGCCGAAGCTCCCAATCCGGAGGTCAAATCCCCCATCCTCCTCAAGAACAACAAGTTCGCCAGGCTGTTTGAAGTAATTGCCAATATGTATGATTATCCCAATCATACCGAGATGGACCTGGTGCCTTTCTTCGCTCCCTTCTACATGATGTTTTTCGGCTTTTGCATGGGTGATGCGGGCTACGGACTGCTGATTCTTGCAGCCACCACCCTTCTGAAACCCAAGTTCCCGAAAATGAGGGATATTCTCAGCCTGGCCCAGTGGCTCGGACTGGGCACGGTGATCTTCGGCAGCCTCACGGGTACCTTTTTCGGCATCCCCCTTGCCGATTCAGAAGTCCCTTTCCTCGCAGGGGTGAAAAGATTTATGCTCGACACCAACCAACTCTTCAACCTATCCATCATCCTGGGCGCCATACAGGTTGTTTTCGGCATGGTGGTGAAAGTTTTCAACATCCGCAAGTCGATGGGAATCGGTTATGCCCTGTCGACGATTGGCTGGCTGGTGCTGGTGGTGGGATCGGGAATCCTCTTTGGCGCTAAGAAAGCCGGCTGGGTGGCTCCGGAAGCAGCCACCATCATCCAGTACGTCATTTTGGGCGTAGCAGGGGTATTGATCTTGTTGCTGAATAATCCCAAAAGAAATGTGCTGATCAATTTCGGAGCCGGATTGTGGGATACCTATGGGATGATTTCGGGGATCTTCGGAGACCTCCTTTCCTACATCCGGTTGTTTGCACTGGGAATCTCCAGCGGGATTCTTGGATTTGTCTTCAACCAGTTGGCCTTGAGCCTCAAACCCGACAACATCATCCTGGGACCCATTGTGATGATCATTGTCCTGCTTATCGGCCACGGAATCACCATCTTCATGGCGGCCCTGGGCGCCTTCGTTCACCCCATGCGACTTACCTTCGTCGAATTCTATAAAAACGCGGGCTTCGCAGGAGGCGGCAAACCATACACCCCCTTTAAACAACACACATCTCCATCCTGAGAATAAAATCAATGTATAACAACTAAAAATAACGAAAATGACACCAATTTTATTAGCTTACATCGGAGTTGCCTTAATGATTGGCATGGGAGGCATCGGCAGTGCTTACGGCACGACTATTTGCGGCAATGCGGCCGTGGGATCCATGAAAAAGAACAGCGAAGCGTTCGGGTCCTACGTCATGCTGTCAGCCCTCCCCGGAAGCCAGGGATTGTACGGTTTTGCCGGATACTTCCTGATGAGTAATTTCTTTAACCTGCTCACCCCTGAAGTCACCTGGGCACAGTCGTGCGCCGTATTGTTCTCCGGGATTTTTATGGGTTTCGTGCTCCTGTTGTCGGCCATCCGCCAGGGGGAGGTCTGTGCTAACGGGATCGTGGCTATCGGACAAGGACATGACGTCGCCGGGAAAACCCTTATCCTCGCCGTGTTCCCTGAACTCTACGCCATCATTTCACTGGCAGCCACCTTCCTGATCGGTTCCGCAGTGGCCGCCTGATTTAACCAATTTTTATCAACAGAAAAGCCGGGCAGAAAAAATTTCTGCCCGGCTTTATTATTCAGATATCTGACTTCGATTGATTACAATCCGGATTACTGATTGAGAAGGGCTTTCAACTCCCCTGAAGTCACGGCCCTGCCTTCATGAAATCCCACGACAAAACAGCCCGGGAATTTCGGGGCAATTTGCCTGCGCTTGGAGGCAGCCTCGTTGTATGTACCATACATGCCGGTGAAATATTTGAAATAGTTCCCGATTTGCTTTTCGAACACGCCGGTCTCCCCTTTAAAAATCGCTGATTCCATGTCGATAGGGGTCAGGTTTGCAATAATCTGAACCGTAAAGAAAGTGGCCGTATCGGGCGACATGAAATCCACAGACAGCTCTGTGCCGGGAACACTTGCCGGAATCTGCTGCGTTTCGGGTAATGCAGCGGGCTTGGTGCCCTGTTCGCTTACCGCCTGTTTCGCCGTCTCCGCGGCAGGTTCCTTTACTGTAGTATCATCGCCGGCCGGCGTTTGCAGGCATCCTTTGAAGAAATCGGGATCAAGTACCTGAACAGGGATTTTCTCCCCATCCCTGAAAATGTCGGGATTAAAGGGTTCCCTGCCGTAATAATCCGATGCCGTTTCCAGAATCCTGAACTCAGTACGCCGGTTGGCCTGGTGTTCCTCCTCAGAACAGGGCACCCCGTCGGCACACCGGTTGACAAGCCTGGTTTCTCCGTACCCCTGTGCTTCCATCCGCATGGGATTCACACCTTTCAGGGTGATATAGCGCACAGCCGCCTCGGCTCTCCTCTGCGATAAAATATCATTGTATTCGTGTGAAGCACGGCTGTCGGTATGGGATGAAAGTTCGATCGCAATGGGATACTGTTTCATCAACTGAACCAGGCGATCGAGCGGTGGCCGTGCGTCGGGCCTGATATGCCATTTGTCAAGATCATAATAGATGTTCTCTATGACGAAGGTCTTATTCACCTCATACCTGTCAAGCAGCAAATCGCGGGGAACCGTGTTGGTTTCCGCGGAGTCGGGAGCAGAAAAACGGAAAGTGACGCAGTCATCAAAATAACCCGGCTTCATCGCTTTGGCAACATACAAAAGATCTTTCTCCACGGGAAGGCAATAAAGCCCCGAGGTGTCGGTACGGAAGACATAGACATCATGGGTCTTTGAATTGATCACAAAAACCGAGGCCTCCGGCAAGGGATCCATCGTGATTTTATCCCTGACATATCCGCAAGCCCGAAACGGGCCTGATGCCAGCAATTGACCCTCTTTCGGCTTTTCCCAAATCCTGGATGGGATTCCTGAATAATTACGGATGGCATAGATATCATCGGCACCCAATCCGCCTGGTCTGTTGGAGCTGAAAAAGCCTTCATTCATATCCCTGTGAAAGACCAGTCCGAAATCATCATAGGATGAATTGACGGGTTTGCGCATATTTTCAGGAGCCTGCCATACTTTGCCATCCCATCGTGATTCGAACAGGTCAAGCCCGCCATACCCGAAATGACCGTCAGAGGAAAAATATAAGGTCGTATCATTTAACCAGAAAGGAAAAACCTCGTTACCAAAGCTGTTCACCAGAGGTCCCAGGTTCTCCGGCTGAGACCACTCAGTGCCGTTTTTCTCACTGATATAGAGGTCACTTCCGCCAAATCCGCCGGGCATATCAGAGGAGAAGATCATTTTGGACCCATCGGCCGATACCGTAGGGTGTCCTACCGAATAGGTTTCGCTGTTATAGGGAAATGGCTCATATTTGACACGCTGGTTTCCCGTTATTTCGCCGGAATAAATCCTTAATAAGCTGGTACGAAAGTTGTTCTCATCTCTTTTCACCTTCATTTTCGTGGTACGGGTAATGAAGATGGTTTCAAAATCAGATGAAAAGCTGGCGGGGCCATCATGCCAGGTTTGGTTAAAAACGTCCGACATTCTGCGGGGCACCGACATTTCGGACCAGAAATCACGGAAAAAAGCCGGTTGAGAATAGTAGAGGTCCAGATAACCGTAATTGGTCCATCCGTATAGGTTTTCATCGATCAACGCTGAAGAACGGTCCGAGGTGAAGAGCAGCCCTTCCTTGTAAAAGACAGGGCAGAAATCGGAATACGGGCTGTTCAGGGAGGTGGAATTACTTATTTCAACCAATTCATCAGGCATATCGAGTTCCTGAATTTCCCTGGAATAGCGGGCAAACAAGGGTCCACGCTCATCGTCGGGATTGAGTTCCGCATATTTCAGGAACGCCTGTTCTGCCGCATCATATTCTTCAAGGCTCCGCAAAGCTTGTCCCAAATAATAGTAGTGGAGAGGTTCCGGATCGTAAAATTCGATTCCTCTGGCATACCAGGAGCGCGCCTCCTTCACGTCATTGATCATCCGGTAACAATCGGCCAAACGGAAGGTGGCCTCCCTTTTTTCAGCCTCACTGCCTTTCTCCGCACTTTTCTTATACAGGGGTATTGCCTTGGCATATTTGTACAGCTCAAAATAGCGGTTCGCTTTCCTGTTGCTAGCCACCCCCTCAGAGATCCCTGTGAGGGTGATCGCAAGAACCAGAATAATTATCCTGTATCTCATTTCATTGATTTTTTAATTTCCTGCCTGGAATGTTGTTCATCTTTCACCCTCCGTTAGAAATACCTGGGTGTTTTCATGCGAAATTGATAAACATTCACATCAAATCCAAGCCTGAATTCGTGAGAACCATAATTATGGGGCAACAATTCATTCAGGTAGACGTCAAAAGAGTAGCCCAGCCTCATCCAGGGTTTCAACTGGAATTCAGCCAGGAAGGCGATGGCGTGCATGGTCCGGTAGGAAGCACCTATCCAGAACGTCTTGTCGAACTGGAAACTGGCATTCAGATCAAGCTGTGGGGGTGCATTTTTAACATATTTCCCCAGCAGGGAGGGTCTGAACGCTATGATGTCATTCAAAGGAAAGATCGCTCCCCCCATCAGGTAAAAGTGACGCATCAGCCGGGTAAAAGAGGTAGCCCCGCTCGACGTCTCCGAGATGCCATATTCATTTTCCAGAAGCTGCTTGGAAGAAAGTCCCGCAAAAAACCTCGGAGATTGGAAATAGACCCCCAGGTTAAAATCAGGGGTTATTCTCCTGACTTCACGTGGATAGAAATATTCATCGGGATATTTAACCCTGATCATGTTCCAGTCAAAATCAAAATATTTGATCCCTCCCTGTAATCCGAAGGCCAGCGAACTCTGCTCGAAAAATATCCGGTAGGCATAGGTAGCCATCAAGCCCTGGTTAATGGCAGGTCCGAGGGCATCGCGGTAACCATAAAACCCCAGTCCCACGCTACGGTTTCTCATGGCCATGTGCGCGCCGAAAGTCAGGGTGTGCGGTGCACCTTCAATGCCAACCCATTGTATCCGGTCCAGCACATCGATGGTCAACACCTCCCTGCTCCCTGCATAGGCAGGATTTACCACCTGCTTGTTAAACATATACTGGGTGAACAAAGGATCCTGTTGCGAATACGCCGTAATGCCTGCTAACAGGAATATTATGAATGTTAACTTCTTCATCCTGATATTTTTTTTCATGATCAGTAACTGCTTTTTACCTGGATCCATCCCGTATAGGTTTTCTCGTTATGTATCTTCAGCAGATAATAATATGTTCCGTCAGGCACCGGTTTCCCGTGGGAATTGGTACCATCCCACAGCACTTCGTTTTTGCCGTAACCCTGGAACTCTATGATCTTATCTCCCCATCTGTTGAAAATCATCACTTCATTATCGGGGAACAGGTCAATACCGTCGATCAGCCACACGTCGTTGATGCCATCCTTGTTGGGAGAGATGGCATTGTAGATGATCAGTACATCGTCAATATCATCTTTCACGGCCACATCGACGGTATCCCTTCCGACACATCCCGAAACCCCGTCGGTTACCGTGAGGATAAAACGGGTGTCGGCGTTCAGCGGCTGGGTTTCCGTGCTGCTGGTATTGTGATTATAGACTTTTGTGGCCGGCTCCCAGTTGTAGAAGAAATTCCCCGATCCGTTTTCCACCGTTGCCATCAGGTTCACGCTCCTGTTGCGCAGGATGATCCTGTCTTCGCCGGCATCTACCAGCAGGGGTTCATGGATGGTAAGGAAGAGGGTGTCAGAGACTATGACGCCGGTGCAGCCTTCCTGGCCGTGGCCCGTCAAAACAAAGCGGATCACCCCGAATTCCCCTTCCCCGGGAGTATAGACCGGATGAAGGGCGGTGTTGTCCGACAATGTTCCCGCTCCTGTGGTTGTCCAGATCAGGGGTGCGGCATTTACCGCCGTCGCCGTGTCGAAGTGGATGATGTCGCCGTCGCATGCTGAAAAATCCTCCCCGGCATAGACTTCGGGATACCCTGTGATGGTGAGGATCAGGAAGTCAGAAACACTTGCACATTCCGAAGAGGCTGTCAGGATGAGGATGACCGACCCGTTGAGGATATCTGCCGGACTGGGGGTATAGACCGGGCGGAGGGCTGCGGGATCGCTGAAGGTTCCCGTACCGCTGCTTCTCCATTCCAATTCCAGCCCTGCGGGGGCGGAAGCGTCTCCGGAGGTGAAGGTACTCCCCTCACAAATGGAGGCGTTCTCCCCGGCAAATGGTTTTATAGTAGAATTGTCAACGATAACATTCACCTGCTGCATACATACCGCAGAATTTCCGGATTCATCGGTAACCGTCCAGATAATCTGGCTAATACCTGCCATAAAACGATATGGCAGGGCCGATACCTTGAACGGGCCGCTCACGGAATTGTCGGGAGCCCATACCTTGTAGGAGAGAGTCACCGGACGGTTGCAGTTTTCAGTATAGGCGGGAGGTGCCGGTATTATGTCAGCATAACACTCCCCTGCTCCGGGCTTATAGGTAACGGGAGCGCCGCACAGGAGTGCCGGGGCTTCCCTGTCACGGATGGTGACGGTAAAAGCACAGGAGTCGGCCTGGCTTCCTGCCGTTTCCCTGAGGATGTATTTCACCGTGCTGGTACCCGTGAGGAAGGTATATCCGCTCACGTCATCCACCCCCGTCGCCCTGGTGCCATCGGGATTAATGACCTCCCATGTAATTCCGAAGGAGCAGTTGCTGTTGGCCAGGAGGGGCGAGAGACTGTGGGGAGGCGACTTCCAGCCGCAGAGTCCCGGATCGTTGTCCATATAGATGTCAGGCTGGCAAACCATAAAGGGATATTCCGTATCCACGACCTTGAGGATAAAGGCGCAGAATGCGATGTTCCCCGAAGCGTCTTCCGCCTTGTACCTGATGGTATACTGTCCTGCCGTCAGCTGGGTTCCCAGGGAAGGACCATCCACCTGGGTGACCTCCACGCCTGAGCAGTTGTCCCTGGCAACGGGGATGCTCCATACCGCACCGGTCTCACAGGCGCCGGGATACAAACCCACTACAAAAACATCGCCGTAAGGACAGTTAACAAACACCGGAGGTTCCTCATCCACCACCGTCACGGAAATACGGCAGGTATCAGAATTGCAGGAGGGACCGCATGCTTCGGCCCACCACTCCACCACCGTGGTTCCCACAGGGAAAAATGCCCCTTCCAGGGTTTGAGGATTCCCCCAGGTCTCGAAATCATGCCGTACCATGATCTGATCGCACATGAAGCTGAAAGCCCCCAGAGCATCCAGCTCTTTGTTGGGGATCACATAACCGCACAAACCCGGAGAAGCCTTGAAAACGAAATCGGTTTCTTCGGGACACTGGATTTCGGGTTTCGGCAAAATGGTGATCACCATGGAATCCCAAACATCAGAACAACCTTCACCGCCGAATGGCGTAACATGCATCGTCAGCACGACATCCCCGCTTTCGCCGGCAGGAGAATGGTAGACCGGATGCAGGCTGTTGGCATCCTCCAGCGTACCCATCCCGTTGTGGGTCCAGGTAACGGATGCGTAATCGGAAGCTGAAGAACCCGTAACCTTATAGTCATTGCCGCTGCACATGACTGCATCAGGTCCCGCTGAGGCCTTCGGCGGATCGTGAACGGTCACCCTGACGGTGTCCTCCCCGTAACAACCCGCCAACTGATGGGAGTACAGGAAAAGATAACTTCCTTGGATCAACCCGCTGACCGTAGTGGTTGCCGCCGACGGTGCCGAGAAAACGGGAACGTTGGGCCCGCTGATGCGCGTCCACGCCGACACGGCACCCGGGTAAGCAGTACCCGTCAGCTGTAAAGAGGTGACTCCGCAAACATCCTGGTCTTCTCCTGCATCCACTGTTATATCGGTGTACACCGTCACAAAGAGGGTGTCATATTTGCATGTCAGAGGGGAACAAACCTGGAATACAGCCCTGTCAATTCCGGAAAAGCCGCTTTCGGGGGTATAGGTAAAACTTCCGTCGGCAGCTATGACCACGACACCATGCACCGGAGAAGCTACCGGCGTTGTGTTGACGGTAAGGGTACTCCCCAGATAATCACGGTCGCCGTTGGCAAGAATATTACCTGTCAGCGTTGACTCCCCACACATCACCAGATGCTCGTTGACGATGATCAGGGAGGGTGCCACAGGATCTGTCTCCGCGGAATCGGAGTTATTCCCGGGAACGGGATCTTCAGAGCTTCCGGTCACGGAAGCGGTGTTGACATACGTGCCCGTGGAATTCACCCTGGCGTTGATTTTCAGGGTTTCCGACGCGCCGGCCCTCAGGTAGGCCAAAGTCCACGTGGGGGCATCCCAGGTACCCCTCGACGGAGTGGCGCTCAGGAAAGTATACCCCGAGGGAAGAATATCGGTAACAACAATATTTGTCGCATTGTCAGGTCCGTTGTTGGTAACCCTGATGGTAAAGGTCAGGTCCGTGCCAAAATAGGGAATTTCGGCATTCACGGTTTTTTCGATCGCCAAGTCGGCACCGCAGCCCGAAAGAGTAATCGTCACCTGCCTGGGTTTGGATATACATCCGTACTCATTTTTCACGGTAACCTGATAGGTTCCCGGGGCTACCCCCGTAAATCTGTTCCCGGACTGATAAACAATTCCGTTAATGCTATACTGATACCCCGCTCCCACAGGCGTCGTAACCGTTATTACGCCGCTGTTAGTTTCACACGAGGGTTGCGTGACGCTGACCGTTGGAGTTGCCGGGGTGGCGTATACCGTGACAGTCACGCTGTTGCTGGTGGTGGTGCAGACCACCCCGCTGGTGGTGGTGTATTGTCTGCGGTAAGTATAGGTTCCGGCGTTCAATGTGCCGGTAGTGTAATTCTGCTGGTTGTTGGTTCCCGGGGCGGGAGTGAATGCGCCACCTGTGCTGACTTCCCACAGATAAGTGCCGCCTCCCGGACTCGCTGCTGCTCCCATGATGGTCGTTCCCGCAAAGGGAGCACAACCGCTGGCCGGTGAAGGTTCGCTGATCGTATTGTTGGTGATCGGACAGGTGCAGTCGGTGCCGGCAGTGATTACCACGATATCCGTGCATCCGTTGGTGGTCGTCCACACCAGGTTGTAGGTGCCCGGTGCGGAGAAACCGGTCACGGTGGTGGTGGGGCTGGAGGGATTGGCGATGGTGGCCGTTCCGGCGCTCCCCGCTCCCAGGCTCCAGGTGCCCGTCCCCGTGGCCGACATGGTTGCCCTGCCCGTGCTATAACAATCCACAGTTTGGTCCGAACCTGCATTGGCGGGCACACAAACGCCCGGCGCTGTGGTACCCGCCAGGATCATGGCACTCCGGCATCCGTCGGCAGAAAGGACACTGGCATGGATCGTCTGTGCCGGACCATCCTGGTCGTAAACCGGAAGGGTGGCACTCCAGGTCGCTCCTCCGTCGGTACTGAACTGAAGGGTTCCCCCTATACCGGTTACGCTTCCCAAAGCAATAGATCCTCCGCTGACCGTGCAGTTGGAGCAGGTGCTGTTGGTGATGGTCAGTGTTCCCGTGGGAGCTTCCGATGTGGTGCAACTGCCCGGAGCGGTGGTACCCACAAGGGTCATGGCACTCCGGCAGCCGTCAGCGGACAGGACGCTGGCATGGATCGTCTGTGCCGGGCCATCCTGGTCGTAGGCCGGCAGGGTTAAACTCCAGGTGGCTCCCCCGTCGGTGCTGAATTGCAGGGTTCCCCCTATACCGGTTACGCTTCCCAAAGCAATTGATCCTCCGCTTACCGTACAGTCGGTACAGCTGCTGTTGGTGATTGCCAGCGTACCCGCGGGCGCCGCCGGTGCTGCATTCACGATGATGTTCACGCTGTTGCTGGTGGTGGTGCAGATCACCCCGGTGACCGTGGTATATTGTCTGCGGTAAGTATAGGTCCCGGCGTTCAATGTGCCGGTGATGTAATTCTGCTGGTTGTTGGTACCCGGAGCAGGAATAAATCCGTTCCCCGTACTGACCTCCCACAGATAAGTGCCGCCTCCCGGACTCGCTGCTGCACCCATGATGGTCGTCCCTGCAAAGGGAGCACAACCGCCGGTTGGACTGGGTTGCGTGATCGTATTGTTGGTGATCGGGCAGGTGCAGTCGGTGCCGGCCGTGATTACCGCAACATCCATACATCCGTTGGTGGTCGTCCATACCAGGTTGTAAGTCCCCGGTACGGAGAAGCCGGTCACGGTGGTGGTGGGGCTTGCGGGACTGGCAATGGTGGCCGTTCCGGCGCTCCCCGCTCCCAGGCTCCAGGTACCCGTGCCCGTGGCAGACATGGTCGCCGTGCCCGTGCTGTAACAATCGACCGACTGGTCAGGTCCCGCATTGGCGGGCATGCAAACGCCCGGCGCGGTGGTCCCCGCCAAGATCATGACGCTTCGGCATCCGTCGGCAGAAAGGACGCTGGCATGGATCGTCTGCGCCGGTCCTTCCTGGTTGTATGACGGAAGTGTGGCACTCCAAGTGGCTCCCCCGTCTGTGCTGAACTGGAGGGTACCTCCGGTGCCGCTGAGGGTTCCCAGGCCTATCGTTCCTCCACCGACCGTGCAGTTGGTGCAGGTGCTGTTGATGATAGCCAGGGTTCCCGTGGGGGTCGCCGGCGTGGTGCAGCTACCCGGAAACGTCGTACCCGCAAGGATCATCGTGCTGCGGCAACCGTTGGGCGAAAGGACGCTGGCATGGATCGTCTGCGCCGGTCCTTCCTGGTTGTATGACGGAAGTGTGGCACTCCAAGTAGCTCCCCCGTCAGTGCTGAACTGAAGGGTGCCCCCTGAACCGCTGAGGGTTCCCAGGGCTATCGTTCCTCCACCGACCGTGCAGTTGGTGCAGATGCTGTTGACGATGGCCAGGGTTCCCGTGGGGGTCGCCGGCGTGGTGCAGCTTCCCGGTGAGGTAGTGCCCACAAGGGACATCACACTCCGGCAACCGTTGGGCGAAAGGACGCTGGCATAGATCGTCTGTGCCGGACCGTCCTGGTCATAAGATGGCAGTGTTGCACTCCAGGTGGCTCCCCCGTCAGTGCTGAACTGAAGAGTGCCCCCTGATCCGGTTACGCTTCCCAAAGCAATTGACCCACCGCTGACCGTACAGTCGACACAGCTACTGTTGGTGATGACCAGGGCTCCCGTGGGGGGAGCAGGCGTGGCATACACCGTGATGGTCACGCTGTTGCTGTATGTGCTGCAAATCACCCCGCTGGTAGTGATGTATTGTCTGCGGTAAGTATAGGTTCCGGCGGTCAATGTGCCAGTGGTGTAATTCTGCTGGTTATTGGTACCCGGAGCTGCCGTGAATCCACTTCCCGAATTCACTTCCCAAAGATAGGTGCCACCTCCCGGACTCGCTGCTGCTCCCATGATGGTCGTCCCTGCAAAGGGTGCACAACCACTGGCCGGGGAGGGTTCGGTGATTATATTGTTGGTAACCGGACAGTCACAATTGTTATTAGCCGTAATAACAGCAATATCTGTACATCCGTTGGTGGTCGTCCATACCAGGTTGTAGGTGCCCAGTGCTGAGAAACTGGTCACAGTGGTGGTGGGGCTGGAGGGATTGGAGATAGTGGCCGTGCCGGCACTGCCCGCTCCCAGGCTCCAGGTGCCCGTACCCGTGGCGGACATGGTCGCCGTGCCCGTAATATAACAATCCACAGTCTGGTCCGAACCTGCATTGGCGGGCGTGCAAACGCCCGGCGCGGTGGTTCCCACCAGGATCATGACGCTGCGGCATCCGTTGGCCGAAAGGATGCTGGCATAAATCGTCTGCGCCGGACCGTCCTGGTCATAGACCGGAAGGGTGGCACTCCAAGTCGTTCCTCCGTCAGTGCTAAATTGAAGCGTTCCGCCCGTACCGGTGACCGTGCCCAGTCCGATCGATCCTCCGCTTACCACACAGTTGATGCATGTGCTGTTGACAATGGCCAGTGTTCCAGAAGGAGCCGACGGTGTGGTGCATGCTCCGGGGGAAGTACTGCCCACCAGTACAATGTCGCTACGGCACCCGTTGGGAGAGACCACACTGGCGTAAATGATCTGGACAGGACCGTCCTGGTCATAGACCGGAAGGGTGGCGCTCCAGGTCGTTCCCCCGTCGGTGCTGAACTGAAGCGTTCCGCCCGTACCGGTGACCGTGCCCAGGGTTATAGTACCCCCGCTGAGCGTACAATTTGTGCAGCTACTGTTGGTGATGTCCAAGGCTCCCGTGGGCGGTGCCGGCGTAGTGCAGGTGCCTGGTGCCGTTGTGCCCACCAGGGTCATCGGGCTGCGGCATCCGTTGGGAGAAACAACGCTGGCATGGATGGTCTGTGCCGGGCCATCCTGGTCGTAGACCGGAAGTGATGAACTCCACGTCGAGCCTCCGTCGGTACTGAACTGAAGCGTTCCACCACTGCCGCTGACTGTCCCCAGCGCTATCGATCCCCCGCTCAACATACAATTGGTGCAACTGCTGTTGACAATGGTCAGCGTTCCCGTGGGCGCAGCCGGCGTGGCATACACCGTGATGGTCACGCTGTTGCTGTATGTGCTGCAGATCACCCCGCTGGTGGTGGTGTATTGTCTGCGGTAAGTATAGGTTCCGGCAGTCAGGGCGCCGGTGGTATAATTCTGCTGGTTGTTAATACCCGGAGCAGGGATGAATCCGCTTCCCGAATTTACTTCCCAAAGATAGGTGCCACCTCCCGGGCTGGGCGCTGACCCGAAAATCGTGGTTCCTCCGTAGGGTGCACAGGAACCGGCAGGTGTTGGCTGCGTGATCGTATTGCCGGTTATCGGACAGCCACAGTCGGTGCCGGCCGTGATTACCGCGATATCCGTACATCCATTGGTGGTTGTCCATACCAGGTTGTAGGTGCCCGGTGCGGAGAAACTGGTCACCGTAGTGGTGGGGCTGGAGGGATTGGTAATGGTGACCGTGCCGGCGCTGCCCGCTCCCAGGCTCCAGGTGCCTGTGCCCGTGGCCGACATCGTGGCAGTTCCCGTGCTGTAGCAATCGACTGCCTGGTCCGAACCTGCATTGGCTGGCGTGCAAACGCCCGGTGCGGTGGTTCCCGCCAGGATCATGACGCTGCGGCAACCGTTGGCAGAAAGGACGCTGGCATGGATCGTCTGAGCCGGACCATCCTGGTCATAAACCGGAAGTGTGGCACTCCAGGTCGCTCCTCCGTCAGTGCTGAACTGGAGGGTACCTCCGCTGCCGTTGAGGGTTCCCAGGGCTATCGATCCTCCGCTTACCACGCAGTCAGTGCAAGTGCTGTTGATAATGGCCAGTGTACCAGTAGGAGCCGCCGGCGTTGTGCAGGTGCCAGGGGAAGTACTTCCCACCAGCACGATATTGCTACGGCATCCGTCTGCAGAAAGCACACTTGCATAGATGAGCTGTACAGGTCCGGTCTGGTTGTAAACAGGCAGTGAAGAACTCCAGGTCGTTCCCCCGTCGGTACTGAACTGAAGGGTGCCCCCTGATCCGGTTACGCTTCCCAAAGCAATGGTTCCGCCGCTGACCGTACAGTTCGCGCAGGTACTGTTGGTGATGTCCAGGGTTCCCGTGGGTGCTGAAGGTGTTGTGCAGGTTCCCGGAGCGGTGGTCCCCACCAGGGTCATAGCGCTGCGGCATCCGTCAGCGGACAATACGCTGGCGTGGATCATCTGTGCCGGACCATCCTGGTCGTAGACCGGGAGCGAGGTGCTCCAGGATACGCCCCCGTCGGTGCTGAACTGGAGGGTGCCGCCCGTGCCGGTGACTGTGCCCAGGGCAATCGATCCCCCGGAGAGGGTGCAGTTCGTGCACGTGCTGTTGGTAATTGCCAGCATGCCCGTGGGCGCTGACGGTGTGGCATATACAGTAAAGTTCATCGTGTTGCTGCAGCCATCCGAGGTCCGCGTATAGGTAAGCGTCACCACCCCGGCGCTTACTCCCGTCACCACTCCGGCGTTGGTCACCGTGGCGATGGAAGTGTTGCTGCTCGTCCAGGTGCCTCCCGTTCCCGGGGTCACCGTTGTGGTCTGCCCAGCGCATACATCGCTGTCACCTCCCAGAATCGGGACCGTCGGGGCCGCATTGATGACCACATTCTCTGAGGAGGGTGAAGGGCACCCCTCACTGCTGGTCACGGTGAAGGTATAGGTTGTTGCAGGTGGCAGACCTGTTACCGTAAAACTGGTGCCGCTTCCCGTATAGGTCGCCCCGCCGGGGCTCCTGGTGATGATCCAGCTTCCCGTGGAAGGCAGTCCGCTCAGTACCACGCTCCCAGTGGGGGTCGCGCAGGAGGGTTGCGTGATTACGCCGACAATCGGTGCCGGAGGTGGTGTACACCCGATGACAATCATATAATCTTCCACTTCTCCCACCGGAATAGAGGTCGCCGCCGGATCATTGAAAGGAGAAGTTAAACCGCTTCCAAACCTGAAACGGGCATAGGTCGGTGAAGTGGTGGCGTTTGCCGGCACAGTCACAGAAAGGTTATAGGTACCTGATATACCACCCAATACAAAATAATCGATGGAAATATTATTCGCAATTCTTTCCCCAGTATCAAAATTACCGTCCCCATTCCAGTCAATCCATGCATTCAACCGATATGTGGAATAAGTCACATCCCCATCGATAATGGTCATGGTCACCGGGATTGTCACTGTGGCACCCGGGGTAAGCTCCGGAAATACCACACCGTCCTCATCGTCACTGCCGTTGTTGTCGTCGCCGTCAGCGTTTCCAGAAGGCTGGTTGGCCGGTTCCGGATCGACAGAAGCACCCAGATATACATAATTTGTGTAGTAAGTATTTCCCGGGTCTTTAAAGAGATAAATTTCATGATAAGCAATACCATAAGACTCCGGTGCATCGCCGAAATCGAGTGCTTTAACATAGGTATAGGAACTAGCTGCATCATCATCGGTCGCTTGTTTTCCATTGGTATAATCAGGGGGTTGAACATTTACATTAAAACCGTTGGAAGGTTGTAAACCGGAAGTATTTACAGTGACCTTATACTGAATGGTAATGGTTCCTACAGCCGGGACGGCAGGAGTAGTTCCCGGAATTGGTTTATTCTGGATCCCGGTAAAAGTTTTATTACCTGCATCATATGTCCAGTTAAAATAATTGAGCCAGGTGCCGCCCAGCGCTTCAAGGGGATCTGTATTGTTGGGTACACCGCTCGAAAGAGTGATCACCAGTCCCATTTCCTGGTTAACGACAAGGGGCAGCGGATCGCTTCCGGAATTACCCACATTGAAGGACAAAACCCCGGTGCCCCCGAATTCCCAGGGCAACAGCGGCGCAGGATCTGTAATTGCCTGATTTACATATGGATTCCAGCTTTGTGCATTGGCGAAAATGGCTGCCAACACCAAACAACTTGCTATTATTATCCTTTTCATCTCTGTGAGTATTTTCATCGCAATCATTACTACGGTGTAACACTGAATTTGTCAGTTATGGTTTTAGTTTTTTCCTGACGGTTATCCGCCATACTTTTAAAAACAACTGAACCGGCTGCGTAAATTGCCGGTGTAATATAATCATAATCCTGAAATTTCACGGGAACCCCGGAAGGCAAAACAGGGTCAATCTTACTTTCCTGATCTGTCTCTTTCTCCCTGATGGTAAGCAGGTAATCCTCCACCTCGCCCCATTCGTGCGATCCGGCCGGACTTCCCTTGTTTTCACCCAACCGGAACCGGGCGTAAACCGGTTTAGAAATTTCAGCTTCTGTTGGCACTATCAATGTAAGAGTTTTGGTTCCGGATTCAAAGAAATCGACCGGACCGGCAATTTTTTCCCCGGGATCGGTAAAATCACCATCCCCGTTCCAGTCGATCCACGTGTTAAGTACCCCGTATCCCCCTTCATGAATGGTCACCACCACCGGAAGAGTCACAGTGTCCCCCCGTATCAGCTCCGGAAAAACGACTCCATCCTCATCGTCCGATCCATTTAGGTCATCGCCATCGGCACCAGAAGTATGGAAACCTGAGGGTTCGGCATCCACTGAACGTCCCAAATACACATAATTCAAATAGTTTCCGCTTCCGGGATCCTTAAAGACGTCGATTTCATGAACCGCCTCCCCGTAACTTGCCGGGGCATCCCCATAATCATATGCACGCACGAAAGTATAGGCACTCACGTCATCATCATGGGTAAGGTTGACACCATTGGTATAGGGTGGTTGCTGCAGGTTGACGTTAAAACCGTTGGCCGGCGCAGAACTCCGGGAGTTGCCAGTGACCTTGTACCGGATGCTCACCAAACCCTCACTCGCTGCCGGAATATCCTCCTTCTGTACCGCCATATAGGTTCCCAGGGAGGGATCGTAGCTCCACCTGAATTTTCCTGCCCAGGGACCACCCACCGAAGCCAGGGGATCTTCATCAGCAGGAACGCCATAAGACAAGGTGATCATCAATGTCATCTCCTGATCAGCCACCCGTTTCATTACCTCGTTACCCGAATTTCCCAATACAAAGGTAAGTTCTCCGTTCCCTCCAAATTCGTGAGGAAGCATGGGCGCAGGAGATACCGCTGCCCGCACGGCATAAGGATTCCATTTTTGTGCCCCTGCACCCAGGAACACAAATCCCAACATGACGGCGAACAACAATTTATTCATTAAATCTGGGTTTTCCTCCTATTTCTGCTGCATCATGGTGATCTTCACCGTCCTGAAAACTTCACTATCCACACCCGTAATCCGCATCACATAAGCTCCTGACACAAGGTCCTCCCTCGAGAGTTGAACCATGTTTCCATTTCCGGCATCAAAAACCACTATTTCATTATACACCAGGCTCCCTGCAGCATTGACCAATTCAAGACGGTACTTTCCGTCCCTGCTGATATTCACATAATACTTATCGGTAACCGGATTGGGGTACACCGAAATGTCAATTCCAGGAATATCCACCACTGTCCGGCCATTCTCGATCCTGTCGGGCCAGGTAATGATTACTGAGGCAGTCACTTTGTTGTTGGCCGCATCTGTCACAACCACCTCATAGTTACCGGGACCGAGTCCGGAAAGATCTTCCGAAGAAGCCCCGTTGCTCCATTCAAAAGTGTAAGGCAGCTTTCCCCCGGTGACCAACAATTCGATAGCGCCATCCAATTCACCATAGCCCGATGGTTGTGTCACCAAAGCTGTGGCTGACAATTCCGCAGAATGGATAAAAATGCGGTAGTCTTCCACTTCGCCCCACATATTGTCCCCCACTGGTCCGGTGTTTCCACCGATCCTGAAGCGGGCATAGATATGCTGGTTAAAAACGGCATCTTCAGGCACGGATACCTGCAAAGGAATGATTCCGGAAGAATAAACTGGAATAGGCGCCCCGTTCACCTTTTCCCCGGGATCGAGGAAATCGCCGTCGCCGTTCCAGTCGAACCAGGCGTTCAGGACTCCGAAGCTTTCGCCGTGGACCGTCACCGTAACGGGAACGACATAGCTGTTTCCGACCGATAAAACCGGAAAGATAACCCCATCCTCGTCGTCCTCCCCATAGATGTTGTCACCATTGGCAGGATCCGAAAAATTGGGAAAGGGATCATGGTCGACGATAGAGCCCAGCACAATGTAGCGGTTGTAATCCCCGGAAAGGGGATCCTTGTTGAGGTTGATCTCATGACGGGCTCTCCCGTAACTTTCAGGGGCGTCACCATAGTCGAAAGCCCTGGTGGCCGTGTAAGAACTGACCACATCGTCCTGGGTGGTATTGGAACCCCCGAGGTAAGCCGGAGTTTTCAATTTGATTTGAAATCCATTCGACGCCACGTCCAGAGGGGAATTGTTATTGGCCTGGAACCCTACCGTCAGCGATGTCTGGAAGTAGCCGGGTATATCCCTCTTCTGGACTCCCGTGAAAGTGTTCGTCGACCGGTCGTACGACCAGTCGAAATAACTCACCCCCTGCCCTTTCAGCGCCGACAGAGGGTTCCGCTTGTCGGGCAGCCCGTCGGACATGGTGATGATGACGGAAAGATTATTATCCGAATTGTTCCTGTCAAATAGCAGGGGGCTGCTACCCGAGTTACCCAGGTTAAAGGAGGCGACTCCCGGCTCCCTGAATTCTTCGGGTAGCAGCGGACTGATGATTCCCTGTGAGACATAAGGATTCCAACTCTGTGCTTCTGAAAGCATTATGCCCAAGACCAATATCGAGGCAAGAATTACTCTTTTCATATCACTTATATTAGGAGTAATGTCAATAAATAAAGTAATCAAGTTTTTCAGCATCCACATTGTTGTCGATCCTGTTTTCACCACCGCTCCAGGAGTCGATCTGAGAGGTGATGGTATAGACACCCCAGGTTTCACCGCCGTTCCAGTTGGCATAGAACCCGAAGCGCGAGAAGGAGCCGGCTTCGATGACACTGAAAGTGGTGAAGATATGGTGCGTAGCATTCTGGCTATAGGTCCAGACACTGTTATGGACAGAGGTGGAGGACCCGATAACCGTCATAGAAGTAGAGAAAGGACCGTCGAGTGCCCAGCGGGTATCCTTCGGAATCCGCACGATGATCTGACCGTTGGTATTCACCATGTTCAGTTCTGTTACTCTGACGGTAACGTAGAACTTAGTCTGGCCGTGCATCACATTGGGCACGGCGGTGATGATCGGCGTCACATCGGGCACCTGGAAGATGCCGAAGTTAGCCTCCGTCACATCCGTGGTTCCCGTTGTTACCGCCAGTTTACCATCGACGGTACCATCGCTGCCGGCGCCTGCTCCCAGATTTTCACCGCTGCTGGACCATCCGGCCGGCAGGGTTGCAGTCGTCAGGCGTACACCAATGTTTTTAAGGGTATTGCTCAGGATGATCACATAGGAACTGTTTTCTTCCACTCCCTGTGAGATGAGCCAGGTCCCGTCGGCATTTACTGCGACACTTGAGATAACGGCATCGGTGGCCGGGTTGACCAGGTTGGCGTATAAGCCACCTGCGTTGGTACCTATACCGTCTACCTTACCATTTTCGAGCTTATCCAGGTCATGGAATATATTTCCCGAGATGGTCAGGCCACCACATGGTGCCACTGTGACCGTAAAGGTACAGGTCACCGGCCCGTTTCCGCAGGCATCGGTATAGCTGTAGGTCACCTTGGTGGTTCCCGGCGGGAAGATTTCCCCGGAAGCCAACCCTTCGGTCAGCATCCCTTCGGCAGTTCCGCCGCAGTTGTCTTCGAAGAGCGGCACGGTGTAAGTCACCACGGCTCCGCAACCTCCCGGATCGTTGTCGACGGAAATATCCTGCGGACAGCTCACCACCACGGGCACTTCGTTGTCCTCTACGAGGATGGTCTGGGTCACAGCAGTGCTATTTCCAGCTCCGTCGGTGGCCGTCCAGGTTCGCAGGAGGGTGTAGCTGAATTCACAACTGCCATCCACGCGCTGTTCCGAGAAGACCACATCGGGATCGGAATCGCAGTTATCGGTGGCATACACTCCAGTCCCCGCCGGAGGAACGGCATCGCAGGAAACCGTAAGGTCGGCGGGCACCCCTCGGAGAACCGGAGAAACATCATCACCCACGGTGATGGTAAAGACTTCGGTATCGAAGCATGCACCCAACGTGGCGGTGACGGTTATCATCGCCGTACCCGGCGCTGCCGATGCAGTGAAGGATGGAATATTCGGGTTGATGCCCGTGGAAAGTCCGTTGGAGAGTCCGATGTCATCACCCGAAACCGTCCAGGTGAATACTGTAGAAGCATTGGCAGGCTGTGCCGACAGGAGGATAGCCGGGATTTCACTTTCCGGACAGTAAGTCCCCAGGTCAGCCAGCGGATCAATGGTCATTATCTTACCTGCCGGGATGTTCACCGAAACAGAGGTCGTGCAGTTGTTGGCATCGGTGATGTTCACCGTGTAGATGCCTGCTGCCAGGCCAGTGGCGGTTGGTGCGGTTTGCACCGGCACCGTATTCCAGGCATAGCGATAAGGTGCGGTTCCACCGCTCACATCAACGGTAGCTGTTCCATCAGCCGCACCCTGGCAGCTCACCCCTTCGAAAGAAGTGATCACTGCCGACAGTTGGGCAGGTTGGGTGATGGTCACCGTCTGAACAGCGGAGCAACCTTTGGTATCCACCACCATGGCGGTGTAGATCCCCGCTTTGAGGTTGGTCACCGAGCTGCTGTTCAGGAAGCTGCTGCTGGGGATGATAAAGCCCAGGGCATCTTTCCAGGCAAAGCTGTACTCCCCGCTTCCGCCGGAGGCTTCCACGCTGGCACCGCCGGTGGCTTCACCCCAGCATGACGGGTTGACAACTGCCTTCACAGTGAGGACTAGGCTGACCGGATCGGTGATCTGGAACCCTCCCGTTGCCGAACATCCATTCATGTCGGTCACCGTGTAGGTATAGACACCCGCCACCAGGTTGGTAAAGATTCCCGTGGTATTTGTCAGACCTGTGCTCAACTTGTAGTTTAAGGTACCTGTTCCGCCGGAAGCAGATAGTTGTACCCCGCCGGTCTGGTTACCGGAGCAGTCGGCATCAGTGACCACGGGTGTACCCAGGGTAACCGGTGTTGCCGGCTGGCTGACCACCGCGGTGGCAGTTGTGCTGCAGTTGTTCTTATCCGTAACGGTTACGGTATAGATTCCTGCCGCCAGATTGACAGCCGTAGCGGAAGTCTGTACCGGGGTTGTATTCCAGGAATAGCTGTAGGGCGGCGTTCCGCCGGTCACCGAGGTGACGGTGGCCATTCCCGTGGAGGTTCCGAAGCATTTCACATCGATTCCGGAAGCTGTCACCGCCAGCGGTGCCTGCGGACCCGGGACGGTCACATAGACGGTTGCCGTACATCTGTTGTAGTCGGTAATCGTCACGGTATGGTTCCCCGCTGTCAAATGATCAGCCATAAAGGTATTCTGACCATTGCTCCACAGATAGGTATAGGGCGCTGTTCCACCGCTTGCCACCACCAGGGCGCTTCCGTCGTTTCCGCCATAGCAGCTGACCGGGTGGACCACCACAGGTGTGCCGCCTACCGGTGCAGGCTGTTCAATTTCTATGACCGCCATCACCTGGCATCCGCCTGCATCAGTCACCTGAACGGTGATCAGACCTGCGGTCAGTCCGGTAGCTATCGAGGTGGCATTGGGACCGGAAACGTCGTTTTGCACAAATCCGTTGCTCCATACAAAGTCATAGGGCGATTTTCCGCCGTTGACCACCAGGGTTGCCCGGCCATCATTTCCGCCATTACAGGTAACGTCCTTCCAACTGGTGAATACTGCCGTCAGTCCGTTGGGATCGTTCAGTACCACTGCGGTGGTTTCCTCACACCCGTTGGCATCGGTGGCGGTAACCAGGTACGTCCCGGCGGTAAGTCCGGTTGCCGTAGCACCGGTCTGGCCATTGCTCCAGAGATAGGTATAAGGAGGTATTCCGCCGCTTGCCTCTGCCGTGGCCGAACCGTTGATATTTCCTTCACAACTCGGGTTGGTCGTAGCCGTGATGACCACCTGAACCGCGGACTCCGGCTGGAGAATGTCGACCCAATTGGAAGTCACCATGCAGCCATTGGCATCTTTCACCACCACCTGATAGCTTCCGAAGGTCAGACCGGTGGCCGTTTTGTCGGAAGAACCGTTGCTCCACTCATAGGTGTAGGGTTCGGTACCGCCTGTGACGGTCACCGTTGCCTCACCATCGTTGCCACCGAAGCAATTTACATGGCCGTCGGCAGGCACCGAGGCTTCCGCTGTCAGCAGTGCCGGTTGGGTGATGATCACATTGATGATCTCTTCACAACCGTTGGCATCGGTCACCAGGATAGTGTAATTGCCGGCTGCCAATCCGCTTTGCCATGCTTCATCGTCTGCACCACCCCTGTCGAGCCAGTCGTAGGTATAGGGAGCCGTACCACCGGCCGCAGCCACGGCGGCGGAGCCGTCACTTTCTCCGTAGCAGCTCACCGGCTGGTTGTCTGTTTCTTCTACCACCAGCTGGTCGGGCTGGGTGATTTCTATGTTCTTCAGCACCGCCATGCAGCCGTTACCGTCGTAAATTACCACCTTGTACAACCCTGCCGGGATGTCCATGATATCTTCTCCGGTCGATGCAAAGCCGTTGCTGCTGTCCCAGTCATAAATATAGGTACCCGGACCCGTGCCGCCCGATACAGTGATCGAGATCGCCCCGTCACTGCCACCATAGCAGCTCACATCCCTATGCATATCCACAATGGCGGTCAGTCCGCCCAGATCCCGGATCATCACACCGTCGACCACTTCGCATCCGTTGGCATCCATGACCGTTACCTGGTAAGCACCTGCCACCAGGCCTGTGATCGTTGAACTGCCATAGGTTGTTTCCTGGAACCCGTTGCTCCAGATGTAGGTATATGGGGCCGTGCCACCTTCGGCCATGGCCGTGGCCTCACCGTGGTCCTCATTGCAACTCGCATCACTGGTCACTTCTGCCGTCACCAGCAGCGGCAACGGTTCTGTCAGCGATACCTCCGCCGTGGCCTCGCAGCCCCTAGCATCGGTCACAGTCACATCGTAGGTGCCGGCTATCAACCCTGTGGCCAACGCATTCGTAGAGCCATTGCTCCAGAGGATTTGGTAAGGAGGTGTTCCTCCCGAAACCATTACTGTTGCTGTTCCGTCGTTTCCGCCATAGCAGCTTACATCACCAGTGGATGAAACAGAAGCTTGCAGTACCGGAGGTTCCGTAAGGGTAACACTCCGTTCCAGGCTGCAACCGTTGCCGTCGGTAATGATAGCAGTGTAGGTACCCGGACCAAGATTTGGCCAGGTATGGGTATACGCATTTTCAATGGTGACATCGGTCAAACCACCGGCAATCCAGTGAATGGTAAAAGGATAGGGTGCGCCCTGCATGTTGATGGTCAGGGCTCCGTCGTCTTTGCCGCTGCAGGAAACATCAGTCGCCGACAGATTGATCGTCCCGGGTGTGTAAACCACCAGTTCGACAATATCAATGCCGTAGCAGTCACCATTGGCAACCCGTGCCCAAACATTGGCCGTGGTTGACAGGTAGGATTCCTTATCCAGGGGTTCCGTGGCATCCTGTGCATGGGTGTAGGAATCGTAATAGGTCACTGTAACACCTTCCGGAACCTCATGGTCATAATAACTTGTGCTGACCCTGCCGTCCGCATCTTTGAGGGCGAAGTAAGCCTTTGGATTTCCATCGGTGGTCACGGCGCACTCCTTCAGCTCAGCCATCCAGGTCTGGATCAAAGGACAAAGAATTATAATTGTCGGCGTGTCGTTGTCCACCGCCGTGCCAGAGATGTCAGTAACAGTACCGCCGTCGGGATCTTCGCCCGTGGCCAATGCCGTGTTCAGCACATGCCCCGCATCGATGTCGGCCTGGGTGATTGCATAGGTGAAGCTCGCAGTGCCAGTTCCCGCAG
>Ga0116185_1001083_pt1 | contig 28483 bp, 29 predicted proteins | sample AD_JPNNA7_MetaG_FD_89754 | JGI IMG/M metagenome (GOLD analysis project Ga0116185, IMG submission 89754) | Active sludge microbial communities of municipal wastewater-treating anaerobic digesters from Japan - AD_JPNNA7_MetaG | ecosystem: Engineered > Bioreactor > Anaerobic > Digestate | place...
CGCTATAAATTAATTTCCGGTCTTTGCTGGGGCAGTCCGCCGTGGCGGATTGAACCTACAACCTTCGGGTTATGAGCCCGACGAGCTACCAATTGCTCCACCCCGCGATCATAATATTATTCAATTAACAGTTATGAGTCCGATACGAGCTACTCCCGATTTATCAGAACTCCATCCCGCGATGTTAAATCTTTTAATACTTTTTCAAAATTTAGTGCGCAAATATAGTTATTCTCGGATGTGTATGCAAGTTAACTATATTTAACCATCTATATTGTTAAAACTTGATGCAATTCCGTCTAATGCCTGTGAACGAACATGTATTTCATTCAGTTTATGGATAAGACTTAAAATCACTTTTCGTTTGTCCTCAACTAATCCGGTCATAAAAGAACTTACTTCGGGTATATTACATTCGTCAAGAACACTTTCATAAAATCTTACCATTGCTGTTTCTCTGCGCAATGCTTCATTCAAAGTTGCACAAGTGTTTTTACATGCGTGCTGACATTTTGTATCTATCTCATCCATGATTTCCTCTAAAAATTTTTTTAATAATTATATTGATACCTGTTCAGCTAACTTTGCTAATTCTCTTCCGCGGGTAAGTGCTTGTTCGTTAACCGGAATCAGATTATGTCTTCGTTCCGGAAGTGCTTTCTTTAACGCTGATACAATTGATTCATCTGTTAAGATAGGGCGCTTTTCCAAAAAAGCACCGACCATAAACATATTGGCAACTTGTTTTGCACCAAGCTTTGCTGCTTCTTCGTTACCGGAAATTGCAATAATATCAATATCAGTTCTTGCTGGCGGACGAACAGCAGTAGATTGTTCATAAATCAATAGTCCGCCGGGTTTAACTGCATTTTCAAATTTATCTATTGACGGCTGATTTAATAATATGGCAGTATCAAACTTTGTTACGATTGGTGAACTGATTCTGGAATCAGATACAATAACCATACAGTTTGCAGTGCCGCCTCTCATTTCAGGACCGTATGAAGGCATCCAACTGACTTCTTTACCTTCAATCATTCCGGCATAGGCAATTAGTCTTCCCATTGAAAGCACACCCTGCCCGCCGAATCCGGCAAAAATCATTTCATGTTCTTTTGTCATTTCTAAATTCCTTTTTAATTCACTTTTAATTCTTTGGGACTTTCAGGTCACCAAGCGGATAATATGGAAACATTACTTCTTCAAGATATTTTATTGTTTCAACCGGTGTCATCTTCCAGCCTGAAGGACAGTTTGAAACAACTTCGATAAAACAGGTTCCCTTTTTCTGCTGTTGATATTCAAAGGATTTTGTAATTGCTTTCTTTAGTTTTCTTACAGCATTAGGATTATGAGCAGATTGCCTGGTTACATAATATGTAGCAGGTAATTGAGCTACCAGTTCTGTAATCTTTAACGGATAACCAACCATTGAAACATCTCTTCCATAAGGCGAAGTTGAAGTAACCATTCCGGGTAAAGATGTCGGAGCCATTTGTCCGCCTGTCATTCCGTAAATTCCGTTATTGATAAAAACAACCAGTATGTTTTCTCCACGGTTTGCAGTGTGTATTGTTTCAGCAGTTCCGATAGCTGCAAGATCACCATCTCCCTGATATGAAAAAACAAGTTTATCAGGCATAACTCTTTTAATTCCGGTTGCTACAGCACTTGCTCTGCCGTGTGCAGCTTCCTGCATATCAACGTTCATATAATGATAAGCAAAAACAGAACAGCCAACGGGAGCAACTCCGATAGTTTGTTCCTGAATGCCTAAGTCTGCAACTACTTCCATCAAAACATTATGAACAACACTGTGTGAACATCCGGGACAGTAGTGGTATGGGACATCAGTAAGAGTTTCAGGTCTGCGATAAACTTGTTCTACTTCTATTCCGTCTTCTAATATTAATTTTTCTTCCATTTTAATTTCTCCTATTGGTGAAGCACATTTAATTTTTCAGATATTGCTTCTACTTCGTTAAGAATATCATCGGGTGTTGAAATCATTCCGCCCATTCTTCCTTTAAAGTAAACAGGTGCTCTTCCTTCTACTGCAAGGCGAACATCTTCAACCATTTGTCCTGCATTCATTTCTACATCAAGAATGAAATCAACTTTTTCTGCTAATTCAGCAATTCGTTTATATGGGAAAGGATAAAGTGTAATTGGTCTAAGCAACCCGATCTTAATTCCTTTTGCTCTACCGAGATCCATTACCTTTTGGCATATACGTGCTGAAAGACCGAATGCAACCAAAAGCACTTCAGCATCATCGGTGTTAAGCTCTTCCCATCTTACTTCACTTTGCATTGCGGCATATTTTTCCTGAAGCTCAAGATTTACTTTTTCCATTACTTCGGGCTGAATAAATAGGGAAGTGATAATATTACGTTCGCGGTCTTTTGTTTTACCGGTAGTAGCCCAGGGTTTAGAAACTTTTGGAAGACTATTGTCTTTTGGTAATACAACTTTTTCCATCATCTGTCCAAGTGCACCGTCAGCAAGAATCATTGCGGGATTGCGATATTTTTCTGCTAATTTAAATGCATCAAAGACAAAGTCAGCTAATTCCTGAACTGAAGATGGAGCTAAAACAATCAGATGATAATCTCCATGACCACCTCCCTTTGTGGCCTGAAAATAATCACTCTGTGAAGGTTGAATTGTTCCTAAACCCGGACCGCCACGAACAACATTAACAACTAAACAAGGAAGTTGTGCAGAAGCAATATAGGATATTCCTTCCTGCATTAAACTGATACCCGGTGATGAAGAAGATGTCATAACTCTTGCGCCTGCTCCTGCAGCACCATAAACCATATTGATTGAAGCTACTTCACTTTCAGCCTGAAGCACAACAGTTTTTTTATCTTTTCTGTTGGGAACTTCAAACATAAGATATTCGATAACTTCCGATTGAGGAGTTATCGGATATCCGAAATAAGCATCAATGTTTGCACGAATTGCAGCTTCGGCAAGTGCTTCGTTTCCTTTCATCAAACGAGGTTCTTCTGTTCTGATTTCTTTTTCCATTTTTAAAACCTTTTTTTAATAATTAAACTTTAGCCTGAGCTTTTTTAACAGGCTTTGGTTCACGATAAACAGTTATAGCTGCTTCGGGACAAACGAGTGCACAGTTTATACAACCGGTGCAAGCGCTGCTTATTAGTTCTACATAGCGATAACCTTTTTCATTAAAATTTACTGATAATGCAAGCACATCCTGCGGACAGGCAATTATACAAAGCTCGCATCCTTTGCAAATTTTAGTATCTACTTTTATTGTTCCTCTTATCATAAAAAACTCTGAAGTTTTTGTTGGAAATTGTAATTTAATGCAAAATCTCAATCTTAGTGCCATTTGGATATCCGACATAAGTCGCATAAAAGCGTATTTTGAAAGGACTTTATCAAATTTAGGAAGTCATAAAGAATTGTGATTCTTATTTGTGAGAAGGTATTGATAGTTAGCAATTATTGAATGACTGTTTAACTGGAGTAACTTATTGGTAAAGATCATAATAAATCATAATGATCAGTGTGCTATTGGTTTTTAATTTTTTCAAGATGGAAATACATTTGACATTATAGCAATTAAGCAATTTAACACAACACTTTTAAGATTACTGAAAATAAAATAAATGTTTATTTTGCAAAAGTATCTTTAATTTATAATTCCTTATTCATTAAAAAGAAAAATTATGAAAATTTTAAAAGATTATCTTGGACTTTACACAGATATGTATCAGCTTACTATGATGGAAGCTTACTTCAAAGAAGGCAAGCATAACTGTCAGGCATCGTTTGATTATTTTTTCAGAAAGATTCCTTATGAAGGCGGATTTGTTGTATTCAGTGGTTTATCGGAACTGATTGATAGTTTAAGCGAAATAAAATTTGGTAAAGATGATATTGACTTTCTTCATAAAAAGAAATTCAGCAGTAATTTTTTAAACTATCTTGAAGGGTTTTCCTTTGCAGGAAATATTCATTCAGTTGAAGAGGGAACAATTGTATTTCCAAATGAACCGATTGTAACCGTTGAAGGTAAGCTCTCAGAAATACAATTGCTGGAAACTTATTTACTTAACATACTGAACTTCAATTCGTTAATCTCAACAAAAGCTGCAAGAATAAGGCTGATAGCAAAGGATAAAGTCTTAAGCGATTTTGGTTTAAGGCGCGCACAGGGATTTGGCGGTTTGCAGGCAAGCCGTGCAGCTATTATCGGCGGTTTCGATTCCACATCGAATGTTCTTGCTGCCAAACTGTTTGATCTGATTCCTGTCGGAACAATGGCTCATTCTTTTATTCAAAGCTATGATGATGAATTAACCGCGTTCAGAAAATATGCTGAAACATTTCCTGACAGCACAGTTTTATTAATTGATACTTATAATACTCTGGAATCTGGTTTGCCAAATGCAATTACTGTTGCGAAGGAACTGGAAGAATCTGGACATCAGCTTAAAGGAATAAGGTTAGACAGCGGTGATCTTGCCTATCTTTCTAAAGCTGCGAGAAAGAAGCTTGATGATGCAGGATTGAGTTATGTTAAAATCGTTGTTTCAAATCAGTTGGACGAGCGGGTAATAAAAAGTCTTTTTGAACAGCAAGCTCCGATAGATGTATTTGGAGTGGGAACAAATTTGGTAATCGGAAGTCCGGACTCCGCATTGGATGGTGTATTCAAACTTTCGATGTGTAACAATCAGCCAAGATTAAAAATATCTGAAAACATTCAAAAGGTTACTTTACCAGGAATGAAAAAGATTATCCGTTACACAGATGATGAAGGCTATTTACAGGCAGATGCAATCACTTTGAAAGATGAAGATAAAATTGAGAGAATGTTTCATCCGTTTGATAAAGAAAAATCTAAAAGCTTAATCAGATGGAATGAAAACAATATTACTCAGGTTGTTGTTGCTGATGGTAAAAGCAAAATAAAAACAGAAAGTGTTGGAATAATAAGAGAACGAGTGAAAGAAAATTTATCAAAGCTTCCCGCAGAATATAAACGATTTGAGTTTCCGCATATTTATAAAGTCGGCATCAGCGAAAAGCTTATGCAATTAAGAGAGGAATTAAAAACAAATTTTTCAAATAACAATAAGATTTAAAATGAAAGCATTAATAATTATAGATATTCAAAATGATTTTTTGCCCGGCGGTGCACTTGCGGTAAATAAAGGTGATGAAGTTATTCCGATTATTAATAAACTCCAGCAAACTGATTTTTTTGATTTGGTTGTTGCTACTCAAGATTGGCATCCGCAAAATCACGGAAGCTTTGCATCAAATCATCCCGGGAAAAATCAATTTGATAAAACCACTCTTGGCGGTTTAGAGCAAATACTCTGGCCGGATCATTGTGTTCAGGAAACAAATGGTGCTGAGTTTTCTGATAAACTTGACACTAAAAAAATTGAAGCAATTTTCAGAAAAGGTATGGATCCAAATATTGATTCATACAGCGGATTTTTTGATAACGGTAAAAAGAAAGATACCGGACTTGCAGCCTATCTTAAAGGAAGAAATGTTGATGAAATTTATCTTGCAGGTTTAGCAGGTGATTTTTGTGTTTATTATTCAGCTTTGGATTCTGCTGATTTTGGATTTAAAACATACTTTATTGAAGATGCAGCCAGATCAATTGATGAAAATAATTTTGAAAATGTTGTTAAGAAAAATCTATTAGAGAAAGGTGTTTCTATAATCAAAAGCACTGATATTATAAACTGACTAAGTTTATTTTTTCAGTGCTATTTTGAAAAATTTTAATTTCACAAAAGGGGAACGGATTTACTGTTCTGTTGAATGTTCTAATTCATCAATAATTTTTTCTGCCTGTAAAAACTCTGAACAAGGAACCATTAACTTGATTTCACTTGCTAATCTTTTTCCTGTATCACCGCCCGCATTGAATATTGAATAATCAACCCCGCCAATTGAAAGGGGAGAAGTTTTCCTTTCATAAACAAAAGGATGAAGATTGTTTTCTTCCAATATGGATTTATAATAATTAACTTGTTGTTCATCTGAAGAGCCGAAAACGCGAACCATACCTTCGTAAATTTCATAGTTTGAATGTTGATCGCATAAAAAAGCACCATTAACCCGTAAGCCGCATTTTTTGCAATAAGCCTGATGACAAATTACACACACACCTCTGGCATCATCATCCGGATGATTAAAGCAGTTTAAATCGTCGACAAACAGAGTGCCGCATTTTAAACAAAACTCTGATTCTTTGGATATTTCTGCACCACAAAAATCACACATAATATTTTCTGACATAAATCCTCCGTGATACTGATGTGTTAATTCCGGATTTAACTATTACCTTTTACTTTTTCTGATGATAAAAAATCCGGGATTTAATTAATTACTTTAATTAAAATTATGATTAAGAAGTTCTACTCAACAGGTAAACCTCCACGATTTACTCTGATCATTCTTGAGTATTGCGATTCAGGATGTGAAGTAAATACTATCCGCATTTCTCCCTTTAAAAAATAATTTAATGCAGAAAGCAGGAATTCTTTTTTTGCGGAAGTCATTTTAAGCTGCCTTTAAAAAATTTGACACTTTGACTAAACAAAGTTACAACAAATTTTATTAAAAGACCTTCAAAAAAAATTAATATCAAAAATTAAAACGCAGTTACAAAGCCTACTCCAAGTGTAGCAAATTGATTAGTAAAATTATAATTGAATTCTCCAACTAATCTTATGTTTCTTCTCAATAAATATCCAATACTTCCGGTAAGAGATTTGTAATCCAAGTTAGAAAAATCAGATTCAATCCAATTGAACAAACCTACTGCATACCATTTGCTATCATCACCATTCGGGCGATAAATTAATTCAGCAAAGCCACCACGAGTGGCTACCTTTGGAATAGATTGTGTAGTATTAAAAATGAAAGTTGGGTTATCGTCATTTCTTTCCACATACTGAAGATTCAACTCAATTGGTTCAAGCGATATAGTTGCATCTGCTCCGAACATCCACAGTTTATTTTGAACAAAAACAGGATTCTGAATAAAAAATTGTCTTTCTTCCTTTCCCAAGTATCCCATTGCACCAATTCTAAAGTGTTCGCCAACTTCTTGTGAGATTCTTCCCATAAAGTTTTTGTATTTATCATTATCAAAAGTTCCGCTAAAAAATTCTTCACCTATGCCGCTTCCGTTTACAACCAAAAAAGAAATATCCGGTCCATCCTCAAAACCATATTCAAGCATAATTCCTCTGTCGTATGCTAAATTAACATTTGAATCACCGGGTTTTACTTTGTAAATAGCGTAGTCTTCTCTCGTCAGTCGCAGCTCTCTTACAAAAAGAGGATCGCTGACTTGAAATTGTCCGATTGTTAAATTTATTTCACTCCCGAAAAGATTATTAAACATTAACCAGGCATCTTCAATTTTACCCGGCTTACCGTGCTCGAGAGCGTAGTAAAGGTAATAAGCAAAGCCTTTAGCTAAAGAGCCGCCTGAAAGAAGTTTAAAGACAACCGGTGTGTTGAAATCAGATCGTTCACTGTTGTTTTGATTATATGTAACATATCCTTCCAATCTCATTGCTAATGGAAGATCACGAATCAGTGAAAGCTCAGGATCGCCGGTATCAATAAAGTATCTTGGCGCATCCTGATCTTTAAGAACAAAACCATTTCCGGCAAATTCTTCACCATAAGGTTTTAGATTCGGAAAAGGTGAGTGACAGGTTTTGCAGGTCATATTATATTTTCTTGCAAAAGCAGGAATTGCAAAAATATCGCTTGCAATAAAAGTGATAACGATTAAAATTAAAACTGTATATGTGAATATCCTTTTCATTTTATTCCTCTGATTTTTATTGTCATTGCAACAAATTTAGCTTACAATAATCTATTTAATTGTCAGATTTCGACAAGCTCAATCTGACATTTGGTTTACAATTTTCAGTAAACTCTTACATTGTCTATCATTAAAGGGAGAACAGTTAAGTAAATTGAATATCCATTTACTTTTTTAATTACTTTTTTACTAATCTTGTCACCCTGAGCGTGCCTGTCCCGTTTGCGGGATCGATGGGTGACTTAACTAAACATATGTCAGATTTCGACAAGCTCAATCTGACATTTGATTTATAATTTTCAGTAAACACTTACACCATCTGTTAATCATGGAAGAACAGTTATATAAGTTGAATGTTCATTTACTTTGATAATCTCTGTTTCGTCTTCCGGAACATTAAGAAAATCAGCTACCGGCTTTACTAATTTCTGATAGTTAAGCACTGCTGTAATTTTCATTTCGCCTGGTGCCGCATTATAAGGGAGATTAAACGTAAAATGTTCAAGCTTGGTTTCACGCGGACCAATTCTGTAATCAACACCAAGTGATTTTGTATTCCATTGCTGAATTGTCATTCTTCCTTGCGGATCAAAATACGGCATTCTGAAAATTCTGTCTCCAATAGGAATTCCATCTCTTTGCACACCAATAAAATTCGGGTCATTCTTTGCAATTCCCATATCCTGATAAGCCAAAGCATCCGAACCAATCGTATATTCTTCACCTTCAAATCCCTTTTTATCAACCGGGAGGTGATAAACATTTCCTTTTGCATCAACTGCTTCAACGTGCAGCCATACAATTCTGTCTTCAACTGAGCCGGTTGGAAATTTATGTCCGGTTTTCTGATTGAACAATGCAACTGTAAACTTAACAACTTCACCAGGTTCAGCTTCTTTAATATCAGGATGAATTCTTAATTCAATAGTTCCTTTTATTTTACCGGGATCGTGAGCACCGTGAAATAAATGCTGCCAAGCATCCGGATACTTTTTACCCATCGATGCTGTGTAACCTTCCGCTTTTGTCATATGGCAATTCTGACATTGAACTCCTTCTTTTGAATAAGGTCCTTCTTTCCATTCCAGGTGAGTTGATTTTACCCAAATGCCGTATGGTGACATTTCATTATGACAGGTGCCGCAAAATTCTGCAGTTCCTAAAAAATCTGATTTAATAATTTTATGTTCAGGTGAGTTGCCTGTTCCGCGAGGTCCGTATTTTATTTTTCCATCAGCCGGATTTGAAATAAAATTAAAATTATACGGCACTTCACCTTTAAATCCCGATACGGTATGACAAACATCGCAAGATACAGATTCATTAGCACGTGAATTTAATTCAGGTCTTGGCGGAGGAACATCTCCTGCAAAAAAAGCAATTGGTGTATGACATCCGTTGCAGCCTTCCTGTGCTTCTGCAAAATTCTTATCTTTTTCGGCGTGAGGAACCGCAAGCTCAAAATATTCAATTTCATCCCAGTGATGAGTATATGCCTGTGACATCATCGCCTGTTTCCATTGCTGATAAATATCAACGTGACAAGAAGCGCCGCAGAATTTAGGAGTTTTATAATCATCATATTTTATTGTTCCTAATGCTTCATCACCAGCTTTATCCTGAGCCAAAATATTATTGAAGAAACAGAAAGGAATGAATAATATTAGTAACTTAAGATGCTTCATAAATTACCTCCGATTTTAGAATAATGATTAATGAGATCTGAGAGAGGAAGAAATGACAATAGGATTCCGGCGATGCAATTTATATTAAACTGCACACTACTGCAGAAGTTTTTTATCGTTGTAAATAAATAAAATAACATTAACTTTCCCCTGTCACACCGTAAGATAAAAAAACTTTTACTCAATTGCCTTTAATCTTAAAAAAGAAAAATTTTTTAAAGATCAGAATAAAAAAAGATGATGCCCAATAAGAGCATCATCAAAGAAATATTTATTTAAAGAAATGCTGCTGTTATCTTCTTCCGCCTCTTTTGCCCTTTGGACCGGTGCCGTCACAATTTCCTGTTCCTGCTCCGTATTTGGTGCCATATCCGGTTCCATCTTTAGGGCCAATTCCTGAATTTCCGGTTCCATTACCAGGACCATATTTGTTTCCGCCAAATTTATTCTGGTTGATTTTTCCATTCATCATTTTTCTTCCTGTCCCGTCCTGTGGTCTGACAAAATCCGGGTCCTGACCATTTGGGATACCATCACCATCTGAATCAATTGCATTATCGTTTATTCCATCACCATTAAGGTCGATAAAACCTTTTGTTCCATTGTTGCCTTTTCTAAACTTTGCACCTGCATAATCTCCATCTCTGCCGTTTGGAATCCCATCTCCATCAGCATCAGGGGCATTGTCATTATAACCGTCACCATTTAAATCAATGAATTTATTCCCATGTTGTAATTGAGAATTTATTTTAAATTGATTTTTAACTTGGTTCTTTTCTTGTTTTGGTTCTTCCTGTGCAAGAATTATAGAAGAGAACAACAGTGCCACAAACAGTGCTGTTGTAGCGATACCAAAAAGATTTTTCTTTTTCATTTTGAACTCCTTTAATGTTTTAAGTTTTTTTGTTTGAAAGCAACTATCCAAAGGCTGTGCCGAAATACAAACAGGTTCTTTTTATAATTAAACGAAAGATTATCAATTAGTATTCGACTTTGTGGGCGAACCTAAACGACCGCAAGGTCGAATAGTAAAGAAAGAAAAATAAAAGGTATTGAATAGAAACTGATTTAATAACTATTAAAATGTTTGTAAGCTGGCATTTATAATGTTTCTTATTTTTTAATAATTTAAATTTATATATGAGAAATAAGATTAAACTATCATCAAGAGCTATTCTATCTATCACCGCAATCATTGCTGTGGTTATGATTTCATCATCGTTTATAGAATTAAACCAAAGTAAAAAAGAAATTTTTAATCTGCTGTATGAACATTCATCAACACTTCTGGAATCAATAATTAAAAGCAGTGAAAACACATTGAATGCAAGCTTTGAAATTGAGGATATAATTACGGAAAGATTGCTCGATAATGCCAGAATGTTAAGGAAACTGGATAGCTTAAATGCTTTGAGTAAAAAGGAATTAGAAAAAATTTCCAAAGAAAACAGTTTGTTCAGGATTAATATTTTTGATAATAAAGGCAATCGAATCCTTACTAACCGGGTGCCTGAGCCTGGACACATTTACGGAGAAGAAAATATTAACAGGTATAATAAACTTGCACCAATTTTAAGTGGCGAAGAAGATGAACTAATAATCGGATTAAAGAGTGCCGAGTTTTCAGAAGGCGAGAGATATGCTGTTGCCGTATCCCGTTCAAATCATCGCGGGGCAATAGTTGTAAATCTTGATGCTAAAGATTTTCTGGAGTTCAGAAAAAAAATTGGCGTTGGAGTAATGCTTAATCAGATGTCATTTCAGCATGGAATTGAATATATAATTCTTCAGGATAGTTTGGGAATTATTGCTGCAAGCGAAAAAATCGATTCAGTTGATGCTATACTTAACTCTGACTTTTTATTACACGCAACCGAAAGCGACTCTATTTTTAGCAGAGTAACTGAGCAAGCCGGTGATGAAGTTTATGAAGTTGTAAAGAGATTTATGCTCAACGATGAATTTATCGGGCTTTACAGATTGGGTGTTTCTCTGGAAGATGTAAGATCTGTTGAAAGCAGAATGCTGCAAAGATTAATTATCATTTCATTAATTCTTGCTGCAATTTCAATAATCGTTTTGAGTATAATATTTACAAATCAGAACTTAAAGACAATTTCAAAAGAGTATGAAAAATTTAAAACATTAACCTCATCCGTTCTTGAAAATATGACTGAAGCGGTAATTGTAATTAATAAAGATGATCGTATTACATTGTTTAATAAATCTGCCGAAGAATTCTTTAAAATAAGTTCTGATAAAGCCATCGGAGAAAATATTAAAAACTTTAACAATGGTGTTATCAGCTTTATAAGCTCGTCGTTTAATGATGAAAATAATTCTTACTTTGAAAAACAATTGATTATTAATGAAGAAGAAAAACATTTATCATTCAGCATTTCACAGGTATTTGATTCTGATACCAATCAACCGAACTTAACAATTGTTCTGAAAGATCTTACTGAGACAATACGGCTCGAAGAGGAAGCAAAAAGGAAAGAAAAATTAACTGCAATGGGTCAGCTTGCATCTGGTGTAGCGCACGAAATCCGGAATCCAATCAATGCAATCGGGATGATTGCACAAAGATTAAACAAGGAATTTACCCCGACAATAAATCAAGATGAATATTCGGATATTACACAATTGCTTAAAAGTGAAGTTAACAGAATAAATAAAATTATAACGCAATTTTTAGGATATGCTAAACCTTTGGAATTAATAAAAAAAGAGACTGATATTAAACACTACTTTGAAGAAATATATTACTTGTTTGAAGATCAGGCAAAACAAAGAGGAATAAATTTTAGTTTACAAAACAATGAAGTTATTAAAGTAACTATTGATCCGGATTTAATTAAACAGGCATTGATGAATATAATCCAAAATGCCTTTGATGCTGTTGTGAATGATGGACAGATTATTTTAAGTTACTATAAATCAAAAACAAACCTGGTTATTGAAGTAAAAGATAATGGATCAGGAATATCTCAAGATCAAATAAAAAAAATATTTGATTTATATTACACTAATAAAAAAGAAGGAAACGGAATTGGTTTGAGTATTTCACAAAAAATTATTTCGCAGCATAACGGAACCATATCGGTTTCAAGTAAAGAAAATCAAGGGACTACATTTAAAATAACATTACCAATGACATGAAAGATTATTCAATATTAATAATTGATGATGAAGAAGCCCAAAGGAATGTATTAAAAGGCTATCTTGAAAAAAAAGGATTTAAAATATTTAGTGCCTCATCCGGTAACGAAGGAGTAAAATCGGTTAAGGATAATATGATCGATATTATTTTATCTGATTATAAAATGCCTGATATCACCGGTCTTGAAGTTCTGGAACAAGTAAAAAAAATAAATCCTGAAATCAGTTTCGTAATCCTTACCGCTTACGGAACAATAGAAAATGCCGTCCGGGCTATGAGATTGGGAGCTTTTGATTATATATCTAAGCCGGTTGATTTGGATGAGCTTGATTTGCTTTTAGAAAGGATAATTGAAAATAAAAATCTCAAATCCGAAATTGAATTATTAAAGGGTCAACTAAAAGAAAAATTTAAAATTGATTCACTTATTTCTGCTTCGCCAAAGATGGATGATATCTTAAGTATTGCATCCAGAGCTGCTGAAAGTAAAGCAACTGTTCTGATTACAGGTGGAAGCGGAACAGGAAAAGAAGTCCTGGCTAAATCCATTCACTTTGCAAGTCCGAGGAAAGATAAACCTTTTATTGCTGTTAACATTCCAGCTTTGCCGGAAACATTGCTGGAAAGTGAGCTTTTTGGTTATGAAAAAGGTGCGTTCACCGGAGCTGATAAATCTAAAAAAGGAAGATTTGAACTTGCAGAAGGAGGCACTTTATTTTTGGATGAGATCGGAGACATCCCTCTTAATCTGCAGGTGAAACTTCTAAGGGTTTTACAGGAACACCAGATTGAAAGACTTGGTTCAACAGAGAATATTAGTATTGATGTTAGAATTATTGCAGCTACTCATCAGAATCTTGAACAAAAAATAAAAGAGAAAACATTCCGCGAAGATTTATTTTACAGATTAAATATTATTTCATTAAACATCCCGCCTTTACAGGAAAGAAAAGAAGATATCATTCCCTTGATAGAATACTTTGTTGAAAAATATTCAAAAGAAAATAACAAGAAGAAGATGAATTTCTCAAAAGAAGCAATTGATTCATTACTAAAGTATAATTATCCTGGGAATGTCCGTGAATTAGAAAACATAATTGAGCGTTCTGTTGTTCTCTCAAGAAATAATATAATTGTATTAAACGATCTGCCGAATGTTGTTAAAGGATTCAAGGAAGAAAAAGAAATAAAAATAAATGAAGAGAAAACTCTGATTGAACAAGTTGAAGAGTTGGAGAAAAAATTAATTTATGATGCGTTAAGCAAAACAAATGGCAACCAATCACAAGCAGGCAGAATATTAGGGCTGACAGAAAGAAATTTACGTTACAAGATGCAAAAGTATAATATCAAAAAGTTTGGATAACCCAGCTTGTTTGTTACTGTTTTTTAATAAAACATCGGATCAAAAATCAAATATTAAGGACACTGAAAACATTTGATTATTATATTCATAAAAATAATCGTTTGATTTGCTGGTTAAATAGCTATAATGCGCTGAGATCGATAATCCAGCAAGAACCTTGTTCAAATCATAAGTTACTTCCGCACCGATCCCAAAAATTTTATCTTTACGTAATTCGTTTAATTCATAGCTGTTCAAATCCATTGCATTTAGAGATGAATATTTTCTTATAAAATATTTTACATCTGCCGATAACTCAATATCATCGCTTAAATAATGTTTAAAGCCAATACCGGTTTCTAAACCATCAGATGAATAAATATCATTAAAAATTTCTTCTTCATAATAAATTAACGTATCGTATAAAAGATATCTGCTGCCATCAGATAAATTTTTTCTTAATGTAACGTATCCGTTTATTCCGGTTTTTTCTCCCAAAGCCTGACTTAGTTTCGTCATAAATTTTATCTGTGATGTTTCATTCAAATAACCCTCATAGTTATAACTTTCAAAATACTTTTTAAAGTTATATTCCGCATTCAACATAATTGATGTTCCGCTCTCAAAACTCGAAATCCAGTTTAAAAAGAATTTGTGTTCATTGTGTGAAAACAGAGAGAAATTTTTATAATTATTTCTTCTGAAAATATAGCCGGGGATAATAAAATCAGTTTCACTAACTGAGTAGCGAAAATTTGCATACAAAGAAAGCTGGTTGAAATCGTAGATTTTAAAATCATCTTTATTATTTCTGAATGAAAAATTAATCCCGGCGTTCAAAGGATTTTCATCCGGCGAAAAAAGATGTGTTTCTACCAGCCCAATTTTATGTGCATTAAAAGTTTTGATTGCATTTTTTTGAAAAGAGTTTAAGCTTCCCTCATAATAGACCTGAACATTATTTAAATCAGATTCAATATTATATGCCGATCCAAGAGATAATGTGTTTATAAAATCAGAAATCTGTAAGTAATTACTATAGATATTATCATCAGCAATACCTTGATATCCTGCATAGAAATCGAATTGCGCTTTCAGTTGACTTGTAAAAAGAAATACAGTCAGAAATAAAATTGGAAGTTTGATTTTCATATTTTCAGCTTTTAATTACCTGCCGCCATTGCCGCCTGTTTTACCACCCCCGCCATAACCGCCGGGCCCTTTTTTCCCAGAACCAAAATGTTTTCTCATCTTATTGAAACTCATTCCGCTTTGCCTGTTATCGCATATTCCATCTCCATCTTTATCAATAAAGATATCTTTTTTCTTTCTTTCAATTTTAACGGTAGGATCTTCTTTTGATCCAATCTGATTTTTTATTTGATTTTTTTGCTGATAAAGATTTTTAACCTGATTTTGTTCCTGCTTTTCTTTTCTGATTTGAGAAGAATCGACAAGCTGAGCAAAAGTAACACCAACAGAAAGAACTATTATGATTAATAATGTTTTCATAGTAACCTCTAATTGATAAGGACAAGTAAAATGCCAGTAATACTTCCTCTATTTTTAAATATTTCTGATGTCTTTTGTTTATAGTTCGACAATTAAGGTTCAATACGACTAATTGGTCGAATAATGATCGATAAGAAAATGAAAAAAATTTTCTAATTTTCGTGCACACTTTAATTACATTTATCAGGAGAGAATATGAAAACCATATTGTTAATTCTTATCGGACAGAGAAAACAATCAGCAGTTCAGGTTCAGAAAGTTCTAACCGGATGGGGGTGTATGATCAAAACAAGATTAGGCATACACGATGGCGTAATGGAAAATTGCAGCGATCAGGGATTAGTTATACTTGAACTTGCAGGTGAACGAAAGAAAATGGATGAACTTGCAAGAAAAGTTTCCCTGATAAAAGGTGTTACTTCAAAACTTATTGAATTAAAAATACCTAAAGAAAAGAAAGCTATTAAATCTGTTTCTTCAAAAACGGTAAAGTAATTTTAACACAGGTTCCTGGATATTTATTTGTTGCAAGATGCGACGGACTTTGTATGTCAATAGTGCCGTTGTGCCTTTCTACAATTTGTTTGACAACCGACAAGCCCAGTCCGGAGCCTTCTGCGCCAAACTGTTTTATATTGCTTGCTCTGTAAAAATCCGTAAATATATTTTGTAAATCTTCTTTAGGTATTCCGATTCCTGTATCACATACTTTAACTATCAGGTTTTCATCATCTTCTTCAACATTGATTTCTACTAGTCCATCCATATGATTATACTTTATTGCATTGCTTATAATGTTTGATAATGCAATCTGAAGAAGGAACGGATCGCCCAGAATTTTATATTTATTTTTGCGCCTGTTGTTTAATGACAGCTTAACGCCCTTTGCATCTGCATTAACTTTTGCAACTTTAATTGCTCTTGCCAGTATAGACGCAATATCAACTTCTTCCTGGTTGAAAGAATCTTCCAGCTTTAACTTTGATATTTTCAACACGTTATTTATCAATTCAATAGCTTCTTCAGATCTTCTTCTTGCTCTGATAAGTTTTTCTTCAACAACTTCATCTAAAGGACCTAAAAATTTCTGAAGAACAAGATCAAGATATGAGTGAACTGCGGCGAGAGGAGTTTTAATTTCGTGTACTATTCCTGAAATATATTTCTGCTTTTCTTTTTCAGCAGCGTTTATTTTATCAATCGATTCAAGTAATTGCTGTTCGCGGACATATAACTGATTAGCCATCCTGTTGGCAATCAATACAATTAAAAAAATTAAAAACTCAAAGCTGGCATTTATAGCAAGCACATAATTGAACTGCTGATGAAGAGGATAAGATAAAAACCCCGTAATATGATAATGCGGTATTATAGAATAATACTCTCCGACTGTTATTCCCCAAAAAACAAGAACAATAATTACTGCAAAAGTATAAACTATAAATCCCGGTAATATCAAACTTCCAACTATCATGTGAATAACAAAAAATAACAGAAGAGGAGATTCAACACTTCCTGTAAAATAAACAACAAGCATTAAGGCTATTAAATCAGATATCATCTGCAGTACAGAAAGATGAAGCGGATTAAATTTGTCGGCATCGTGTTTAAGGAATTGCCTTAAATAATGAAATATGAGATTATAAATCAGAATTGAGAAAGTAATTATTAATAATGCAGTTTGTTGTGTGGATCCGAGAACAATACCTAAAAAATATTTTGGAAAAACAATAAAGAAGAGAAGCATCGCTACTGCACCGTAGCGTAGTTTGATAAACCAAAGATTTCTCTTGCGTATTGTTAACCAGAATTCTTCATAGTGTTTTGCCCAGAGCGGAACAAGATTAAACATTATATTCTCTTTTTAATCTATTCAAAAATAAAAAAGGCAGATGTCAATTACGAGCATCTGCCGTTGTAAACAAAAAAGAATTAAGCTATGTATTTTCCTCTTTTAATATAATGTGTATGAAGCAGCTTATGAGAAATATGCCCGCAAGGTCCATCAGTTAGAAAGACATCATAAATTTCTGCAACGTGTCTGTTTTCATGAGACTTTCTTACCGGCAATGAATTGTCTTCATCGTAGATTGCTTTAGCACGCATTTTTCTGATCTCTTCGTCTGTAGGAATTGGTTGACCACCGCCTCCCAGGCAGCCTCCAGGACAAGCCATAAACTCGATAAAGTGACACTCACTGAATTTACCGCCTGCTTTAATATCGTCCATTATCTTTTTTGCATTTGCAGTACCGTGAGCAACTGCTATTTTTAATGTAGCTCCTTTCAGCCAGTTCCAATCAGGTACCAAATGCTGTAATAATTTTGGAACAGGACCAACTTCAGTAATTGGTATTTCAGCATATTTGATTCCTTCAAATCCGCGAACAGGAGTTATATCTGCATTAGCAAATACATCTTCGACTTTTTTACCTGTGACTAATTCAATTACAGAACGGAGAGCTGCTTCCATAACACCGCCGGTAGCACCGAAGATTAATCCGGCTCCGGATGCTTCTCCGAACGGATCATCAAAATTTGATTTAGGCATTTCAGGTAAATATATTCCTGCTTCCTGAATCATTTGTCCGAGTTCGCGTGTGGTTAATCCAAAGTCAACATCTTTATAACCCGAGTCAACCATTTCAGGACGGTTACATTCAAACTTTTTAGCAGCACAAGGCATTAATGCAACTGAAACAATATCTTTTGGATCGATACCTTTTTTCTGTGCATAAAAAGTTTTGATTAATGCACCGAACATTTGCTGAGGTGATTTTGCTGAGCTTAAATTATCAATGTATTCAGGATAAAAATGTTCAAGATATTTTACCCAGCCCGGAGAGCAAGAAGTAAACTGTGGAAGAGCAACTTGTTCTTTTTTAACCAAGGCTTTGTAAAGTCTTAATATTAATTCTGTACCTTCTTCGATGATTGTTAAATCTGCTGTAAAGTTAGTATCAAACACAACATCAAAACCAATTCTGCGTAGAGCTGTGTTTAGTTCACCGGTAAAAGATTTGCCGGGTTCCAAACCAAACACTTCTCCGATAGCTGCACGCGGTGATGGAGCTGTTTGAATAACAACATGTTTTGTAGGATCATCAATCGCATTCCAGATAACATCTGAAGGATCATTTGCTCTTAATGCTCCCGTCGGACAGCGGTTTATACATTGACCGCAATTGATACAGATAACATCTGCTAAAGGTTTTTCTAAAAATGTACCTATATGTGTTTTATCACCACGACCGATTGCTTCGAGTACTCCGACTTCCTGTAAATCAATACAGGTTCTTACACATCTTCTGCAGTTAACGCATTTGTTCATATCACGAACAACAGAATAAGATGACAAATCTACTTCATAAACTGGTTCCTGAACGTGACCGAAAGTATATGAGTCAACTCCGTATTCTTTTGCAAGAGTCTGAAGTTCGCAGTTATTATTTCTGACGCATGAATAGCACTCGCCATAATGTTCGCTAAGTAACAGATCAATTATATGTCTTCTTGCTTTACGAACCATCGGGCTTGAAGTTTTGATTTTAATCGGAGCAGTTATCGGAAATGAACAAGCTGTTTGAAGAGTTCTCATTCCTTCAACTTCCACCACACATATTCTGCAATTACCGGCAATGCATAAATCCGGATGATGACAAAGTGTCGGAACGTGAATCTGATTTTCTTTACAAGCTTCGAGTATTGTTTGTCCGAATAAAACCTGGACTTTCTTTTCATTAATTTCAACAGTTACCTTACTTCCGATTCCATCTTCTAAAGTTGGTTTCTCAACAATAAGCGGCTGTTGAGCTTTGGGTGCTCTTAATTTTTCTTTCATCACTTACCTGCCTTTCCGTTAAATCCATTTGTTCCTGTTGTGTGAAAGATTTCATCTTTGAAATTTTCTAGTATTGAAATAAAAGAATTAGGGCTTGATTGTCCTAATCCGCACTTAGAAGCAACTTGCATAGTTCTTCCCAGTTCTTTAAGTGTGTTGATATATTTAAATGTAAACTCTCCCCGCTCAATCATTTCAACTCCTTCAAGAAGTTTTATATTTCCTATTCTGCAAGGAGTGCACTGTCCGCATGATTCTTCAACAAAGAACTCCATAAAGTTTTTAAGAACGTGAAGCATGTTTCTGGATTCATTAAATATGATTACAGATCCGCCGGTCGGGATATCTTCATAACCAAGTTTGCGATCGAATTGCGATCTTGGAACACATATACCTGATGCACCTCCGACCTGAACTGCTTTTGTATTTTTTGCTCCGACAATTTCAAGTAATTCATTTATTGATGTTCCCCACGGCAGTTCATAAACTCCGGGTCTTTCACAATCACCTGATACTGAAAACAATTTTGAGCCGGTTGATTTATCTGTTCCGAATTTCTTGAACCAGCTTCCGCCTTTTGTAATAATATGAGGTACGGCAGCAAGAGTTTCAACATTATTTACAGAAGTCGGATAGCCCATATAACCTGTATTAACAGGGAAGGGAGGTCTGTTGCGCGGTTCACCTCTGTGTCCTTCAAGTGATTCAATGAGTGCAGTTTCTTCACCGCACACATAAGCACCAGAACCTAGTCTGATTGAAATATCAAAAGAGAAATCTGTTCCGAGTATGTTTTCACCCAAAAGATTATCTTCTCTCATATTGGCAAGATAATTTTCCAATTGTTCAAACATATACTCGTATTCGGCACGAAGATATACTATTCCTGTTTGTGCACCGATTGTATATCCTCCGACCACCATTCCTTCAAAAACTAATTGCGGATATTCCATCAAAAGAACTCGGTCTTTAAATGTTCCGGGTTCACCTTCATCAGCATTGCAGACAATAAATTTCTTATCTGCCTTTGCGGCAGCGGTTAACATCCATTTTGTAGAAGTAGGAAAGCCTGCGCCGCCTCTTCCCTTTAAACCCGAATCTTTTATTTCAAAAAGAATATCTTCTCTTTTTTGCTTGACTGCCTTTTTAATTGCATCTCCTCTTTTATACGGAGAAAACAAAACAGGTCCGGTTCTTTCGGTTTTAATAATATTATTTTCTAATTGTGTTTTCATTTCTCCTCCCTACTTTATTTCGTTAAGAATGTTAACAGCTTTTTCGGGATCGAGTTTTGTATAAACACGATCGTTAACAATCATCGCTGGTCCCTGATCGCACATACCGATGCAGTTTGTAAACTCAAGTGTTATACGGTTATCCTTGGTTGTTTCACCAAACTTAATTCCCAGTTCCCGTTCAATTGCCTGAACGACTTTAGATTTGTTAGCCATATCGCAGGATATTGTCTGACATAATCTTACAATATTTCTGCCTGTTGGTTTAGAGTGGAGAAAAGAATAAAAAGATATCACACTGAAAACTTCAACAGGATGAATATCAAGTAATCTTGCAACTTCCTGTTGTGCAAAATCATTGATATAACTGTGCTTTCTTTGGATTGCCTGAAGCACGGGCAAAAGAGATGACCGGTCCTTTCCGTATTTATTTACATAGCCCTCTATCTCTTCGGAGAGAGCATTTTTTTCTACTACCAGCATTTACTCTACTCCTTTAAATGAATTGCTAAAAGTTTTTCTACTTTATCAACCAGTGTTTCAGGTGATATAGGTTTTTCCACAAAATCATCAACAGGAACCATTTCGCTGGCTCCGAATTCCATACCCAATGATTTTGATACTGACGTATACATAATTATTGGAGTATCGATATTCATTTTGCGGAATTTTTGAGCTAAGAAGAATCCATCATCAGGTTCAATCATCATTACGTCCAGAATTATCAGATCCGGATTTTGTTCCATAACGATTTTGTAACCATCGGTTGGATTTGATGCTGTGATAACGTCGTATCCTTTAGATTGTAAAACCAGACTGCTGGCATCAACAATATCAGGATCGTCGTCTATTATTGCTATTTTAGCCATGTTTATCCCCTACAGATAAATTGATGGAAGATATAGTTAATTAGTTAAAAGTTATTGCGATATTCATTTAACATATTAGATGCCATATTACTTTACTGTGAATAATTATTTTAATTTAATTAGTGCGTGAATTAAATATTTTAGTTTTGTTATTTTCTTATTACTAAGAACAAAATCTTCTCAAATAAGATATGCCGTTTATTAGCTTTTGCTAAAGACAAAAAGATGATAAACGCTAAGCGAATCGAAGTGGAAATATTGATATTTAACAACATATTATTAAAAAAATAAAAGCATTATAATTCTGTTATGAAAAAAAATAAATTCTTTTACAACACCGCCTCAGGCTATTATGATAAGATGATTAACTTTGAATCTGCATTGACTAAACGGAAAAATCTTTTAGCAGGTTTTGCAGATAATAAAATATTTTCAGTTGCTGATATCGGATGCGGAACCGGAGTCGATGCAATATCGCTTGCTCAGCTTGGATATAGTGTTACAGCCTTTGATCCTTCAGTTGAGATGATAAATAAAGCGAGAGAAAATAGTAAACTGACAAATACAAAAATTGAGTTCTTCAATTATTCAGCTTCAGATATCCCAAAAACATTTTATAACAAATTCGATTTAACAGTTTCCCTTGGAAATACTATCGCGAATATTAATTCGAAGCAATTGGAAAAATCATTTATTAAATTTTATAGAATTCTGAAATCCGGTGGAAAGCTGTTAATTCAATTGCTTAATTATGAAAAGATACTCAAAGAAAAAGAGCGCATAGTTAACATCACAAAAAAGGATAATGAATACTTTATTCGCTTTTACGACTTTGGAAACAATGAATTAACATTTAACATTTTAAGATTTAATTCAGATAAAACATCTGAGAAAGAATTAATCTCAACCAAAATATTTCCATATAAAATTAAAGAGATAAAACTTTTCCTTAAGAAAACCGGATTTGAGAAAACAGAATTGTATGGCGGATTGGATAAAAGTTCTTTTAATCCCTGCTCATCAAATGATTTGGTTTTATTTACAAAAAAGTAGCTCAGGACTCCAGTACTGAGGTTAAATTCTTCTTATAAAAGTAACACAATAACTCAAATTTATTTTAAAATTTTATTTAGCTTTGAAACAAATAATTAAAGGAATTTACTTTGGATTGGAAATTACTTTTATCTGATGAACGACTTGGAGTTCAGAAAAATCAAACAACAAAAAAAGATGGCAGAAGTCAGTTTCAAAAAGATTTTGATCGTGTTGTTTTCTCTCCTGCTTTCAGAAGGCTTCAGGATAAAACTCAGGTTTTCCCTTTACCTGAAAGTGATTTTGTTCATACAAGATTAACTCATAGTCTTGAAGTTTCTGTTGTTGGCAGATCACTTGGCAATCTTGTTGGAGAAAAAATTATTGCACGGCATCCAAAACTGAAAAAAGATTTTACTCAATTTCATTTTGGGGAAATTGTTGCAGCAGCCTGTCTTGCACACGATATCGGAAATCCGCCCTTTGGTCATTCCGGCGAAGATGCAATATCTGAATATTTCAAAAACGGCAACGGTAAAAATTTTAAAGATGAAATAAATGATGAAAAAAAATGGAATGATCTTATTCGTTTTGAAGGCAATGCACAAGGATTCAGAATAATTACAAAACTACAAAACCAAGATGTTGATGGCGGATTACAATTAACTTTTGCAACTTTATCTGCACTTAATAAATATCCGAAAGAATCTTTAACCGATCTTGAAATCAAACACGGAAAGGGATATAAAAATATTTACAAGAAATTCGGATTCTTTCAATCTGAAAAAGATATATTCAAACTTGTTGCCGAAAAAACAGGGTTGGACAAACCGGTCCAGAATGAAAATTATTTGTGGCATCGTCATCCTCTTTCTTTTCTCGTTGAAGCTGCTGATGATATTTGTTACAGTATTATGGATCTTGAAGATGGTTTTCGTCTGGGATTGTTATCTTTTAAAGAAACCGAAAGTTTGTTGTTACCATTAATTCATAAACAGGATTTATCTGGGTACAAAAAACGTGATGATAATGAAAAAGTTGGTTACTTACGTGCAAAAGCAATCAGCGATCTGGTAAATCTTGTTACTGATGCTTTTATGGAAAATGAAAAAGATATATTGAGTGGAAAGTTTAATAAGGAGCTTGTTACTGTTATTTCTAAGTCAAATACATTAAAAAAAATTGAAAAAGCATCCATTGAGAAAATATACAGACACCGGAGTGTAGTTGAACGCGAAGTTGCAGGCTATGAAGTTATCGGTGGTTTGCTTGATACTTTTATAACCGCGTATAATGAATCTTCAAATCATAATCTTACTCCGAAATACCGTGCAATCATAAATCTCATTCCCAAAAGATTTTTCTATGACGAAAAAAAATATCCCGAGCTTTATCAGAGACTTTTACGGGTGATTGATTTTATTTCGGGAATGACAGACTCCTATGCTGTTTCTATCTATCGTAAAATAAAAGGAATATCCCTGCCCGGAGGAAGAATAACGGAATAAACATAGAGCGTGTCATTACGAGTGAGTTTTCGAACGAAGTAATCTGCAAAAAAAATTGAATTTAATTTTGAAGAGTTATGTTTTATTAAAGATTGCTTCATCCCGATTTATCGGGATTCGCAATGACATTCGCTGGTTAGTGTCTTTCGGCTTTCATATCGCGGGTCATAAGATCGGTTGTTGCTTTAACGGGATCTTTATCCTCAAACAAAATTTTATAAACTTCTTTTGTAATCGGAACTTCAATTTTATGTTTATCAGCAAGCTTCGAAGCTGAACGGCTTGTCTCAACTCCTTCTGCAACCATATCCATACTTTTCAGAACTTCCTTAAGAGTTTTACCTTTACCGATTTGTTCACCAACATAGCGGTTACGGCTGTGCTTACTCATACAAGTAACGATAAGATCTCCCATTCCGGAAAGTCCTGCAAATGTTTCAGGTTTTGCACCCATTGCCATACCAAGTCGTGAAATCTCTGCAACGCCGCGGGTCATAATTGCGGCTTTAGTATTATCGCCGAAACCAGCGCCATCAATAATTCCCGCACCAATTGCAATTACATTTTTAAATGCTCCGCCAAGCTCAACACCAAGTATATCAGTAGATGAATAAACTCTGAAGTAAGAATTCATAAATGCTGCCTGAATTGATTTGGAAGTATCGTGATCAACTGATGCAGCAACGACAGCAGTTGGAATTCTGCGGCTAACTTCTTCAGCATGCGAAGGACCTGAAAGAACACCGATCTGATTTTTATTTAACTGCGGATGAACATCTTTCAGCATTTGTGACATTGTCATTAGGTGTTTATTCTCGATTCCTTTTGAAACACTAACAAGAATAGAATTTCTTATATCGGAATACTTAACCTGCTCAACAACAGAGCGAAGAAACTGTGAAGGCACAGCAAGCACAATAATATTTTTTTGATTAACTGATTCTTCCAGATCGTGAGTGATTAAAATTTCTTCGGGAATGGGAACGCCGGGCAGATAAAGAGAGTTGATTCTTTTTTTCAGTAATTCCTTAACATAATTTTTTTTGTATTCCCAGAGAGTAACCTGGTGCCCGTTATAGTGAAGAAGAATACCAAGTGTAGTTCCCCAGCCGCCTGCACCAAGTACGGAAATTTTCATTATTTCTTTTTCTTAAAGCTTAATTTATTTTCTGTTCCGTTAAGTAAACGAACAACATTTTTTCTGTGTGTAAAGACCACGAGCAAAGCAACACCGGCAACAAAGGGGAGCAGTGTTCCATAGCTCTGAATGTGATCGTGTAAAATATTCTCTCTGAAGATTAAAGTAAGTGGAACTGATAAAGCAGCTACGATTGAACCTAAAGAAACATATCTTGATATTGAAACAACTAAAATAAATATTCCGACTGCAACAAGCATATCAACAGTAATTATCATTATTAACATACCGAGTGCAGTTGCAATTCCTTTTCCGCCGCGGAATCCTGCAAATACAGTCCAGATATGTCCGATAACTGCAGCAACTCCGGCGATAATCTGAACTAATGTGAAATCATCAAAAGGTGAAACGTTTTGGAATGGCAGTCCGCCGTAATGTAAACGCGCAATAATAACTACAGCAACTGCTCCTTTAAGAGCATCAAGAATGATAACTAATAATCCTTTCTTCCAGCCAAGCACACGCATAACATTTGTACCGCCGGCATTACCACTGCCATGTTCACGAATATCAATCCCGTGAAAGTATTTACTGATAATTAAACTTGTTGGTATTGAACCAACCAAGTAAGAAAGAATTATGATTGTTGCTAATAAAAACATTAATAAACCTAAAAGTTGAGGCAAAACCTAAACAATATTTAATAAAGAATCAACGGAAAGAAACAATTGATATTTGGTAAAAAAAATTATCTCTCCTGTGTTAGATAACATTAATTATCCCAAGATTCTTTTATTTACTAAATGTTAAAGCCATTATTATGCCAATAATCAGCATATTTACCCAGATATTCGCTTTTTATAGATTCTCTAACGTCTTTAACATAATTCACGCTTTTCATACCAACTAATGTGCTTGTAACCTGCGGCACACTATTAATTAATAATATAGCCTTCTGAGATAAAGACAGTTTTTGCTGCTCAAAACCGGCAAATTTATCTATCGCTTTGTGAAAAATATGATTTTCTTTGTTTTTGTTCTTTGCCAGATTGCTGAATATTGAATCCAGTAAAATATTGGTTGTTACAGCATAATTTCTGAGCGCGCGAAGAATATTTTCATCAGTTGAATAATTTTTACCGATTTCATTTATTGCAAAGTTGGCACGGGGTATCAGATACGTGGTTTTTATTTCCCTGAATTTTCCGGGATCATCAAAGTTTTTATAATTTGATTTTAAGATGTCCGAAACAGAAATACAATCAACCAGATTTTTTTTCTCGCTTGAACTTACCCCTATAAAGTTGATATACTTTTCTATGATAAGATTTTCCTGTTTGTTTAAATCATCAATCAAATGGAAAATTTCTTTTTCATTTCGGTCTTCAGTAACAGGATAATCAGCTAACCTGATAAGTTTATTTTTATAAATTGCATTTAACGGCCTATTAACCAATACTCCCAAATCACTTTCTGCAGCAGCATCTACAAATGCTTTCGTTTGATTTTGCTGATTTAAAATATTCATTCCTCCGTTTTCTATTAAGTTCATCGGGAACTGCACAACAGCAAAATGATTTTTATCAGAAATCTCATTTGAAATTTCAATCACTTTTTCAAGCGAAGTAAAATTTTGTTTTGAATTTTTCTCTGCAAAAGTATTTGATGATATTCCGTAATATGAAATTCTTCCGTTGTTAACTTCTTTTTCAAGATGGATAAATGCATTTTTAATTCTGCGGTAATATTCGCGATTTCTTCTATCAGGATCAGAAATTAATGAGTAAGTTAAAAAGTATTCAGGATTGTGGAGCAGATAAACATCAATCTTTTTAAGGTTTAATCTTTGTAAAGAAAGGGTTATCTGATTCTCAAGAAAATCAGGACTGATACAATGCCAAAGATCCTGTCCGCATTTTACAACTTCAGTAAATGGTTTGCCGGAATTTTCTCTTTCGATAGCAAGTTCAAGATTAGAGCCTTGTAAATATCCGCCTTTGGAAACAACAACAACATTTTCTCTGTCAATTTTATTTTCTGTTAGAAGTTTGTTTAAAACTTTTCCAACAAGAATTTCACTTCCGCCGTCAGAATAATTGGATGAGGTATCAATTAAATTAATTCCGGAAGTTAACGCAAGTTCCAAAGCGCTTTGATGCTGCAGAACACCGTTATCAATTCTATATCCGCCAAATCCACAAATCGAAACCGTAAATCCTGTTTTGCCCAGTACTTTGGATTTTATTTCAGGATATTTAATAATATATTTTTTTGTTCCTTCTGATGTATCCATTATGGAAAGATTAAAAAATTGTGTCCAAAACTAAAGAAAAATGTAAAATTCTCAAGATTTTGAAATACGTTTAACCTTTTCTTTAAAGTCTGATTGCTATATATTTACAGCCCGAATTCAGAAATTAAAAATAACAGGAAAATAAAATGGCAAAACAACAAACTTTCGCTGATAAAGCAAAAGGTAAGAAAAAGGTTGAAAGTGTTACGGTAAAGGTTATTAAAAGCGTAAAAGCAAATGGCGGTGCTTATAAGTTTAATGAAAAATTTGTAAGGCTTGATGACGTTAGCAAAGTAACAGATATAAAATAATTTTTAATCAAACAAATCCGGACTTATAGCTCCTTCCAACAGAAGGAGTTTTTCTTTTATATCCAGTCCGCTTGCATATCCCGTCAAATTACCATCACTTCCAATAACACGATGACAAGGAACAATTATAGCAACAGGATTTTGTCCGTTTGCTTTTCCTACTGCGCGGATTGCTTTTACATTGCCAATCTTTTCGGAAAGTGCTTTATAAGAAATAGTTTTTCCGTAAGGAATTTTTTGTAATTCCTTCCAGACTTTTTTCTGAAAATCAGTTCCTTCTAAATCAAGCGGAAGATTAAATTTTTTCCTTTCGCCTGCAAAGTATTCTCTTAATTGATTTAATGCTCCGAATAAATATGGATCATCATTATGCAGTTTTGTTGAAGATAATAACTCAGGACCTTTTTCTTTTGGGTTAAGAAATATTTTCTTTATTCCTTTTCTTGATGCCAGAACAATTATTTTTATTCCGGAAATTATCTCTTCGGAATAATATGTTTCATTCATTTTAATTACCTGAGATAAAAAAAGGCTGCACTAAGCAGCCTGAAATTTCTTTCGAAAATTTTGTTAAGCAGGAACTCCTGACTTGTGATTTTTAGTGCGACACGAGCACAACAAAAAATACATTTTTGTTCTAAAAAATAAGTTTATCAACTACCATTTTCACTTCTGAGTTCATCTTTACTCTTAAGATTATTTC
>Ga0116185_1001085_pt1 | contig 28452 bp, 22 predicted proteins | sample AD_JPNNA7_MetaG_FD_89754 | JGI IMG/M metagenome (GOLD analysis project Ga0116185, IMG submission 89754) | Active sludge microbial communities of municipal wastewater-treating anaerobic digesters from Japan - AD_JPNNA7_MetaG | ecosystem: Engineered > Bioreactor > Anaerobic > Digestate | place...
AAATCTTTGTTTTATAAATTAATTGTTGTTCAATGAAAGAAGGTAAAAAAATAAAGTTAAAAGGATTTTAAAATAAAAGAGGCTGTCTTATCTAACCATCAGATTCCGAAATAATCCGCCTCTGGAGGACGGAATGACATTTATAAGACAGCCTCTTTATATATTAATAATTTATATGAAAAAATTAGCTTCTAATTTTAAAATCCTAATCTTTCCATATCTGCTACAAGGTTTTTAACAGCATTAACTGAGTTATCGAGCAGAGCTTGTTCTTCGGAATCAAGGCTAAACTCAATTACTTTTTCAACTCCGTCTGCACCGAGAACTGCAGGAACTCCGACATAATATCCATTAACACCAAATTCACCTTTTAACATAGCACAAACAGGCAGTACTCTTTTTTCATCATATAAAATTGCTTCTGCCATTGCAATTGCTGAAGAAGCAGGTGAGTAAAAAGCTGATCCTGTTTTTAATAATTTTACAACTTCACCGCCGGCAGCTTTTGTTCTTTCAACCATTGCTTTCATAACTTCGGCTGCTTTGGCTTTGTCATTATATTTTTTCTCAAGCAATTCCATAACAGGAATTCCGTTTACATTTGCATATCTAACGATCGGAACCATTGTATCACCGTGTCCGCCAAGAACCATTGCGTTTACATCTTTAACAGAAACACCAAGCTCCCATGCAATAAATGTTGAGAACCGTGATGAATCTAAAACTCCAGCCTGACCCATAACTCTGTTTTCAGGAAATCCGGTAATCTTTTTAAACAATGTTACCATTGCATCAAGAGGATTTGAGATTATAATTACAATAGAATTTGGTGCAAACTTTTTAACATTTTCTGCAACTGTCTGCATTATTTTAGCGTTAGTAACAAGCAGATCATCTCTGCTCATTCCAGATTTTCTTGGTAAGCCTGCTGTAATGATTACAAGATCAGCACCTTCGATATCTTTATAATCATTTGTGCCGGTTACTTTTCCATCAAAACGATCAACCCGTGCTGCTTCTGCAATATCAAGAGTTTTGCCTTGCGGTAAATCTCCAACAATATCATACATAACAACATCGCCAAGCTGTCTTAGTGCAATAAGCTGAGCCAGAACGCCGCCAATTTGTCCGCCGCCGATTAAAGCGATTTTTTTGCGTGCCATTTTAATTACTCCTCTGAAAAAATTTATTAAAGTTTAATTTAAAATAGAAAAGTAGAAAAGCAGATGCAAAGATTATTATTGATCTGAGGATTAAAATTGAAGTTAAAATTTTGAAAAGCTAAAATCTTGGTTTTAAAATAAAGTATAATTAAATCTTTAGTGTTAAAATTGTTTCGGTGCCTTCAGGTGTGTAATTATATGATAATCCATCCATATAAATACGCATTAAGTATAAACCGCGTCCGGAATCCTTTAATAAATTTTCTGGGTCAGTCGGGTCTGGTACAATCTTAGGATCAAAGCCTTTGCCTTCATCTTTGATTTTGATCGTTAAAGTAGAGTTTTCAACATAAACTGAAATACGGACTAATTTTAGTTTATTGTTTTTATTACCATGGATAATTGCATTGGTAGTGGCTTCAGTTACTGAAAGTAACAGCCCGTTTATTTTTTCCTGATCCAGACCTAATTCAACAGAAAAATAATTAACAAACTCTTCAACTGTAATTAAGTTGTTAGGTGTACTTTCAATCTCTAAATAATATTGCGGTTCAGTCAAGTTGAGTAAAAAGTATTTTATTTAATTATTGTCAATATATTTGTTTGAATTAAAATTTCCAATTTACCTGCATAATTAAACTTACCTGTTCTTTATCAGGTCTGTTTGTATTGGTAATAAATTCATAATAACCTTTTACCATAAAGTTAATTCTGTTCCATACATAAAAATCAATTGCTGCAATCGGTCCAAGACTAATATATTCGGATTCTAGTTGCTTTTCAGCAAGTTTATATGAATATGTATCAAGCAAAAATAATCTTAAACCGATTGAAAAATTAGAGCGTAAATAATTAAGAATAAAACGCGGCTCAAAATAGATTTCCTTAAGGGTTCTGGTTGGTTTGGTTGAAAAGGAATTCCAGCTGAAATCACCAACTTCCGATAACTTAAGATAGGCAAAACTATAAAGCTTAAACTTTTCTGTAAGATATACGGTAGTTGAATCAAAAGCAGTAAATTGACGGAATGAATAACTTTGATAACTTGTTGTGATATCTTCAAAATCATAAACCGTATAATTTGCAGAAACTTCAAAACTATTATATGAACTGAAATTTTTTCCTGTATAATCTCCGCCTGTTCGAAGTCTTAAAATACGGTTCTTTTTGTTGTTGGAACTGCGGCTTGCAAAAATATAAACTGTATGGGCAAAAGTATATTCAGTGTTTATAAATACATTAAAATATGAATTGATATTTCTCAGATATCTTAATCTTATTATTGAAAGAATTTCATCTCTGTCATCATCGTTCAAGATACTTTTGGTATCATAAACAAGCTTGCTTTGATAAAGAGAAATATTTAAAAAGTCATCTTGTGATATTTTAAGATCGCCGTTCAATGCTAAAGTAACCCTGCTTGAGTTGTTATTCTTCTGTTCTTCCAATTCTGTTTTCTGCTCGTACAATTGGTCAGAGATATTACTAAATCTTTTTACCGAATGCTTTTCGTCGCGCTCGTCATAGTTTAATCTAATGGAACCGTTAAATATTTTCGAGTTATATCGTACCAGGGTAGCAAACTCAAGTTTTATTTCATCAATTTTAGTATCGTATAATGAATTTGTTTGAAGCTCGGCAGTTTTATATCTTATATCACGATCAATATTTCTCCAGTTTATACCGCCGACAAGATCAAGTGAAAAGAAATCCAGAAAATCATCATAAGATAAGCGATCCGATATCTGATATGATGTTTCGGTACGGCTCTGAATATTTTTGTTAATGATAAATTCTGCAGCGGTAACCGGATCAGCCTCAAAGTAAAAATCTTTTCTGCTTTGCGAATAAAAAGTGCGGATATTGTTTGCTATTCCTTTTTCAAAAAAATTATTTACTGAAAGCGCAAAATATCTAATCAGATTTCTTCTGGGTAAAACATCCTCATTTTTAAACCTGAGATCGGAGTTGATTATCATATCTGAAACTGAAAGATTATTAATCATTCCTTCCAATCCATATAAAAATCCATTATCGGTTATTCCGATTTGCCTGTTTGATGAATATCCGAAAAATGGATTTAAACGGAGATATGGCATTGCTTCCCAATCGCTGAAAAAGGATGCATTGTTTACTGCTGATTCGTTAATTCCGAGGGAACGGTTGTCCGAAAGAAGTGAACTGTTTCCGTTTATCCCAATAAAAAATTTTTTATTGAGTCTGTATTTTGCAGATAAGTTCAGAGTTTGTTCATCACGTGTATTTTTGGATACGCTGCGTATAAAAGTTGAATTAAAATTTTCATTTAATCTTATTATCAGATCATCATAATTTTTTACAAGCTGAAACTGATTAATTAAGTGGAAAGTATTTAATTGTTTATCAAAAATGTTGTTCAGAAAATTCTGATTAAAAAATCTGCCGAGATATTCAAGGCTATCAACACGGGTTTGTGGGAAGAACTCAGATGTTAAAAAAAATAAAATCAGAAATATCTTAACAAGCATCACCCCCGTACTGTAATTTTTCTGATTTGCTTTTTTCAAGAAGATAATTAGTTAATCAATAAATTCTTTTTACAATTATATGATTAAAAAAAATAACTTACCATTTACTTTTAATCATCTTTATTATAAATCTGAAATAAGTTCTGTTTTTATCTCTAATGTTTAAATTGACAATCTTGCATTTTTTGAATAAATTTCGCAACAATTTTTAGATGTTAATTATGATTGAATATTACATACCAATATTTATAGTTCTTGCAATCGGGGCAGTATTTGCATTTGTAACTGTAATGACCTCAGTAATTTTTGGACCTCAAAGACCTAACAAGGAAAAAAGCTCCACTTACGAAAGCGGAATGAAACCTGTCGGATCAACAAGAGAGAGGATATCAATTAAATATTATCTTGTTGGAATGTTGTTTATAATTTTTGATCTCGAAGTGATCTTTGTGTATCCATGGGCTGTACAGTTTAAAAAATTATTCGGCGAATTTGGGATTTCAGTTTTTTATTCAATGTTGGTTTTTTTAATTGTTCTTGAACTTGGATATTTATATGTTTACAAAAAAGGTGGTTTCAAATGGGATTAGAAGCAAAATTAAACGGGGATGGATTTTTTGTAACTAAACTTGAAGCAATAATTAATTGGGCTAGAAAAAATTCTGTTTATCCGATGCCGATGGGGATTTCCTGCTGTGCAATCGAGATGATGGCAGCTGCTGACCCCAGATATGATATTGCAAGATTTGGTTCTGAAGTTATGCGTTTTACACCAAGACAGTGCGATCTTATGATTGTTGCCGGTACCGTAACTTATAAAATGTCTCACGTAGTAAGAAAAATTTATGATCAGATGCCTGATCCGAAATGGGTTATTGCAATGGGTGCCTGCACTTCAACAGGTGGGATGTATCGTTCATATTCTGTTGTTCAGGGAATAGATCAGTTTTTACCTGTTGATGTTTATGTAGCCGGATGTCCGCCAAGACCGGATAACCTGCTTAATGCTCTTATTCATATCCAGAATAAAATCGGAAATACCAGAGCAAAAGATTTTCAAAATGCAAAACGAATTGATTTAAATGTAATTCAGAATAACTGATTATGGAATTAAAAGAAATAATTACTAAAAAACTTAATGAGCATTTTCCCGATGCTGGTTTTGAATTCTCGGAATATGTAGGTGAATTCAATATTAAATTAGATAAAAAATTTATTCATCCTGTCTGTAAATTACTTAAAGAAGATTCAGAACTTGAATTTCTTTTATGCGAAGATATAACCGCTGTTGATTGGGCAAAAAGAAAAAACAGATTTACAGTTGTATATCATCTCTTCACATTAAAGCATAACTTCAGATTGGTATTAAAATGCGATGTTGATGAAAGTGATTGTAATATTGATACTGTTTCATCTGTCTGGAAAACCTCAAACTGGCAGGAAAGAGAATGCTACGATATGTACGGCATTAAATTTAATAATCATCCGGATATGCGTAGAATTTATATGCCCGAAGATTTTGAATATTATCCCTTAAGAAAAGAATTTCCCTTAATGGGGATTCCCGGATCATTATCACTACCAAAGAAATAATATTTATGGATAGATTTACAAAAGACGAAACTCAACCGAAAATTATTCAGAAACTTTTAGAAGATTCCGATATAACAATTGATGATGCCCTTGAACATGAAATGGTTCTTAATATGGGTCCGCAGCATCCGGCAACTCACGGAGTATTAAGATTATTACTTAAGCTTGATGGTGAAACAGTAATCGGCTGTGTTCCTGAAGTTGGTTATCTGCATCGTGGTTATGAAAAGATGGCTGAAAATATGAGCTATCACGAGTTCATTCCTCATACTGATCGTCTTGATTACATCTCACCAACTGCAAATAATGTTGCCTGGGTAATGGCAGTTGAAAAATTAGCCGGTGTTGAAGTTCCGCTCCGTGCACAATATATCAGGATGATTATTGCTGAGCTTGCACGAATCGCATCTCATCTTGTTGCTATTGGTTCCTTTGCAATGGATGTTGGTGCGCTTACTGTTTTTCTATGGACTTTTCGCGAACGTGAAAAAATAATGGATATATGGGATATTGTTTGCGGTGCAAGATTTACTAACAGTTATACACGTATCGGCGGTGTTGCTAATGATATACAGCCTGAAGCATTTGTGCTTATTAAAAAATTTCTTGAGGGAATTGATGATAACTTAACCGAATGTGAAAAGCTTTTAAATACAAACAGAATTTTTATTGAAAGACTCGACGGTGTTGGAGCTATTTCAAAAGAAGAAGCATTAAGTTATGGCTACACTGGTCCGAATCTAAGAGCAACAGGAGTTGAGTTTGACCTTAGAAAAGCTACTCCTTATTTGCAATATGATAAAGTTGATTTTAATATTCCTGTTTTTACAGAAGGTGATTGTTTAGCTCGCTATTTTGTTCGTACTGATGAAATAAGAGAAAGTGCTAAGATAGTAAGGCAGTGTTTACAACTAATGCCTCTAGGAGAAATAAAAGCTAATCTTCCAAAACGAGTATTACCCCAAAAAGAAGAGGTATATTCCAAGATGGAAGAATTGATTCTTGATTTTATGCTGATAAATTTTGGAATAAATCCACCGGTTGGTGATGTTTATCATGCAATCGAAGGTTCCAAAGGTGAACTTGGTTTTTATCTTGTTAGTGATGGTAAAGGAAATCCCTGGAAATGTAAAATCCGTTCACCCTCGTTTATCCACATACAATCTTTACCACATTTGGTTAAAGGACGAATGATCTCGGATGTTGTTGCAATAATTGGTAGTATTGATCCAATAATGGGAGAGGCTGATAAATAATTATGGAATTTAAATTTACACCGGAAAATCTTCAGAAAATTGAACTGGAAACAAAAAAATATCCGGTTCGCAGACCAGCAATTATGTTTGCATTATATCTTGCTCAGGAGCAGAATGGTTATATCTCGCATGAAGTCATTAATGAAATTGCCGGAATTTTAGAATTGCATCCGCACGATGTTTTAGGTGTTGTTACATTTTATACAATGTATCACCAGAAACCGATAGGTAAGTATCATATACAGGTTTGTACAAATGTTTCCTGTATGCTGCGCGGCGGATATGAAATATGGAATCAGGTTAAAGAAAAATTAGGTATCGATCATATGGGTGTAACTGCTGATCAGAAATTCTCACTTGAAGAAGTTGAATGTATGGGAAGCTGTGGCACTGCTCCGATGCTCGCTGTTAATGAAGATTATTTCGAAAATCTTACAAAAGAAAAAGTAGAAGAACTTATCAACTCTCTAAAATAATTTGATTAAATGGAAAAAATAGTTTTACCCGATATAAAAGATATTCACAAACTTGATGTTTACATTCAGAATGGTGGATACACTGCTGTTAAAAAAGCATTTTCACAATCCACTGATGATATTATTGATCAGGTTAAAAAATCCGGTTTGCGCGGAAGAGGCGGTGCAGCTTTTTCAGCGGGACTGAAATGGAGCTTTATGCCGAAAACAACCAATAAGCCAAAATATTTGTGTGTTAACGGCGATGAATCTGAACCGGGCTCATTTAAAGACAGACAAATTTTTGAATATAACCCTCATCAGTTGATTGAAGGTATTTTAATTACCTGTTATGCAATCGGTGCAAAGACTGCTTACATTTATATCCGCGGCGAATATCATAAATGGATTAAGTTATTACAAAAAGCTCTTGATGATGCTTATGCTGCCGGTTATGTCGGCGAAGCAATGAAAGAAAAATTCGGAACAGAATTCTTTTGCAATGTTTATATTCATAAAGGCGCCGGTGCTTACATCTGTGGTGAAGAATCTGCTTTAATGGAATCTATAGAAGGGAAGAGAGGTTATCCAAGAGTAAAACCGCCGTTCCCTGCACAGAATGGTTTATGGGGATGTCCGACAACTATTAATAATGTGGAAACAATTACAAATGTTCCGCCTATTATTAATAAGGGATGGGAGTGGTTTTCAAAAATCGGTGAACCAAAACATCCGGGTACAATTTTATTCGGAGTAAGCGGTCACGTAAATAAACCCGGTGTTTACGAATTACCTTCGGGTACATTGCTTACTGATATAATTTACAATTATGCAGGCGGCGTTCCCGGAAATAAAAAAATTCTTTGTGTTATCCCCGGTGGTTCATCAATGCCGCCATTAAGAGGTGATCAGATTGAAGGAGTAAAGATGGATGCTGAATCACTTAAAGCAGCAGGTTCTGCAATTGGTACTGGCGGAGTTATGGTAATGGATGAAGATACTGATCTTGTTAAAGTTCTTTCAAGAATTTCAAAATTCTATCATCATGAAAGCTGTGGACAATGTACTCCTTGCCGCGAAGGAACAGGCTGGCTTGACAGAATACAGCAAAGAATGGTTGCAGGTAAAGGTTCTGTAACTGATCTTGATTTACTTGTTACGGTTGCAAGTCAGATTGAAGGAAATACAATTTGTGCTTTGGGAGAAGCTGCTGCCTGGCCGGTTAGATTTATGATTACAAGATTCAGAGATTATTTTGAAGCAAGAGTGAGCAAAGAAGTTGATCTTGCAGTTGCTAATAAAGTTCATTCAATGAGGCATACTGCTTTTCCGCTTGCTGATATAAAACATTAATTATTTTTATTACAAATCCTCTCAATTTCTGAGAGGATTTTTTGTTTTAAAAAGTTTCGGTTTATTTAGTTCACTTTCCTCTTAAGATGTGTTAAAATGCACATATATTGAACTGTTTTGAATTGCTAATAAAATACCGTTTAGGTAATTTTGCTCATACTTATTTTCTAGAATAACTTAATTTAAAGGAGTAATAAAATGGCTATTAAAATTGGAATTAACGGATTTGGCAGAATCGGAAGACTTGTTTTCAGAAGAGCTATGGAGCTCGGCGGTTTCGATTTTGTTGGTATTAATGATTTAACAAATGCTGCTACACTTGCTCATTTATTAAAATATGATTCTGTACATCGCAGATTTAATGGTGAAGTTAAAGTTGAAGGAAATGACTTAATTGTTAATGGTGATAGAATTAAAATTACTGCTGAAAAAGATCCATCTAAATTAAACTGGAAAGATGTTGATGTTGTAATTGAATCAACCGGGGTTTTCAGAGATAAAGAAAGCTGTCTGAATCATATTAAAGCTGGTGCTAAAAAAGTTTTGCTTACAGTTCCTGCAAAAGGTGAAATCGATGCAATGGTTGTGCTCGGAGTTAATGATCATATTTTAACAGGTAAAGAACAGGTTGTTTCAAATGCATCCTGTACAACAAACTGTCTAGCACCGATGGTAAAGGTATTAAACGATACTTTCGGTATTGAGCATGGTTTTATGACCACAGTTCACGCTTATACAAACGATCAAAGACTTCTTGATTTACCACACAGTGATTTAAGAAGAGCAAGAGCTGCAGCAGTTTCAATTATTCCTACAAGTACAGGTGCAGCAAAAGCAATTGATAAAATAATTCCTGAGCTGAAAGGAAAACTAAACGGCAACTCTTTAAGAGTTCCTGTGCCAGATGGTTCAATAACCGATTTTGTTGCTGTTCTTAAAAAAGATGTTACTGTTGAACAGGTTAATGATGCTTTTAAGAAAGCTGCTGATACTGTATCATTAAAAGGAATACTTGAATATACCGAAGATCATTTGGTTTCTGCAGATATTATCGGTTCAACCGCTTCAGTTATATTCGATTCAAAATCAACAATGACAAATGGAAATCTTGTTAAAGTTGTTGGCTGGTACGATAATGAATACGGATATTCCTGCAGAGTTGTTGATCTGGTTAAGAAAATTGCAAAATAAATTTTAATTACAGCTATGACAGATTTATAAAATTCTGTCATAGCTTTTTTAATAAGTAAAGTATAAGTATGAATAAACTTTCAATTGATAAAGTTGAACTTAAAGGAGAACGTGTTTTAGTACGTGTTGACTTTAATGTTCCGCTTGATGAAAATTTAAATATAACAGATGATACAAGAATCACTGAATCGCTTCCTACAATCAAGAAAATTATTTCTGAAGGCGGTAAAGCAATTCTGATGAGCCATTTGGGAAGACCGAAAGGCGGACCAAATCCTAAATACAGTTTAAAACCTGCTGCAAAAAGATTAAGTGAACTGTTAGGAAAAGATGTTAAACTTGCTCCTGATTGTATTGGTGCTGAAACCAAAGCAATGGTTGATGCAATGAATAATGGCGATGTATTGATTCTTGAAAATGTTCGCTTTCATCCTGAAGAAGAAAAAAACGATCCCGAATTTGCAAAACAATTAGCTGAGCTTGGCGATGTTTATATAAACGACGCATTCGGTAGTGCACATCGTGCACATGCTTCTACAGAAGGTATTACAAAATATATCAAAATATGTGCTGCCGGTTATTTGATGCAGAAAGAGCTTGATTATCTTGGCGGTGCTATTTCAAATCCAAAGCGTCCTTATGTTGCTATTCTTGGCGGTTCAAAAATATCCGGTAAGATTGATGTTATAAATAATCTTCTTGACAAGGTTGATACATTAATTGTTGGCGGCGGAATGGCTTTTACATTTTATAAGGCTGAAGGTAAAGAGATCGGTACATCATTGCTTGAAGCTGAAAAAATTGATCTTGCAAAAGAAGTTTTAAATAATGCAAAGAAATCTGGAGTAAAATTTCTTCTGCCGGTTGATGTGGTAGTAGCAAGTGAGTTTAAAAATGATTCACCTTCATCAGTTGTAAGTGTTGATAAAATTCCTGCTGACAAAATGGGATTGGATATCGGTCCCGAAACTGTTAAGTTATTCTCGGCAGAAATTGCTAATGCTAAAACAGTAGTATGGAACGGACCAATGGGCGTTTTTGAAATGGACAATTTTGCAAAAGGAACTAATACAATTGCGCAGGCATTGGCTGATGTAACAGCTAAAGGTGCTATTACTGTTATTGGCGGTGGCGATAGTGCTGCTGCAATTACAAAAGCCGGATTGAAAGAAAAAGTTTCGCATGTTTCAACTGGTGGCGGAGCTTCTTTAGAATTTCTGGAAGGTAAAGTTTTGCCAGGTGTTGTAGCTTTAAATGATGTTAAATAAATAAAGGTTAAGTGTGAATAATTATTATCGCCCGAGAGGCTTCGGCGGATTTTTTACATTTCCACCTGTCATTAAGAATTTATTGATTATAAATGCAATTGTTTTCTTTATACAGATGCTTTTTAACAATATTTCTTTTGATGGTTATCCGGGATGGTATATTTTAAATAAATGGTTTGCGTTAAATCCAATCTCAGGATACGATGCTGCTGATAAACCATTTAACTTTCAGGTCTGGCAATTAATTACTTACCAGTTTATGCACGGAGGATTCTGGCATATCTTCTTTAATATGTTTATGCTGTGGATGTTTGGTGCAAGTATCGAAGAAATTTTTGGTTCGAAGAAGTTTTTAACTTTTTATCTCCTTGCAGGTGTAAGTGCAGGATTATTCCAGTTGTTTATAACACCGCTTTTAGGTGGTCAGGGAGCTGTAACAATTGGTGCGTCTGGAGCAATATATGGTGTTATGATAGCCTTTGCACTTTTCTTTCCGGATAGTCTCATATTTATATATTTCCTGTTTCCGGTTAAAGCAAAATACTTTATCGGTTTTATGATTGCACTCGAATTTCTTGCTGTTGATAGTGCTTCAAGTGGTGTTGCACATTTAGCACATTTAGGCGGAGCAATTTTTGCTTTCCTCTATATTATGTTCGATAAGAACAGTTATGTTTCACTAAAAAGTGTATTTAAAAAATCTTATTACTATAAACCTAAATCGAACAATAATATTTTCCACAACCCTTTCAGTAAACAAAATTCGGTTAAGAGTGATATTGAAGACGCTGATTTTTATGAGATTGGTCAGAAGAAAGAAGACGAGGTAACTCAGGAAGAGATAGATAAAATTCTTGATAAGATAAGTCAAACCGGTTATCAGAATCTTACTGAAAAAGAAAAGAAAATTTTATTTCAGGCAAGCAAAAAAATGAAATGAGATTTTATAAAACTTTTTTAATTGTTTTGTCAATATCTCTGCTTTTTATTATTCAAGGTTGTTCCGAATCCTCACCTGTAGATGAAAAGACACTTGTTAAAGTTTATGCCGAGATGATAATTATGCAGGACTCATCAAAATTAAATGATATCGAAATACAAAAGAAAGTTCTAACTGAATTTAACATCTCAACATCTGACTATGAAAAGTCAGTTAATTTTCTCAAAGAAAAACCTGAAAGATGGCAGAACTTTTACGATAGCGTGATTGTTTATCTGCAAAAATTAGAACCGCTTCCTAAGACTTCTGATGAAAAAGTTTTGCCAAAGCGACCCTTATCTCCGGAAAAGAAAATTCTTTAGGCAATTTTTCTCTTAGTGTTTTTAAATCTTTAATGCCTTTTTTATAAAACACATTTATTTTTTCAAATTTATCAGAATCAATTATCGAACTGATATCTGTCTCAGGGATATAAGAGATTATTGTTTCGATCTGCATTGAAACAACTGCCTCAGTTAGTCTGCGTAACTGTGCTATTTCATTCAAAGAATATTTTTGTTTTAAAAGCTTATATGTTTCAGTTATGTTTTTCGGAATCACATTTTCAGTAATCTGTTCACTTTTTTTAATTAAAGATGGATTATTAATAACTTCAAGCAGTTCATTACCTATCTTGTTAAACATTCGTTCATTAAATCCATCAATAGTAAGCAGTTCAATTTTGCTTTTAGGTTTTTGCTGTGCAATTTTGGAAAGCACGCTGTCAGGACAAATTATTGCAGGCGATTGTAAAAATCTTTTTGATGCACTTTCACGGACTTCCCTTAGTAAATGAAATAACTCAATATTCTTATCAATTATTTCTTCACTCTTTACCGAATTACTGCTATCCGTTGTTTCAGTTGAATTGTTGACCGCACAATACAACAGGTTTTTACCTTTATAGGTAGTTGTAACTTTATTCTCTTTCAATAATGATTTTAGGGCAAAGTTCAGATCATCTTTATTATATGCTTTTAGAATACCAAGATGTTGAAGTTTTAGAAAATCATCTTTTTTTGTTTTACCAAGCATTATATTAAAAATATTTTTATCACTTAAAGAAAGTTTTGTTTGAGAAAGCAGTTCAAATATTTTCTCTTTCAGATAATCAACAGAATTAGTCTGAAACTGATTTGTCTTTAAACAATTATCACATTTACCGCAGGAGTAATTTTCAGTTTTCTCACCAAAATAATTAAGTATAAATCTGAATCTGCAGCCATCATAGTAAACAAAATTAGTTATCGCATCCAATTTTTGTTTTGCATTGATATAGAATTCATTGATGTGCTTAAAATTAAGATTGATATCAGAAGGTTTTACTCTTGGTTTAAGAAGTGTAATAGTTTCCTTTGTACTGCTTTTTGAAAATTCAATAATTCCCAGATATTCTAATGTTGTTAATGAAGATTGGATTTCTTCTTCAGTTAATCCTGAATTTAATTTTAACTGTTCGAGATCAATCTTTATGAGTCTGGCGAAAATATCTCTGCCATAAAATTTTAAAAGAGATATTAGTAAATCTTTTATTAAAACATTCGAAGTGTTTTTTATAAATTTCTTTAATCTGCTTTCATCAAATAATATTTTAAGTTTATTTGAATAATTATAAGCTGAATTTGATTTTAAATAACCTGATTCAGTTAAATAGTTTATTGCCGAATTAATTATTGCCGGATTTAAGTCCTGCTTTGTATGTATTTTTATGTAAGATAAATCAATTTTAATACTATCCGATGGTAATGAACCAACTGCTACTCTGGCATAATCGCAAATTGCATTATAAATCTTTATAACTGTTTCTTTATCAGGATAAGAATTGTTTATAAAATATTCTTGTATATAAATATCGCCTTCGTCAAATAATAAGAATACGTGTGAAAATTTTCCGTCTCTTCCGGCTCTGCCAATCTCCTGATAATAATTTTCTATAGTTCCCGGAGTATTATAATGAATTACTAATCTGATATCTTTTTTATCAATGCCCATTCCGAAAGCGTTTGTTGCAACGATAATAGGCAGCCGGTCTTCAATAAAATCTTCCTGAATTTTTTTTCTGATTATCGGATCTAAACCTGCGTGATAATATTCGCAGTTCAACTTATTTATTTTAAGATATTCACTAAGTTCTTCAGCTTTTTTTCTGGATGATGTATAAATGATAGCTGAACCTTTGTATTGCTGACAAAGCTGCAGACATCTTTCTTTTTTCTTTTTGGTTATTTCTGCATTTATAAAGAGGTTTTCTCTTTCAAATCCTTTAATAATCAGTTTTGAATTTTTAAGTTCTAACTGTTTGATAATATCTTTTACTACTTCGGGGGTTGCGGTGGCGGTAAAAGCAGAAACTTTTTTGATACCGGTAAATTTTATAAAGTCTTTTATCTTAGTATAACTTGGTCTGAAATTGTGTCCCCACTGACTGATGCAATGAGCTTCGTCCACAAATAAATAATTTGGATTAAGAGATTTAAGCCTGTTTGCAAATTCGGAATTTTCTAACCTTTCAGGTGCAACATAAACTATTTTGATTTTACCATATTTTATGTTTTGCAAAACCCCTTCAACTTCTTTATCGGTTTGAGTGCTATTAATAAAAGCTGCTATTTCGTGAGTCTTATTTAATGAATCGACCTGATCTTTCATAAGTGCGATAAGAGGTGATATAACTATAGTATAGTCATCGCCGATAATTGCCGGAATCTGAAAACATAAAGATTTGCCCGCACCGGTTGGCAGAATGGCTAATACATTAGTACCTGAGATTATTTCGTTGATAATCTCTTCCTGCCCGGGCCTAAAACTATCGTAATTGAAATATTTTTTTAAGGCTTGTTCGGTTGTCATTATTTTAATAATCTTACAAATATCATCTGGCAAAAATAATAGTTACTTTTCCTGCCAACTATAAATAATTATAATAGATTTAATTGAAAGATACTAATTTTCCCTAACTCAATTATTCTTATTACAATGGGTTCTGATTATGAATAATATTTTATTAAATCACTGTCAATATTCTTTGACAGCCTCTTTTTTATTGTTAATTTTGTGCATTAAAAATTGATTGAATTAAGTAATTAGATGTTCTGTTCTTTTCTAAAATATTCACAAATACCAATCGGTTCATATTTAATAATTTTATGAGAAAAGTACCAGTTACCTTTTAAGATTAAATAAGCATTTGTGAATTTCTTCAGTAAAAAATAAAATATTTTTAATTGTTTAAAGACAGTCAATTTCAATAATTTCAATGTAGTATTTTAACAGGGAACATTATGGCAGAAGGAAAATTACGATTAGAAGATTTACTTGATTCTTCAATGTCAGCAAGTGTAGATGAAGGAAGAATTAATAATGTCGCAATCATTGGGGCAGGTATAATGGGGCAGGGAATTGCTCAAACCGTTGCAGGTATGGGCTTGGAAGTAACTGTTCTTGAAATAAATAATGAAAAGCTTGAAACAGCAAAGGCTCAGCTTACTGAGTCAATAGACAGAGAAATCAAACGATGGGCTATGACAAAATCTGATAAGAAATCTATCTTTAGCAGAATCAGATGGGAAACCGATAATAATACAATTAAAGATTGTGAAATTATTATCGAAGCTGTTCAGGAGGATTTCGATCTTAAGGTTAAAGTCTTTCAGGAGCTTGATAAAATTATAAACCCAGATGCGATATTTGTTTCAAACACATCAACATTAAGCTTAACAAAAATTTCTGAATCTATTTCCAGATCAACTAACGTTATTGGTATGCACTTCTTAAATCCTGTTCCTAAAATTCCAATGGTTGAGCTTGTTAAGAGTCTTCATACATCAAATGAAACTGTTTCAAAGGCAAAGGAATTTGCTGCAAGAATTGGTAAGACACCGGTTGAAGTTTATGAATATCCCGGTTTTATAACTACCCGTGCAATTGTTCCGCTTATAAACGAAGCAATGCATATGCTTTTAGAAGGAATTGCAACTGCAAAAGATATTGATACTGCATTAAAGCTCGGATATAATTTTCAATACGGTCCTTTAGAAATGGCTGATGCAATGGGACTTGATGAAGTTTTAACCTGGATGGAAACACTATGGAAGACATTAGGCGAGCCAAGATATAGACCTAATCCTATGATACGTAAATTTGTACGTGAAAGAAGGTTAGGTAAAAAAACCGGCGAAGGTATTTTCAAATACGATGAGCACGGCAACAAAATCAATTAATCTTTAACTCTGGAAAAAATATGAAAGTTTTAGTTTTAAATAGCGGCAGTTCTTCAATTAAATATCAGTTTATTGATACCGAAAAAAAAGTTGCTCTTGCCAAAGGTCTGGTTGATCGTATTGGAATGGCAGGCGCTGTTTTGTCTCATCAAAGATATGATGGTGATAAAATTAAAATAGCAGGAGAAATATTAGATCATCAGATTGCAGTTGAATATGTGCTTGGTGTAATGCTAAGTAAAAATCATGGTGTTATAGATGATAAGAAAGATATAGAAGCAGTTGGACATCGTGTTGTTCACGGAGGTGAATCATTTACCGGATCTGTTTTTATTTCCGATGAAGTTGTTAAAGTTTTACAGGATAATATTGAACTGGCTCCGCTGCATAATCCTCCAAATATTAAAGGTATTCAGGCTTGTCAGCGAATATTGCCGGATACACCTCAATGCGGTGTTTTTGATACAGCATTTCATTCCCAAATGCCGCCGAAAGCATATTTATACGGAATACCTTATGAGTTGTACAAAAAATATAAGATCAGAAGATATGGATTTCACGGAACATCACATTTATATGTATCACAAAGAGCGGCTGAGTTTCTTGGTAAAGATTATAATCAATTAAAGATAATCACAGCCCATTTGGGTAATGGCTGTAGTATAACTGCAGTAAAACACGGAAAGTCTATTGATACATCTATGGGATTTACACCTCTTGAAGGTTTATTAATGGGAACACGCAGCGGTGATCTTGATCCATCTTTAATACTTTATATTATGGGCAAAGAAGGATTAACAATCGGAGAAGCAAATACTTTGCTTAATAAACACAGCGGTCTAATAGGTATCAGCGGTGAAAGCAGCGATATGCGTGAAATTCTATCAGCTGTTAAAGATAATCAGCAAAGGGCAAAGTGGGCTTTTGAAATATTTGCTTACCGAATTAGAAAATATATCGGAGCTTATGCTGCTGCAATGGGTGGTTTGGACGCTCTTGTTTTTACAGGCGGAATTGGTGAAAATGCAAAAGAAGTCAGAGAAGAAATATGTAAAGATCTTGGATTTCTTGGAATTGAATTAGATGAAATGAAAAACAATAGTGGTGAAGAGTTTATTTCAAAATCAGATTCCAGAGTTGCAGTATTAAGAATTCCAACTAATGAAGAGTTGGTTATTGCAATGGATACTGCAGAGATTGTTTCCAAGATGAAATAATTTAAAGAATACAACAAAATTGTATGTGATAACCTTATTTAAAAATTACTTAGGTTAATTTTGGAATTAGGAATAAGAGGTAAAACTGCGCTGATTACAGCCTCAAGTAAAGGCATTGGTAAAGCTATTGCTGAAGGTTTTGCAGCAGAAGGCTGTAATGTAGCAATCTGTTCCCGCACAAAAACAAATCTTATTGAAACAGCTCGAGAAATAAAACTTAAATATGGAATAGAACCATTCTGGGGTATCTGCGATATCAGTCAGCAAAAAGATATTGATAATTTTCTAAGTGCCGTTCAAAAGCAGTTTGGTACTATTGATATCTTAGTTAATAACTGCGGTGGTCCGATCCCTGGTTTTTTCAAAGAATTATCTGAAGAAGACTGGGAAAATGCTTATAAACAAGTGCTATTAAGCGTTATCAGGTTTACCAATTTTGTTTTGCCAAAAATGATAGAGCAGGAATGGGGTAGGGTTATAAATATCACATCTGTTTCAGTTAAGCAACCTGTACATAATCTGATGCTTTCTAATTCATTCCGTTCTGGTGTTACAGGTTTTGCAAAATCTCTAAGCAATGAAGTTGGTAACAGAAATATAACAGTAAACAATATAGCTCCTGGTTATACATTAACAAACAGAATTTATGAATTAGCAGTTAATCGTGGAAAAATTTCAGGTAAATCGCATGAAGAAATTTTAACTGATATGGTTAGAGATGTTCCTATGAATCGATTAGGCAGTCCTGATGAAATTGCAGCTATGGTGGTCTTTTTAGCTTCACAAAGAGCAAGTTATATTACCGGAACTACAATCCCGATTGATGGCGGATTAACAAAATCGTTGTTTTAATATTTATTGACTTACTGAGGATGGGAGTTTAAAAGAAAAAAACCTCTCAACATAGAGAGGCTTTTTCCACTAACCAATGAACATTATGCTTCCCAAAAACTAAATTAATTATCTTAAACTAAAATTGGCGAACCATTTGCGAGGTAATAGTTCTGATCACCTCTTATCTCGAAACTCTTAATTGCTTCATCTAAAGTGTTATACATATTAAATACATTCAGAGTCCCAACTTTTTCCATCAATGCCTTAGCTACTTCATCCGGTTTTACGATACGGATATCACCATTAATTTTTGCGCTTGATTTCAATGCTAAAACTAAAGCACCTAAAAAAGTGGAATCAATGAATTCACATCTGCTTATATCTACGATAATTTTTTGCTGCTTATGGGCAGAAATTAGCTCATCAAGGTTTTTCTTTAACACATTTGCTTCTCTATAGGTTGCACGACTTAAGTTAACAACTTGAATGACGATATCGTTAATATGCAGCCTTTCGAAATCTTCTGGAATCGCCCTCATAATTTTATCTCTCCTTAATTAAAATAAGATTATTATCCCCATTTTTTTGAAATAGTTTAAGCATGCACAAGGTAAAAAATGACAAAATTTGTTCCATACTTGTTATTTCAATTTTTATTAAATTTTGCATACGAATATTGAATATTGCCTCATTTTGATATGAAAAGTGATTTTCAATTTCATTTTGAAATCATAAAAATGAATAAATTTAGCCGTTTACTTAATGCATCATTCATCAGATAATACCATCAATTATTTTAATTTGACAAGAGATCATTACGAAAATTTTCCTGTTGCCTCTTTTCTGATCCCAAAAAATTATCGAAAAGAAATTGCAATTGTTTATTGGTTTGCAAGAACTGCTGACGACATCGCCGATGAAGGTGAGTTTAGTTCTAACTACAGACTTGAAAAATTAGAGCAATTTGAAAAACAATTTCTTGAATCAATAGAAAAAGGATCTGATCATCCAAATTTTAATTTGCTTTCATCGGTAATAAAAAAGAATAATTTATCAACTGATTATTTTACTGATCTGCTATCAGCTTTTAAGCAGGATGTAATAAAAACCCGATATAACAATTATCACGAAGTTTTGGATTATTGCAAGCGATCTGCAAATCCGGTTGGCAGGATACTACTGGGATTATTTAAAGTTCACGATGCGGAAGCAATTAAATGTTCTGATAAGATTTGTACAGCTTTGCAACTCACTAATTTTTATCAGGATACATTGCTTGATTTTACAAAGGGGCGTATCTATTACCCGCAGGATGAATTGAAAATGTTTTCTGTCACCGAAAAAATGTTTGAGTTGAAAGAAAATAATCCTAATATTAAAGCGTTGGTAAAATATAATATTGAAAGAGTTCAGCAATTATTTGATGAAGGACGCGATATAAATAATTATCTATCCGGCAGATTCAAATACGAGATAAAATGGACTATATCCGGTGGTGAAAAAATTTTATCAAAGATCAGAAAAAATGATTTTAATGTTTTCGATTATCGTCCGGTATTGAATAAATTTGATTTTATTAAATTACTAATTAAATCTCTGTTTAATGGTAGATTCAGTAAAAGAAATATCTAAAAAAAGCAAAAGCAGTTTTTATTATGCTTTTAATCTTCTTCCTGAAGAAAAGCGCGAGGCTATGAATACTGTTTATGCATTTTGCAGAAAGACTGATGATATTGTTGATGAAAATCTCGATCCGACTGATATAAAATATGAGAAACTCAGAAAGTGGAGAATTGAACTAGAAAAAAGTTTTTCCGGTCACTCAGAATATATTTTACTGAATAAACTCGGAACTACAATTTCTAAATTTAATATTCCTTTAGATCCGTTCTTTGAACTGATTAAAGGAATGGAAATGGATCTTCAAAAAGACCGTTATAAATCATTCGACGATCTTCAGCTTTATTGTTATCGTGTAGCTTCAACAGTTGGACTAATTTGTATTGAAATTTTTGGCTACAAACATTCTTCAACTAAACAATTTGCCATTGATCTTGGTATAGCATTGCAATTAACCAATATTTTGCGGGATATAAGTAAAGATGCTAAGAATGGCAGAATATATCTTCCGCAGGAGGATTTAATTAAGTTCAATTATTCGGAATCAGATTTATTTTCATTTAATTACAATAATAATTTTCGCGAGCTGATGATTTATGAATCTTCAAGAGCAAAAAGCTATTTTAATTTAGCAACTTCCCATCTTAATCTTGAAGACAAAAAGACAATGTTTGCAGCCCGTGCAATGCAGCATATCTATTATAAAATTCTCGAAAAAATTATTGATAAAGATTACGATGTTTATAATAATGAAATTAAAGTGAACAAAATTGAAAAGGTTGGAATAGCTTTAGGTGTTTGGGCTAAGTATAACTTAGTTTATTAAATGAAAAAGTGCCTTATTATCGGCGGCGGAATTTCCGGACTTACCGCAGCATCCTATCTTTCTTCAAAAAAAATTAAAGTTACTGTTTTAGAATCTACACCAAAGCTTGGCGGCAGAGCTTATTCTTTTTTTGATCAGGAAACCCACACAAACCTTGATAATGGACAGCATATAATGATGGGCTGCTTTAAAGATTCATTAGCTCTGATTGATCTCATTGCTGCAAAGGACAACTTCATTTTTCAGAACAAACTTAAGATAGAATTTTTGCACGAGAAATTCGGTAACATTCATCTCAACGCTAACAGATGGTTTTATCCGTTCAATCTACTTTCTGCTTTATTGAATTTTAAAGTTTTTAATTCTCAGGATAAACTTCAGTTATTAAAATTCCTGTTAATACTTCCATTTCAGAGCAAAAGAAAACTAAGTAACATAACTGTTAAACAATGGCTTATTGAATCAAATCAAACTGAAAATCTTATAAAATATTTTTGGGAAATAATTGGTATAGGTGCTCTGAATTCAGGTATAAATAAAGCCTCAGCTTTGTTGTTTTATGAAATTATAACTAAGATTTTTTTTCGCGGAAATTTTGCTTCTACTATCATACTTCAGAAATATGGATTAAGTGAAAGCTTAATTAATCCACTGAGCGATTTTATAATAAAAAATGAAGGCGATATTCTGCTATCAAAAAAAGTTAGCAAATTATTAATCGAAAAAAATATTGTTGTATCAGTTTTAGCCGGCGAGGAAAAGTTTAGTGATTATGATTATGTAATTTCAGCTATTCCGTTATATGCGTTGGAAAGAATAATTGATCTTAATATTCTGAACATTAAAAATCAGTTTGAGTATTCTACAATACTCAATATTCATTTGTGGATAGAAGGACTTAATCTAAAAGAAAAATTCTATGGATTTCTTGATTCACCTTTACATTGGATTTTTGTGAAGGATGAACATTTCAATATTGTTATCAGCAATGCAGATTATCTTACTGAGAAAGAACAGAATGAAATTATGGAAATGGTTATCAGTGAATTGAAAAGATTTTTTCCTATCGCAGATGATGATGTAAAAAAATACAGGATAATTAAAGAAAAAAGAGCTACTTTTATTCCCAATAATAAAGTTAATAAGTTAAGACCGAAGACTGAGACTAACATAAAAAATTTATTTCTTGCCGGGGACTGGACAGATACAGGATTACCAGCAACAATCGAAAGCGCAGTTAAAAGCGGAAGGATTGCAGCAGAAAAAGTTTTAGAAAATATTTAAGAAAAACTATGAACGAAAAAGCAAAATATTATATTCAGAAACTTCAACTAAAAAAGCATCCTGAAGGCGGATATTACAGAGAGATATATCGTGCCGCAGAAATGTTTTATGTTGATTCTCCTCCCAAAGCATTAAAACGAAATGTATCTACATCCATTTATTTTTTGCTGGGAGGTAAACAGATATCAAAATTTCACAAACTTAAATCAGATGAACAATGGCATTTTTATGATGGTTCAGCAATTAGAATTTATGTGATCGATGAAAAAGGGAAGCTTACTGAACATTTATTAGGAGGAAATTTAACGAAAGGGGAATCTTTTCAGCTTATAATAAAAAAACATAATTGGTTTGCTGCTGAATTAGTAAACAAACGGGGTTATGCATTAATTGGTTGTACAGTTGCCCCTGGTTTTGATTTTAATGATTTTGAACTTGCTGGTCGTAATCAAATGCTGATCGAATTTCCGCAGTACGCCGATTTGATAAAAAAGCTTACCTAAAGTTTTAGAACTAAATAAACTACTGAAAATTTACCTTACTTTATTAAGATAAATTAAATATGTTATTTCCCAGAGAAAATTAGACTTAAATAAAATGTTGAATTTATAGTCCATTTTCTCTAATTTTTGCCGCAAAAATAAAAAATAGAGGAATCTTATCGAGAAATTTTTTACGATTATTTTTTTCACTTTATCAGGAAATTCGTATTAAACGCAAGAGAATAAATTTCATAGCTGAAGCAATTCGGATTTTAATAGCTTCTTCTGTGATGTTTTATGCAGGTATCAATCTCGGTTTCGGTTCTGGCTATGAATCGCAGGTTAATGAAGCAATGCTTCAGGCGGCTTGTTTTGAGTTTTTATCATCTCAACAATCATTTGAACTGCCGAATCAATTATCCCCTATACAACAATCTACCGTTCCTGATAAACAAAAAGAAAATTTATCTGTTTTATTTAATGATTACTCTTATCCGGATTCTCCGATAGTTGCAATTGACGATTCCGTTCTTTTTATAAAAGAAGATTCAATACATATTGCTGCTGATTCTCTTCATTTAACTGATTCAACCAAAATATCAGATCCATTTAGTAAGAATATAAAAGTTAATGAGGATTCTTTAAGATTATTCAAAATGTCTTTAGATTCTACTGCACGTTTACAGTACTTCAGATATCAGCGTGAAGATCTTCCCTATACAACATTAGCTCAAAAAAAGAAATCTAAGTTCTTTGTAGAACCATCTCCAACATACAAAACCAGAAAAGTTACAATTGACTCAACCGGAAAGTATGTTGAGATACAGGATATTATTGCAGGTAAACCATCAAAAATAATTCTTCGTGTTCCTCTTGAAGAATATATTGCAGCACGTTTGGAACTTGAAGAAAGAAAAAAATGGGAAGCACTTGGTTATGCTTATGAACTTAAAGAATCAAAAGTAGGTTTAAGTGAATTAATAAAAAGTTTTACTGATTTTGAAATCCCGTTACCAAGTGTTGGTGTATTAAGCATTTTTGGTACTCCAAAGATAAGTTTAAAAATTGGTGGTGCAGTTCAGATTCATGGCGCCTGGAGAAATGAAACTACAGAAGGTGTTACTGCTTCACGATTGGGTAATACCAGAAATGAACCTGATTTTAAACAGCAGGTTCAGATAAATGTGAATGGTACTATTGGTGATAAATTAAATATTTCTGCTGATTGGAATACTGAACGAACATTTGAGTACGAAAATCAGTTAAAAATTAAATATACCGGATATGAAGATGAAATAATTCAGAGTATAGAAGCGGGAAATGTGTCTTTACAAACATCCCCGCTTGTAGGCGGCAGCGAAGCTTTGTTTGGAATTAAAGCTCATTTTAAAATGGGACCGTTTACACTTACAACTATTGCAAGTCAGAAAAAAGGTGAAACCAAAGAAGTACAAGTATCAGGCGGAACATCTGAGACTTCATTTCAGAAAAGAGCTTATGATTATTCAACAAATCATTTCTTTCTTGATACGATTTATGCTTCTCAGACATTGAAGATTTTTGAAAATTATTATGGTAAACCTACTCCGGAGATCAGAAGTGATATGCTTGTTACTGATATTCAGGTCTGGAAATCCATTAATATAATGACACCGAATAAAGCTAATGAGAGAAATGCAAATGTTTTTATTGATTTACGTGATGTAGGTGTAGGTGAGGTTTATCCCCAGAATTATCGTAATGACCTTTCTAATCCAACTCCCGGTAAAACTGATGCAAGCCGCTTTACTCTATTATCCGAAGGTGTGGACTATGTCGTTCATCGGGAAACAGGATTTATAACACTTAAAACAGCTATCAATGAAAATGATATCATTGCTGTAGCTTTCCGCCGGGAAAATGGTCCTGGACCTAATGATGATAGAGTATATGGTGAATTTTTAGTGCCCGGAAGTACTGATACAACAAGGCTTGTATTAAAAATGGTTAAACCTCGTAATCTGCAGCCTCAATATAAAATAGCCTGGTCCTTAATGTTAAAAAATATTTATGCGCTTGGACCAAGAAATATTAAGAGAGAAGGTTTCGAATTTGATATTCAAAGAGAAGTTGAAGGACAGGAACCTGTAAGTGAAATTGGCACTATAAGATTCCTTAATGCATTCGGGCTGGACTTGCTTAATTCCAGTTCTCAGGCTCAGCCGGATAATATTTTTGACTTTCGTCCTGATATTACAATCTTTCCGGAAACCGGTGAAGTCATTTTCCCAACAATTGAGCCATTCGGAGCTAATCTTCCATCTGGATTAGATCCTGCTACTTATAGTTTTAATGAAGTTTATGATACAACTAAGAATTTTGCTGCTCAAAAGAAATTAAAGGATAAGTGGATACTTGTTGGTAAAAGTAAAGGTACCTCAACAGCAATTTATCAATTAGGATTTAATATTGTAGAAAATTCGGTAAAAGTACTGTTAAACGGAAGAGAACTTTCTGCCGGCAGTGATTACTCAGTTGATTATAATACAGGTCAGTTAACTATCAGAAATGATGCAGCATTAGTACCAGGAGCTGATCTTAAAATAACTTACGAACAAAACGATCTTTTTCAACTGGCATCAAAAACATTGCTTGGTGCACGTGGAATTTATGAATTCTCTAAAAAAACCAAACTTGGCTTTTCAATTTTAAATTTAAATCAACAAACACTTAGTGATAAAGTCAGGATTGGTGAAGAGCCATTAAGCAATACAATTTATGGATTAGACTTTTCAACTTCAGCCGATTTACCAATTTTTACTAAACTACTCGATAATGTTTTTTCAACAAGAGAAATGTCCACCTTCAATTTTACAGGCGAGTATGCATATATTGATCCGGATCCTAATACAAAGAAAAGTACAATACTTTCTGATAAAGGAAAAAGTATTGCATACATTGATGACTTTGAAGGAACAAAAAAGACCATCCCTATAGGGGTTTCATATACTGCTTGGAAAGATTTAAGTCCGCCTGATTCTTTAATATACAATCCCGGATTAACAAAAAAGGATTTAATGGATTTTAAAGGTAAATCCTTCTGGTTCACAGAAACTCCTTCAAATGTAACTGTTGATGATATTTATTACGGAAGGAAGCAGGTAGCCCGATCAGATCAGCAAGTTACTGTTATGGATTTTGTATTCTTACCTGATACACCCGGCACATATAATTACTCTCCACAGTTGCAGCCGCGTAACAGATCATGGGGAGGTATAATGAAAGTCCTTTCTTCAACGGCAAGTGATCTTATTGAAGAGAATATGGAGTATATAGAATTCTGGGCACAGATAATGACTTCGCAGGAAGATGCAAAAATTTATATTGATATTGGTAAGATAAGTGAAGATGTTATTCCAAATAATAAACTTGATACAGAAGACAAAGATGGAAATGATGCAATTGATGTTGATGGTAAAGAAGATACAGGAATTGATGGAATGACCGATGAGCAGGAGCGTGCGCTATACCCTGATCGTGGAAGTGATCCAAGCGGTGATAATTTCTTTTTCCAAAGAAGTAATCCGCCAAAGCTATTTGATTATTATAATATAAATGGAACACAGGGCAACGCTATCCTGACAGATATTGGCAGAATTCCTGATACTGAAGATTTAAACAGGAATGGAAATCTTGATCAGGCAAACAGTTATTTCAGATATGAAATTCCTCTTGATACTAATTCACAAACAAATCCATTTATTGCCGGCGGAGGATTTAATCCAAATCCGAATAAAAAATGGTTTTTATATCGTATCCCGCTTAAAGATTTTAAAAATAAAATCGGAGATGATGCAAGTTTTTCTAATGTTGAATTTATCAGACTTTTTGTTCAGGGCGTTGAAAGTATGGTGCATTTCAGAATAACTGAATTTAATTTAGTCGGTAATCAATGGCACAAAAACCTGCCCGATTCAATAGCCAAAACCGATACTATTTTATCTGTTTCTGTTGTAAGCCTTGAAGAAAATCCAAATTATACAAGTCCTCCTGGTGTTTTTCAGGAAAGAGATCGTACTAATCCTGATGAAGTAGTTTATAGAAATGAGCAATCTCTTTCTATGATAATAAAAGGTCTTGAAGATGGTGATAAAAGAGAAGTTGTTAAATACCTTTTCAGACCTTTGGATGTTTTTAATTACAAACAAATGAAACTGTTTATTCACGGAGAAGCAAATAATACTTCCGGTTCGATTTCGTATATTGATACAACTAATGGTAAATACCAATATTCATCAGAAGTTTATTTCAGATTCGGCGGCGATACAAATAACTATTACGAATACCGTCAGCCGGTTTTTGCAGGTTGGAATGAAATTACAATTATTTTTGATCAGCTTACTGCATTAAAACAGGCAAGAGGTGATTCTGTTACAGTTCCATTCAGGCAGCCTGTTGAAGGTGCACCAGCGGGGCATTTCTATGTGATTAAGGGAAATCCAACTTTAACAAATGTGAAATTTTTATCAGTTGGTATTTTTAATATTAATAATGGATTTAATCCCGGGGCACTATCCGGTGAGGTATGGATAAACGAACTTCGGGTTGTGGGTGCAGATGATTCACCTGGTTGGGCTTATAGTATTTCATCTTCATTAAAACTGGCAGATTTTGCAACAGTTTCATTTAATTTAAGAGAAACTAATCCTTATTTCCACAGATTAACTGATAGATTTGGAAGCAGAATACAACAGACTAACTGGTCTGTATCCACAGATGTAAATTTATTAAAGCTAATTCCTGTTAATTTACCTGAAAGCAATTTAAGGTTAAATTATTCGCATACAGAAACAAAAGGAAAACCATTATACATACCTGGTAGTGATGTTAAAGTGGAGCAGGCAATTCAAAAGCAACAAGAATTATTTGATCGGGATACAACCGGACTTGTAAAATCACCTGAGCTAATCAGAGAAGAAACTGAAACCGAATCAATCTCAGATTCCTGGTCAGCATCAAATATCAAAATTAAAATTCCTTCTAAATTCTGGTTAGTACGTGATACATTTAATGCACTGACTCTTGGTTTTAACTATAATAAAGCATTTAGCAGGAGTCCCACTATTCTTTCAAACAGAAGCTGGGTGTGGAATGCTAATATGAATTACGGAATTTCTCTTAGTCCAACTTACTTTATTAAACCGATTGATATTCCTGTAATTGGAATTTTCTTTGCATTGTTAAAGGATTACAGCGATACGAAAATTTATTATACTCCTCAGAATTTCAGTATTGCATTAACGGCTAACAGAACTGCATCAACGAATATAACCAGACCAAGAAGTAATACTCCTTCAAATAAGGTTTCTTCAAGAGACTTTACAACAAGTCGGGGATTTAATCTTGCCTGGAAATTAACTGAAGGTGGGTTTTTAAATCTTACTACAAGTTATTCATTAAATATTAACTCATCACTTGCTTATTTAGAAACCTTAAATGATTCAGCAGCTACACCAAGATCTGAGAGTGATATTTGGCGGGATATTTTTAACGGAGCCTTTTTTGGCAGAGATAGCCGTTATCAACAAAACTTTGATCTGAGAACTGCTCCACGGCTGCCTTCATTATTTAATTTAAATAAGTTTTTTACTTTAACTGCATCTTACAACGCTGGCTATCAGTGGCAAAATGATTTCAGACAGCCATTAGTAGGAAGAAGTGCAGGTAATTCGAATAAATCATCAGTTGGATTAACAATGAGATGGAAATCATTGTTTGATCCATTGTTTGCTGAAAGTAAAGAAGATCAGAAAAATCAGCCGAAAAATAAGCAGACAGTTAAACAGGAACCTAAAATTCAGGTTGATTCTTTAGGCAACCCGATTGCTTTTGTTGATTCAGCAAAAATATTAGACTCACTGCTTATTGAAGCTGGTAAGCCAACTGTATTTTCTAAAGCACTAAACTTTCTTATAGCTTCAGTCAGATATGTTTTATTTGATTATGAAATGATCTCTTTTAGTTACTCAAATGAAAACTCAATATCAAAATCTGGTTTGCTAGCCACAGGTACCGGATTTAATAATTTCTGGGGTTTGTTTTATAATGCTGATGCCGGTCCAACAAGAGGTTTTATGCTCGGAATAAACGGTGATGTCGGACCAAGGGCACTTACGCAAAATATGAATGTGAATGATGTGTTCTCAGTTAAAAACAGTTTTGATT
>Ga0116185_1001096_pt1 | contig 28359 bp, 28 predicted proteins | sample AD_JPNNA7_MetaG_FD_89754 | JGI IMG/M metagenome (GOLD analysis project Ga0116185, IMG submission 89754) | Active sludge microbial communities of municipal wastewater-treating anaerobic digesters from Japan - AD_JPNNA7_MetaG | ecosystem: Engineered > Bioreactor > Anaerobic > Digestate | place...
CCTTCACCCCTGAAAAGAAGTACACCGCGATTCCCGGCATTGTGTACGGCGGACTGATCGCATCGGTGATAGACTGCCACAGCACCGGGTCTGCAGCCGCTTTTGCCTATCGGGCCGAAGGCAGAGAGATGGGCAGCGAACCGGCCATACGGTTCCTGACTGCATCCCTCCACGTGGACTACCTCAAGCCCACACCTCTCGGGGCGACCCTGACGCTCAGGTCGCACGTCAAGGAGATCAAGGGACGCAAGGTGATCATCGCCACCGAGCTCTCCGCCAACGGCGAGGTGTGCGCACGGGGAGAGCTCGTGGCAGTGAGGGTTCCCGAGGCCCTCGTTCAATCCCTGGTCGATGCGGGGAAGAACCTCTGACGCCCTGCTGCCGGAAGAATGCCCGATAGAGGCTCTGTCTTTACAATAGTGCAAAGGATACTGCCGGACATGTTTTACAAGCTCCTCCTGGCTTTCATTCTCGTCCCCATTGCGGAGATCTATGTCCTCGTCAAGGTCGGAGGGTACATCGGCGCCCTCAATACCGTGGCGATCGTGGTTATCGTGGGAATTGCCGGTGCATATCTCGCCCGTCTCCAGGGGATGCAGGCGCTCTTCAGGGTCAGGACAAGCCTCCAGCATGGAAGGATGCCGTCTGGAGAGATCGTTGACGCCTTTTTGATCCTCCTCGCAGGAATCATGCTCCTGCTGCCCGGATTCATCACCGACCTGGCAGGGCTCGCGCTTCTCTTTTCACCGACACGGGAAATGATAAAGAAGCAGCTCATGAAAAGGATCGACGTCTGGCTCAGGAGCCATACGATCCATATCAACTACGACCCGTGAAGGGATCACCCCTTCAGCGTCCTCAGCAGCCTGAAGACATCCTCGTCGTCCATGATCCTGGGCACGGGATAGGGGATGCATTCCCAGTGGATCGAGTCTGCGATCTCACGGAAATCCGATTCTTTGAGCTCGGGAATGGTTGCCTCTATGCCGTACGTACGGTTAATGCCCCGTAACGCCTCGATAAAGGCCGCCGCCTTCCGGGAATCGCTCATGTCTGGTGTCGAGACATTGATGACGTCGGCGAGCCTGCCGAGCCTCTTATGGACCGTATCGCCGTAGTATTCGAAGACCGGGGGCATGACCGCACCGATCACCCTTCCGTGGGGGAGGTTGTACATGCCGCCGATCTTGTGTGCGAACGGATGGACATAGCCGGTCAGCGACCGGTTGAGCGCGATGCCGGCATAGTACGAGGCGAGGAGCATCTGTCCCCGTGAGGCAAGATCCCTGCCGTCTCTGTACACCTTGTCGAGGTTCTCGAAAATGATCCTGACCGCTGCCTCGGAATAGATGTCGCAGACCCGGCAGTGCGCCGCGCCGATGTAGCCCTCGATCGAATGCGAGAGCGCGTCGATGGCGGTAATGGCCGTAAAGAACGGCGGGAGGCCTAAGGTGAGCTCGGGATCGAGCACGATGAAGTGCGGGTGGATCATGAAGTCGTTCACCGTGTACTTCGTATGCTTCGCCGGATCGGTGATGACGGCGGCGCTCGTGGTTTCCGCGCCCGTGCCTGCGGTCGTCGGCACCGCAAAGATGCGGGGCAGCCTTTTCGGGATGGGGAGCATCACCTTCATGTACCCGCCCAATTTATCTGCTCTGAGGTGAGGCCTCACCACCCTTCCGGCAACGACCTTTGCGCAGTCCATGGACGAGCCGCCGCCGAATCCGACAACGGCGTCACAGCCGTTTTTCAGATAGAGCGCGTATGCATCCTCGACATTGTCGATCGTGGGGTTCGGCTGCACGCCGTCAAAGAGCGCAAAGGGCATGCCGATCGCATCAAGCCCGGTAATCAGGCCTTTAAGAAGACCCAGCTCCATGAGAATGGAGTCGGTGACGATGAGCGGCTTGCGGACCCCCCGGGCCTTCATCAGCGCGGGGAGCTTCCTGATGCTTCCTGCGCCCTGCATGACCTCGCTCTCTTGCGGGGGAATGAGATACATCGAATAGGCCAGGGCTGTTTTCAGCGTCCTCAAGAGCGGCTTTCTCAAAGGAACCATGTCGTCAGACCTCCTTATCCAATCTCATCTTCATGTAACACGGCATGACCGTGCCGGGTTGAAGTATATGATAAATCCCATTACTGTCAAGAGGTTCCACCCCATGTCATGACCTCGTTCGCCTTCATCCCGGGATTGGTGACGTGACGACCCTTCACGGGCGGTTCCTGAAGAGGTCGCTCAGCATGGCATCTCCGACATGGGCGACCGATCTCTCGAGGGCGCCGCGGATCTTCGGAAAGCAGCCTGCATCGTCGCAACTGCACGAGACCGGGTTCTTCACCTCTACACGAGGACTCTGCCAGATGATTTTGCCCGATGCGAGATCTACCATCCTCGCCTGCATGTCTGCATTCACGGAGGCGAGCTCCCGGCCCGAGCGCCGAGTGGGGCAGAAGACACCGTACCGCTTGCAGTCGATGATGACGAGGGCATCATATCCCTCGAGTTCCTTGACTTGCCGCACGTCACTCACGTCCCCCTGGATGGGAACGGCACGGTATCCGGTTTGTTCGAGCCTCTTCACGAAGTGCTTCTGGACAGCCATGGGCAGCTTGGCGTCCAAGGCACGGAGCCTTTCCTCGAGGGTGCCTGTTTCGGCGGAAGGTGCGGGAAGATGCTTTGCAGAGCTGCCGTAGTCCCTCGTTTCGAGTCCCTCCCCCCCGTACCCGAACTCGCTCTGCATCTCTCCCTGATCGCTGTACTCTCCGCCCTCATCATACGCCTCGCCTCCTCCGGCAAGGGTACTGCCATAGGGGAGCGGGCGGCCGAAGAGGGTCAGGCTTTCCTTTACCTTTGGCTCGGATGTCCCGGCAAGGGCGACCCCGATGGTCAGCTTCTCTCTGGTCCAGAAATCGGCCGGCAGAGGTATGGCCTTCGACGACATGCACGCACCGAGCAGGGCCATGATCAGGAAGCAGCCCGGAAGGCGGAAACAGGGTCTCTTCATGACCATAAATCCATGGTTGGTTTTCCCGGCGCCTGTCATCCCGGCACGATGCTCCCGTGGGCCATTTCCTCGAGCCGCCTGATCCTTTCTCCCATGGGGGGATGGGTCGAGAACAGGCTCGAGAGGAACTGACCCCTCAAAGGATTGACAATGAACAGGGGTGCGGTGACCGGATTGACGTTCACGGGATTCTCCCGGACGCCGGCATCGAGCTTCCGCAAGGAATCGGCCAGAGCCAGAGGGTCTCCGGTCAGGCGCGCGCCTTCATAGTCTGCCTGGTATTCCCTCGACCGGGAGATGGCAAGCTGGATGATCATGGCGGCAATGGGGGCCAAGATCGCCACTGCCAGCAGTCCGAGGACCCCTCCCCGGTTTTCATGGTCGCGGCCCATGCCGCCGAACATGGCGCCGAACTGCGCCATCCTGGCGAGGATGAATATGGCGCCGGCAATGGTGGCGGCAAGGGTTGATATGAGCACGTCCCGGTCCTTCACGTGAGAAAGCTCATGGCCGAGGACACCGCCGAGCTCGCGGTTATCGAGCAGGCCCATGATCCCGGTCGTTACGGCCACGGCTGCGTGGCTGGGGTTCCTGCCGGTGGCGAAGGCGTTCGGCATGGGCGTGTCCACGATATACAGCCTGGGCATGGGAAGACCATCGGCTTGGGAGAGGTTCTTCACGATCGAGTACAGCTTCGGATTATCGGTCTCCCCGATCTCTTTTGCCCGGTACATGGAAAGCACGATCTTGTCCGAGAACCAGTAGGTGGCGAAGTTCATGATCGCTGCGAAAACGAGGGCAATGATCATGCCCTGCCTGCCGCCGAGGAGGTTGCCGATGGCCATGAGCAGGAAGGTCAAACCGAGCATCAGGAGAAACGTCTTCAGTGTGTTCATGGTTCACCTCGATGAAACTGTAGATATTTCCATGGCAATCATTCTCAACACTCGTGCTGGAACAATCTTTCATAAATCAAAAGCCGCCTCTCTCGTGGAGGATCTCATGCGGAGAGGGATCTCTTGCAGGAGGGAAGATCTTTCCTACTATTACTCTTATTTGTACAAGGGAGGGGACCATGGAGAAAATGTCTCTTCGCATGGTTTGCGGCATTGCAGCTCTTGCCTTTTGCACCTGCTCTCTTCACCAAGCCTGTGCGGAAAGCCCCCTGATAACGCATGTCAAGTCGGACCCTGCCCAAAGCCCTGCCGGTGCAAAAGCAGATCAGGAGAGATTCCGCACCGCCATCATCAGGATCGCCAAGGACTCTATCCCTGCTGTCGTGCATATCGAGGTAACGGAGAGCCAGGTGGTGGAAAGCCCGTCGCTTCCCTTTGAGGGTGATCCTTTCTTGAGGCAGTTCTTCAATATTCCCAAGATCCCGAAAAGGCTCCGGAAGGAATTGAAGGGCATAGGGACAGGCATGATCATCAATGACCGGGGATTCATCCTCACGAATTACCATGTGGTGGAAGGTGCGACGCAGATCCAGGTGGCGCTCTCCGATGGGAGGGAGTTTCCGGGCAGGGTCATAGGTACGGACCCCAAGACGGATCTTTCCGTAATAAAGATAGATGCAGAGACAAAGCTTCCCTACGTGACATTCGGCGATTCAGACAAGGTCCAGGTGGGCGAATGGGTAGTCGCCATAGGACAGCCGCAGGGTCTCAACGAGAGCGTAACCCAGGGCATCATCAGCGCCATGCACAGACAGGGAATCATGGACCCGAATACCTACCAGGATTTCCTTCAGACCGATGCGGCCATCAATCCCGGCAACAGCGGAGGACCCCTCATAAACCTTGACGGCAAGGTCATCGGGGTCACTTCCATCATCGCCTCGCAGTCAGGCGGGTTCGAGGGGATAGGGTTTGCCATTCCGAGCAACACGGCAGTGCACATCGCAAACGCCCTCATGACGACCGGCAAGATAGTACGGGGGTGGGCAGGGATGACGGTCCAGGATATCGGATATCAGGACATGAAGAAGTACGGCCTCTCTTCGACAAAAGGCGCTCTGGTGAGGGGGATCATAAAGGAGGGGCCGGCGGAAAAAGCCGGGATCAAACCCGGTGACGTGATCGTATCCTTCAGCGGCAAAGAGGTTCCGGATTCAGGCATGCTGAGGAACCTGACTGCCGGAACTCGGGTCGGGAAAAACGTAAGCGTAGGCATCATCCGCAACGGAAAACGGCAGACCCTGACGCTCAGGGTCGGGAACCTCGAAGATGCTGCCAGAATGATGGCCGCTCAGGTGAGGGAGAGGCTTGGGGCCGACTTCCGACCTCTCAATGCGAGCGAGAGGGAAACCTACGGCCTCGATGAGGGCCTGGGGGTGGCAATCACCAGTATCGATCCTAAAGGTCCCTTGGGAAAACAGGAGTTCGAAACAGGCGACATCATCCTGATGATAGACAATGAACCCATTGAAGGCATGGAACAGTTCGCCTCGATAATGACCGGCCTCAAGCCCGGCCAGTCGGTCACGCTCACTGCCATAGACCACAAAAGCAGGCAGGCAGGGCATGTCCGGGTGAATGTACGATAAGGAGGACAAGAGATGAATTCGAAGACCGTTCTCTGGATTGCAGTGCTCCTGCTGGGATTTTCTTTCCTGTTCGCAGGCTGCGCCGGAATGAAGAAAAAGGAGGCGGCGAGGACCGGAGATATCCTCTCCGCTGCGGGATTTACGACCAAGACACCCGATTCTCCCGAGGCCTGGAACAAGTTCAACAGCATGAAGCCCCTCAAGATGATGAGAACGGAGAAAGACGGCGAGATCATCTACGTGTATCCCGACCCGTACAACTGCAACTGCGTCTATGTGGGGAACGAAAAGCAGTATCAGGATTACAAGCGGCTTGCCCTGCAGAAGCAGATCGCAGAAGCAAATCTCCAGGCTGCCCAGATGTGGGAAACAGGGGATTTCGGACCCTATGACGGTTGCTGCTGGTGGTAAGCCTCCTCATGGATAGCGATTCTGTCCTCGCCGCCAACCGGCCCAGACCGGAACACCGGAGTCGCTCCTCAAGGTCACGCTCTCATTGCCCTTCTTGATCTGTCCGGCTATAATGGCCGGTTTGCCCCCGAATGTGACCCGCGAGCCCTTCACTTCGACAGCATCTCCCTTCTGGAGCTTGAGGTCGAGCCTCTCGATATACCACTGGGGGCCGAGGTGAACCGGGATGGTTTCCTTGGGCGTTTTCAGGATGGCGACGATGCCGTAGTGCATTCCCCTCATAGTACGACGGTTTCGATGGCTTCCACCGTGCCCGAAACGGTCTCGATCTTCGACGGGTCCCACAGTCGGTTGTACGCTCCACCCATACCCCACCCGCCGCTTCCTCGCCATTTGTAGCCCGGGCATCCCTGGGCAAACGAGTCGATTGTGCAGAAAAGGGCAAGAACCGAAAGCACTGCTGCCATGACGGTAAGCTTCTTCATGACGACCTCCTCGTGGTTTTGAAGGTAATTCACGTAAGGCTTTTTTCTCTTCTGTTTTAATAAGGGCGCCGCAGGGAAAAGCAACGGGGAGACCTGTTTCCCCGATAAGGTGAATCCTCCATTTCCTAGCTGTCCGCTGCCAAGACACTCTCTACCATCTCGCGTTCCTCTTTGGCAGAACCCATAACCTTGGCGATACCCCCACCGAACATCTCAGGAAAGCCACGGTTTCACTCCCAGCTCATCCTTTTTACAAAATAAGACGTATGGGCAGTGCTACTTCTCTCTCGGATACGGCCAGGCAGAGATGCCGCCCTCCATGACCGTGACCTTTTTCCACCCGTTTGCCTCCAGGATCAGAGCCGCTTCATATCCCCGCAGGGATATCTTGCAGTAGCAGATTATCTCCTGATCCTTGTCCTGCGGCAGTTCGCCGAGACGCTTTCTCAATGCTCCAATCGGGATGAGGGTCTCGCCGATGCCGAGACGGACTTGCTCGTATTCATCCGGGCCCCGCACATCGAGGATGAAGGGCTTCTCGCCACTGTCGAGCTTTGCCTTGACCTCGCGTGGCGTGATTCCCTTGAGCCTGCCCTTGATCTTGTTCTGCATGATGTGGGCGCCGGCGATGCCGTGGTCGATGGCGAGCGAAAAGGGAGGGGCGTACGGCAGGTCGGCATTCACCATGTCATCGACCGTGAGCCCTCCCTGGACAGCGAGAGCCCACTGGGCGATCTGCCGGTTGACGTTGCCCGGCCCAACGCACTGTGCACCGAGGATCTTCCCTGTCTTTCTGTCGGCCACGAGCTTGCTGACGAGGAGCTGGCCGTTCATGTAGCCCGGCTTGTCAGGACTGGCATTGATGACCGTGACGATGTCCCCGTACCCCAGGCTGCGGGCTGCAGACTCCGACAATCCCGTGGACCCGGCCGAATAGTCGAAGATCTTGCAGATCCCGGTCTGGATGGTGCCCGGGAAGGTGACCGTGTTTCCCGCCACTGCATTCTCGCCCGCGACTCTGCCCTGGAGATTGGCAAGGTCGCCGTACGGGGCCAGCACCTTCTTTCCCGTGATGCGGTTGACGACCTCCACGCAGTCTCCCGCAGCATAGATGGCCGGATCGGAGGTCTGCATGAATTCGTTGACCTCGATGCCGCCCACAGCGCCGATCCTGATCCCCGACTCCCTGGCGAGCTTCACGTTCGGCGTGACCCCGATCGCCACTATTGCGAGCTCGCAGGGAAGCTCGGTGCCGTTTGCCAGCTTGACGCCGGTGAGCACCCCGTTCTCACCGAGGAAGGCGGCAATTCCATTGCCGGTGATCACATCCGCTGATTTGCTCCGCACGTGATTCTCAACGAGCTTTGCCAGGTCCCAGTCGAGAAAGGTGAGCAACTGGGGCAGCATCTCGATGACCGTGATCTCGATCCCGGCCAGGCGGAGCGCCTCGCAGGTTTCGATCCCGATGAGGCCGCCGCCGATGATCACCGCCTTTTGGATCTTCCCGTCGTCCCGTACTCTCCGCAGATAGTCGGCATCCTGTATCGACTTGAGTGCGGTGACGCCCTTGAGATCAGTGCCGGACACCGGCGGCATCTTGGGAATCGAACCGGTGGCGATGATGAGACGGTCGTAGTCCAGTTTACCCGAGTTTCCGGTGAGCAGATCCTTGAAGCTGACGGTCCGGTTCTCCCTGTCGATGGCCGTAACCTCGGTATTGGTCCTCGCATCGATGGCCTTGGCGTTGAGGTAGTACTGCGGGTTGCGGATTACTCCGGTTGGCGTGCTCAGGAGCATGTTCCGGTCGTCGAAACAGCCGCCCACGTAGTAGGGGAACCCGCAAGATGCCATGGAGAGGTCGGGATCTTTCTGGAGGACTATCACCTCTGCGTGCTCGTCCATGCGCCTGGCCTTGGCCGCAGCCTTGGGGCCCGCTGCGGATCCGCCGATAACAACGATTCTTTTAGCGCTCATGTGCACATACTCCTTGTATGCATTCGTGCTTCTCCCTGTCGGGACACTTCCGTGCCCTCTCCATAAGATAGTATTATGCATGCAATGTCATTGATCTGTATCAACGGTCTTCAATATTTTCGTTTTGCTCTCCGTTCAATTCATCAGCTCCTGCATCGTTCTCCGAGAGCGCCAGGATGGGGGCCACTATATGCTTAAATTCAAGGGCCGCCCTGGTCTGCGGAAACCTGAAGACATAAGGCGTCCCTTCATCGCAGGCCGCGCCGATGTTCTGATCTATCGAAACACGCCCCAGAAAAGGCACTCCCATCTCGACGGCCATGCGTTCGCCGCCCCCGGCCTTGAAGATCTCGGTGATCGTCCCGCAGTGCGGGCAGACGAATCCGCTCATGTTTTCCACGACACCGAGCACGGGAAGCTTGAGCTGTCGGCAGAAGCCGATGGAGCGGCGCACGTCTGCGGTCGAGACATCCTGGGGGGTGGTGACCACGACAGCGCCGTCGGCATCCTCGATGAGCTGGAGCAGAGAGAGAGGCTCGTCGCCTGTTCCGGGGGGAAGATCGATGATCAGGTAATCGAGCTCGCCCCAGGCCACGTCGGCGAGGAACTGCCGAATGGCGCTCATCTTCATGGGGCCGCGCCAGATGACGGGATCGTCGCTGCTCTGCAGGAAAAATCCGATGGACATGACCTTGAGCCCGCCGAGCTCTATGGGGAGAATGGCATTGTCCCCGCTCACGATCTGCGAGCCCTCCAGGTGCAGCATCTTGGGAACGCTCGGGCCGTGAATGTCGCAGTCGAGGAGGCCTACGCTCCTGCCTTCGAGCATGAGGGTTGTCGCCAGGTTGACCGCCACGGTGCTCTTGCCCACGCCGCCCTTGCCGGACATGACGAGGATCTTGTGTGATATGCCACACATGCGCTTGTACAATGCCTGTCTCTGGGCAAAGTCATGGGGATTTTCGCCGGGACGCTTTGTCTTGGCGCTGCATGACGAACTCGTGCAGGAATCACATGTGCCGCCCTCTGCCTTGCCTTCCTTGTTCATCCGACCATTTGACATAGTTCCTCCGTAGCTGTGTTCGATCTTTCGTGCTGCAGGCTTTTTGCATGCTCTGTCTCTGCCTCAGACTGACCTTATGCGGGATTGGGATAGCATGAGGTATATCTGCGAGGGCAAGCGAGGCCGAGAAACTCGTCTTGCCCGCTCTATTCCCGGTATAGGGGAAACAGCTTCCTTGGCTATCTCTCCCCGCATCCCGGTGTTGAGCATCGCTTCGAGCTTCCGCAGCAGGTCGTGCCCGTGCTCTCGAAGGAGCATCCGCCCGGCTTCTGACTGCGGGAACCGGCGTCTCTGGTGATGATCCCTGCACCCGGGGCAATCAGACGCCGCACTTCACCGCCGCAGGCAGGACACGCCGGCTCCGGTGCAGACATCGGCTGGAAGCTCTCGAAACGCTTCTTGCATTGCGAACAGACGAACTCATATGTCGGCATTGCATCTCCTTTCTCTGTCAGTTGGTTTCCCGACGCCGCGTCAAAGGCGCTCGAACCTGCCGCTCATAACCGGCCATCAGGGATACCCTGCCCATGACCTCACTTCTTCTTTTGTAATATCTCTCGGGATCCGTACATCCTCCGGCCCCTTTGCCGGGCTTTCCGGGGGTCGATGGTATCCGTCCAGCCCCCCGTTGCGTTTCCCGGTGCATCGAAGCGGGGCACATAGGGCTTGATATCGATGATGGGCGTCCCGTCGAGCACGTCCACATCCTCCAGAATGAGGACCGGACCCTCCCGCCTGATCAGCCGCACCACGCTCAGCCCGATCCGGTTCGGCCTCGATGGGTGGCGGGTGGCGAAGATGCCCCGGGGAACATCGTCAAGGAAAGGCTTTATGATGAGCTCCGGATCTCCGGCTTTGTGGAACGAGTAGAGCAGGATGAGGTGGGAGAAGGTCTCGATGTCCCTGAGACCTTCTTCGTACTCGGGAAAGACCTCTGCCCTGCCGGCGCACCCCTTCGCGAACTCCGGCTGGACCGGAGTCTCTTCCGGTATGCGATGCTCGCTCCGTATGGTGCCGACGGGACGGCAGACGATCGTGTCCGTCATTGTCTCTCCTTTCGGGAGGCATGCAGGTCGTGCCGGCCATCCTCAACCCTGCAGCCGGTCCTCACACATCCGCCAGGGCATTTCTTCATATCAGGCAAACGTGAATTTCGTCCCTGCCATGCTGAGGACGAAGCCCGGCAGCTCGCGTTCCATCGCAAGCATGGCGGTGCGGCCCGTGCAGTGGCACGGAACGATATAATCAGGGGCGATCGCCTTGAGCTCATCGATGGTGGAGTTGATCACCGCCTCGACGTTCGAGCCGCCGAGGTGGAAGCCTCCGATCACTGCGTGGACCTTATCGATCCCCGTAACCTTCTGAGCATGCCTGATCGTGTTTATGATCCCGGAATGGGCGCAGCCGCTCAGCACGACGATCCCTTTGTCCCTGAGAGCAAACACGAGGGATGTGTCATCGGGAATGTCATCCTTGTGCTCGCCTGAAGCATCCGCGTAGTGGGCAAGCGGCATGCCTGTCTCGAAGGGGGTCGATCTCGGTATTTCGCCGAGAAACAGGCCATATCCTCCGATCATTTCCCGGGGGGCCGTGGACGCCTCGATCTCCAGGCCGTTTTCAGATAGCACAGCGCTTTCCAGTTCAGGAAATTTCAGTTTGAAGTCTTCGGTGAACTTCAGATACCTGTCCTTATCGAGGGCGAACGGGTGCAGGAAGATCTTTATCGGCTTTCCGATCTTGCTCCTCACCGCTTCGAGCCCGCCGGTGTGGTCCATGTGCCCGTGGGAAAGAGCCAGCTCTTCAATCTTTGAAGAGTCGACGCCCAGCGCATCCATGTTGTGAACAACACCCAGCGGCGAGTAGCCGAAATCGAAAAGCAGAACACGCTCGTTTCCGCTGTCCGTCGTTTTCACCAGGGCGGAGAAGCCGTGTTCGGCAATGACGGAATTCTTGATATAGCCGTCCCTGACCGGGTTTGCGCGTGCAACCATCGCATTCGACGGGGCCTCGACAAGATCGATGTAATTGTCCTGAAGCACGAGTATCTCGATTTTTTCCGCGGTCTTCACCTGCATAGATATCCTCCTCATTCTTTATACGACGCTTTCATAGCAACACCTTATCCTGGCAGTAATCCTTGTAAAGCCTCTTCGCTCGCGGAGAATCTCAGATTATTCGTGGCAGCCGTGCTCATGGAGCTCACAGGAGACGCCTGAATCCTCGAGCCTGCCCGAAAGCCATGCCTCTGCCACCTGCCTGACGTCACCAGAACATCCCCGCAGGACCTTTATCCCTACGCTGCCCAGGACATTGACTGCTCCCTGTCCCATGTTTCCGGCAAGCATGAGCTTCACGCCCATTTCCCTTAAGGTGGAGGCAATGTTGGACCGGCATCCGCAGCCTGCCGGCGAACTGATAATCTCCTGAGAGGAGATAGCGTTGTTCTCGTCGATGGTGAATATGGTGAAGTACTCGCAATGCCCGAAATGCTCATCCACCCGGTTCTGTCTCGAAGGAAGTGCAATCTTCATATGTTCTCCTTTTATCAAGAATTGTTTTCTCCGTATGGTCTTCCATGCCGAATCTTCTCTATCTTTCTGCTGCCTTTCCGGCAGAAATGACATCTTCTGCCGTCCTTTCCCCTATCGCATCTCTCGGAGGCCCTCTTGCAGCTTTCACACGGGTTCTGGTTCGATCTGATCACAAAGATCTCTCCCCCGGTTATTCGCAAGCCTTTCCCGTTTACGAGGAAGTCGGCGATCTTCATCTGTGCGGAATCGATGATCCTGCCGAAGGTAGGGCGGGACACGTTCATCATGGCGGCAGCCTGCTCCTGGTACATGCCTTCATAGTACGCAAGGCGGACCGCCTCGAACTCATCGAGGGTCATGACCACTTCGTCCTCTGACGATGCCTGTGCACCTTCAGGCTTGAAGCGGGTGATTTCAGGCATGACGCCGACATTTCGGCAGCACTTCGGTCTTGGCATGACTGTCTCCGGAAACCAGTTATAAGCATATGCTCAAAACAAGTCAAGGCCTTCTTGACAGGCCGATGATTTCTGGAGTCTTCAGCATAAAGAAAGGCGCTCATGTTTTCTTACAAGAGATCATCCGGATTTCACTCTTGACTCACAGCCATATTCTCATTATTTTACCATTTAGTAAATTAGTTAACATATAGGGGGATCCTTTGGTATGACAAAGGCGCAAGACAAGGACATGGATGCTGCCGTTCACAAGGCAGCCATCTTGAAGGCCCTGGCCCACCCCGTCAGGATACGGCTGTTCGAGGCGCTCTCCAAGAGCGAGAAGACGGTCGGAGACCTCGTGCAGATAACGGGCGAGAAGGATGCAAACACGTCCCGGCACTTGGCGGTGCTCCGGGCGGCAGGGCTCGTATCGACGAGAAAGGACGGCCTCAATGTTTATTACTCGAACAACATGCCCTGCCTCATCCCCATGCTCTCGTGCGTGAACCAGGCTCTGTGCAGGATAGCCGACGAGCACATGAAGGTCGCTGCATGCATCAGGTAATAGCTTTCTCATGAAGAATTTGTCGTTCCTCGACCGCTACCTCACGCTGTGGATCTTTCTCGCCATGGTCTTCGGGGTGCTGCTGGGGTATTTCATCCCGGGGACGGCAGTCTTCTGGAATACGTTCAGCGTGGGTACGACAAACATCCCCATTGCTATAGGCCTCATCCTCATGATGTACCCGCCGCTTGCCAAGGTGAGATACGAGGAAATGGGCGAGGCATTCAAAGACGCTCGAGTTCTGGGGCTTTCCCTGGTCCAGAACTGGATCGTGGGACCTGTCCTCATGTTTGCCCTCGCCGTTATCTTTCTCTATGACAGGCCCGAGTACATGGTGGGGCTCATCATGATCGGCCTGGCGCGCTGCATCGCCATGGTCATCGTCTGGAACGAGCTTGCCCAAGGCGATACCGAGTACTGCGCAGGCCTCGTCGCTTTCAATTCGGTCTTCCAGGTCCTGCTCTTTTCCGTCTATGCCTGGTTTTTCATTACGATCCTTCCGACCTGGTTCGGCCTGAAAGGCATGGCGGTCCACGTCTCGATCGGACAGATCGCCCAGAGCGTCTTCATCTATCTGGGCATCCCGTTCATTGCGGGCATGATCACCCGCTTCACGCTCCTCAAGGCCAAAGGCAAGCAGTGGTACCAGGATACGTTTATCCCGAAGATCGGCCCCATCACGCTCATTGCGCTTATCTTCACCATCGTGGTCATGTTCTCGCTCAAGGGCGAGTATATCGTGCAGCTTCCCCTCGACGTGGTGAGGATCGCCATCCCCCTGCTCGTCTACTTCGTGCTCATGTTCAATGTCTCGTTCTTCATGAGCAGAAAGGTAGGGGCAACCTACGGGCAGTCAGCGACCTTGAGCTTCACCGCAGCCTCGAACAACTTCGAACTGGCGATTGCGGTCGCCATCGCGACCTTCGGCATAGGCAGCGGCGCAGCGTTCGCAGCCGTCATCGGCCCGCTCGTGGAGGTGCCGGTGCTCATCAGCCTGGTCAACCTCTCGCTCCACTTCAGGAAGAGATACTTCCATCAGTGAATGATCTAAAAAAGAGAATCCGATCATGAACATCAATGCCCGGTCCGGGATGCGCGAACTGCAAGAAGCTCCTCGAGACCGTGAAGCAGGCAGCAAAAGAGCTGGGTATCGACGCAGACTTCGAATATGTAACCGACATGAAGGAGATCGTGAAATACATCATGTCCACCCCGGCCTCGTTGTCGACGGATGCCGGGCATCGTGACCCCGTTCTGCTCGTGCTCCGCCGTACCCCTCTTCATCGGGTTCGTCCGGGCGGAGAGCTCCTCGATGAGTTTTTCCGCCGGATATATGAGCCCTCCCGGGGAGGGCGGCTGGATCAGTACCCTGCGGAGGCAGCCTTCTTGTGTCTCGGACCGCGCCTGCTCCGATGGCTCCTGTTGGAGACCCTCTTCCGCTGGCTTTTATCCTCCACGAACAGGCTCTCTTCCGGCCATACCACGGGGATCTTCATGCCGAGATATTTCTCGATGGACTCGAGGGCGTAGATGTAGTCCTCGCAGGCGAGCGAGATGGCCTTGCCTTCTTTGCCTGCCCTTGCGGTGCGGCCGATGCGGTGCACGTAGTCCTCGCAGTCTTCCGGAAGATCATAGTTGATCACGAGGTCGAGATTGTCGACATGGAGCCCGCGCGATGCCACGTTCGTGGCCACGAGCAGGGGGATCCTGCCGCTCTTGATGCCCTCGATGATCCTGGTCCTCTCCTTCTGCTGGAGGTCGCCGGTGATGAACTCGCACCTGATGCCGTTCATCCCGAGACGCTTGGCGAGGGTGACGGCGGTCGACTTCATGTTGGTGAACACCAGGCAGTTCTTCGGTTTCTCGCGGGCAAGAATCCCGAGGAGGAGGCTCATCTTCTCGTCGTTGCCCACATGGTAGAGCTCCTGGGTCACGGTGTCGACGGTCAGATGTTCCGGAGCGATCTCGATCTCGACCGGATCGTTCATGAAACTCCAGGCGAGCTCCTTGACGAGGAAGCTCAGGGTTGCGCTGAAGAGCATGGTCTGCCGTTTATGGGCAGGAGGCATGGCCCTGAGCATCCTCTTCAGATCGGGCATGAACCCCATATCGAAGAGTCTGTCGGCCTCGTCGATGACGAGGATGCCGATATCCCTGAAGTTCAGCTTATGCGACTTGTTGAAGTCGAGGAGCCTTCCTGGGGTCCCCACGATGATCTCCGCCCCTGCCTCAAGCTGACGCTCCTGGAGGTTGTATCCCACCCCGCCGTAAATGCATGCGACCTTATAGTCAAGGTGAGCTCCTAGGAGGAGCGCATCTTTTTCCACCTGGACGGCGAGCTCCCGGGTTGGGACGATGATGAGAGCCTTCTTGCCTTTTTGCTTTCGAAGGTTCTGGAAGATGGTAATGAGGAAAGCTGCTGTCTTTCCTGTCCCTGTCTGGGATTGAGCACATACGTCCTTGCCCACGAGGCTGTGTTTGAACGTCGCCTCCTGGACAGGGGTACATTCGGAAAAACCCGCATCACGGATGCCGAGCTGAATGCGCTCGTCAAGTTGCAGTTCGGTAAAATACATTGATTCTCCTTGGTAGGTTAAGTGGTATATTTATCGACAATGTGGTCCTGATTTCATAAAAAATTTGCTCAATGAGTTATAATAATAATGTAAATATTCAGAAAGTCAAGAATAAATGATTTGGGTCACTCCTCGCGTGCCGTGATCGGTCCTCATGAAGGATCTTGCTGGCAGTGTCTTGAATCCATCATGACATTCACGAGAGAGGTTTGAGGATAACAATGGAAGCAAAGGCCAAAGGCCTTCGCTTCCATCTGGTAAAACACCGAGGAGAGATTGCTATTGTGTCTTTTTTGTCTTCTTTTTTCTGTAGTCCGGATTCACCACGCAGTGCATCCTGTTTTCACCGTGCAGCCAGAAGCAGCACCTGTTGCACCGGAGACATTTTCTTATGCTGTCTTCCTTCCCCTCCGCCGATTTCCTGACAAAATCCTGATCCGCGACCTGGCTTCTCCCTATGGCGATGAGATCCGCCTTTTTCTCGGAAAGTATCGCTTCTGCAGTCTTGAGGGAGGTTATCCCGCCCACGGCGATTACAGGAAGCCTTGTATATCTCTTTACTTGTGTGACGATATCGATATGCGGTGCCTCTCCAAGCTCTTTTATGGGCGTGCACCTTTCGAACGACTCGGTCTGGGTGCCTACAGATACATGCCAGAGATCGACCCCTGCCTCATCAAGAATGGGCATGATCGTCGCATAGTCCTCTGGCTCGAGGCCGCCCTCCAGGAAATCCTTGGCGCTAATCCTCACACAGATGATGATGTCATCCCCTATCCTCTTCCTGCTGTCTTCAACGATCTCCCGTAAGAAGCGGGTCCTGTTCTCGATGCTCCCCCCGTACTCGTCCGTCCTTTTGTTGGTGCGTCCGGACAGGAACCCGTGCAGCAGGTAGCCGTGGGCTGCATGGAATTCGATGATCTGGGCACCGGCCTTGGCAGCATTGTACGAAGAATTCACGAACTGGCCACGCACCCGGTCGATATCAGCCTTTGTCATGACATGCAGCTTATAGTTGGGGCTCAGCTGAGACAGGATCGGGTCCGGTATGTTGCTCGGGGCAAAAAGACCATCGACCCCGGGCGCCGGCGCCAAGGCCTGCCTGCCGTTATGGGCGAGCTGGAGGGACACGGCGCACCCGTACCCTTTTAAGAGGTCGAAAAGGCCTTTCATTCCGGGAATGCAATCTTCCGTATCGATCCTGAGAACTCCTTCGTATCCGGGTGGAACTTCGGATGCGATTCCCGCTGCTCCCACGGTGATCATCCCTGTTCCACCTTCTGCCATCTTCCGATAAAATAAGGTAATCTCTTCAGTTACTTTCCCGTCCTTGGCAAAATTCACTACCCAAGGCGGGTAGACGACTCTGTTCGGCAACTCCACGTTTTTGATCTTGAATGGAGAAAACGTGATCGGATAATTCCTTTTCACATGATCCAACTCGGCCAGGCTTTTAATCATGGCAAGACTTCTCCTTGGATGAGGATATGCGATCGTTCATTGTCCTGCTCGCAATCGAAGATCCTGTCTGGTGTAAACACTTCACTTCCGTCGATGCTGATACCTTCTCCATCGGGCTCATGATGGGCTGATGTTCTTATTTTCTCTTTGCCAGCTCCTCCATCCTGAGGTCTTTCCTCAGGATCTTGCCCACGGTGCTCTTGGGAAGGGCCTCCCTGAACTCGACTTCCTCAGGCCACTTGTATTTTGCGAGCTTGTCCTTGCAGAAATCGATGATCTCTTCCTGTGTCGCTTTCTGTCCGGCCTTGAGGACGATGAAGACCTTTACGGACTCTCCGCGGCTGGGGTGCGGCACGCCGATCGCACAGGCCTCCTGCACCTTGGGATGCTGATAGAGCACCTCGTCGATATCCCGGGGATAGATGTTGTACCCGCCGGAGATGATCATGTCCTTGAGCCTGTCCACGATGAAGAAGTACCCGTCTTCATCCATATAGGCGATGTCTCCGGTATGGAGCCAGCCGTCACGGAGAACCTCTTTGGTCTCGGCGGGCATTCCTTTGTATTTCCTCATCACCTGGGGACCCCGTATGATCAACTCTCCCGACTTCCCCACCGGCACATCCGTCTTCCGGTCATTTATGTCGACGATCCGGCATTCGGTATCGGGCAGCGGTATCCCGATGCTTCCGGGCTTGGTCTTTCCCTTTGCAGACGGATTGACGTGTGTAGCAGGGGATGACTCGGTCATACCGAAGCCCTCACAGATAATGGCCCCTGTCTTCTCTTCGAACTGTTTGATGACATCGACGGGAAGCGGGGCGCTTCCGCAGAAGCACCCTGCGATATGGGAAAGATCTATCTCTTTGACCTTGGGATGATTGAGTATCCCGATATACATGGTCGGGACCATAGGCAGGAATGTGGGCTTGAACTTCTCGAGGGCCTCGATGAGCTGATCGGGCTGGGGTTTCGGCACCAGAACATTTTCCCATGCCATGTAGACGGCGTAGTTCATCGATACGTTCAGGCCGAATACATGAAAAAATGGGAGGGCGCCAAGCATTACCTCGCCCCCCCTTTGGAAGGATGTAAACCACGAAGAAAGCTGTTGAACATTCTTGCTCAGGTTCCCATGCGTGAGCTCTACTCCCTTTGAAACGCCGGTCGTCCCGCCTGTATATTGATATTGTCCAACATCATCCATTGTGATCCGGATATCCCGGCTCACCGGAGGATACTGTTCGATCACCTTCTTCCACCGGTGGACCCGGTCGGCTTCCTTGACATCTGCCGCAAGGCCGGGGATGGGGAGATAATCGGCAATGGAGGCAACAACGATGTTCTCTATCGACGTCTTGGGCCTTAAATCTATCATCCTGTTTGCCAGAAGATCAATGGTTACCAGGACTTTTGCACCGGAGTCATTGTACTGATGAAGGAGCTCCTTATCCGAGTAGAGGGGATTGTTCATTACCGCAATGCCCCCTACCTTCAGGATGGCATAGTACGCAGCCACACACTGGATCGTATTGGGAAGGATGATCGCAACACTATCCCCCTTCCTGATTCCCAGATCCAGCAGGCATTCCGCAAAGCGATCCACCGTATCCTTCAATTGTCTGAAAGTAAGCTTGCACCCGAGAAAGTTCACCGCCGTGTTGTCGGGAAAATCGCGGGCCGACCTCTCTAGAAAGTCAGGGATGCACAGCTCCTCGAAATTCACCTTTGCCTGCACACCTTCAGGATAAGAAGACAGCCAGGGCCTCTCCATGTAATTCATAACAACTCTCCTTTTTGACAGAAGCTATTCCTTGTAAAGGAAATCCAGTACGATCCGGTTGAACTCCTCCGGTTTTTCGAAGTTGGGGAGGTGTCCGCTCTCCTCGACAATGTAGACCAGGGAATTTTTTATTCTCTCATGCCCGTAATACGCATGGTCTACCGGAAAGCTCTTATCATGCCTCCCCCAGATGATCAGGGTCGGGGACTTGATCTCCCCGAGTCTGGACATCATCGGGTAGACCGCTTCTTTCCTTATGCCGGAAAGGCAGAATAAGGCGCGGAGCAATCTCAGGCAAGCCTGCGACGCCCCGGGCATCGCGGAAAGCTTATAGTAGAAGTCGATGGTTTCATCGCCCAGAACCTTGGGGTCATAAACGAGAGATTCCAAAAACTGGCGCGTCCCGTTTCTGTTTGGACGGGTCAGAAGCTCGCCGAGGACAGGCAGAGTCGCGATACGATTGGTAAAGGGAGTGTAGGTTCCGAAGCCTCCGCTGTCCACGGGAATGAGCTTGGCCACTTTTTGAGGATACTCGAGGGCGACCTTGATGCTCAGCGCCCCGCCAAGAGACACGCCCATGAAATGTGCCTTCTCGATGTTCAACGCTTCCATGAAGCCGTTGATGAATTTCGGCATGAAGGATATGAAATCATTTATTGGCGTTTTGTCCGAGAATCCGAAACCCGGAACATCGAATGCAAAGACCCTGAATTTCTTTGCGAGCTCATCGATATTGTGCCGCCAGATCTCCATCGATGTGCCGAATCCATGGATGAGAATCAATGCATCTCCCTGCTCGCCCACCGACCAGTAACGAGTAGTGATCCCCTCGATCTTGAGATACTTATCTTCACGCTGGGCCATACGCATCCTCCTCAAGTTGAATTACTTCCGGCCACGGACATCCGCTATTCCGAAACCATCATTTAAGGTATACCAACAGTTTATTTTATTTATCCCTATTAGTCAAGCTCGATTTATACTTGCTATTTCAATTTCCTTATCATAATGATTTTTTTATCATTTATTGTTTATAATGTTTATCTTCGACTATTATAATTGTATACCATCAGTATTTATAACCATTATTATCATGCCTTGTTTTTGGTTTGGCCGTTCGGACGGCCTCACCTTAATCTAAGTCAGGAGATTCGATTTCCGGTTTATATTCAACAAGTAATAGTAGACCGGCAGAATAAATGAATAAGGACAAGTCATAACCCCCAGCATGCTGAAGAGATCTTTATTCCCGATCTTTCTTGACAAAATCAATGCCCTATGTATACTAGAAGTATACTTCATGAGTACAGCTTGCAAGCGGTTCTCTTTATAAAATACGTTTAGATAGGATCGATACTCATGGCATTAACAAGTAAAAAGGTTTTCAATCAGGAAGTAAAGCGGCTCACCATCCTCCAGGCAGCCAAAGAGTTGTTCCTGGAAAAGAAATACAGCGCCATCACGATGGATATGATCGCCCACCGGGCAGAGATCACGAAGAAAACACTGTACTCGTATTTTCCCTCCAAGCTGGCCCTTTTCATCCATGTTTTCGATGAGTACCTGCAGCAGCTCCACAAGCAGCTCGCCAAGGGAGCGAAAAAGAAGCTGCCCAGCGACGAACTGATCCTCTCCCTCGTCGACATCCTGTATAAGTTCACCAAGGAGAACGAAAGGTTCATGCGCCTCTACTGGACGCTCGATTCCGACGAGTTTGACGGGCTCATCCCTGAAGAGCTGATGAATCGGATCAAGGTCTGGACCAAGGCCATACACGAAGAGATGATCAGGATCATGGACAGGGCCCATAAAGAAGGCCTCCTCCACGATGAGTATGATACCATGCTGATCATTCACCTGTTCTCGGCCATGAACAAGGGAATATTCGTCCACACGAATAAAGAAAACAAGTTCAATATTGCCAATGTGGATACTGACAGGCTGTACATGATCGTAACCAGGATGCTCGGCTCCGTGCTCTTTAAAAGGCCCGTAAAAAGCTTGGAGGGAATACGGAAACAGGCATAGCCGGCCTGCAGCCAGAGGCCGGGTGGTCGTCCCTTTACCGATGAGCCTCCTTATCGGACAGCTTCTTCTTTCGCCCTTCGATGGCCGATGCGAAGAAGTGCGCATACCTCTGGCTATGCCGGCTTACAAGGGTAGGGTTTCTACTGACGGGAGGCAGATAAAATCAGTACTACCACGAATTTACATGCATCTTCTCTTCCCGTATCTTAGACTTAAATCCATACTCAGGAGGACAACGCATGAACAACTCTGAAAAGCAATTGCTCGAAAAGCTTTGGAACTATCCCCTTTTTGAAGCCCTTGCCCACAGGAGAGGACTCCGTCTCCCCCAGGGATGCAATATCACGAAAGCTCCCTTCGGTCACATGTCCGCAAAAGAGCCTGTTCCGTTAAACGAGTTCGAAACCGCTATCCTGTGCTGGGCCGGCCATGGCGTCACGGGAACCATCTCCTCTGACCTCGACTACACTACGCATTTCATGAACTCTTTCATCGGCAGGACCCATCCGAATCCCTGCAATGATCAGCACCAGGAACTGATGTACATCGACGACTCCGGCGTTTATCTCTACCGGCCCAAAGACCCGACTCAGAATGTGGAGTTCCAGACGCCCGAGGACAGGGAAAAGGTCGTCGCATCGTTTGCGGATGCGAAGATAAAGATTCTGGACGGCAGGCCCTACGTACCCGAAGCCGCACTGATGAAGAGCAACTACTTCAACACGAACAAGCCAGGCACCACTGCATTCATGCCGGTCGTCGATGTCACCTATGAATATATGAATCTCATCCTGGGCTCATGTGCATTCGAGCGCTGGCAGATCGTCGATGACCGGACCGGCGAGATGTGCGGTTTGAAAAAATGGGTGGACAACGGTTATCTGAACGGCCCGGTAGTTCCCTTGAGCTGGTTCGAGATGGCCGCCTTCAACGCATGCATGTCCACGGCACACTATATGGTAATGAACATCTCTCTGGCAGCCACGGCCATGGGTCTTGCAGGCTGGCATTACGGAGGATACGTATCTCTGATTCTCCTGGGCGGAACGCCGCTGACCAACGGGCTGGGCTTCAGGTTCATCACCGGAAAGGACAAGATGCCCACCCCGATCGGCAAGGACGGATTCATCGAGTCGCTCTGTCCGCCCTATGTCAAGAACATGGATGAGGCGGTTGACAAGTTCTATGACATGAAATACGGCAATACCGGGCACTTCGGCAAGGATTACAACGGCCTTACCCCTTGGAAAGACAAAGAGATGCACAAGAAGATCAACCTCCCGGACGAGCAGAGCAAGGAGATGGCCAAGTCTTTCCTGAATTACGTCTATAACACCTACGGCAGATGCCCGGCCTTCGTGGACGCGATATTCCTGCCGGTCGCATATGCTGCCCATCACCCTGACCTTGATTTCTACGATAAGTACTACCCGAAAGAAATGGTCAGTGATGATGTCAGGAACCATATGAAGGTCTGGCACGGAAAGGAATAGACAGAGGATACATCCATGAACGACCGCAACCGGGTAACACTCCGCTCTCCTCTTTCGACGGATAGAGAACCTGACCGGGGCTTGAATCTCGTTCATGGATATATTCCAAGCCATAGGCAGGCAGGGTGCCTTAGCAGGTGTCCTGCCTGCCAAGAAAGTGATCATGGAGGATTAGTGCATGCCGCTGATGAAATCACCCGCAGGAGATATGGAAATAACCATCAGCAAAATCAGCGCTGACAGTGACAGACTGATAACCACGGGCAAGTTCGGGGCATGGGACTCCACCATTTATTTCACGGTGGATGACGTCCTTGACATGATGAAGCTCATGCTCAACCGTCAGGTCGTGGGCTTCATCTTGAAGCTGCCCATTCTCATTGTGAAAACCAAACTGCTCAAGTAAGGCTTTTGGCAGGAGAGGAACATTATTCCACTTCGCATAGCAGCCTCCTCTACGGATGGGCAGGGAGGATCGTTCGGCCCTCCCTGCCCCTGGTACGGGATTGTTCGAGGATAAAAGTTCTCTTGACAACACCTCTCGCTTTCTCGTCATAAAATGGGCAGAGAAGGGGCAAGCTCGTGATCTCAAAAAACAGAGTTCAAGGAGCAGACAACCTGCAGAAGAGGACCGTTCAATGCGATCAGGACAAAAGAATGCCGCCTCACATCCTGAAAGGGAGACAGAGCCTGGGAAATGCACCAGAGAGATGATGCCCCTGCTGCTCAATGAGCTGCCTGTGGCTGTCGTCCTGTACCGGGATGACGGTGCAGTTTCCGACTGCAACGATACGGCATTGCGGCTGTTCGGGTACAGCCGCAGGGAAATGACGGAGCTGCGGCATTCGGATCTGCTGCCCAGGATATTCCTCAAAATCACCCAGGGGCCCTTTACCCGGGAGAACACGACGAACGGCGAGTTCATATGGGTGTGCAGACGCAGAAAGGACGGGACAGTGTTCCAGTGCGAGCAGAGCAGCAAGATGATCACCTTGGACGGTCAGGATTTCTGCCTGATGTGCTATCGGCAGTCAGACTCCTTATCAATGCCGGAGAGGAACCCTTCCATCGAAAGCAAGATATCCCGGGTGCTCACTCTCGACAATCCTTTCTGCATCCAGACATGGCAGGAGATCAATGGAGAGCTGCATTTAATCGGGTTCAACCCGACATTGGAAGAATACACTGTCGGGAAAATACGGGACTACACAGGGCGTACCGTCCACGAGTTTTACGGTCAAAGAGGACGAATGGACGTGGTGGACAGTATCTATGAGGTCTACCGGAACAGGGGAATGCTCCGAATAGAGACCTTCTGCGATTTCCTCGTGACAGGGAACGAGCGCCACGTCGATACGGTTTCGTTTTTCGTCCCGCCGAACATGGTCGTGCAATACATCGAGGACATCACCGAGCAGCGAAAGGCACTTCTTTCCCTCAAGGAAAGCGAAGAGCGATTCAAGGCACTCTTCCTGGGAAGCCCGATACCGGTCATGACGTGGAGGCATTCCGAAAACGACTTTGTCCTCATCGAGTACAATTACGCTCTGCAAAAGCTTGCAGGCGAGAAGGTATCAGACCTGTTGGGGGCCGGGTGCTCTCAGCTCTTCCGTGACTATCCGGGGATTATCGGGGACATGCGCCGCTGTTTCGAGGAAAAGACGATCGTCCATCGCAACACGAAATTCCGGATGATGCTTTCCGGAGAAGAGAAGCTTCTGGCAGTCACCTTTGCATACGTGCCCAATGACCTTGTCCTCACGCACATCCATGACATCACCGACCAGAAAAAGGCCGAGGATGAGCTGATCCGCTACCAGCAGGAACTGAGCAACCTCTATGAAAAGCATCTCGATATTCTCGAACACGAACGCAAGCGCATTTCTCAGGAGCTCCACGACGGAATCGGGCAGTACCTTTCCACCATAAAAGTAAGCACTGAAAACCTGCTTGCAAGCAGCAGCTCGAAGCTTGACCGTGAGAAGCTCGAAGAGAGGCTCCGATCGAATATCGCCCTGCTCAAGGAAGCGATCATCGACGTATCGAGGGTGTCCATGGACTTGCGGCCGTCCATCCTGGACGACCTGGGGCTCATAGCCACGATCAACTGGTTCCTCCGGGAATACGGAAAGGTGTACAAGGACATCAAGGTTGAAAAGGACATACGGGTGGAGGACTCCGAGATCCCCCAGAAGATCAAGATCGTGGTGTTCAGGGTCCTCCAGGAGTCCATGAACAACATAGCGGCTCACAGTAAAGCCAGCCTGGTACGAATTGCAATGCACAAGGAAGGAGATGCGCTGGAATTCTCCGTTGCGGACAACGGGAGAGGCTTCGACCTGACGGATCTTCAGAAAAGCCGGTGCGGCCTCGGGATTGCTGGCATGCGCGAGCGGGTGACCTTTTCCCAGGGCAGGTTCTGCATCGAATCTTCCAGGGGAAAAGGTACCGTGATACGGATCACCTGGCACCTCGCCCTCTGATGAACCGTGTGTGTTTGGCCATTGCGGGATGGACGCTCATCCCAACGTACCCTTGACATTGTCCTGCTCCTCTTTCTGGCCACAACGCTCCATACGGAACTTGCCATGCCGGTTCCCGCAAGCCCAGGCCCCCGGCGGGAAATCTCCTCTCATGAAAGCCGGTTGCCGTTTCACCTTCGAGAGATAATAAATAAACTGCCGGTATATCATTTCATTTGACTACCTGAAGAGTTTTGAGTATACTATCAGTATACTTTGGGAAAGGGTGCATGTTGTGCCAGAAGGTATTTAAAGGTGGCCACCGTGTGAGATGTACACCTCATATTATGTTCCCGGGTACCATAAAATAATCGCGCTGGAGGATAGCTATGGATCTTACGAATGTCAGCAGAGACGACAAGATCTGGAAGGATCATTTACGGGCCAGGAAATTGACGAATATCTGGAAGTTCTACGATCATTTCAAAAAAGAGGAACCACTGCCTTACGATGAGATCTTTACCGATTACGCTGTCTGGATAATGAACAGCAGATGGACCGACAAGGTGCCCTTTGCGGGTACGTATCAGGGAAAAGAGCAGATCACCAAACTGTTCGATGACTATTTCAAGGCACTTGAGATAATCAAGTTCGATCACGAGTATGAGATCGTCGACGGGTCTGAGGTCGTGGTGCACTTCAATCTGGTGGCAAAGGTCGTCGCCACGAACAAGATATTCGATATGGAGTTTTTCGATCATTTCAGGGTCGATGAGAGAGCGAAGATCATCTTCTGCAGAAGATACTATGACACCTTCACCTTTACCCTCCCCTTCAAGAAAGAGGGCCCCTCTCACATCGTCGACGTAAAGACGAACCCGAAAAACCACAAGATAAACTTCAATGTGGATTATGATCCGGCGAGACTCGTGTGGCAGATCTATGAAGATTTCTATGAAGGGAGGCTCGAATCTGCCAAGGCGGCATGCCATCCGAACTTTGAGGTGAGCTACAAAGGGCCCGGGCTTAAGACGGAATATGCCCTTGTCCCCTACCCGGGCAAGTATTATGGGATGTCGGGAATGGACGAGTTCATGATCAATCTCGGCATGACGGCAACCATGAATGATATCGACAGGTACTTCCTCGTGGAAGGCAACTGCGTGGAAATAATCTTCTATGAAGACTGGAGCGTAATAAAGAACGGCAACAAGTATATTGTGTACACGATAAATACCTGGCTTTTTGATGAAAACGGGAAGGCCATTGAAATGATGTGCTCTCCTGATCTCTATGAAATAGCAAAAGCATACCATCCCGAGTTCGATCTCTGAGGGATGGGATAAACTGTCGGGATAGGCGCCGCCGGAGGCGTGAGGGATGGTTCCTCGCGGGTAATCAGAGGGTTCCTGCAGCGAGGAACCATCCTGCTCCTCTGTAATCAACCGGTTCTCTAGGATAAGGCATTGTAATTCCGCTCAGTGAGCATGCCTCATCCTTCTCCTTACGCACTCATTTATCCGGATTATCGCTCTCCCAACCGATTCGGAGGAGGGGAGAGACCATCAGCCGGGAAGATGGTTCATCCAGATCTCCTGCGAATCGTGGTAGCTCTTGAGCTCCATGAGATGGCCATTCTCATCAAAAATCAATGACTGGTTCAGGGTGATGTTAAAATCTTTCCCCGTTACGGCATCACCGAAATGAACATCGAGCAAGAAAAATATCGTGCCGGGATTTGACAAAGAAGGATATCATAGGTATACTGTTAGTATCCTTAATAAAGGTACACGGAACCGGGAGAGGCCCTTGAGGCCGGAAGAGGGATGAAGGAGAATTGGCCGCTCGTTTACATGCTCTCTCCCCTGTGGCAGGAATTGAAGCATCCATGGGAGTGCTGGCCGTGATGCTACCGTGAAACGGCATGCACGTTGAATGCCCTGAGAGGAGCCCGAATGGGGGGAGGTATGACCATGCCTGAGAAGTACAAGGTCGTCTTGGCTGAAGATCATGTTGTACTCAGACAGGGCCTGCGCTCACTCCTTGAACAAAACCAGGAATTTGAAGTGGTCGCCGAGGCCTCCGACGGTCTGGAGGCCATACGGTGTGTGCAGCAGACTGCTCCGGACGTCCTCATTATCGACCTCACCATGCCCCGGATGACCGGGATGCATGCCATAAAAGACATCAAGAGTGCGCATCCAGAGGTGAAGATCATCGTACTGACCGTACATACCGCTGAGGAATACGTATACGAGAGCCTCAAGGCAGGCGCCGACGGATACGTTCTCAAGGCGGCAGACTTCGGCGAGCTGATCATGGCCATCCGTTGTGTACTCATGGGCAAGGCATACATCAGCCCGGACATCTCGGGTACTGTGGTTGTGGGGTACCTTAAAGGGAGTAAGGACAGGGAAGCCCCTTCAGGAAAAGAAAGTCTTACCCCGCGCGAGCAGGATGTGTTGAAGCTGGTGGCCGAAGGGTACAAGAATCGCGAGATCGGCGATATGCTGTGTGTGAGCATCAAGACCGTGGAAAAGCACCGGGAGAACATCAAGCGCAAGCTTGACCTCAACGGTACTTCGGCCATGATCGCCTATGCAATGGAGCATGGCATGGTCAAACGCTGAAGCTGATGGCGCAGGCAGGCGTTTGGCATCGGCAAAGCTGCCTCGATTCTTCATTCTCGCGCCTCTCCGAGAAGGACAAACCGGCCCTTTCTCTCATGGTAATCCGTTCTGGCAATAGGCCGTTTCGAGATATAAGAATTTCACAGTCCTCCATAAAATTTTCCGCAAGGTCCCATTGAGATATGGACTTTCTTCCTCCCTTGGAGTATACTACTAGTATACTTTTTAGGAGTACTACAAATGAGGAGGAGCGATGCATATGAGAAACGTCATCGAGGAAATCGAAAGGATTGCTGATGATATCCAGTCCACATCCGTGGACGCGCGGAAAATCTCGGGGGAGATCGTGACCAGGATGGAATCGCTGTTTCGCAACGCGTCTTCCTTCGACACGAACATCGACACCATGGACCAGCGATACCAGTGGACGGAAAACACCTCGTACATGTGGACCCCCGATGAGGGAGAGGCGGGCTACGGCGTGGTCGCTGCAACCGGAGCGGTGCCTGTAGACGATGCCGTCAAGAGAGAACTGAGGTTGTACGAATATATGCGGCCGTTCCTCCGGGAGGCGTATGCAAGAAATCCATACGTTGATGAGACATGGTACATCGACAAAAAATCCCTGGCGGTCGGCCAGACCTATCTGAGTCTCAGTGGCGCTCTACCTCCCGGATTCGATGCGGCAAAGGTCTGCGCGAGCGGGATCACCTACTACGACTATTTTGGCTGGGTTGATGCAGCTCAGAATCCGGAGCGCATCCCGCGCTGGGCCCCGAGTCCCTTCATCGAGCTGCTCAGTTGCTTTATCCAGGCTGTCCATGCCCCGATCTATAAAAGAGTGGATGATCCGGAAATGAGCGGATTTGCGGGAGTGCACTACAACCTGGAGTGGGTCAATGCC
>Ga0116185_1001105_pt1 | contig 28221 bp, 25 predicted proteins | sample AD_JPNNA7_MetaG_FD_89754 | JGI IMG/M metagenome (GOLD analysis project Ga0116185, IMG submission 89754) | Active sludge microbial communities of municipal wastewater-treating anaerobic digesters from Japan - AD_JPNNA7_MetaG | ecosystem: Engineered > Bioreactor > Anaerobic > Digestate | place...
ACGCCGGGCTGCGAATGCACGTCGCTCTCAAGCGGCTGTTGCCGACATGGGTTGTGCAGCAATCCCGCAAGGTGCGGAACATGGTTCCCGACCGTTCCCTCCTCGCCCTGCGGGCAATGCTGGTGTGCGAGCTGGTCGATATCTTTAACGAAGATGCCGGCCTGCTGGAGAGAAACGGAAGAAGCCTGCTGGAAACGCCGCCCAAGGCATGCCTGTCGCTCTGATGATTATGGAAACAATGACTTGGGCCCCCTGCCATGCAGGAAATCATTCGAGCTCTTGTCTGGTCATATAAACGGGCAGGCCGCATTGGTCCGGTTTTCACACAATAACCTCAAAATCGAGTCACAAAGAAGGGAGCTTGGAGAATATGTCGAACGTAAAGGTCGGATGGCAGGTCAAAATGATGGCGAAGATCGTTCTGTCCAGACTGCCGGTGAGCTATCGCCTGTGGAAGAGGGTGTCTCTGTTCGAGCATGGGCACATGGAGCAGCCCGACTATGCCATGAGCGTCTTCGAGAAGCATTATGCCAGGCTCGATCCCCAAGGGAAAAGAAAGGGCTTTGTCATGCTGGAGCTCGGTCCGGGGGATTCCCTGTCTTCGGCACCCATCGCCTACGTGCATGGGGCTAAAGCTTGCTACCTCGTGGACGCAGGGTCCTTTGCAGCAGATGATTTCGAGACCTATGCCGCATTGATCGGCCGCCTCCACAAGAAGGGGTTCGACACATCCGAGCTTTCGAGATGCACCTCTCTTGCCGATCTCCTCGACGCCTGCTCGTGCACCTATCTCACCTCGGGCATCCAGTCCTTGAGGACGCTTCCCGATAAGGAGATGGATTTCATCTGGTCCCATACGGTCCTTCAGCTTGTAAGGAAGCAGGAGTTCATGGATTTCGTCAGAGAGCTCCGCCGCATCATCCGACCGGACGGCGTCTGCTCCCATCGGATAGATCTGAAGGACCTGCTGGCAGAGTCCCTGAATAATCTGAGGTTTCCACAGACGATATGGGAGACCGGGCTCATAGCGAGCTCGGGTTTCTATACGAATCGTATCCGCTATTCGCAGATGCTGGACATCTTCCAGCAGGCAGGCTTCTCCTGCGAGGTGCTGCACGTGGACCGATGGGACACGCTGCCCATACCCAGGGAAAAGCTCGCCCGGGAATTCAGAGGCTTGAGTGATGACGATCTCATGATTTCAGGATTCGACGTGGTCCTCCGTCCTGCGTGATAAGTGTCGAGAGGATAGCATGAAGAGCATACCGAATCGTGCCTCGAAATTTTTCCGACGATTGCTGCTCTGGAATATGAAAAGGCGGGGACTGCAGATAGCCGATGACTGCCGGCTGATTGCGTGGCCGTCGTGCTTCGGGTCCGAGCCGTGGCTGGTTTCAATCGGAAGGCATGTCATCATCTCGTACGGCGTACGCTTCATCACCCACGACGGGGCCACCTGGGTATTCCGAAACCGGCCCGGCTACAGCGGCGTGATCAGATACGGACGCATAACCGTCCATGACAACTGCTTCATCGGCACGGAATCCGTCATTCTCCCGGGGGTGAGCATCGGGCCGAACTCCATCGTGGGGGCGGGGGCAGTCGTGAGGAGCGACATACCGCCTGATGAGGTGTGGGGAGGCGTGCCGGCCCGGTACCTGTGCAGGGTCGACGACTTTGCGCAGAAGGCGCTTCATGAAACGCCGCCCTATGACCCGGTAAACTATCGCAGGAACAAGAGGGAAGAGCTCCTGCGGCACTACCCGTATCCCTGGTGAGATGAGCAGGAAAAAGAACATGGCGCGGTATCTGTTCCGGTTCGACGACATCTGTCCGACCATGAACTGGATCACGTGGCAAGAGATAGAAAGCCTGCTCGTGCAGTACGGCATCAGTCCCATTCTGTCCGTGGTTCCGGACAACCGGGATCGGACGCTGGCGCTGATGCCTCCCGTTCCTGATTTCTGGGACAGGGTGAGACGATGGCAGGATCGGGGATGGTCGATCGCCCTCCACGGGTACCAGCATACGTACGTCAACAGGAACAGAGGGATGATGGGCCTGACCCCCCAGAGCGAGTTTGCCGGGCTTCCAAGGGAAGTGCAGAGAGAGAAGCTCCTCAAGGGGATAGAGATATTTGCACGGGAGGGCATACGTCCCGATTGCTGGGTGGCTCCCTCCCACTCGTTCGACGGGACAACCGTCGATCTGCTGGCCGAGGCGGGCATTCATATCATCAGCGACGGGTTATGGTTCTGGCCCCACATGGACAGGAGAGGCATGACCTGGGTGCCTCAACAGCTCTGGGAAAGGGTCCGCACGACTCCCCCTGGCATCTGGACGGTATGCTACCACCCCAACGAGTGGAGCGCTCATGATATCGACCGATTCCGGGAAGACCTCTCCCGTTCCTCATCCATGGCCATACGTCTCCATGACGCAGTGGCAATAGGAAAGAAACGGCGGATGACCATTACAGACAGATTCCAGGCACATGCAATGCTGGCGCTCAAGCGGCCTGTCGGCCGTACTCTCTTCAGGTTCATCAAGCCTCTCATCAGAATATGATACGCATACTCTTTCTCACGAGATCGCTCAATTCGGGCGGCGCCCAGCGCCAGCTGACAAAGCTCGTGCATGCCCTGGACAAGAGCTGTTTCGAGGTAGCGGTGGCCGTATTCTACGACGGAGGCCTCTTCTGGAAGGAGATGGAGAAGGCTCCCGGAGTCTCTCTCTTCTCTCTCGGGAAACGAGGCAGATGGGACCTGCACCGCGTATGGAGCTCTGCCCGGGAGATTGCCCGCACCTGGAATCCCGATGTCATATACGGCTTCCGGGAGGAGGGCAACATTCTCGCTCTGCCTCTTGCCCGTTTGACGAGGGCAAAGATCGTCTGGGGCATCAGGCGGTCCACGAAGAAGCTCCCGACCCACGATGCACTCGCCTTCGGGCTCTTCTGGCTGGGCGCGGTGATGTCCTATGCGGCCGACAAGGTCGTCTACAACTCTTTATGCGGGCTTGAGACCTATGTGAATCGCGGCTATTCGGAATACAATGCGCTCATCATACCCAACGGCTTCGATACGGCGTATTTCCACCCCAACCCCGAGGCGGGCAAAAGGATCAGGTCTTCATGGTCGGTCAGTGACCGTGAGTTTCTCATAGGATCGGTCGGCAGGCTCGACCCGGTGAAGGGCCACGAGATGTTCCTCGAGGCTGCCGCGCTGGTTGCCGGGTCCCATCCGGAAGCCCGTTTCGTCATCGTGGGGAAAGGCAGCGACCGGTATCTGAACATGCTCAAGTCCAGGGCAGGGCATCTGGGAGTGGCAGAGAGGATGATATGGGCGGGAGAATACGGTCAGATGGCTGATATCTATAATGCCCTTGACATCCTGGCTCTCTGCTCGAAGGAGGAAGGATGTCCGAATGTCGTGGGTGAGGCCATGGCCTGCAGCGTACCGTGCGCCGCCCATGATGTAGGTGATGCGGCCCGCATCATAGGGGATGCGGGCATGGTGATCGCCCCGGGAAGCATCGAAGCGATGGCGCGCGCCTGGGATACGCTCATGACCCTCTCGGAGGATGGCCGCAGGGACCTGGGACATCATGCGCGAAACCGGATCATCCGGGAGTACGGCCTGGAGTCAATGGTTGCAAGGACGGCACGTCTGCTCGAGGGGCTCGTACCCTCAGGCAAAGGAAGCCCGGTCGGATCATGGCCTCGGGAAGAGCGCCTGCCGGGCAAAGTCAGGCCGATCTCACACAATGGTGAGTGCGGGAGCTTGAGTTCTCTGTCAGGCCGTCGATGAACGTATCCCACAGCGCCATATCCGCTCTCCGTGTCCTGCACGTGATCACCGGTACGACCGAGGGGGGTGCTGAGACCATGCTCCTCAATCTCCTTAAAGGGACCGATGCATCGTGTTTTCAGTCAAAGGTGATCTCCCTTGGCCCCAAGGAATGCATGGGAGAGGAATACGAGGCCGCAGGCGTCGACATCCGGTACCTGAATGCCTCGAGCTCTCTCAAGATGCCGGCGGTGTTTCCCGGCCTGGTGAAGGAGATCAGGGGCTTCCGTCCGCATGTGATACAGGGCTGGATGTACCATGGGAACATCGCTGCAAGCGCGGGCTGCCTTTTCGCAATGAGCCCGGCAGCCGTCCTCTGGAACGTCCGCCATTCGCTCGAGGACATGGGAAAGGAGAAACGGCTCACCACCGCCGTAATCAGGCTGGGCTCCTTTTTCTCCTCGCGGGTGAAGCGCGTGGTCTACAATGCCTCGTCGAGCGCACGCCAGCATCAGGCCATAGGATACTCACGGGACAATGCCGTGATCATCCCGAACGGCTTCGATACCGGGCGGTTCAGGCCGTCTGCGGCTGTGCGGAAGTCTGCACGCTCCCTTGCCCGGGCAGGGGATGAAAACCTTCTCGTCGGCATGGTGGCGCGGTACCACCCCGTAAAGGGGCATGGAGACTTCCTGAATGCTGCAGCGGCATGCTCCCGGCTGATTCCGGGCATGAAGTTCATGCTCGCCGGTGAAGGCATCGATAACTCGAACGGGGAGCTCACCCGGAGAATCCGTGAGCTGGGACTGGAAGACTCTTTCACCCTGCTCGGACACCGGAACGATCTCGAGAGGCTGTATCCGGGTCTCGATCTGCTCGTGCTTTCGTCGCTTTCCGAATCCTTTCCCAACGTGCTGGGAGAGGCGATGTCATGCGGCGTCGCCTGCGTATGCACGGATGTCGGGGATTGCCGGGAGATCATCGGAGACACCGGCATTGCCGTTCCTCCGGGGAGGTCCGATCTCCTCGCAAAGGCCATCGTGGAGCTGATGAGCGCTCCCGGATATATAAGACTGAAACGGGGCGCCGGGGCCCGGGATAGGATACGGAAGATCTTTTCCTTACAATCCGTTGTGGACCGATACGAAGCGCTCTACCGGACGGCATGGGAGGAATGCAGCGACCATCCCTGCGCTCTGCCGGAGCAGCGTGCGTACATCGGAAGCCGGCAATCGTGAACATTATCGTGAACGCCGATGATTTCGGGCTTACACAGGGCATGAACCGCGGGATCATGGACTGCTTTCTCGCCGGCTCGATATCGAGCACGACGCTTCTGGTGAATATGCCCGCGACCGAGGAAGCAGCGGGGTATGCCCGTGATCACCCTTCATTGGGCGTGGGGCTCCATTTCAATCTGACGCTGGGCCGGCCGGTGAGCGATCCTTCATCCGTTCCTTCCCTGGTTGGACCCGACGGCTGTTTCCCGGGCAGATCGTCATGCGAAAAGAGGCTTCTCAAGGGATCTATAAAGAGGTCCGACATCATCCGTGAATTTCGCGCCCAGGTGGAGAGATTCGAGGATCTCGGCCTCAAGGTGACGCATATCGACAGCCATCAGCACGTCCACCTGTTTCCGCAGGTTTTCGACATCGTTGCAGACTACTGCCTCGAGCATTGCATCCCCATGAGGGCCCCCTGGCCATGGCCGCGGATGAGGCTGGGACTGAGAAGGCGCGGGTGTCTGGGGGTCCCCGGGATGTATCTGCGGCAGAAAGCCCGTAACCTGCTCTTGAAGCGGAATGTGTGTAGGTGGAAAGGAAGGGTAAGGTTCAACGGCGGGTTCGGGTGCATCCTGGATGTCGCGGGCCGGATCTCGTCCATAACCAAGCAGCGTTATCTTGAGCTGCTCTCGATCCCCCAGGGGTTTCCCTTCGAGATCATGGTCCATCCGGCATGGGTGGACGAGAGACTGGAGGCGGTTCAGCTCATGTCCCGGGTATGTGATAAGGAGCGCGAGGTGCTCACGAGTTTTTCCCTGCGTGAAGAAGCGGAAAAAAGAGGCCTATGCTGGTGTTCGTATGGAGAATCCTTTTGTTGATCTGAGGTGGCATCGAAATATGGAGTTCATAAATGAAACCCAAGTGCCTTCTGTTTGCGAATACGGACTGGTATCTATACAATTTCAGGCTTGCCCTTGCCAAGTCCATAAGAGATCTGGGATTTGATGTCGTTCTGGTATCACCGCCGGGGGACTACGTCACACGGCTGCAGGATGAAGGCTTTTTCTGGCTCCCCCTGCCCATGCATCGCAGCGGTCTGAATCCTCTGGCCGAGGTCAAGACCATTTTCAAGCTCGCCTCACTCTACAGCGTCGTGCGCCCCGATCTGGTCCATCATTTCACGATCAAGTCGGTGATCTACGGCTCCATTGCCGCGCGGCTCGCCGGAATACAGAACAAGGTGGATGCGGTGGTCGGGCTCGGGTATGTGTTCACGAGCAAGGGCGTGCAGGCGAGTCTGATACGGCCCATAGTCCGGTTCCTGTTCAAACTGGCCCTCAGAGGAGAGGCCGGACGGCTCATCACACAAAACGTCGATGACTATCTCTTCTTTCTGGACAATCGTTTTATCATGCCGAACCACATCAGGCTCATCCAGGGTTCGGGAGTCAATGTCGACAGGTTCAGGCATTATTCCGAAAAGGCCCTCCACGATCGGCGAATACGGGTGCTTCTGGCAACGAGGCTTTTGTGGGACAAGGGCGTCAGGGAGTTTGTGGAGGCGGCACGCATCCTGAAGTCCGAGACCGGAAACATCCAGTTCCTCGTTGCAGGCAGACCGGACAGGGACAATCCTGCTTCCGTGCCGCAGAACAAGATCGACCAGTGGGCAAGGGAAGGGCTCATTACCTACCTCGGCTATGTCGATGACATGCCGTCTCTGCTGAGCGAGGTCGACGCGGTCGTTCTGCCCAGCTATCGGGAGGGGATGCCCAAGATCCTGATGGAAGCCGCGGCGTGCGGCCTGCCCATCATTGCGACAGATGTTCCCGGGTGCCGGGAGATCGTCACCCATATGGTGAACGGACTGCTGGTTCCCGTGAAGAACAGCGCCAGGCTCGCGGATGCCATACGATACCTGTCCGACAACGCCGAAGAGCGGGCCCGTATGGGAGAGGCGGGCAGAAAGCGGGTGCTCGAAGATTTCGACGAGAAGATCATCATCAAAAAGACCATCGGTGTATACCAGGAGCTGATGCCTATCGGCATGGTCAAGGACGCTGCCGCTCCTGAACGGAACATTCACTGTTGATCGGGATGGCTTGAGAACATGACCCTTGCCCCTTCTTTCTTCATCTCTCTCTTCATCACGCTGGCCTTTCTGCCCATTTTCAAGGCAGTGGCACAAAAAGCGAGGATCATGGACATCCCCGACGAGCGGAAGGTGCATTCGAGGCCCATACCCAAGATCGGCGGCCTGGCAATGTCGCTGGGGTTCTGCATCTCCATCCTTATCTGGCTGCCGGCGGACCGCTTCGTGGTTGCAGCCCTGGTGGGAATGGCAATACTCGTTGCCGAAGGCTTCGTTGACGATATCATATGCCTCGGATACAAAACCAAGTTCATTGCCCAGATCGTTGCGGCCCTGGTAGTGATTCTCTACGGAGGGATACGGATAACGGTCTTTGATCCGCTTTTCCTCCCCGGATCCGAATGGTCCCTTACCATATCCATCCCGCTCACCCTCGTGGTTGTCGTAGGGATCACCAATGCGATAAATCTCGCAGACGGGCTTGACGGTCTTGCGGGCGGGATCGCTCTCATCATCTTCCTCTGTCTCTGCGTTCTATCATACGGATCCGGGGACGATGTAGTCCTCATCATGAGCCTCTCCATGCTGGGGACCCTGTTCGGGTTCCTCTGCTTCAACACGTATCCCGCATTGGTTTTCATGGGCGACGCAGGGAGCCAGTTCATAGGTTTCATCACCATCATCCTGTCGCTGAGGCTGACACAGGGGGGAGAGTCCTTGAGTCCGTTTCTTCCTCTGCTCATCATAGGTTTCCCCGTCATCGACACGGCCATCGTCATGATCGAAAGGATTGCAAGGGGCGACTCCCCCTTCATCGCGGATCACAACCATTTTCATCACAAGCTGCTGGGTACCGGGTTTTTCCATACAGAAGCCGTTTTCATCATCTACTTGATCCAATCCGTCTACGTGCTTTCCGCTTACTTTCTCAGCTCCCGTTCCGGCCTTTCCATTCTGGCGTTCTACCTGTTCCTCTCGGGGATGATCTGCATGTTTTCCCATGCGGTATGCAGGCGCAGGATCAGGATAAGAAGGGTCGGTTTCATGGACATGGTGGGGCGATTCTTAAGCGTGGAAAACGAGAAAAAGATCGTCCGCCTCTGTGCGATCATCCTCTACATGCTTCCCCCGGCACTTCTGTTCGTCAACTGCTTCTATGCAAGCGACCTTCCGTATCACATCTCTCTGCTGTCGTTCGTGATGGCATCGATGATCATCTGCCTGTGGATCATGAGAAACAGGCTGCTCAGCAGCATCGTGCGCATGGCGCTGTATTTCATGATCCCTGCTTCGATCTACTTCAATCAGGAGCAGTCGTTTTCTCTGAGGGAGTGGAGCCTCGGATGGATCTATATCTTCCTGTGCCTGATGTGCATCCTTTCGGCGTTCATCCTGGTCAGGGGCAGGTCACCGGAGACCAGTTTCAGGACCAGCCCCATGGACTTTCTCGTCATTGCCATAACGCTCTGCGTGCCGCCGCTCCTGGAGTCGGTCCTGGATGTATGGAGGACCCTCATGTTCCTCATACAGATCCTCATACTTTTCTATACGTACGAGATCATGCTCAACGGACAGGAAAAGGGAAAGAAGCTCGTGGCAGCGACCACTGTCGGGGCGCTCCTCATCATTGCGCTCAAAGGCATTCATTAAGGAAGGTGAAGCAAAGCGATCATGATATTTTTTGAAAAGGGGGGAAGATCATGAGAATCGGAACATACGGCATGGCTGTCCTTGCATTGGCCGCGTGCATTTTGAGCCCGCTCACATGCGTGTCGGGAGCCGGAGAACCGGCAAGCAGCGAATATATCATAGGCGAGGGTGATGTGCTGGCAATCTCGATCTGGAAAGATGAAAACCTCACCAGAGAGGTCGTCGTGCTTCCTGACGGGACCATATCCTTTCCGCTCGTCGGAAGGGTCGTTGCCGAGGGTAAAACGATCAGCAGCCTGAAGACCGACATCGAAGACAAGATCAGGCGGTACGTTCCTCACCCCGTACTCAACGTGGAGGTCAAGAATATCAACAGCATGTACATCTATGTCATAGGGAGGGTCAACAATCCCGGCAGGTACATACTCAACTGCAATACCAATGTCCTGCAGGCGCTTGCCATGGCAGGGGGGCTGAACCCGTTTGCGGACGACAACAACATCAAGATCATCCGCACCATGAATGGAAGGAGCAGCATGACATGGTTCAGGTACAATGACATAGTAAAGGGCAAACGTCTCGAACAGAACATCATCCTCGAGCGGGGCGATGTGATTGTAGTTCCATAGGGGCTGTGTGTGAGATATTTCCGTATGGCCCATGGCGTCTTGCGCGCCATACCGCTCATCGTCTTCTTTCTGTTTTCATCGGAGGGCATGGGAGCGGAGATCAAGTTCATCCCATTGATCAACCTTGGGGAAGAATACAACAACAACCTCTTTTTCGATGATTCGGAGTCCGACCGGGTCCATGACGTCACTACGATGATATCACCGGGGGTAAAACTCCTTGCGAGAACGGAGCGCCTCGATTCATCACTCCTGTCGCGTGCCATTTTCCTGAAATATCGCGATTCGGATGATCTCGATTCCACCGACCAGGAGCACCTGGCCCGCATTGCCTATCGCCTCACGGAGAGGTGGGACGTATTGGCGGAGGCCGGATTTACCAGAGACTCGAGGCCTGACCGGGATATAACCGTCACCGGGCTGGTGCTCAACGCCGAGCGGCGTGACCGGGAGATCTACAGGGTGAGGACCGATTATGCCCTCTCGGAGAAGACGACGGCAGGTATCGGCTATGCCCTTGAGAGAGACACGTATGACAGCGAGGGTACGAGCGACTCACTTTTCCAGAGTGGTCAGCTCGTCTTTACCCGCAAGCTCGATTCAATTCTGCAAAAGGCGACGGGAAGGCTTGCCTCGGCTTATGGGCATTATGATTTCGATGATGTTGACGTCGATGAGTATTCCCTTTCCGTAGGGGTTGACAAACAGCTCAATGAGCTTTTCAGCCTCTCTGTGGATGTCGGGGAACGATATTTTTCTTCCCGTTTAAAAGGCGAGAGCGAATTCGAATCTGCTTACCGATACGCGGCGACTGCCCTGATCGCCTGCACCTATACGGGGGAGAAGGGCAGCAGCCTGCTCACTCTGGAGCGCAGCGCCAGCGCCCTGGATCAAAGCCAGGGTGTGACCAGCCTGACATCGATACTGTTCAGCACAACCAGGAAATTCACCAGAAAGCTCAGCGGGACCGTCCTGATGGAACTCATCGTGAACAAGACCCCGGGTGAAACCCTCTCCGTTGAAAAGGTGGACGATCAGACCGTGTATATACAGCCCATGATCGTGTATTCCTTTACTGAATCCTTAAGCGCCGAGGCATTCGGCAGGTTCGTCAGGGTGATCGATTACGAGAACGACAGCACCAGCAGGCAGAGCCTGTATTCTCTTCATCTGACGTGGCAGTATCCCGTCCCTCGTTAACACCGGGCAGCGTTTCTGCCCGTTAAGCCAATAAATTGGGAGAGTTCGTATGAATAGACCATCCTTGACGTTTGGAGATTTAGTCATCATTGCCAGACGGAGGTTCTGGAGCCTCGTCCTGCCGTTTTCCGTCGTTATCACGGGCACGGTCATCGTTGCCGTGACCTTGCCGCCGGTTTACAGGTCCTCCTCGACCATCCTCATCGAGCAGCAGGACATACCGGAAGAGTTCGTGAAGACGACCATCTCGACGTATGCAGAGCACCAGCTCCAGATCATCAAAAAGAGAATCATGAGCTCGAAGAGGCTGATCGAGATCATAGGCAGGTTCAACCTCTACAGTGAAATGAGAAACAAGGTGCCCTCCGAAGAGATCGTCGAGAGGATGAGGAAGGATATCAAGCTCGAATCCGTGAATGCGGACGTGATGGATCCCCGGACCGGCAGACCCATGACGGCGACCATTGCCTTTACGCTTTCCTATGAAGGGAACAACAGACCGCAGACGATCTACGAGGTGGCCACGGTGCTCGCTTCCCTCTTTCTGGAAGAGAACATCAAGGCAAGGGAGCAGCATGCGAGCGAGGTTGCGAGGTTTCTGGAGGAGGAGCTGGCCAACCTCAGGGCCGACCTCATGAACATAGACGCCAGGATCACCGCGTTCAAAAAAAAGCATATCAATGATCTTCCTGACCTCGTACAGGTCAATATGCAGAGTGTGCGTGAAGCCGAGCGCAACATCGACATGCTTTCCAATTAGCTGTCTCAGCTCAGGATGAAAGAGGGATCCCTGAAGGCCCAGCTCGCAAACATTTCTCCCGATTCAAACCAGGCTGACGTCAAGCGTCTGGATGATCTCTACGTCCAGCTCGTGGACCTCAGGCAGCGCTTCTCTGAAGAATACCCTGACATCGTCAAGACGAAGGCCGAGATAGCTGAACTGGAGCGGCAGATCAAACGGCCCTCCGCCGCATCAGGGGGAGCCAGGAAACGGGCGGGCAACCCCACCTACATCGCTCTCTTTTCAGAGCTTACGAGCGTTCAGGCCGAGATGCGGTCTGTCAAGGGACAGATATCGGATATGAAGCAGCGAATGCTTGAGTATAAAAGCAGTATCGGTGCCTCAGCCCAGGTTGAATCGGAGTACAAGACCCTCATGGCGGAGCGGGCCGGCAAACAGGGAAAGTATGACGATCTCATGCGGAAGCTCATGGAGGCCCGGGTATCCCAGGGACTTGAAAAGGAGAAGAAAGGGGAGCGGTTCACCCTCATTGATCCTGCACAGCTGCCCGAGAAGCCTTATAAACCGAACCGGCTGGCCATCATGCTCCTGGGATTCATCCTGTCGGTCAGTGCAGGCATCGGGACCGTTGCCTTGAAGGAAATCACCGATGCCTCTGTCAGGGGCGTGGATATGCTCTCATCTCTCTCATCGATACCCGTACTCGCATCAATACCCAAGATACCATCCGGCAGGAAGATTTATTACCTGAATCCGGGCGGGCTGCCATACCGATTTGCACTGATGAAGGCTGGTATTGCGAGCATCATTATCCCGCCTTTCATCGGAGTGGACAAAGAAGTGTTCCGGAAAAGAATGCTGAGACGCATGGGGATCTACTATCGGAGGGGGTAGCGATGAAGATAGGTAAGCTCATGGAAAAGAAGGATCTGGAACAAAAACAGATTAAGCTGCAGCGCGATCAGGATGTGCGGAGATCATTGGGCAAGGAGGACTGGGACTCTCCCGTCTATTCACAATCCAGATATGTCAGCCTGGATGAAAAGACCATGGCAAAGAACAGGTGTATCGCCTTTCTCTGGGACTCGCCATACCTCGACGCATTCAAGGTGCTGCGGACCAGGGTGGATATCCTCATGAACTCCAGGAATTTCAGGACGGTCATGATCACCAGCGTCAATCCGGGCGAAGGCAAGACCCTGACATCCATCAATCTCTCCCTGGCGTATGCCAAGAGGTTCAATCAGACCGTGCTCCTCATGGATTGCGATCTCAGAAGGCAGGAGGTGCACAAGTATATGGGCATACAGAGCGACAGAGGCCTTGTCGACTACCTGGCCCACGGCTTGCCCTTAAAGGACCTCATCATCTGGCCCGGAATCGAGAAGTTCACCCTCATATCAGGAGGGCCGACGGTCAGGAACAGCACTGAGCTCATCGAATCCTCCCGGATGCGCGATCTTGTGGAGGAGGTCAAGAACCGGTACTCCGACCGCCTGGTCATCTTCGATACCCCGCCTGTGCTCTATGGGGCTGACACATTGGCATTCGCACCTCTGGTCGACGGCATCATCATTGTGGTCGAAGACGGGAGGACGGCGGCAAAGGACGTCATAAAGGCCACGAAGCTCCTGCCGGGCGAAAAGATCCTCGGTTTCGTGCTCAACCGGGACAATATCACCAAGAGCACGTACTACTATTACTGAGAAGAGACCTCGGAATGTATTCGAGAAAGACTCACAACAGGCTCTACGAAATAGATCTTTTCCGGTTCATCGCTGCCTGCATGATCGTACTCTTCCACTATGCCTTCCGCGGCATGGCCGCAGACGGCATGTCGATCATGAATTATCCTCCCCTGGAAGGCGCAGCGAAGTATGGGTATCTCGGTGTCCATCTGTTCTTCATCATCAGCGGGTTCGTCATTCTCATGACGGCTTCACAGGGCTCAGCGAGACAGTTCATCATCTCCCGGACCGTGCGGCTCTACCCGGCGTTCTGGGTGTGCTGCACGATGAGCGCCCTGGTGATGGCCCTTGCGGGCAATCAGCAGAATTATCAAGTGACTGCAGGGCAGTATCTCCTGAACATGACCATGGCGGCCAAGTTCCTGGGAATCCCCTCCATCGACGATGTGTACTGGTCCTTATACGTGGAGATCCAGTTCTACCTTCTTGTATGTATTGTGCTTGCACTGGGCATGATCAGGCACGCTGAAAGGCTTCTCGGCATATGGCTTGCTGCAGTGCTGGTGGTCTCCCGGTGGGAGGTCCCGTATCTTTCGCTCCTAGCCATGCCGGAATATGCCCATTATTTCATCGCAGGGTCCATGTTCTACATCTCATATACGTCGGGCTTCACCGCCTATAGAATCTGCATCCTTGGCGTATGCTACGTTCTGGCTCTGTGGGGCGGGGTCTCTCAGGCTTCTGCCCTGGTATCCCATTACCGCGTCCCGTTCGATGTCTTCATCGTTTCCGCAGTCATTACATCTTTCTTTGTAATCTTCTCCCTCGTCTCCCTGAGGTACACGAGACTGATCTCAACTCCCCGATGGCTGGTCCTGGGGGCGATCACCTACCCCCTCTACCTGATCCATCAGAATGTCGGATACACGATCTTCAACCATCTCTTTCCGAAGGTCGGCAGGCATATGGTCATGTGGGGAACCGTCATCGGGATGATGTTCTTTGCATATGCAGTGAATACGCTCATTGAAAAGAGGTTCGCAGACGGACTCAAGCTCCTTCTCGGGAGACTGCTCGGAGTGGAGGCCGCCCGGCCGGTTCTGAGCGCCGGGAGTGATCAGGCGATGCCGCATCCCGGAGAAGAGCCCCTATCCTGAATACATCATCAAACAGTCTGCCCGAGTATGGCCCCTTACCATTGAGGAGGTATGAACATGCATCAGCCCCTTGTCCAGGCAAAAAGCCATGGGCTGATCTCTCATAGGCCCATTGTTCATTTCGACGGGCTTTCCGCGATAGAAGGAACATGGAGAGATATCTGCAGGGAGAAATCTTCGAGCTCCTTCTTCATCTCATTTGACTATATCGCTCTGTGGTACAAATCATTTGCAGAGCCCGACCGTGTCCGGGTGTACCCCGTATTCGAAGGGGAAAGGATCATAGGCTTTCTTCCCCTGGTCCTGGAGAAAAACGGTCCCGTCCGTGTGCTTTCGAGCCTCACGAATCCGCACTGCCGCCATCCCGGCGTGCTGGTTGCGCAAGGGTGCGAAGATGCATTCTCCAGGAACTTCATTGAAGCGCTCCTCTCGGATAAGCACGGCTGGGATGTGCTCTTGTACCGAAGCGGATACTCTTTTCAGAAAGACGCACAGACAGGGGTGGCAAATGCCGATGCCTATCGTCTCGAGACGGAGATAAAGCCTACATATACCGCCCTGCTTCCGGAATCCATCGAAGACTATTACCGCCACCTTTCTGCAAAAACACGAAAGGAAGCCAATGCAAAAAAAAGAAAGCTCGCTGCAGATCCCACACACAGATTCCGTCATTACACCGGCGATGATGCCCTCGGCTCATGGCCTGTGTTCCTCTCCATCGAGGATTCGGGATGGAAGGGGGAGGGGGGGTCGTCTCTGGCGAAACTGCCCCCGAACTACCGCTCGTACTATGAAAGCCTGATAAGGATGCTGTACGAGGATGAACGGCTCCATATGTACTTCCTGGAAATAAACGGTCAGGCAGTGGCAGGTGCATTCTGCTACAGGGACGAGGATGTCTTCCATTGCTGCAAGACAGGATATAACGAGGAACATTCTTCACTCTCGCCTTCGATCAATCTCATTCTGTTCATCATTGAAGACATCATCCTTCATCATCCGGATGTGAAAAGGTTCCACATGTTTCCTGTCGATTACGGCTACAAGCACCGTTATGCCGATGAGGAGACGTTCTATACCCTCATGACGCTCTACAACACATCTGTCCGGGGCACCCTGATGTACGGCCGGTCTCTGCTCAAGCAAAGGCTGAAGCTTATTCCGGGCATGCCTCACGCAGTGAGGTTCCTGCGAAATAACGTAAGGAAGCAAAGATCATGATCAAGAGATTGTTGAATTATCTCGGATATCGTCTACGTGCCGGTAATGGCGCCCGCATCAAGGCGGGTGATATCGTCAGAGTTCTCCCGTATGATGAGATATCGAAGACCCTTGACGGGAGCAACTGCCATGACGGGCTTTTGTTCATGCCCGGTATGGTGAAATACTGCGACCGGGAATACAAGGTTTTAAAACCGGTCAGGTGGATTTTCGACGAGAATCATAAAGAGATGCTCTCATGCAGGAATATCATTATATTGAGCGGCCCTGTCTGCGACGGAGCAGGCATGCTTGACGGAAGGGACTGCGACCAGTGCTGTACGCTTCTGTGGAAAACCGCCTGGGTGAGGAAGGTGTAATATGGACAAGGCAATCCCCGAACGGCAGAACGAAAATGAGGGCGTGAAGGCTTACACCTGCCAATACACCTCCCTGGGCCGATCAGGACATGCATTGAGCCCCATGGAGAAATACTGGCAGCTTGCCTTGAGGATACCCCCTGCGCTGAAGAGAAGATTGTCGAAGTATTCGAAGCTGCTTTTCCGCCATCGTATGGACAAGCCCCTTATCGACACGGGAGATCATCGAGGTGGTGAAGAAAAGACATTGAAGACAGAGCTCAAACGTGGAGACAGCGTTCGTATCAAACCCTACGAACAGATAGCGTGCACCTTGAACCCCATGGGCAAGTACAAAGGATTGAATTTTCTTCCGGGTATGAAACGCTATTGCAGTCAGACGGCAACGGTTTTGAAAACGCCCCGCTCCATACTCGACCGGGATGGGAAAAAGATACGGGAATGTAAGGATCTTGTTGTTCTGGACGGCTTATACTGCGATGGAAAGGATCTCATCAGCAATGAAGGGTGTGATCGGTGCTGTCTTTATTACTGGAAACGGGACTGGCTTGAAAAGGCTGATGGAAACGAGAAATCATGCCTCGAGAAGGGTTTTGCCGACGGGTGAGACCGTTCCTGCATTCCGGCCGGCATGGGCGGGGCGGTTCCCGGGTCGCCTGGGGACATTGACCGGCTTTTCAGTCGCGCTCGGACGGAAGGCTCATGCAGGGGAATTCACCTGCTCAATTTCTCGAGCTCGCTCAGGATGGTCTCCAGGGGAGGCCTTTTGTTGATGTCGTGGACGTCGATGTAGCGTATCTTTCCCTTCTTGTCGATGAGGAAGATCGCCCGCTCCGTCGTTCCGTTCGAACGCAGGACCCCGTATTTCTCTGCGACGCGGCCGTGCGGCCAGAAATCCGAGAGCACCGGGAACCACAGCTCACCCATGGACTTTGTCCAGGAATACAGGGTCGGGATATTGTCCACGGTAATGCCGAGAAGGACGGTATCATACTTTTCGAATTCTTCCCGGGCGATATTGTATCCCGGCCACTGGTCCGAACAGACCGGCGTCCATGCGGCAGGTACGAACGAGAGCATGACGTTCTTCCTTCCGCGGTAGTCTTTCAAACACACCTTCTTGCCGCTGAGCGACACGAGGGTGAAATCCGGGGCCCTGTCGCCGACCTTCACCTTGAGGGTGCTGTCCACGGGCTTGAGCTTCCCCGTCTGGTAGATCCCCTCCTTCAGTGCATCAGACGCGGACAGGCCCGGGATGCTGACAAGGAGCAGGCATGATGACAGAATCATTGCGCTGACAACGGGGGCAAGGGACGTTTTCACTGTTTTCCTCGGGCAGAGGCACCGGACTTCTCGATGACGGTCCTGAGGAATGCCTGAGGATCGTCGAAGGCGCCTTGCTGCTGCAAGAATACGTTCAGGGATTTTCCTTTCTTCCGGATTGCGAAATAATAGGGGGTTCTCACGCCGGGAAGGGAGTTCAAGACAGCAGAGTTTGCATCGGAAAACAGGGGAAACCGGATACCGTATTTTTTCTTGAAGAATGCGGCTTCATGAGCGCTGTTTCCGACCCCGATACCGATCAGCCGGATCTTTTCTCGGGTAGCATTTCCCGACTCTATGGCATCGAAGAGCTCGTTGGTCGCTGGTGCATGCCTCTGGCAGTAAGGACAGTACATGCTGAAGATCTCGACGATGATGATATCGGCATCGATATCGCCGAGCGAGACCCCGCCGCTCTTCTGCGGGATTCCCAGATATGCTGCGGCCGCCTTGTCATCGATCGGCTGGAGCCTGGCCCGGGTAATAGCCTTGCCATATCCCTGTTCGGGAACCGCTGCGCCTGCAGAGGAAAACCAGGCACAGAACAAGAAGGCCAACGAAAGACAGGAGATTTTTTTCATAGCCATAATTATACCCCCGGGCGGACGGCTCGGCAAGGGCACTATGTCCCTGCACCGAGAAGAAGAGGTGTGGAGTCAAAGAAAAAGGGACTGACGAGGTTTCGAGAAAGGGCCTCGTCAGTCCCTTGTACGCTTTACCGGCAGGTATTATGCTGTTTCCTTTTCCTGGCCGGGCTTGTAATTGTCCCTTTCCGCGAGCCAGCGCGGGCAGTGCGTTTCACACCAGGCTCTCGTGACCTGACCGGTGAACATTGCCGTCACCGTGCCCGGATTGCCTGCCGTGCCCAGGTAGATGTGCACCACGATGAAGGAGCCCAGCACGACCACTGCGCCTGCATGGAGCATGTATGCGAAGCGCGCGGCGATCACGGGGTAGAAGACAGGGTTCCACATGATGAGCCCCGAGATGACGATGACGGCTCCGCATGCCACGAGTATCCAGAAGAATGCCTTCTGGCCGGCATTGTACTTGTAGACCGGGGGAAGGTCCTTCACTTCCCAGAGATATCCCCCGCCCTTGAGCACCCACTGGAGATCACTCGGCTCGAACTCGCAGTCCTTCTTCCACATGAAGTAGGAGTAGACGAGAGATGCCATGAAAACGATGCCCGAGAATATGTGCATCCACTTCATGGCATAGTAGCCGCCGAAGAGCGTGGCGATGAAGCTCCATGAATGGAACATGAAGCCCAGGCCCGTTATGAGACAGAAGAGGCAGCTCCCGGCGAGGAGCCAGTGAACGATCCTCTCTTCCGCATCCGTTACCTTGATCAGATTCTCATGTGCGGACATTTATTCACCCCCTTCTTCTTTCTTCTCGTGAACTCTGTGCGGTCCCTTGATGATGTAATGGAGGAAGGCAGCTCCTGCAACGCCGCCGATGCCGATGAGCGTCAGCGGCTTGAAGAGGTTCTTCCACCAGAGGATTGTCGCCGGCATCTTCGGGTTCGGATTGGTGTGGGAGAAGTCGGTGATCTCGACTGTGCCGGGCATGATATACATGAGGTGGGTCTCGTACTTGGGGTTGTTCGGATAGATGAAGCCCTTTATCTGCTCTGCGCGTTTTTCAGCCGCCATGAGCATCGCGTCCTTGGAGCCGAAGCTCAGACACCCGGTGGGGCACGCGGTCACGCAGGCGGGCTTCTTGCCGTCGGTTATCCTGTCGTAGCACAGCGAGCACTTGGCCATCTTTTCGATGGCAGGATTGTTCCTCGGTATGTCGAACGGGCAGGCAACGATGCACGATTTGCAGCCGATGCAGTAATTCGTGTCGTGCACGACCGCGCCTTCCGGCGTCTTGAACAGGGCGCCGGGTGAAGGGCAGGCCTTGACGCATGCGGGCGTCTCACAGTGCATGCACGCATCGTGGCGCATGAGCCAGTTCAGTTTGTCCTTCTTCTCCACTTCGTCGAACCTGATGAGGCACCAGGTGTTGTAGGAAAGGTCTTTCGGGTTCTGCAGAGAACCGGTGAATCCGGTCTTTTCTGCAGGCAACTCGTTCCACTGTTTGCACGCCACCTGGCAGCCCCTGCAGCCGGTGCACTTCGTTACGTCGACAAGCTTGATATATTCAGCCATTTTTCACCCCCTTAAACCTTTTCCACTTTCACGAGGAAAGCTTTGTATTCAGGAATCATGGTGTTGCTGTCTCCGATGAAGGGGGTGAGGTCATTGGCGTTGCCTCCCGTGGCCAGCCCCTTGTATCCGAAGTGCCAGGTGATACCCACCATGTGATGCTTCTTGCCCTGAATGACGAAGGGTTTGAGGCGCTTGGTGATCATGGCATAGGCCTCGATGCCCTCGATGTTGCGTGCCGAGGTCAGGCGGACCTTGTCGCCGAAGGTGATGCCCATCTCGCGGGCGAATTCTTCGCTCATCTCGACGAACTGGTTCGGGACCAGTTCGGTCAGCCATGGCAGCCACCGGGTCATCTGGCCGGTCTGCCAGTGCTCTGACAGGCGATAGGTCGAGCAGATGACCGGGAACTCCTTGGCTTCCTCGCTCCCGAATGTAGCCGCGATGCAGCCTGCTGCCAGGATCGGGTTGCAGGTCTTTTCCTTTGCCTTCTCGTCCCACCTGGTGACGATCGGGGAGACCTGCTTCGAGCTGAATATGTTTTTCACCGTGGATTCCAGCGGCTCGTAGTGCTCGGGGAAAGGACCGTCGGTCATGCCTGCTGCGAAGAGCATGGCGCGGCCGTGAGGAACCATGATGAACGGGTGCCTGGTGCCGGGGTCTCCTCCGCCGTCCGGAACATCTCCGAGCCACGTCTTCTTGAGGCCGCTCCACCAGATGACCGGCTTGTCCTTGGCAAAAGGCTTGCCTTCGGCATTCACGCTTGCGCGATTGTAGATGATCCTGCGGTTTACCGGCCAGCACCAGGCCCAGTTGGGATACATGCCCAGTCCGGTCGGGTCCGTGGCATCGCGTTTCATCATCTTGTTCTCGGTATCGCTGACAGACCCGCAGTAGATCCAGCAGCCGCTTACCGTGGAGCCGTCATCCTGCAGCATGGGGAATCCCGGCACCATATCTCCTGCCTTGAATTTCTTGATCTCTCCTTTGGCCTTGTCTTCGATTTCCTTATCCACGATGAAGTAGCCGTTGATCTCCTTGGCCACCTCCCGGGGGGACGGGTTGTGGATTTTGCCGTCGAGCCCCACCTTGCCGTAGTTCCAGGTGAGATTGATGATGGGATCCGGGAATGCCCCGCCTTCCTTGGCATAGAGGGTCTTGATGCGGTTCACGATCTGGTTCATGATCCACAGATCGTCCTCTGAATGTCCTATGGGATTGATGGCCTTGTACCGCCACTGACCCAGCCTGCCTGAGTTGGAGATCGAACCTTCCTTCTCGACCGATGATGCGGCGGGGAGCAGGAAGACCTCGGTTTTGATGTCGGCCGGGTTCACGCCTGCCTCTTTCTGCCAGAAGGCCGAAGTTTCAGTCTCCCACAGGTCGATGGCAACCATCCAGTCGAGCTGGGCGAGTGCCTTCCTGATCATCTTGGAGCTCGGTGCGCCCACTGCCGGGTTCATGCCCCAGACGAACATGCCCTTGAGGTCTCCGTTTGCCATGGCGCTGAAGATGGGCAGATAGGAGTAGTTCTTTCCATCGTCGATCTTGGGAAGGTAGCTGTAGCCGGTCTCCAGATCAACGTCTCTCCACCATGCCTTCAGGAGGCTGGCGATGTACTTCGGTGTGTTCCCCCACCAGTTGATGCTCATGGGGTCTTTGGACTTCGGCGTGTTATTCTCGTTGTACGTGGCCAGGGTCGGCTCGTTGGCCTTGGGATACTTGAGGTAGCCGGGCAGGATGTGGAAAAGCGCGGCATGGTCCGTGGAGCCCTGCACGTTGCTCTCTCCGCGCAGAGCATTGATGCCGCCGCCTGCAACCCCGATGTTTCCGAGCAGGATCTGGAGCACGGAGAAGGCCCGCACGTTCTGTGAGCCGTAGGTGTGCTGCGTCGTGCCCATGGCGTACATGATGGTGCCCGAGAGCTCCGGCTTGTACGTGGACGTATACTCGTCACATACTGTCTCGAGGGACTTGATGTCGCATCCGGTGAACTCGCTGACCTTCTTCAGGGTGTAGCGAGAGTAATGTTTTTTCAGGAGCTGGAACACGCACATGGGATCCTGCAGCGTCGGGTCCATCTTGGGGATACCGTTTTCGTCGGTCTGATAGCTCCAGCTTGCCTTGTCGTACTTGCTTCCGTTGAGCCCGGAGAATTCGCCGTCCAGATCATCCGGGCCCTTGAAATCGGGATTCACGAGGTATGCGGCATCAGAGTAATTCTTGACGTACTCCCACTGAATCCTGTCATGCTCTATGGCATAGTTGATCATGGCTCCCAAAAAGGCGATGTCCGTGCCCGGCCTGAGGCGCGCGTAATAGTCTGCCGTTGCAGCAGACCTGGTGAACCTCGGGTCCACTACGATGAGCTTGGCGCCTCTCTTGGCCCTGGCCTCGTTGACCCATTTGAAAGAGATGGGATGGTTTTCCGCTGGGTTGGAGCCCATGATGAGAATGGCATCCGCATGCTGGATGTCGTTCCAGTGATTTGTCATGGCACCGCGACCGAAAGATGCCGCCAGACCGGCGACCGTGGCGCTGTGTCAGATCCGGGCCTGGTGTTCGACATACACCAGACCGAGCGCCCTGTTCATCTTGGTCAGGGCGTAAACCTCTTCGTTGTCGAGTGCTGCACCACCGATGGCGGCGATGCTCTCGCACCGGTTCACGACCTCGTTCTTCTCGTTGACGAGCTTGAAGCCGGCGTCTCTGGTCTTCTTGAGGTTCGCAGTGATCTTGTCGAGGGCCCAGTCCCACTCGACCTCTTTCCAGGAATCAGCCCCGGGAGCGCGGTAGAGAACCTTCTGGTTGCGCTTATCATTGTTTGCGATCTGGTAGAGAGATCCGCCCTTGGAGCACAGCGCCCCCTTGTTGATGGGATGGTCAGGATCGCCTTCCGTGTTGATCACCTTGCCGTTTGAGACGTGGGCGATGATGCCGCAGCCCACCCCGCAATACGGGCAGATCGTGGTGACTTCCTGCGCATAGCGGATCTTTCTCGGCTGGGCGTATGCCGGCTGTATGCCGAGCCCTGTCCCGATACCGGCCGCTGCGAAGGTGCCGCCTGCCAGCTTGAGGAAATTCCTCCTCGAGATATTCATAAGCAACTCTCCCACGATGGTTTTTTTTGATACCCCTCCAATATACGATCATCTCCTCAGTATTTCAACGAAAAAATGAATGACAATTCATTATATGTTATGCAATTTATTACATAAATACCGTTGTTATGCAAAACAAGGCATATAAATGCCGGGTGAATTGGCTTGACTTCAGGCTCGATTTTCCCTAGGGTGCCTGCATGAACTGGGACTCGATCTTGAATGCTTATCCGGCCCAAACCGAAGCAATCCTCGGAATAAAAGCCCTGCACGAGCTCACCGAGCGCGTCCTCTCAAACGTCGCGATTCCCGAGCTTGAAGCCCCTTTAAAGGGAATGGACGACTTCAGCGCATTCATCCCGATCCTCGCTCCGGTCTGCTCTGCTGTCTGGAAAGAAACCGCAGGCGCCGACCCCGCGTTCGACATAGCCGAGGTCCTTGCGTCATTCATCACCGGGCAGGATCCCCCGACCGTTCCGGAAGCCGACAGGGAGCTTACCGGCGCAGTCATAAACAGCATCGTGTCCCGTTTTCTCCACATGCTCAGAGAGAAAAACCTTCGCCTGGTTCCCGAAGCACTGTACGAAGGCGACTGTCCCTTCTGCGGGTCGTTTGCAAAGATCGGTTTCGATGCGGAAGACGAGCGTACGCTCGCCTGCCTTTCGTGCGGACATACCTGGCGGTTCCCGAGGCTCAGGTGCCCTGCATGCAGCAATACCGATCATGCCACGCTGGGGTATTTCGATGCCGAGGGCATCGAGGGTGTGCGGGTATACTTCTGCAAGGTGTGCAGGCATTATTTCAAGGTGATCGATACGCGGGTGCGCACCGTCACCGATCCCGAGACGGAAGACGCCCTCACCCTCGAGCTGGACGATCTCGCAGGCAAGGAAGGGTTTTCCCTTCCCTCATAGACAAACCCCCGATTCCCGGCGTCCTGAGTCGGGAAAGAGAGTTTCCCAGAAAGCCCGAGATCTCCTGGATTCCCGTTTTCACGAATGGGCGTTAATTTAAGGAATCGTTCATGATGGTTTACACTTATGGAGCGAATTCTTCTCCACCGTGTCATTCCCGCTTTCTCCCCTGTCATCCTCTCCTCCAAACGAGTAAGGTGAGTTTACGGGGTCGCCCTTAAAGGCAAACCTTAGGATGCATTCGAAAAGTGATTCCGGTGAAGGAAGGGCTCATCCTGCCTCCCTCTCCTCCGGACAAATTTTCAAATCCGACTCCCACTCCTCCCGACGCTTTTCCGCAACGCTTATGAAACCGAGTCGCTTCCTGTGAATCTGCGGATCTCGTCGAGGAAGGAGGGACCGAAGCGTTTGAGCTTGTACTCGCCGACTCCGTGTATGCGGAGGAAGTGCTCGTCTTCCGTGGGAAGGAGGGCGGCCATCTCGGCCAGGGAGGCGTCGCTGAAGATGACGAAGGGAGGCACGCCCTCCTCGTCGGCCAGGTGCTTGCGCAGCGCACGGAGCCTTTCGAAGAGAGGCTTGCTGTAGTCGATGTCTCCGGGCCTGCGGCGTTCATGCTTGGGCTCCGGGGCCGCCTTGACGCGGGGCTCGGCCATCGTGAGGGTCTTCTCGCCCTTGAGCAGCGGTTTTGCGGCTTGAGTGAGCTTGAGCACCGAATAGTTGCCCACGTCCTGCTCGAGAAAGCCGTGGTGGACCAGGTGGCGCAGCAGGCTGCTCCAGAACTCCTGACTCCTGTCCGCGCCGATCCCGTATGTGGTGAGCCTGTCGTGCCCCATCTTGAGCAGCCTCTCCTTGCGGGAGCCCCGGAGGATATCGATTACGTGCGCCATGCCGAAGCGCTGTCCCACCCGGTAGACGCAGGACAGGGCCTTGCGGGCGTCTTCGGTGACGTCGATGGCTTTAGGGGGATGGAGGCAGGTGTCGCAGTTGCCGCAGTCTTCCTGGAGGCGTTCACCGAAATAGCCGAGCAGGATGCGGCGCCTGCAGCTCAAGGCCTCGGCAAAGCCCACCATGGCGTTCAGTTTGTGGAGCTCGATGCGCATCTGCTCCGGGTTGCTCGTCTTTTCGATGAGGCCCCTGGCAATGGCGACATCGCCGTAGCTGAACAGGAGCAGGGCCTCGGCAGGGAGTCCGTCGCGGCCTGCACGCCCTGTCTCCTGGTAGTAGCTCTCGATGTTTTTCGGAATGTCGTAGTGGACGACGTACCGGACATTGGATTTGTCGATCCCCATACCGAAGGCGACCGTAGCCACGATGATCCGGGTATCGTCCTTGAGGAAGTCGTCCTGGGTTTTCTTGCGCTCCTCGCTCGAGAGCCCGGCATGGTAGGGGGCTGCCTGGAATCCGGCCTCGACGAGCTGGGAGGCCACCTTGTCCACGCGGCTCCGGCTCAGGCAGTACACGATGCCCGCGCTCTCTGACCGGGGCTCGAGGTATTCGACGAGCTGCGAGAAGGGCTTGCGCTTCTCCATGACCGAATACCGGATGTTCGGGCGGTCGAAGCCCAAGATGTAATTCCGGGCCTTGCGCAAGCCGAGTCGGTCGAGGATGTCCTGCCGGGTATGGGGCTCGGCCGTAGCCGTCAGGGCAATGAGCGGGATATCCGGAAACAGGCCTCTGAGCCTGCCGAGCTTCCGGTACTCCGGCCTGAAGTCGTGGCCCCACTGGGAGATGCAGTGCGCCTCGTCGATGGCGAAGAGCGCGATCGGGATGCCCCCCAGCCTCTCGATGAAATCGTCGCTCATGAGCCTCTCCGGTGCGATGTACAGGAGATCGAGCTCAGCGTTGTGGAGCATCGAGAGCACCCTTTTTGCCTCCGCGCTTCCGAGGGAGGAGTTGTAGAAGGCGGCCTTCACGCCGCAGGCCTTGAGTGCGTCGACCTGGTCCTTCATGAGCGAGATGAGCGGCGAGACCACGATGCCCACGCCTTTGCGGTGCATGGCGGGGATCTGGTAGCAGAGCGATTTGCCGCCGCCCGTGGGCATGAGGACAAAGGCGTCCCGTCCCTCGATGAGCCCCTCGATGATCTCCTCCTGCCGGGGCCGGAAAGATTCGTACCCGAAAACGGTTCGCAGGGTTTTAAGCGGATCTTCATTCATACAAACAGTTCCGTCTTTATTAAAGGAGACAGTTCATGGACTGTCCGGGCTGTAGTATTCCTACCACAAGGAGGCCTTCCCTGTAAAACGGGTATCGGGATCAAAAGGTTTCCCGGCAGCAGAGGATGATGATGTGGTTGAGAACAGCTTGAAATACTATTATTATGGTTGCTGAAAAAACAATGCTTAAGGAAGAATACACCACGATGAAAGGGGTTCGGCGATGAAGGCCATGGTGCTCGACCGGGTCGTGGATCTTAAAACTACGGACAAGCCTCTCAGGCTCGCAGAGCTTCCCGAGCCTGAGGTGCAGGAGGGAGAGGTCCTCCTCAGGGTGAAGGCCTGCGGGGTCTGCCACACGGAGCTCGACGAGATCGAGGGCAGGACCCCGCCGGGAAGGTTTCCCGTCGTGCCCGGCCACCAGGTGGTGGGCGAGGTCGCAGCGAGGGGAAGGCGGGCAAAGCGGTTCCGGGAGGGCGACAGGCTGGGCGTGGGTTGGATTTTTTCCGCGTGCGGTAAGTGCCGGTTCTGTTTGAGCGGGCAGGAGAACCTCTGCAGCGAATTCAAGGCCACGGGAAGGGATGCCGACGGCGGGTATGCCGAATACATGAAGGTGAGGGAAGACTTTGCCTACCCCATACCCGATGCCTTCAGCGATTCGGAGGCGGCCCCACTCTTGTGTGCCGGTGCGATCGGCCTGCGGTCGCTCCGTCTCTCGGGCATCAAAGACGGGCAGAACCTGGGGCTTACCGGGTTCGGGGCCTCCGCCCACCTCGTGCTCATGACGGTCCGGTACAGATTTCCTCGGGCCAGCGTGTTCGTGTTCGCACGGAGCGAGGCAGAGAGGGAGTTCGCCATGGAGCTCGGTGCGGACTGGGCAGGCGATACCGGCGAAGAAAGCCCGGAAAAGCTTCATGCTATCATCGACACCACCCCGGTGTGGAAGCCTGTGGTCGATGCCCTTTCGAACCTCGAGCGCGGGGGAAGGCTCGTGATCAATGCCATCCGCAAGGAGGACATCGACAAGGAATATCTCACGAGGATCGATTATCCGGCCCAACTCTGGATGGAAAAAGAGATCAAGAGCGTGGCGAACGTCACGAGACAGGATATCAGTGAGTTCCTCGAGATTGCCGCAGAAATACCCATCAGGCCGGAGGTTCAGGAGTACCCTCTCGTTGAGGCGAACACGGCCCTCCTCGAGCTTAAACAGCGGAAGATCCGCGGGGCCAAGGTGCTCGAGCTCGGGTGACCTTCTGCAGTCCCGGGGCTCTTCTCAATCTTCAATCTCTGTGGGTCAGTTCCCCGCAGCTTGCTGCGGAATAGGGGCCAGAGCCTGCTTGCCCTGGGGTTCGTACCTTTGATCGGGATGGAGGACCCTGTCGGGAAAGGGCGTGCCTGCCGGGATAAGCCCGAATAAAACGGCAGGATGCACGGGGAGATGCATCTTCCTGCTTGACATGTCCCCCCGTTCTCCTACAAATAGGGTAAGAGTCGTTTTTAGACATGACGATAGGGAGAGGATGATGAAGACCAATTCTTTACTCAGAGCTGATCTCGCGCTCCTCCTCCTTCTATGCCTTAAAGCCATCGGCTGCCGCCCGCACACTTTGGGTTGTCCGTAGCAGATAAACGAGACGAAAACCTAAAGGCCATGGGCGGCAAAAGCCCATGGCCTTTTTGTTTTTATACGAAAGGAGATTTGAAATGGAAGACTCACAGCAAAGGGTATTCATCTTCGACACCACGCTCAGGGACGGCGAGCAGTCCCCAGGCTGCAGCATGAACCCGGATGAGAAGCTCCATCTGGCACGCCAGCTCGAAAAGCTCGGTGTGGACATCATCGAAGCCGGCTTCCCCGTAGCATCCGAGGGCGACTTCGCCTCTGTGCGGCAGATCGCGCGCGAGATCAGAGGGCCGCAGATCGCGGGCCTTGCCAGGGCCAATCTGCGTGATATCGACCGGGCCTGGGAGGCGGTCAGGGAGGCTGCCTCCCCCCGTATCCATACGTTCATTTCCTCTTCCGACATCCACCTTAAATATCAGCTCAAGAAATCGAGGAAACAGGTGCTCAAGGAGGCGTGCGAGGCCGTAAAGCACGCGTGCGCATTCACTGGGAACGTCGAGTTCTCGCCCATGGACGCCACGAGGAGCGACCGAGAATACTTGAGCGACATGGTCGAAGCGGTCATCGACTGCGGGGCCACCACGGTCAACATCCCGGACACAGTAGGCTATGCCATTCCGGAAGAGTTCGGCGAGCTCATCGCTTATCTGTTCGAAAGGGTGAAGAACATCTCGAAGGCGATCATCTCCGTGCACTGCCACAACGACCTCGGCCTGGCCGTCGCCAACTCGCTCTCGGCAGTGAGGAACGGCGCGCGGCAGATCGAGTGCACCATCAACGGCATCGGCGAGAGGGCAGGCAACGCCGCCATGGAAGAGATCGTCATGGCGCTCGGCACCCGCAGAGGCCTGTTCGGGCTCCACACCGGGATCAGGACCGAAAACATCTACCAGACCTCGCGTCTTCTCACCCAGATCACCGGCGTGCGCGTCCAGCCGAACAAGGCCATTGTCGGGCAAAACGCCTTCTCGCACGAATCCGGAATCCACCAGGACGGGCTCATCAAGGAGAAGCTCACCTACGAGATCATGACCCCCCAGTCCGTGGGCATGCCCGAAAGCCATATCGTGCTCGGAAAGCATTCGGGCCGGCATGCGATCGCCAAGCACCTCAAACAGCTCGGCTACGACCTCAGGGACGAAGAGCTGGCAAGGGTTTTCGTCCGCTTCAAGGAGCTGGCCGACATGAAGAAGGA
>Ga0116185_1001114_pt1 | contig 27980 bp, 27 predicted proteins | sample AD_JPNNA7_MetaG_FD_89754 | JGI IMG/M metagenome (GOLD analysis project Ga0116185, IMG submission 89754) | Active sludge microbial communities of municipal wastewater-treating anaerobic digesters from Japan - AD_JPNNA7_MetaG | ecosystem: Engineered > Bioreactor > Anaerobic > Digestate | place...
ACTGGATGAACTCCTTGGTATTCTTGCGGCCAGAACCTTCTGCAATATTCGAAGGAATCGATACAGCCTACCTGCGCATCTGTGAAACCAGACCAAACAGCTCTTCCTTGGGAAATCTCGTAGTGACCTGATAAGTCTCTATAATAAGCTCCATCCCCAGTTTCCAAACTTCAAGATCTTTATAGATCATAATCCCTCCATTGTATCAAAAACTTCATAATGTTATCATTTCAACCAGCCACTACACTCTTTCGCATCACCACAACACTCCACCACGCCACCACCTCACCACTATTTTTTTCCCCTGGTTTTTTATCGTCTGCCAAAACAGTTCCCTCGTCCACAGCAGCAGATTATCATTCCACCTTTGGGGATGGGTATTGATCATGACCTGATCAGGAAGCTTTCCCTCACGGATAAGCTGGATAAGATGTTGGGTGTTTCTAATCTCAATATGGAAAGATGAAGCGACTTTGTCCCGGATGCTGGTATCCGTGCTGTTCCATTTGCGGCCAGTATCGGTGAGATAGAATACCTTGCTGTAATCGATGTCAAAATAGGGTTCTCCGATGATGCCAAGTTCCCGGTAATCATACTTTTTCCAGAGGTCTCTGTTATCGTATTTGGACAAGGGGCTGCCGTGCATACAGACGGTTTGGATGGGCGCTATTTCTCGCAGCTTAGCCAGGTTTTTTTGAAAAGAAGCGTAAGACTTATCCACGTCACCTTTGCAAAGGTCCATATCCTCATAGTGGTAGCCTATCTCATGCCCCAAAGAGGCAATCTCCTTAATGATTTTGGGATTGAAAGACTGCGGAACAATCCTGAAATAATAGGAAGCAGATATCCCCATTTCATGCTCCAGACGCGCAAAATCCAGAGCATTTTGCGGCATTTTGTCCACATCGTGACGGAGTATGAAAACTCTGTAAGCCGGTTCATTCAGGTACGCGGAGAAAGGATGAAAAACGCAACTCGATTCTTTCAGGGCCTTGAGCAAATTGGTATATGCCTTAAGAGTGAAATCTCGCATCTCTTTGTTCTATAACTTCCTGGAAGCTCCCCTAATATACCTTATACGGATTTTACCTTTTTACTCGCCTGAGATTCGCAATTAGCTTGCTGACAATTATAATAGCTACAGCCAAGGCTGCGCCAACAAAATTGGCAAGCAGGTCCATGGGATTGAAAGTCCTCCAGGGCAGTACCAGTTGGAGCAGTTCCAGACCGATGCCAGCAATCAATAGCACCCCACAGTATTTTAACGTTTCATGCTTGGCAAACCAGCTTACATTCCTGCGCTTGCCAACTCCCCAGATAATGGCGAAAAAAGCATCATGGCTGTATGGGCCAGATAATCCAATCTGAAGTCAAAGACCATATTTCTGCTAAGGCTGCGATTTACTTCACTACTCAAGGGAATTATATTAAGTACAATCAGAATCAACAGCCACAGCCAGAATAGTCTTTTAACAACAGAGAACACCATGAGGCTCCATATTGAAATTATTATTTAGTAGGAATAACAGGCTTACTTGATGACCTGTTAGTCTGTAAGAACCCAACACCGCACTCAAAAATTATCTGAATGCTCCATTAAGCTCTGTAAAAAGTATGTAGACATGCAGAGGCCCATACATTTCGAATAATCGCCTGATGTTGCTGAAGCTAGGTCAGGTATTCATCATGGCATCACAATCAACAATCAGCCCTTAATACAGCCCGCTCCATTGTTTGTGCAGTCCGCAGGTGCCCAGGATGAGTTTCAATACTCGCATCGAAGTATCGGTTACTTCATAATCGGGGCAGATGGTTTCGTAATCTGCCCCTGCGCTGATAGCAAGGTCCACGCATACTTTCACCGTATCAGATTCCAAACCGGTGAGGATAATCGTGCCGGCGTCAATGGCTTCGGGTCGTTCCATGGAATTGCGGACAGTAACAGCTGGGAACCTGAGCATGGAACTTTCCTCGCTTATGGTGCCGCTGTCTGATATCACACAGAGGGCATTCATCTGTAGCCAGTTATAATCTGTAAAGCCAAAAGGTTTTAAAAAGCGGATGAGGGGGTCGAATTCAAAATCCCCTAGATGTTCCAACCTCTTTTTTGTGCGGGGATGCGTACTAACAATGATCGTTAAGCCATAGCTCCGTGCCAAATTATTAAGCACTTGGGCAATTTTCTCCAAGTTTTCCGTGTAATCCACATTCTCTTCCCTATGTAAGGAAACTAACAGGTATTTTTTGGATTCAAGCCTCAATTCGGCAAGAATAGACGATTTGCGGATCTTCGGCAGATAGTGGTTCAACACTTCACGCATGGGTGAGCCCGTTAGATAAACCCTTCTATGTGACAGGCCTTCAGAAAGAAGGTGTCGGCGAGAGTTTTCCGTATAGACCATATTGAAATCAGCTATATGGTCAATCATTTTGCGGTTGATTTCTTCAGGAACATTGGCATCGAAGCTGCGGTTGCCCGCCTCCATATGATAGATGGGAATGTGCCGGCGCTTGGCCATGATAGCCGCGATACTGGCATTTGTGTCACCCAGAATCAACATTGCATCGGGCTTTTCAGCGTCCAGGACCTCTTCTATCCGGATCAGAGTTTCACCCAACACACGTCCCAAAGATCTGGTATCGACCTTAAGAAGATGATCCGGCCTACGTAACTCCAAGTCTTCGAAAAAGATTTCGTTCAATTCGTAATCGTAATTCTGTCCTGTATGCACTAAAATGTGTTTGGTATATTTGTCCAGCAGGGCAATCACCCTGGATAGCCTGATAATTTCAGGCCTGGTCCCGACTACTGTAATTACTTTCAACATTGTTTATCCTTTATTCGGCAGTTGATCTAATCCGGCTGCGTTAGAACATCCGTTACACTCAGCATTGAGCCATTTTTGACATACTTAATCCCGCTGTCTCCAAAACAAAGCAAGGGCCAACCAAAAAACCATATACCAGTTATACCTCATTAAATAATGCCTTAGCTGCTCTCAGTGGCCTCGGTGTTCAAACCTCTTCAAAGTATGTATCTGGATTGTTTGGGTCATAGAACTCGTTGATCCAAAAGATGGTAAAGAGTTCACTATCACCAATGTTGGTGATGTTATGGGTGTACCAGATAGGCATATCCACATAAGCTGGCTTTTCACCATCTAGTATATACTCCGTGACCTCTGATTTTCCGTAGCGCCGGAGTTTGATGGAAGCCCTGCCCTTGATTACAGCGAAACGTTCAACCTTGCGGGTGTGAAAGTGGTTCCCTCTGGTGATACCTGGTTTGGTGGTGGAAAAAGCGCTTTGGCCAGTGGATATTGACCTTGCCACCTCCACGTAATCGCCTCGTTGGTCTCTATTCCTTGTGTATGCACGGGGAAATTGATCTCCGGGCAGATACGAGCGGAATGTATTAAACAGATCCAGGTCAAATCTATCACTCAGGTTAGGAAATACACCTTGTCCCAAATAGATGTCTTTGAAGTGGCATAGCTTGGAAAGCAATTCAGTAACCTTGTATTCTGCCTGGTGTGGCACATTCAGGAGCTTTGGCACTGACGCCGGGGCTTTTTCACTGCCAGCAAATTGAAGCACCAAATCTCTGACGATTTTCACTAGCTCTCCCACATAAATGAGATTAAGCTTATTATCCACTTCAATTTTCGGTTCCAAACCCGTGGTCAGCTGATGTGAAAAAGTGGAGATCACCGAGTTGTAGAAGGGAACACCAAAAGGACCGAACACATTGGGAATGATCAATCCAGTAAAAGGAGCTCCATTGCGTTGAGACCACTGGTTCAGCAGCTCGCGTCCCTCCCTTTTAGAGCGTCCGTAGATGTTGTCCTGCTTCTCCTGCAGTGAGGAACTAATCAGCACATAAGGTTTGGAATCCGTATTCTCCAATGCGTCGATAAGTTTTTGCACCAAAGCGATGTTTGTCCTGTAGAGCACATTGGGCTCTGCGTGTCGGTTCAGAGCGGCCAAGTGCACAATCACATCACAACCAACAACAAAATCCTTGAGTTTTGTTTCAGATTCGAAGAAACTGTCCTCAAAGGGTATCAGCTCGAACAGATCTGGCTCCAAGCTGAAGCTGTTGTATAAATGCGTGCCAATGAACCCTGCCTGCCCCGTTATACCTATCTTAATCATTAGTTTCCTTTATTATCCACCGAGAACACTGAAAAATGGCTAAAATGCCGTTCGTACAAGTTCAAGTCTGCTTTAGTCTGCCAAGACTTGTAATATCCTATTTTTAAATCAGCCATCTCGGTATTATCGATGATATAATCTTATTTTAATTATTGATGCCAAGCTCATCCCTTACATATTGTAGGCTCAGCAGCTTATCCTTTATCTCTGGAATGCTCAACCTATAGGTATTTTCGGAGGTATAATCCGCAACCTTGCTGACCCTGGCTTGACCATTTTCAAAGTACTTTTCATAGTTCAGATCGCGTGTGTCAGCAGGGATCTGATAGTACCCCGGCAGGTCGATTGACTTTGCCATCTCTTCCCGGTTGACCAATGTCTCGTGCTTCTTTTCCCCATGCCTGGTGCCAATGATTTTAATCTCAGTTTTTGCCTCAAAGAGCTCAATCAATGCCTGAGCCAGGTCGCGAATAGTGGAAGCAGGTGATTTCTGAACGAAAATGTCACCTTGACCTCCATTTTTATAGGCATAAACTACTAGTTCCACAGCCTCTTCCAGTGACATCAGGTATCTGGTCATATCAGGATCGGTGATCGTTATGGGGTTCCCAGCCTTAATCTGCTCGATGAACAGGGGTATCACCGATCCCCTTGAGGCCATAACATTGCCATAGCGGGTTCCGCAAAGGATAGTCCCTGTCTCAGGCTGTTGCCTGGAATAAGCCACCATCACCTTTTCCATCAGGGCTTTGGACATACCCATGGCGTTGATGGGATAGACTGCCTTGTCAGTGGAAAGTACAATAACTTTTTTCGCCCGGGCTTCAATGGCTGCCCGGATCACGTTTTCGGCTCCCAGTATGTTTGTCCTAACGGCTTGCACAGGAAAAAACTCGCAGGATGGCACCTGCTTCAGAGCCGCTGCGTGGAAGACAAAATCAACCCCTGTCATGGCATTGGCAACACTCTCGTAATCACGCACATCGCCAAGATGGAACTTGATTTTTAAGTTGCTGTAAAGCTTGCGCATGTCATCCTGTTTCTTCTCATCCCGGCTGAAGATGCGGATTTCTTTCACGTCCGTATTCAAAAAGCGGCGGAGCACGGCGTTACCGAAAGAGCCAGTGCCACCTGTAATAATGATTGTTTTATTGTTAAACATACTATGTCCTTATATCATTTATTAGTAATGTTATTTGGTTCTATTTCAAACCGGGAGGGCAAAGCCCAAAGCACTGCTTTCAAGTCGAGCTTTCGCGCACTTGGCTTAAAATAATGAGCCATAAAGAAATGCTTATCCACAGCAAGGCCCTGCCAGTCAGGTCCTTAGCGCCCAATATCATCCCTCTCCCCTGCCTCCCGGCAAATCCTCGCATCTAATGCGGGTATTATGCGGGTGGCATAACAGGAATCCAGGATAGGGCCTTAACGGCCTATCAGCATCGATTCGCTGTTCAGCATGGATTGATTACCGTCGCCCTCCGGGCCTGCAACGCCGGGTTTTATCCACTCGGTTTGAGAGAGCCTGTTATTTTTTACTCCCGAATCTCTGTTCGATCGAGTTGCAGATCACCATATTGATATCATCGCAAGAGTCCCAATATGAAGCGATGGGTTGGAAAAAGTCCATTCTGCCATTCAAGCTATCAGTCAAATCACGGTATAAATCTGGGTATGAATCGTAATTCAGAATCAGTTTTTTTCGGTTGAAGTATTTGAAATTGGACATGTCATTTTTTACCCAGGAATTATAACGAAAACTTTTAAGGCCAAGTAAACAGGCTTCGGCCGACATGGATTGGCTGTCGCTGACAAAATACTCGCACATGGTCAAGACCGACATTACTTTGTTTTTGGGAAACGGGTTGAGATATTTTTTCAATTCTTCATCCGGGTCCGCTTCAAAACTGATCAAGGGAGTGTAGCCATGTTCGATAAAAAGTTGCACAATCTCAATCCGCTCCTTGCTATTGAATCCATATTGCCCAATATCATGATGCGCTTTCCAGGCCACAAATCTGAAAAACGCATATTTTTCGTTTTCCTGATATCCGTATTTCGTCGGATCCAGTATCTCGGGCTGAAAATACCGGGGATCCAGATAACAATTCTCACAAGTTCCATTGACTCGTATCACCTTAGGGGAAGTCCACGCCAAAGGGAAAATTCTGGGTAGTAATATGAGATCGGCAAAATACCGTACAAAGTTGTTCGTCAGTTGCACTACTTCAGAATCGGGAAAGATCACAGTCTTAAGACCAGGTCTGACCAGTTTACCAAAGAAAGTACTAATTGACGCCTTAGAAATCAACACATCAATTAGGTTTTCATCAAGGACTCTTTTGAAGTATGCCAGCCTTTTTAAATAGGCAAAAGTTTTGCGGATAATACTGCCGCTTGTTGTATGTTTGAACAGCACAAATTCTTCACTAGATTCCTGCAGTAACTCAATAAGCAATTTCCTATCAGTAGCGGCAAGTATAACCTTATTACCCCTCTGCGTCATAATATCCCTCACCGCCTTGAACTGATGATAGTGCCTCGGATGCGCCAACTCAATAAGAATATTCATCTTTATCTGTTTATCTCTACCATAATCAACCACAAAATGTTCACTCAATTTTTTCGCCGATGGTTCTAATCACTTTTGCGGGAACTCCGACAGCTACGCAATAATCAGGCACATCCTTTGTTACTACTGATCCTGCCCCTATTATTGCTCCTCGACCGATTGTGACGCCGGGCATAATGATTGAGCCAATACCTATATGTGCACCTTCTTTTATGGTTATGTCTGCCGAGCTAAAAGGCATGTCTCCAATCCAGTCGCCTACATGATAATTTGATAGATTTCGCTGATGAGTCAACAGAATGCAACCCGTGGTAAGAAATACCTTATCATGTATCCATACTCTCCCGGGGCCGTCATCATCGATATGGACATCAAGACCGATCAATACATTTCTTCCAATGTGAACCCCCCGTAACCTGTGAATTGTAACGCGCAATATACTGGGAAAACAATGCCTGGCAAAATGATGTAGGGTTCGGTTTAGCATTCCTCTCACAATCGATTTAACTGTTCTTTTCCTAGCCATTGGAAAGCACCCTATCCATAATAATCTTACTCCAGAGGGCAATTGATTTCTGATATGAATGCTCCCGGACGATTATCTCTCTTGCAGCTTGTTGCATACCGGACGATTCGTTTACACGGGATAACGCGTCCAACATCTGATTAGTTAGTATATCATTTTTTTCAGCATGATAACAATAACCTGTTTTACCATCGATTAGTATGTCGCCAACATTTCCGACCTCTGATGATATACATATCAGACCGCAGCTCATGGCTTCCATTAGAGCGCAAGGTAATCCCTCTGTGTCTGATGCCATAACGAATATTTTCGCCTTCCACAACCACTCTCTTGTATCAGCTTGAAAGCCGTGAAACGAAATACTACGGGTAAGGTCTAATTGCTGAACCATCTTTTTCAGGTCTTCTTCCTGGCTGCCATATCCCACAATGGCGAGTTTGGCTGTCGGGTGTTTTCTTACCACATCCTGCATCGCCGTGATGATCTTATGGACGCCCTTGTAATCCTCAAGTCTGCCTATATAGATAAAGTCAAATTCCTTTTCACCATATGACGGTGTGAAATGATCGGTATCAATCGTGCTATGTAAAATGTTAATATTGCGGTAGCCAAGCGAGTTCCAGAAACGTGCTGAACCTGACCCGGGAACGTTAAGATACATGGCTCCCTTGATAGCGGTCCTGAGAAGCAGTCCCTTTATTGGACGCAATGCCAACTTTTGATCGTCTGAACCCGTTTGACCAAGAATGTACGGGATTCCAGACAATTTTGAGGCAAAGTAAGCCAGATAATAATGCGGAACATAGTGATATGCCAAGATGAAAGCCGCCTTCGTAAGCCGGACCTGGCGAGCAATAATGAAAGGAGTTAAAATAGCATTGACTATCGGGTTTTTGCATATCTTAGGAAGGACATAATAATCTAGTTTGGGGATATTGGGACCTCGTTCCTTCCTGACAACTATAATCCTCTCAACCAAGTTCACTCTTGACAAGGGGACAAATTTAGCCTCAAATGTCCCTGGGCCCATCCTGCATGTACTGACAATTGTTACCCCTGCTCCCATTTAGTTCACTCTTGATATGATGTATCTGAACTTGCCAGCAGCAGTGTTATCGATGTGATCAACATAGTCAAGTTTAATCGTTACTCCCTCTCCCAGATTGTGGGCTAATAGTTTATACATATGCTTTTCATCTGCTGGCGTATAATTCTCTTTCGGCACTAACCTTAGGACAACCAAGTCAGTTTTTTCTTGGATTAATTGGAATTTTTCAATTTTCTCGAACCAATCTTCAAAGGGGATGGAGAGTCCATTCAAGACCCTTCCATTGGGAAGGTGGAACAAATCAGCCGACCTCCCAATGATACGGGATAATAGAGGTAAGTTTCTGCCACATTTACACTTCGTTCTCGAGGGGATCGCCATATCGCCTGGAGCGTACCTTATTAATGGCATGGCATAGTCATGAAGGGATGTTACGACCACGTTCCCCTCTGCCCCGGGGGGTGTCGACTCGCCTGAATCATCTGTAATTTCCATATAACATGTTTCGATGTTGACATGGTATCCATCGTGCAATTCACATTGATTTGCACCTGCCATACCATCTCCGCATCCATAAGCATCGATGATATAGTGCCCAAACACCTGCTCAATAACTTGTCTTTGATAATCATAGAGCATTTCAGCTGAGGTAAACACACCTTTCATTGGATATGTCACTCCTTTTGAAGCCAGGTATTTGGAAAAAGTATACAGCGCAGAGGGAAAACCACGGATAAATCTAATCTTACCAGAGACTATCTTCCGAAAGTGAAAATCCATGGTTTCAGGAGTCATGTTAATAATGGGGATGGTATAGTAGTTATGGAGGTATTTCCAAAAACGAGTTACGGGGCTAAAATCACCCTTACCCAGCATCGAGCCACCCTTTAACACAGCAATCCTGTCCTCCCCAAACCGATATCCCCCCCACGAGAACGTTCTGATCTTGGTTGCCCAGTTTAACCCCCAACTATATACATCATTGTAGTATTTAAAGGGAACCCCGGTTGTTCCACCAGTTGATCTTTCCATTGGGTGATACTCCTTAAAACCAGAAGCCAGAAAGGAATCGTAATCATGCATTATATCATCTTTACCAATGATGGGAAAGTGTTTGAGATCGTCTATACATTTGAAATCACCAGGTTTCATACCGAGGTCATTCATAACCTTATGATAATAATGCACTTTCAAATAGGCATGACTGATCAGTTTCTTCAATTGCTCGAACTGGTATGCGTATATCTGATCGTCACTCCAAAACTGATTTTCTCCTACAAACGCAACCATATTCGTTAGATCAAAACCATACCTCTTGCCCAGTAGATTAAAGACTAACTGGCTACGGCGTATCTTTTTCATTTTTGATATCAGCTCATTTACAATATTTCGTTAATCACCGGACGGAATTTCCCGGAGGCTGTGTTTTCAATATCCTGTTCTAGGCGAAATTCAACTTTCATATCCCCCATTTTTTCCCTGATCATCCGCACCAAAGTATCTTTATCTTCCTGGGTCAGAGGATCGGACACAGTTCTGAATATTATCTGGTCGTTTGTTTTCTGCACGACTTGAAATTTGATGAAATTCCGCTTTATCGCTATTCCAGTATCAAACAGAAGATGCCAAAAATAGGCCCAGTGCAACGTTTGTCCATCGATCCCCAGCAAATAGTCGCACGTCCTGCCCAGCACTTGCTTAATAACTCTACTCTTTCTGCCGCAAACGCAATCAGATTCTGAGAAAATAGCTTGGTCGGCATTCCAGTAGCGGATGAATGGCATCACATAGTTATCCAGATCAGTTATAATAAGCTCGTTCTTTTCATTGGTCTCGATGATAACCCTTTCATCCGTAACATGCAAACCGTCATGCGCAGGACACTCGTAAGCGATCCCTCCAATTTCGCCACAACCGTATTGATCAAAGGTCTCCGCACCAAAAATCTCCCTAAAAAGCTCTCTATGTTGAGGCATAACTGGCTCCGATGTAGTCATAATCGCCCGAACAGAATAGCGATCACCCAAGGCTCGAAGTTTTAATGCCAATGTATATAGCGCTTGAGGGAAACTTCTAATCAGTTTGATGTTTTGGGTTTTCAGAGTATTCCTAATTTTATCTATGACTTCAAGTCTGGTATCATATGCATCAAATGATACTGTGTTTTTTATACGATCACTTGTAAGCTTTACAATCGTATCCTTCCAGCCATGTTTTACGACATGACCGCCCCAATAAGTCATTACTTTATCATGCGGGCCAATACCCATCCAATCGTAAAACCTTCTGTAAGATCCCCAAACCGAACTGCGTGTCCGGGCATCGTTCCGTTTGTTTAAAATGTTCCCTGTTGTCCCTCCAGTTTGTGATGTTCTGATCCCCTTGATCTTGGACTCATTAAGTGGAATGAACTCTTTATAGTGTTTCTTTATCACTTCTTTGGTCAATACCGGAAATTGGTTTAAGACTGAAAGGTCATTAACATCATCGGGGGTTATACTGATTTCTCTCATAACTCTCGTATAATATGGTACATTTCTATAACAGTGTTCGACTAGCGCATGTAATTTATGTATTTGAAATTGTTTCATCTCTTCTTTTGAATACCATTGAGTCTGTGTGTATTCTTTATAGTAACTCATAACTTTCTTTCCGGAAATGAGATCGGTCAACCTCGTAAAGTCCATTGTAGGCTCCTATGAATTGGATTTCTTTTCGATGTATTTTGCATTCATTAGTTGCGCTAACCCAAGATACTTCATATGAAAACGCAGAACATCCCCCGTTTTATATCCATTGTCATTATTACCCAAATCATAGACGGAAAGGTCAGAACTGGTGCCAAAAAAATTGATCGTACTATCATAAGGCACTAAGTACTTTGGGTCAATATCAACTATGCCAAAATCCAGCAACGCCTTATAACTTCCCTCTAAGTCCGTCTCTTCATAGTTTGTGTCATCATATAGCATCCTGGCCCTTTTCTCCGGAAGGCTCTCCTTTCGGTACAATTCAAGAATATTTGCTTCAAATATAAAACAATCCGTGTTTAAATCGGCGTATTGTTTTTCATAGTAAGGCGATGTACCTAAAAAAACTGCCTCACCAATCCGAAAGTGATTTATGCCTTTTGGTACCTCACCCATATCAAGCAATGGAAGGCTTATAGAAGTCCCACCAGATACAATTTCCATCTGACTGTTGAACTTTGCTTCCAATAATTGGCTATAAATCACCAACTGCAGTAGTTTATCGTATGTTGGGAGATCTCCAAACATACATCCGATATTGGCTCCTATACCAATAATCCTCACGTTTTTTAAATCATATATGCTGTTATAAAACGGTATCAAGCCATCCCTCTTAATTCCTTCTCTTAGATCACCCATTTCAATCATAATAATGATATTATGTATTTTTTCTATTCTACGGGCATGGTCATTTAACTCTTGAATTGTCACTAGTGATGAATCTAAAGTGACATCGCTTGATTCAACAATTTGCTCTGCGTGTATTCCTAATGAGGGCCGAATCAATATAGTGCTTATCTGATTATTGATCTGTTTTACCATTTGTAGTTCTTGCCACCTAGAAGATGAAACTGAATGCATCTTCTGCACGACTGGATAATCAATAATCTGCTGGATAATTTCTGAATTCCCCCCGAGAACCTTGATAACTAGTGACCAAAGTTTATCATGTTTCTGCATAATTTCATCGATTCTTTCGATGTTTTCAAATATCTTCTTAAAATCAATTATCACACAAGCCATAATCAACTCCGTTCTAGTCTCATCTCTGCATATTTTGAGACAAAACCAAGTCTTTCATACAAGCTCCTTGCGGGATTATTATACTCAACATGTAAAGCAATTGACCCCTTGCAATTTTCAATTATTTTTCTAATGATTGAAGACCCTATGCCTTGTCCCCTGTGATCTTCTGAAACTGCTATGTATACAAGAAACACATTGGGGATGTACAAATCCATACCCGAATAGTTCACAACAGAAGCACCAATTACTTCTCTGTTGTCCATCGCTACAATAATGAAACCGCCCTTGCCTACATCCTTTGAAAACGAATACTCGATTGCCTTGATAATAGCTTGTTTCGTGTCTTCGTACGGTATTGACTGGTAATGTATGAAATCCGCTAGCGCCTCTATTGAAATGTAGTTAGCTAATGATATCGCATCGTGTATCAAAGTATATTCAATCATGTCACTACCTCAATTGTAACTGACTAATGGAAATAAAAATGAAACGCCGCTGATTTGGCATTTGTTTGGCAAAATGACGCCACTTCTTGAGTGTAGTCCCCAAAAAGCGGTCCCCCTATCAACTGGTGATGGACCATACCAATGTTACGTAAATTCACCTCCAGTAGTCTAACTTTGTTGTTATTATCAACAATATAATCGAACCCTAACACCCTGTGATGGTAAAATGCTGCCCCTATCTGCTTAGTGAGTTCAACCATTTCGTTATATTTTGGTACTTTGTCACTTGAAATGATTCTTGTTATCTTCGGATCAGCTGTTTTATCACCAAATCTACTTATCGCAAAATCAGATAACCTACCATCTTTATCAATTCCCCGTCGATATCCACCATTCCTAAGATAGTTTTGAAATGAGTCCTGAGGACTAGCGTATCTTAAGTATGAATGTAAAACATGGATCTCATTACTGGTCACAGACCTATAAGTAAACATGCGCAGAATATTGGTTGCCTCATTATTGAATGAAGCAAACCAATCGCACTGCTGTATTCTTTCTTGAAGAATAAAATTCACTTTATATACATTACTTAGAATCTCTATAAGTTGCTTTAATTCTACGCGGCTACCATCAATGAAAAAAAGGGTCCCTCTTCTTTCAATGACAGATACATTATCCCCAGCCCCTGTTTCGGTAGCTGGTTTTAATATATAATCCTTATCATCCTCCAGACCCTGCAGAATTCCATTTACCTCGCTGATGGCCACGGGGTTAAAATCACCGTCATAAAACTCACCACCAATGCCTCTTAGATATACTTTGGGAAACATTTCCCTAAACTCATGTAAGTATCTCTCAAAGAAGTTCTTATCATTATAGGCGAGGGCAAAAAGACGATTGTTTAAAGCTGGTTCAACTCGAGTGTAGTAAATATCTTCAGGGATGAATTCAGGAGAAACCTTCCCAGATATAGAACATGCGCAATTCAGAAACAACATACTCGGTGTAATTCCAAGTGGACTCCATAGTCTGCAATACTCTCTGAAAACACCACCATCTACACCTTGCAGGACTTTTCCTCTACAAATGTTTTTTAGTTTTATGTTGCAATTTCTAATGATCTTCCTATCGTGCATGTGCAAGTACATACGATGCCCTAACTTCTTATATTTTTTCATTTTAATCCTTTGCTTAAAAACTCCGAATGCCTGTTAACTATTTTTTTTGTTTCTTTGATATTATTGAAATACTCGCCTGCAATCAATCTTCCCCGCTTTCCAATGATGTCGGATTGCTCTCTGTTGTCGAGAGCATACCTGATAGTATTAGCAATCTCATAACTTGTATTGTCCTTAATAAGATATGCACTAACTCTATCTTGTAAAAAAACAGGTATATCGCTAACTTCTGACACAATAACAGGCCTGCCAGAAGCAAGATACTCCACGAGTTTTGTTGGAAATCCGTATGATGTTTGTGAATTTGGTTTTCGGATCAACATTAATAAATGAGCCTGTGACATTAACTCGGGAATTCTGGAATTAGGTACATCTTTCAATAATTCAACTTGCTCTTCCAGTTGTAAATCCTGTACCATTTTTAGAAAATTACCTAAATATTTATCGTTGGAAAAGCAGCACACTCTAAGCTTGATATCATTGTAATCCAGTTTTACTAAAGAGAGAGCGTTTAGCAGAACATCCACACTGTCTTTACGAAATGATAAGCTACCAGCGTAAAACAATACATTTGTATCATGATTCAAAGACATATTACTGAATCTTTCAAGATCAACTGTATTATGCAAGACAATTACATTCTTGGTAAGATGGTATTCTTGCCTGAGTAGCGTCTGTAAAGTATAAGTCATTACATATACATCGTCATAAAGCCTAAGAGAAAGAAATACTTGTGCTTTACGTAATCTGTCAATCAAGGACGAATAAGTTTTCCTACTAACCAAAGGATTTTCATTTAGCTCAGTGATGAAATAAGCACCACAGAATTTTGCCAATATCCAGAATAAGATGCACCTAACTAAGGTATATTGGTTCGTAGTTATAATATTATTATTTTGTTTAGATGTATTATGCAAAATAAATACTGCGGCATTCAATATCCCCATAACAACATGTTTAAACTTTGATATTCTGCTTCCACCCCAAATTGACTTTGGCCCTGAACAATGATAGGCAATCCCATCGAAATATCTAACTTGGCCCGAAGCGCCATTCCCTTCATTCATAGTCGTTATAATATGCGTCTTATAACCTGAAGCCATCAACCCTTTGGCCAATGACATCCTGCGCATTGTGCCGGCACCCCCAACGGGAAACGGAGCGCTTGTTACAAAGTATACTGTACCTGGGTTAGTCACTATGCTGCCTGGCCCGATACGTTTGCTTCTGGCACTTGAGGTGAAGAGGGCTTAATATGGTACAAGAAAGATGTTTGCATAATCAGGAGATTAACAACAGAATCATAGACGGTTTGAGAGAAAAATACAGGAACGAGACTTAGGATTGCTAAAAGAACATACTTTTTATTTGACCCTTTATGGGTAGCGGATGCATATATCATCAATGACTTCCAGAAAGCATAAAAATATATCAATGCCAACGGAATACCATACTTAGCTGGGATATTGAGAAACCCGTAACCCCCGGCAAATTCACTATAGGCGTCTTCTGCCGTCCTTCGTGTTATTCCTCTCCCAAATATCGGATATTCAGAGATCGCGTTGATACTTTTCCTTGCCGCATAGAATCTTCCACTTGTAATTCCTTGGAGATCCTGCTCTGTTTGCGTCTGATACATATACTCAACCTTTGTTTTCATAAACGGGGCATAACTATAGACAGCGAATGATATTGCGGCAATAATCATTAGATATGGAACTTTTAACCTATGGTTAGACAAAGCCAATGCGCACATGTAAAAAACCATTAGCGTTGCGTAACCTGCTGTAGATTGGGTTGTTAGCATCGCAATTGTAAAAACAACATTATACTTGTTATTTAAGGAGTGTGTATAAAGATACTGCATTACCAGAGCAATACCCAAATACACCGCAAATGCACCTGGCTCCCAAAACGGTCCCGCATTCCTTAAAAAAAACGAGTCGCTTTGTTTCTGTGTGTATGTGAACAATTGAAAAAAACTCAAAGCCTTATATTCAACAACGTAATATTTTGTTGCGATGGAATACATGGTTGCACCGATACGTACAAACTCTCTAAAGAATGGAAACACAATTGATAAAACGAGAAACCCAAAAGATACAAGCGAATAGTAATAGATAATTCTTATATAGTACTTAAATAACTCCCTCCCAACAATGATTAAGTACATAAAAGGAGTTAAATTGCGAATAACCGCAAAGACGTATTGAGTCAAACCCACCTCTCCGTACGAGCCTCCATAAACATTATACTGATATATATACACAATCAGAAAAGGTATGATCCAGGGAAGAATATTAACCATTTTGCCAAAATCCCTGTAAGCGATTATAAAAACGAGCAATCCAAAAATCACGGGATAGGACCATTTTAATTGGAAAACTCCAATTCCACACTGACTAATTGCAAAAAACACAAGTATGTATTTTAGAACCAGATTATTCCTATCATGGATCACCAATTCCGGGATGTAATGTTTTTTTTGCGGCATATCGTACGTGCCTTTAGTGCTTGTTATCTATAAGTAAAAACATATTAATTCCTTAATTATGGTCAGGGGACAGCCCTGACAGGTCGATAGTCACTCTCGTATAACAACACAACACGAATAACATCAACATAATGGAAAAACACATAAGTATTTATAGACAAGAATGTCCACCCGCACTGCCCGTGCTGAGAGCCACACCAAATAGAAGTTCCAAGCTTTGTCACTGGGTGTCCTCGATACGCAATCCCATTGATATGCCTTGCACTCTAATCATACTTGCTGTCAACCAAACACCTCTCACTTCCCCCAAATCCCAGTAGCTCTCCCCTGGATAACCTTCCTGCTCTGTGTAACCGCCACATAAAGGGTGGGCAGGCCAACCAGTAGTTTGGCTATCAAAACACCGTTGACGCCTATGGCAAGTTTCTCTCCAAACAGAACGATAAAGCTGATATATAGTATCGCTGCCGCCGCTGATGTCAGGGCTAGCAAGCGCACTTTGCCGCATCCAGTAAGAAATTTTGTGTAAACATTCGAGTACATCTTGACGATTATGGTAACGACCACGACAACCACCAGCGAAATAGATAGTTGTGCCCTGCCTTTTACGATGATGCCGAATACCGGTTTGAAAGCGGGTATGAACAGAACCATCCCCAGGGCGCAGAGAGTGAAGAGCAAATTGGCCTTGTGGATAACCCGCTTTATCCAGATTCTGTCTCCCAGCGTGTGAGCTTCGGTAAAAGCCGGTATCAACGGATTGGTAGCCAATGTGTAGACGGTCAGAAACACACCGAACACTCTCATTGTCACCTGATAAGGGACAACCTCTGCAGGCGAACTCAGCCGCGCGATTATCAAATTGGTGGCTGATATTAATATCACATAAGCTATTTGGTCTATGAACTCAAATACGCCTATCCCCATCACCCTCTTTAGAGCACCAAAGCGGATATACCTAGGATGCAGTTTGAACTGACGGTTACTCAGGAAAAATATCAGCGTGAACACCACAAAAACCAAAAGCGGAGATATACTGTAGATAAATCCGATCCTGAACAGAGATCCCCTCAGGTAGTTCGAGAAAATCAATACAGCTCCCAAGGTCAGCAACTGGGAACTGAAATTAATTACATTGGTTACGGCATTTCTTTGGATTGCCGTATACATTCCGTTTACCAAATGAAGGACAAAACGGGCTAAAAAGAAAACAATGACCACCGTCATCATCATATTCAATTCGGGCCCAATTTCCGGTGGGGCATTCAGAATCTTTGCCCAACTGATGTATGGCTTCACGATCAAATAAAGCAAAAACAAAAAAATCATTATCAGACACATGGCAGCGTAACACGTATTGATAAGCACGTTGGCATCCTCAATATCTCCGACCGCCACCGCCTGGGCCATTCGTGTCCGCAGCCCGCCCCCCAATCCCATATCCATGAGGAACACCCAGTTTAATACCGAGTTCACTGTCAGCCAGACCCCGTACCTTGTCATGTCCAGATAGCCCAGTACAATAGGCACAAGGAGGAAACTGGTCAGATTGGTCAGCAGCATTACGATCAGTGACACCGAAGCGTTCTTCTTGATAACTGCCGAACGACCTGACCCCTTGAGGTTGAACAAGCCTTTGATTCCTGATTTCAGTTCGTAAACAGTGTTTGATACCTGACTATTAACTTTCATGAGGCAATATTATTGGCCAACAGTTGTTATCAGAAAACCCCGGGCAACCTGCATGATCAGTTTTAGGTTGGCAACAACCTTTCCTGGATCAGCCTGAATGGCCTGGCATAAATAAGACATTGCCTTCTTTTTGTCACCCATACTTGTGTACAGTTTACTCAACCAACGCAGGTAACGGTAACCCAATCTTTTATCCCGGCCGATTGTTTCCTGATACTCGGCAAGTATGTATCGGTTCCAGCCTATCTTTCTTTCTATGCTTCTCAGGTTATTTGGCAGGCAGCTGCCCCGCTGCTTCTGGTAAATATGGTTTTCATGGGTCCTGCACAAAACCTTGGGAATAAAGTCAAACTTGTACGTGCGGGAAAGTTTAAGGTAGAATAGAAAGTCGGTGCTATAAGAAATGTCAATAAACCCGCCCACGGCTTCGATAGCAGCTTTTCTGAACATCAGGGTCGTTCCTCCGGATACGCCTCTCCCTGCCCCTCTGAGCAAATCTTTGTGTATCATTCCCCTCAATGAGGGGATAGTGATCCTTTGTTCTCTGTCCGTAGCGTCGTCAATGTAAACTTCTCCGCAACCGATCCAACCGTAACTTTCGTCAAGTTGCTCAAAAAACGCCAACTGCTCCTCTGTTTTGGACGGCAGCCACTCATCATCGTCGTCCAGTAGGGCAATATACTTACCGGTACTAAGCCTGAATCCGAGATTCACGCAATCCACTGATCTGGTACTCTCCGATCTAATATATCTGATCCGAGAGTCACAAATGCCCTTCACCACATCACCGGTGTTGTCCTGTGAGTTGCCGTCAACCACGATTATCTCCAAATTTGCATGCGTTTGTGACAGAGCGCTTTCTATCGCCCTTGGCAGCAACTTTGCCCGGTTGTAAGTATTTATGACTACAGACACTTTGATGTCGCTCTGGCACAGATTGGTCATATCCCTTCTCCTTTTGTTTTGAGATTTCTCCAGAAAATTTTCCGAGATTCATCAATGCCATTCCACAACATCATATCCAAACCCGCCAGCCCTTCAACGAAATGGCTGTCTGTTGACTGTGGATAAACAGGATGGGAGAAATCCTGCCAAGCTACCTTTATGCCAGACCCCAAGAATTGTGGCATTACTTCCTGCATGTACCCGTAGGAGCCTCTGCCTGCCATATACGAACTTGCACCAGATGCGACGCACAAGTCATAAACCATCTGTCCCCTATGGCTTGAAATTCCCAGCGAGGAACTCAAGACCACCTCCGCTTCTATGGAAAACAATTCCAGGCTGATCTCCATTGACCTGACTATCGCAGCAACAGGCGTTGGAAATCCAGTTTGATAAAATCGTTGAAGCACCGGCTCTATTTCCAGGAAATGTGGTGCCTTGCGGTAGTAGTTTTTTAGACAGGTCAAGTGATCCAATTGCCAATCCAGGCGGCTAAAGGTGATTTCAAGGAATGTATCTCCCAGATGATGTTTTATAGGGATCGTAAGGAATTTTTTTTTGCCTCCGCAGAAGAAGACATTCCTGTACTGGTAACTTCCTTTGCTGACCTGCACATGGTCTAAAATTATCACTTTGTTTGATCTGGCGATTTTGTCCAGCAACCCTAACCACGGCCAGTAAGTTGGCTGGTGAATTGATACTATCATAACACTCTGTAGATGCTTTGGAAAGCCTCGGCATACCTTACGCCGATTCTCGACCCGCGATAGCCAGCCAGGCTCTTGATAGCGTACTCGCTTCTTGGCATGGGGGCAGGCATAAGTTCGGTGTCGTACATTCTGACTATTTCAAGTTTGCGCGCCATATAATCTGTAATATCCACGTATGTATTGGGCGTGAACATGCTTTCCGGGACGGCAGGAGCAAATTCAGTTTCGGATAGTGTTTCATACATCAGTATTTGTTTAATGTATGGTTTGCGAAAACTCTTGGTGGTGGAGTATACAGCCGTAAAGCCAATTCTATGGTCTGTATGCACGTCACTGCGGTTGGGTAGATAGATAATCTCAGGCTCAACTTCAGAAATAACGCTGTCTATTCTGTTCACCAATTCAAACAGGGAGTATGTATCCAATAATCCTGTCTGCAATTCAAGATTGTGGAAGCGCTCAAATCCATAACTATCTGCAATCCTGCGAGTCAGGGCCACTCTTTTCTGGTAACGTTCCTCGTTGAATCCACCCGGATGATCCTTTGTCCTCGCAGTCAAATTCAGCCAATTGATGCTGTCACCCTTGTTTTTGTGTTTCAGGATTGTACCGCCACAACCGAAACTTTCATCATCCGGATGCACGGAAACGAAGAGAACTATTTTGCTCATATTTTATCAGCTTATGTATTATATAATGTAAATATTATTTCCCAAACACTACAATCAGAGATTATACTAAAAGAATCCTTCATCTTATTTGATCCTCTTAGCAGGCACACCAACAACTGTTGCCCCTGGCTCTACGTCCTTGATCACAACTGACCCAGCTCCGACAATAGCATAATCACCGATCTCGCGGACGCCTGTCATAATGGTGCAGCCCATACCGATAAATACTGATTTGCCAATGCTGATGTTGCTGCCTACGGAAGTAAGAGTGGAGATCATACACCCCCTCTCAATCACAGTATGGTGGGAGATCATTGTTGAGGGGCTTATGATCACGGAATCGTTCAATCGTACCTGTGACCAAATAATAGCGTGGGGCTGAATATAACATCCCCTGCCAACACTCGCGGACCTGCTTACGAAGGCTGTTGGATGAATCAACGCGGGAAGAATCCCCTTCCTTAACAAGATCGCGTCAAATAGCTTCAATCTAACTGAGTTGTTGCCGATGGCGATAGCCAGGTTTTTTCCTGCCAGATCAAGGCCGAATAGATCATCATCAGTGCCCATAACTGGCACATTCAGTATTGTGTTACCAATCATTTTGCTGTCGCGGTCGTAAATGGCTACAGGAGAGTATCCGCTCGCCCTAGCCAATTCTATCATCGGCGCTGCATAGAGTCCAGCGCCAATAACGATCATCTCAGTCATCGCTTACCTCGAGAATATAGCGCTGCTGGGTATATTCACAAGCCTCGACTCAATATCCTCGGCTGTTGTCAGGTCACAACAAACAGCACCGGAATACATGAGAAGCTTGCTCATTAGAACCCAAGCGGGACGGGTCGTTACCTTATCATCATTTGTTTGCTGTAGGAACTCATCCTGGGTCGCGCGATCCGGCAGCAGGATTGCATTCAGCCAATAATTAGAGCTACAACTCAAGGGTTCGGTAATAAACTCCGTTTCCAGTATCCCGCGGAAATAATTCCTATATTGGTCAGCAGTCTTTCGTTTATTAGCTAGGATTTCTGGCAACTTCTCCATTTGTGCACAACCCAAAGCGGCGTTGATATTAGGCAGGCGGTAGTTGTAGCCGGTCATGTCATGCACAAACTTCCAGGGATGCGATTTTTTGGCTGTTGTAGTGATATGTTTGGCCAGCTTACCCAGGTTTTCATCATCGGTTAGGATCATGCCCCCACCGCCGGTGGTGATGATCTTGTTGCCGTTGAAGCTCAGTGTCCCCAATTTACCAAAGGTCCCTGTGTGCTGTCCCTTGTAGTAACTGCCAAGGGATTCCGCGGAGTCTTCCACCACAGGAATGTGGTAGTGGTGACAGACCTCGACTATCCTGTCAATCTGGCAGGGATGTCCGAAAGTATGCATGGGCACGCAGGCGGATATTCTTTTTAGCCTTCGAAGGTTCACAAATGAAGGTTCACAAATGGGCACAACTGATTGATGGGAGCGTTGTAAGGTGGTACTATGGCTAGCAGCCACACCAATCAGTGCTGCATCTGTTGTCCGGTGTTTTATTTCGCTTTGTTCTATATCTTGTGAGTTATTATTTGTTATAATTCGTGTTCTTTCATCCCGATCCATTTGTGGTAAGAAAAAACACTGTAACGCACCGTTCACTTCTGAAAGGATCGCATTATCTGCCAGCCACTTCTCCAGAGCATCCGCGGACAGGCCTAGGGTCCGGCGGTCTATATCGATAAACACTGGTTCCGCGCCGCAATAAGAGATCGCATTGCAAGTGGCTATAAAGGTGAGGGGTTGGGTGATCACCAAATCCCCTCTTTGGACGCCGGCCAGTAGCAGGGCAACGTGCAGGGCGGCAGTGCCATTCACGGTGGCCACCGCATACTTGGCGCCGGTGTAGTCCCTTACCATTGCCTCAAACTGGTCCACATATTTGCCCACGCTGGAAACATAGGTGCTATCGATGCAGTCCAGGAGGTATTTCTTCTCGTTGCCTCCAAAATACGGCTCGTGCAGGGGAATGGCTTCCCTTCCAGGATAAAGGGAACGGATGAAATCAATTATGGGTTGAAAATTCATTGTTCAGAAAGCCTAGAAGTTCGACAGGATTTGAGCATAGTAGCATCTCTCAATTGAGTGAATTGGTAGGTAATAATGTCAATGGATTGCTTCCTTAATACGAAATTTCTGTGATATAGCCCAGATTAAAGCTTAGCGTGAGCTGGTAGAGGACCTTTATCAGGCTGGCATGCTTTCTGATAAAAATGGTCCCAATCAATATTTAATATTACGTGATGCTCCTTTAGCAATAATGTAACTCACAGATATGGAAGCTCTTCGGATCTGGCTGATCAATCCATTTTTTCTGCCGGCATCACTCTTGTGAAGCATTAGATCTCTCTTACCAGTTTCCTCGCGTTTTGCAATACGCTAAATTATTCAAAACTGTACTCGCGGTTCAATATCAAGTAGCAACTTTGATAACCCTTTAACCTTCTTAACTCTCTATACATTATACATTCCAGCTTTGTACTTCGCCAGGTTTTCCGGCTTGACAAACCACTCCACAGTCTTTTCCAGACCTTCCCTGATGCCGTACTTTGGTTCGAAGCCGGTAAAACTCTTGATCTTGGTATTATCACACCAAAGGCGAAAAACTTCAGATTTTTTGGGGCGTATCCTCTGCTCATCTGAAACAAAATACACATCACTGTGCATGATATCTTTGATCAAGTCCAGAGTTTCCCTGATGGATATCTCAAAGTTAGAACCTATATTAACAGTCTCGCCGACAGCGTCTTCACACTTGGCAAGTTCAAGGAAACCTCTGCAGGTATCCTCTACGTAGTTGAAATCCCTGGTGGGGCTAGTGTCGCCCAACCTGATCTCCTTGATTCCTGCAGCGATCTGGGTTATAATGGTAGGAATGACGGCGCGGGCTGATTGTCGCGGCCCGTAGGTGTTGAAAGGTCGCGCGATCGTCAGGGGTAGATTGAAAGCGTGGAAGAAGCTCATGGCCACGGCATCAGCCCCGATCTTGCTGGCGCTGTAGGGTGACTGGGGCTGCAGTGGATGTTTTTCATCTATAGGCACATATTGGGCTGTGCCATAGACTTCGCTGGTGGAGGTGCAAATGATTCTGTGTAATTTATTATCCAACGACGCCTGGCAGATATTCAAGGTGCCCTGGATATTTGTATCCACATAGCTCTGTGGGGCCTGATAGGAAAACGGTATAGCGATAAGCGCGGCCAGATGGAAGACCATATCCACATCACGGCATAACCGATGGCAGAAATACGAATCCCGGATATCCCCGCAAACCACTTCAAGGTTTTCATTCTCAGGAACATCTTCCAGCCAACCCCAATAATTGAAGGAGTTGTACTGAGCCAGAGCTCTGACTTTGTATCCATTTTTAAGAAGCATCTCAGTCAGATGCGACCCTATGAAACCATCCGCTCCGGTCACTAAAGCCTTCATTCATTGTCTCCATTCTTGAAATGGGTTTCATAAGCAACCTGCGCTTTTTCATAATCGCCGATTCTGCCAATATCCAGCCAATATTCTTCGATATGATACTTGGGAATGGGCACGTTCTCAGACAGCAAGCGCTTGATAAGCTGATCCATGTCATATTGTCTATAATCTGGAATGTATTTGAATATCTCATGCGTGAAAACATAGATCCCGGCAAGGATATAAAGCTCAAAATTGGGTTTTTCCTGGATGTCGGTCACGTAATCACCCTCAAAAAAGATGTTGCCAAAGGCAAAGGGTAGAATTTCCTTTTTGATGCCAATAGTCATGGGTGCCCGCAGGTTTATTGCATATTCATACATAGCCCGGAAATTCAAAAGGGTCAGGATATCCCCATTCATCACGAGGAATGGGTCTTGCAGTTCTTTCTTGAGCAGTGAAAGCGGCCCTGCCGTGCCTAAAGGCGAATCTTCTCTGCTTACTTTAAGATCAATGCCGTATCTTGAACCATCGCCAAAAAAATTTTCTATATACTCAGATTTGTAATTGGTAGCCAGTATAATCGTGTCAAAACCATGATCTCTTAATCGTTCGATCTGAACTTCCAGAACAGCCTTTTCACCAATAGGCAATAATGGCTTTGGTATCACTTCGGTGAAGGGCTTCAATCTTGTGCCCAGTCCACCTGATAGAATTACTGCTTTCATGTCATATCCTTGCTGATTATTTATATCCCTGCTGTGGGATTCGCGACAATTCTGAATGGAGTATAATCAAAGTTGAACAGATACCAGGTCGGTTGATCATGTAAATCAAAAACCTTTGCGTCAATCTCATCAGCAGTTGTCACATTAAAAAAGTTGTTCTTGGCATTAAAATAATAGCTTTGATATTCAAAGTGATAATTCGGTGAGTTTTCCAATGCCCAGTATTTGGTATATATGTTATTTCCGTTTATATAGTTCGATTCCGTGATCACTGGAAATCTTATGAATACTCCAAACTTTCCGATGATGTTGTTGTCAGTGATTTGTATCAGATTGGACTGCAGACTTTTTATCACATAATCGTTCGCTTCTAGCTGGCAGTTTTGAATTCTGGTATCAGTGTATGCGTCAAGATACACACATTGTTGCGCTCGAATGAAACAATGCGAAATAGTTCCCGTGGATGCGTTTCTGGAATCGACAGCTATTCCGGAACCCAGGAAAATAGAGGACTCCAAGGTGTATGTACTGCTGTCAGTTTCGAATAAATAATTGACGGCGTCATTCCGGGAAAAGGTAACATTGGCTATTGTTAGCGCAGATGTGCCGGAAATTATCCCAACGATATTATCGCAAAATCGGACATGATGCACTGACAAAGACGCATTGACTGCTTTAACAGCTTCGGACAATCTGCGAAAAACGAGGTGTTTCAACTCCGCATTACTTATTGAATTGATAACCAGTTTACCCTGTTGGGTAGCGTTATCCGAAGTAAAATAAGCATATTCGCTGGCAGGTGTTTGAATTGAGGATAACACGGTTAGCTCAGATTCGTTTTGAAATCTAATCCAACTATTGGCTTCAACAACCAGGTTTTGCACCCACAGCGAAGTTGCCACAATGTAGTGGTGCTTCCTCTTCAGATGAAGATTTTCATTAGTCACTGGGTCCAGGATTGTCTCTGCATACAATGTGTCGTTAACTACTGAGTTGATCTCTACATTGTACTGGTAGTTCCAACCAAATCCATTCCTGCTGAACACAATATTGTATTCACCTTCAGGTACAGATTTCAACTCGTAATGGCCAGCAGCATTAGTAGTTGTGGAATACAAAGGTGTCTGTTTTGAGTGCTCAAATTCGGTTTGTTGAGCTGCAAGAACTCCCAGTTGAGGATATTCAGTGGTTAAACGCGCCAGAACGGTATCTATGGTGGCTGGCGCATACAGCGCAACTGTAATACCTGAGAAGTCTGTAACCTCCCCTTTGGTCGAATCTGTATCGTTATAAAGAACAACGTTTCCAGTGATGGTGCCTACCTTAGGCTCATTGCAATGACAACTAAACATAAACATCAACAAACCACTTAAGGTAATAGTCAAGAGTATTTCTTTGAATCTCATCTGATCCTCCTGCATAAACACAATAGATCGTTTCACAAGAATTCTCAATGCCTGATAAAACGGCACATGGTCATTGTGAAACCTAAAGCATTACATTTTTTGGACACCATATTATTCACTTATGATATGACCTGATGAACTCCTCCACCTCCGGCAGCCCGCCCTGGAAGACTAGGTAGCCGTTGTATGGTTCGCCGGGGGTGATGTCTCCGGCGATGGGGGTCAGCATCAGTTCGCGCACCTTATCCGGGTCAGTGGACTGTCCCAAAGCCCAGCCCAGTTTGATGTAGGCGACTTCCGGCAACAGGTTTTCGCCCGGCACGATACCCATGCTCATCAGGTCGCGGCCAGTATCGTAAACGAACATATGCACAAAGCCCCAAAGGGTCTGCACGGTCATATAGATATGCACACCTTTGGCCACGGCGCGCTTGATGGCGGGATAGACGGGTTTGTTGACATGCCCCAGCCCGGTGCCGGCAATCACGATGCCCTTGTAGCCGTTATCGGTGAGGGCATCGATGATGTCCGGATGCATGTTTGGATAGTAATAGACGATGGACACCCGCTCTTCGAAAAAGGGCAGCACTTTTACTTTGTTGTCTGAGCGGCGCTTGTTGTAATCCCTTTTGATGGGGATTACGGCTTCCCTGGTCACGCAGGCGATGGGAACGTCGCCGATGGTGCGGAAGGTGCTGCGGTAGGAGGAGTGCATCTTGCGCACCCGGGTGCCCTGATGCAGTAAGCCGTATTCATCACTGGTGGGACCGAACATGCAGACCATCACCTCAGCTATGTCGGAATGCCCGGCGGTGAAGGCAGCGTGCATCAAGTTCAGCGCGGCGTCTGAGGAAGGACGGTCGCTTGAGCGCTGGGAACCCACCATCACCACGGGAATGGGCAGGTCTTGCAGCATATAGGAAAGCGCCGCCGCTGTGTGGTGCATGGTGTCGGTGCCGTGGCCGATGATGATGCCCTGGGTACCTTTCTCCACCTCCTTGCCTATGGAGACGGCCAGTTTCTTGTACTGTTCCGGACCCATGTTTTCAGAAAAGACGGCGAACAGCTTTTCAGTATCCAGATTGCAGATTTCCGCCAGTTCCGGAACCGCGCCATAGAGTTCGCCGGGCGAGAAAGCCGGAATCACTGCCCCGGTGCGGTAATCGAGCCGGGAGGCAATGGTACCGCCAGTGCCGAGCAGCTTCACTTTGGGCAATCCCGGCGTGAAAGGAAACTCTTTTTCTGGAATCTTGTAATGCGCTTCTTTGTAGCCGGTCTCCTGCATGCCCAGAATGGTGTCCACATCGATGCCGACGTTGTATCCGGTGGCGAGTTTGATCACGATGTGGCTGTCGTCGTCATTCTCGCTGCGGGGCAAAATGATACCCTGGAAGGTGCCGCGGGTGGTCTCCACTGTGGTGTCGCCCCAAACTCTGGCTTGAAAGCTTTTCAGCACCTCTAGGGCGCGGCCTTTGTAGCCTTTGAATAAATCAAGCATCTATAGATAGATCCACAAATTACACGAATTCACACAAATTAGTAATTACAATAAATGCGTTCATGGGTCAGGCCTGTGACGCCAAAGTTAACTAAAAGCCCCAATTTCAGATGAGAAGCTTTAAGATAATTGAGAATTTGCGCCATATGTTCTTTGTTGATGTGGCTTAATGTCTTCAGCTCAACGATAATGCTCTTGTCAACTTTTTATGTTCGGGATAGAGCAAGCCCTTTGTAGAATACAACATATTCTTTTTCGCGTTCAAAAGGGATATTCCGATGCTTGAACTCAATTGCCAGAGCTTCTTGATAAACTGGTTCCAGAAAACCGCAACCCAAGGTTCTGTGAACTTCCCTACACGCGCCCAATATCTTGTAACACTCATCTTTATAAAGTATGTCCAGCTCCATATCGATCACGCTCAGCTCTTGTGTTTGTTAACATAAATTCGTGTCAATTCGTGCAATTCGTGGACAATTCTTTTTGGATGGTCAGATAAAGCTCGGACAGGGGAATGTTACCCAGAGCCATTTTGCGGAGCCGGCCCATTATCCAGTGTTGGATGGCATCCGGCTTTTTCAGACCGCGCGTTTTTGCACGTGGCCACATGGCTTTGAGCAGCGGAATCTGTTCCAGTATTTCCGTTGCCGGGATTTCCTTGTAGCCAAGAACCTCCAACACAGAGGAG